>Ga0187842_1000403_pt1 | contig 21684 bp, 22 predicted proteins | sample SpaLakP09_SKY_41_FD_134514 | JGI IMG/M metagenome (GOLD analysis project Ga0187842, IMG submission 134514) | Oligotrophic lake water microbial communities from Sparkling Lake, Wisconsin, USA - SP09_SKY_41 | ecosystem: Environmental > Aquatic > Freshwater > Lake | place: USA: Sparkling Lake... | reverse complement strand
GAAGAACAACTGGGACATCTATGCGCTGCTGCGCCGGCAGTACCGGCCGGTCGAACTGATCAAGTTCCCGGAAGGTGCCCATGCACTGTCGCGGCCCAGCGAGCGGATGATCTCGCTGCAAGGGAATGTCGACTGGTACCGCTTCTGGCTGAAGGGCGAGAGGCGCTCCGAGCTGGTCATACCCACGGAGACTTCCGCGAGCCTGAAGGAGCAGTACGCACGGTGGGGTCAGATGGTGCCGATGAAGGAGGCTGCCGATGCAGCGCCGCAGTGCTCCCGTGTCGCGTCCCGCGATTAGGACCTGAGATTTCGGCCATGTCGGTTTATCAGGCGTTCACGGCTTGCGGCTTGCCGCGTTCGCTTTCTCTTGAATGCTTTGGCACTGACGGAGGAGGGCGTCGAAAGACTCGACCTCATCGAGAAACAGACCGTCGTTGATCATGTGCTGGTAGTCGGTGCCCAACTTGGCCAGGGCACCCTCGTCGGGGACGAGGCGCAGACCTCCCGAGACGGCGGCGTGATAGTCGATCGATTCGCCGTCCGGGCCCTTCTCCGCGAAGAAGATGCTCTTGTGATCGGCCACCGCCTTCGCCAGTGCGGTGTCCTTGATCGCTGAGTCAGCGAAGCCGGCGGCATCCAAGCGGGTCCCGTCGTGCCAGTGGCGGGCGAAGCGGTCACCCCCCCGAAAAACGCCTTGAGCACAGAAGACGTGAATTGCTGTGGCCTTCTCCCAGAAGGTCCGCTCGGCGCGCATCACCTGCGGCGTCGCCTCGGGGAACTCAACGCCCTGCAGGTGAGCGGCGGCGTCGCAGAGAACGGCGCGCAGTTCGGAGGGCTCGCCCGTGGACCGAGCGCCGAATTCGAGCATGACCGCCGGCGGCACATAGCCGGTTCCAGACACCAAGGGCGTGTAGTCGATGAACACCTTGTCGCCTTCAGCCCGGGCTGTGGCCGGCAGGCCATGCTGCTGCAGGTCCTGCAGCAGCCGCGGGACGACTTCGGCCGACACCCAGTCGGCCAGTCGGGTGAGGATCTCCTTGCTCCACTTCTTCTCCTGGCTCTTGCTGGCCGGGAGTGGCGTGCCCGCATCGCCGATCAGATCACCGGCGATGGCACGAATGTCGTAAGTGAGGTCGACATCCTCGGAGAAGCGCTGGATGACGCCATAGGCTTTCGACAGGGAGGTGCCACCCTTGAAGACAAGATGTGGCGCATAGGGCGCGGCGAAGACATGCCGCAGCGACCACACGACCCAGACGTCCTTTTCCAGCAGGTGAGGAGGGCGGCCGGATGCATCGGCGGCCTGCGCGAGTGCCTCCAGGCGCTCGCTGGCAGAGAGCTCGAAGAACTCAGCCATGCGGCACCAGCGCGCTGACCTCCCGCGCCATCCACGTCGGCAGGCGCGCGCGCGCCGACACCACTTCCTTCATCTCGGACTGCGGCAGCTTGGCGCGCAGTGTCCGCAGCGCCTCGCCGGCCTTCTCCGGCCCCAACCAGGCCAGTGCCCGGACCAGGTCGCCGGCGGCACGGCCAGGAAAGATCAGCTGCCACACCGGCGCATGCCGAAGCTCCACCGTCTGGGCACCCAGCTTCAAGCGGCGGCTGGGGCCGGACGTCAGAAAGACGGCCCGCATCGGCACTTGGGTGGTGAGGCCCAGTGCGTTGGCCGCCGCCGCACCATGCGACACGATGGTTTCCCCGCGCTGGCTCGCCAGCCCCTCAACCATCTTGGCGGTCGAAGGCGCCCTGGAACCGAAGCGGCTCTCGATCGGCAGGACATAGATACCGCGGCCAGCGCGCAGCAGTGTGCCGCGCTGCACGAGGCGTGACAGAACCTGGTCCACCGCCGCCCGGCTTCCCAGGTGCAGCAGTTCCTTCGCGACCAAGGGAGTGCCTTCCGGCAATTCGGCCGCGTGCTCCAGAACTTGTTTGGCGAGGGTTTGCATGGGGATGGCTTTCAACTGGTAGAAGTATGAATGAGTTTCTGACAGTTTTCAAGCAATTGCGGATGGTGGGGCTGGTATTGCATCCAGCCAAATTCGTAATTGGCAACTAGATGTAGTGCATTGGCCCGGTTCGATGCACAGATATGGTGTCGTCAGCCTGGCGTTCACGGTAAAGGTTTCGTTTGCCACTGCGCTGAAAGCGCGGGCCACGGTCGACGTGCAGCACTGGCCGGGCGCTCTACGTCCTGAACCTCCCGTCCATATCGACGGAGTTGCGCTGAACCATCAAAGACCGTCAATGGCCGCTGCCGATGGCGAGGAACTGGTAGTCGCGACCCGCATCAGCCCGCCCCCTGATCAGCTCGGACGCCCCAGAGCCGACGCACACCACCCCGCCTCCTCAATGCTTGGGGCGATCAAGTCCCGCTGCTTGCTCGGAGTGGCAAAGCGGCCAGGTCAGGCGTAGGTGTTGATATTGCGCCCGAGATTGCCTTCAGTGGCTAGGGAAGCCGCTTGCGGCAGGGCAGTGAGCAGCGCGGTGGCGCCGGCTGCCTGGGCGTCTAGGGCCTTGCGAAGCACCAACAAGCTGGCTGCGTTGCCGACAGTGCCGGGCGTGCCGTTCGATGCATTGCGGACCGCTGCGTCGACGCTAGTGGAGTTGGTGATGCCCATCGAACCACTATCGGCGATTTCTGCGCAAGGTTGAGTGACACTTCAAATCACGGGCCAACGTAGGAGATTGAAGCCTGGTGGCGCCGCGCAGCGCATTCATTAATCCTGGCCGAGGGCCGAAAGCTACCTCTCGCGGCAGACAGCTCCTGGCCATTTTGGATAGCTATCCATAACGGCCAGTTCCTGTCGCTCGGCGACGCGTAGCGAGCGGCAGCAAGGTGCCCATTGCGGAAATGCGCCGCTAACCTTCGGCCGGCAGCGATTGCCCCGATGCGGTCCTACGTCCGCTTGGATCCGACGCCCCAAACCTGCCAATCAACGTTTGACATGGGCGGCACCGGGACGAGGACGAGGACAAGGCACGATGGGACGGGGCCACTCGGTGGAAGGGTCCGGCGTCGTCTCACTCGGCGCTGAGACTGAAGCCGGAACGGCTCCCAAGGCGATGCGCCAAGGCTGACGACAGCGCGGCCACCTGGCATTCCTCGGTCTGCCGAGCGACCGGCTCGAATCGCCTCGTACAAGCCGGTCGCTAGTCAGTTCCGCGCTTGCGTCTGTGTAGTCGAGCGATGCACGGCGGTCACGCGCGCGTTGGGCTGTTGCTGGATCTGGTCAACCAGTGCTGCAAACTGAGGTGACTTGCGTAGCTGAACATAGCTTGCGAAGGCGAGCTGATACTTGATGCTGTTGGCGTCCACAGACTGTTCGCCCTGGTTGAGTTCCTGGAGCCCGGATAGGCGCCACAGGTGAAGCTCTGCTAGCACCTCGGCGCGCGACAGCCCCTCTGAGAGTTGAGCCGTTGGCATGTCGATCTGGATCGCTTGAGCATGGGCCGTTCCGATGAGGAGTGTGGAAGTGTTGACGCCGGTGTGGGACTGACCCATGGTGCCAACTTTCACTTAACCCCGCCCGGCGCCTAGGATGCGGCAGCTACCCGCGTACATGCCTGACGAAGGAAGGTCACGTGGAGATCGGCAGAACCTCTGAAAGTGGGTCAATCCACCACTGGCGCCCACAGTCGAGGACGTTGAATCCCCCTCAATCGAAGACTGAATCACACCGTCAGTGCTGCCATGCCGGGGTCAAGGAGTCGTCCAGCCGGATCGGGGCACCCGCCTTCCAGGCCCCACGGAACTGGGGGTGGCGCTTCGGAAACAGCATGACGACCGTCGAACCGACCAGGAATCTGCCCATCTCCCGATCCTGCTTCAGCACGATCTGCTTACGCGGGGTGATGCGAGGCAAGGCGTACGCACCACCATCGGAGATACCAAGGCCCCGTATCCGCTGGATCGGGTCAACCGGCAGTGTCGGGCCGAGCGGCCAAACCAGCAGTGGGTCAGCGACTTCATTTACGTCTCGACCTGGCAGGGCTGGCTGTATGTGGCCTTCGTCATCGACGTGTTCGCCCGACGCATCGTGGGCTGGCAGGTGAGCAGCTCGATGCGGACGGACTACGTTCTTGATGCGCTGGAGCAGGCCTTGTATGCCCGCCAACGGAAGCGACCCAACGGCAGAGCATCGCTGGGCTCAGGCATGCGCCACCCATCCTCGAAATGCCAGACCTGTATAGAAGGTGCTGATGCCCGCGAAGCCTGCCCTGCGCATGAGTTCTTCGTCTTGCTCCGGCGCAAGGATGGGCAACTGCTTGCCGATTGCCGCCGTCGCTGCCCGTGCCTGCTCAGGATCGACTCCCGATGAGATGGCAAAGTCAGCACACCTGCACAACGCCAGATCGCGCTCGGCATGATCCTGAGAAACGCTGTAGTGCATCGCGACGAAAACCCCGCCTGGCTTCAATCGTGCATGGAGTTCACACAAGATTCTGTAGCGTTCAGCTTCATCGGTGAAGTGCAGCGTCAGGAGACAGGATGCCGCATCGAACGGCCCTTGCGGCGCTGCTTCAACATAGCCATGATGCAGTTGAACACGCTCGGCCAGCGGGCCGAGAGCCGTCGTCGCCAGACCCAACATCTCAGCGGAGGGATCGACGCCATCAAATCGCCAGCGTGGAAACGACTGTGCGAAGGACTTGAGTTCCATGCCGCCGCCAGCACCGAGGACCAACACACGCCCATCAGGTGGTGTGCTCTCAGCCATCAGAAGGGCTGACATGCGATGGATGTCTTTCAAGCCAGGGACACGCCGGTTTGCATTCTCTGCGTAGTCCGCAATGGCCTTGGGGTCGGAGAAGTTGGACATCTTGAATTTCCTGAAAGCTGATGTGCCGCGCAACAGCGGCCTGGAGAAAATGGCATGGCGAACAGGGACGATCCGACTCCTGCGATACCGCAGCTTGTCAGCGCAGAAGCCCTAGAGCGACAGCCATACAACGGCAGACCGGCGACCAGGCTGCCCTTAGCAGCTAGCCTTGCCCGAAGACAAGGGACTGGTGGGCAGCGACGCCGGCAAGTGTTCCGTCACCCACGGCGAGAGCCACGGAGCCCCCCGCGCGTGCGGCATCGCCACAGGCAAACAATCCCGGTACTGACGTTGCTTTCATGGCGTCGGTCTTGATGATTGGCCCGAAAGGGCTGTCGGCGAACTCGCAGCCGAGTGAGGCCGCTGTCGGGCCTGCAACGGCGGTCCGGATCGACGTGAACAGGCCGTCAAGCGCGATAGTCCGGCCATCCCGCAGCACCACGTCCGCCTGGCCGACGATTCGGTCCACCGCGATGATTTCGACCTTCACACCACGGGCCTGCAACTGCGCCTGCTGCGTCGCGTCGAGTGTCACCGCGTCGTTGAGGAACAGCGTTGTCGTGCCCCAATCGGGGAGCAGCAAGGCCGTATGGATGGACAGCGCTGATGTGCCGAGGACACCGATCCGCCCCTGGTTCAGTTCGTAGCCGTGGCAATAGGGGCAATGGAAGACATGTCGACCCCAGCGCTCTGCCAGTCCGGGGATTGCAGGCAGCGTATCGATCACGCCGGCGGCGATGACCAGCCGCTTGGCAGTTCGTGCATCCCTGCCTTCGAGTTCAACACGGAAGCCAACATTGGTCCGGCTGGCGTTGCCAGCTTGGGCGCCGAGCCATTCGACCGTATCGTAGGCCAGCAGTTGCTCGCGGCCGATCGCTGCGATGCCGGCCGCGCTTGTGCCGTCCTGTGTGAGGAACCCGTGCGAACGGTCCGCAAAACGATTCCGGCGCAGGCCTCCGTCAATGACCAGAACCCTGCGTCTTGCCCGGGCGAGCGGCATTGCCGCTGCCAGGCCTGCGTAGCTCCCTCCGATGATGATTGCGTCGTAGACCATGCATGCTCCTGCAAATTAAGAAACTATGAAAGTTACATGATAAGGATTCGAAGGAATTCACGCAACTTACAATGCTCCATGATTTGCGAACCAAGGATCCGGCGCGCTCGCAGCCGGCTTGCGCCATGAGAAGCGATAGCAGGCTCTCCCGGATGCTTCACGTGCTGCTGCACATGGCGCAGCGCGATGAGCCCTTCACCTCCGAACAGATCTCCAAGATGCTCGACACCAATCCGGTTGTCGTTAGGCGAACCATGTCGGGCCTGAAGAAGGCCGGCTTCGTCAGCTCTGAAAAGGGCCACGGCGGCGGCTGGAAGCTGTCCTACGACCTCGCGTCGGTGACGCTTCTGGACATTCACAACGCGGTGGGCGGCCCGCGCATATTCGCCATTGGCAACACGACCGACAACCCGCAATGCGCGGTCGAGAAGGTCGTCAACGCCGCCCTGGACGAAGCACTTGCCCAGGCTGAGGCGCTACTGGTGAAGAAGCTCCGATCCGTGAGTCTCGGTGATCTCGCCAAGGACTTCGAGGCCTTGTGTCACGCCGGAGGGCTGGCGTCACATCAGGCCCGGGAACTCCCTTCAGCACGCAAGACCAGAGCCGGAAAAAAATAGCAGCGGCGCTTCGCGCAGGTGCCAGAAAATGCCGCGTGCGGCTTCTTGAACGAAACGCATATCGGCGTGTTGCGGTCGTGATGGCAAAAAATGCGTCGAACTTGCTCACGCCGCGGGTCAAGGCGTTCTACAGCACGCGACCAGAGTTTCATATCGAACCGACCATCGTGGATGTTGGCGATTGTTGAAAACTGACCCACCGGGGCTGCGGATGAAATCTTGGACTACCAGGAGGTAGTTCATGTATTCATACGAGGACCGGATGCGAGCGGTCGAGCTCTACATCAAGCTCGGCAAACGCGTCAGGACAGCCATCCGCCATCTGGGCTATCCGACGAAGAATGCCTTGAAGGGCTGGCACCGGGAGTACGCGCGACAGCTCGACCTGGCAAGGGGCTACGCGCCAAGGAAACCCAAGTACTCGCAGGTCAAAATGGAGGCGGCTGTCAGGCACTACCTCGGCCATGGTCGCTGCATCGCGCACACCACGGAAGCGCTGGAATATCCCGGCCGGGGCTTGCTAGCCGTTTGGATCGGTGAAATGCATCCAGAGTGTGGGGTAGCTCAGCACTCAATGCGCCAGCTCAGCGGACTTCGCTGAGCATGGCTTGTGCGATGCCTGTCACCCGGCCAAAGCGGTCTGCCCGATCTGTTCCGCTGTGTTGATGGCTTGCGCAATATCGGCGGCCGTCAACGGGCGTTCGAAGTGGCCGATATAGGGTGCGTTCATGGTGAGCTCAGCCACCTGCTGCTGCTCGGTCGCACTCAGCCTGGCACCAAGCTGAGCGGCAGTCACCGGCAGGCCGAGGCTCACCAGCCACGAGGCGTGCGCGCGCCGTTCCTCGTCGCTGCGCGCTTCGAGGCACAGCTGCACCAGCGAGCCGTACGCGACCATCTCGCCGTGCAGCGCCTCGGCCAGGGCCGGTATCGCGGTGAGCCCACGCAGCAGCGCGTGCGACAGCGAGAGGCCGCCGCTCTCGAAGGCCAGGCCGCTGAGCAACACGGTGGCTTCGACGACTGCCTCGACCTCGGGGGTGACTTCCTTTCGCGACACGGCCGCCAGCGCCGCCGGCGCGTACTGCGCCAGTGCCGCGTGGCAGCGCTCGGCCATCACCAGCGCGACGTCCGGCGGCCGCCCGCCAAAGAAGTTCTTGCCGCCCGAGAGGGCGCATTGCCGAGCCTCATACCGCTTTGACACAGCGTCACCGATGCCGGCGCGGAAGAAGCGAAGCGGGGCCTGGACGATCACCTCGGTGTCGACCAGCACCAGGTCCGGATTGCGCGCGAGGTAGTCCACTGCGACCAGTCGGTGGGCGTCGTCGTACAGCACGATCAAGCGCGAGGTGGGAGAGTCGTTGGAGGCCACGCTGGGCACGATGACCAGGCGCGTGCCCAGCGCGCGGGCCACGCCCTTGGCGGTGTCGATGGTCTTGCCGCCGCCCAGCGCGATGAGGGTGTCGGCCTCGAGCGCAGCCGCTTGCCTGGCCAGGTCGGCCACCACCTCGCGGGTGCATTCGCCGCCGAAGCGCAGGCGCGGCAGTGATGGAGGCAACTGCTGGCCCACCGCCGCCTGCACGATGTCGTCGCTGACCAGCACCGGCCGTTGGGCGCCCAGCTCGGTCAGCATGTCGGGCAAGGACTTCAGCGCGCCCGGGCCTTGCACGTAACGGCCGGGGAAGCCGATGATCCGCATCGCTTGTGTCATTGTTCAGTTCTCCCAGGCGAAGTCGCGGCGGCCGCCGTCGATGCAGAGCAGCTCGCCATTGATGAAGGCGGCCTGCTGCGAACACAGGAAGGTGACCGAGGCGGCCACCTCCTCGGGCTTGCAGGTGCGGCCCACCGGATTCTGCCGAGCCAGCAGCGCGCGCATCTCGGGCGTGAAACCGGCGATCAGCTCGGTCTCCACATAGCCCGGCGCCACCGCGTTCACTGTGATGCCGTGCGGCCCGGCCTCCTTGGCCAGGGTCCGGGTGAAGCCGGCAATGCCGGCCTTGGCGGCGCTGTAGTGGGCCACGCCGGGCCGGCCGCCACCGGTGAAGTTCATGCTGGAGGTGTTGACGATGCGGCCCCAGCCGCGTGCGGCCATCGGCTCAATCGCTTCCCGCGACCACAGGAAGGTGCTGTCCATGTGCACGCTGAGCATGCGCTGCCATTCGGCGAAGGGCAGGTCGCGCACCAGGTAGGCGGGCTTCACGCCGATGCCGGCGTTGTTGACCAGGATATCCAGGCCGCCCAGGTCCTCGCAGATCTCGAAAACGAGGCGGCGCACGGTGGCCTCGTCCGCAGCGTTGCCAATGAAGGCGCTGGCCTGGATGCCCTCGCCGCGCAGTGAATCGACGGCGCTCGATGCGGCCGCAGCGTCGAGGTCGATGAGGGCGATCACGCAGCCCTCGCGCCCCAGAGCCAGCGCCTCGCACAAGCCGATGCCGCGTGCGCCACCGGTGATGACGGCGACCTTGCCTCGCAAGCCTAGATCCATGACGTCAACCCTTTACGGCGCCTGCGGCCAGGCCTTGAATGAAGTACCGGCTGAGGAAGGCGAAGATGACGAACAGCGGCGCCGCGATCAGCGTTGCCCCCGCCATCAACTCGCCCCATCGCGCATCGAAGGTGCCGAGGATGGAGGCCAGCCCCACCGGCAGCGTCTTGTTGGAGTCGCTGGACACCAGCACGAAGCTGAAGACGTAGTCCGTCCACGACAGCAGGAAGGCAAAGATCGCCACGGTGACGATGCCCGGCAGCGAGAGCGGCAGGACCACACGGATGAAGGCGCCCAGCCGCGTGCAGCCGTCCACCATCGCCGCCTCTTCCAAGTCAAAAGGCATGCCCTTGAAGAAGCCCCAGAAGAGCCAGACGCCCAGCGGCAGCGTCAGCGTGCAGTGCGCCAGTACGACGGCCAGCAGGTTGTCCGCCAGCCCCATGCGCGCAAAGATCGACAGCATCGGGATCGCCAGCAGCAGCGGCGGGAACATGTAGGCGTAGAGCATGCTGCCGACGATGATCGACTTGCCCGGCACGCGGTAGCGCGTCACTGTGTACGCGATGATGATGGACAGCAGCAGCGTGATCACCACTACCGCCAGCGCCACCACCACGCTGTTCTCGAACTGCTGCGCGTAGTCGGTCAGTTCCAGCAGGGTCGTGTAGTTTTCGAACTTCCAGTCGATGCGTTTGGGGATCAGGTCGGGCGGCAGGAACAGGTCCTGCGGTGTGCGCAGGCTGGACACCACCATCCAGTAGATCGGGAACAGCGACCAGACGCACATCAGGCCTACGCCCAGCCACAAGGAGGTGCGAGCCCAGAAAGGCAGGCGCGCGAAGAGGGCTTCGCTCATTTCTCCGCCCCCTTATCGTCCAGCGGGAAGTACCAGAAGTAGATCGCGATCATCACCGAGAGCACCAGGAAGGAGAGCGTCGCCACCGCCGCGCCGCCGCCGACATCGAACTGGTTGAAGGCCTTGCGGTAGCTGAGGATGGGCAGGTGCTCTGTCGCGCCCAGCGGCCCGCCCTTGGTGAGCAGCCACACGATGTCGAACTTGTTGAACATCCAGATCGAGCGCAGCAGCACGACCACCAGCAGCACCGGCTTGAGCATCGGCAGCGTCACATGCCAGAAGCGCTTCCAGGCGCCCGCGCCGTCCACCCGCGCGGCTTCGTACAGGCTGGCGGGGATGGACTGCAGGCCGGCCAGGAAGGTGATGGTGACGAAGGGTGTCCAGGTCCAGACGCTGGCGATGATGATCAGTAGCGCCGCCGAGACCGGATGGTCATACCAAGCCGGCCGCCCGAAGCCCAGCTGCTGGGCCCAAACGGTGAAGAGGCCGTAGGCCCCGTCCAGCAGCCAGTGCGTGGTGACGGCGATCACCACCGTGGGCAGCAGGTAGGGCAGGACCACCGCGCCGCGCACGAAGGCGCGGCCCCGCAGCGGCAGGTTGAGCAGTTGCGCGAAGCCGATGCCCAGCATCAGCTGCAGGCCCATCGCGATCAGCGCGAAGCCCAGGCCCAGCGCGAAAGCATGCCAGAAGGCCGGGTCGGCCAGCACGCGGGTGTAGTTCGCCAGGCCCACCCACTGCCGCGCGCTGATGAAGGACTCCGCCTTGTAGAAGGAGAGCTCCACCGCGTGCAGCACCGGCACGGCGATCAGGGCGCCGACCAGCAGGATAGAGAGCACAAAAGCGCCCAGGATCAGCCGGTCGGTGGGCGTCGTGAAATCACGCATAGCGTCTGCTCAAGCTTGCCGTCAGACGATCGAGGCCTTGAGCTTGCGGATGCACAGCTCGGTCGCCTCGTCGGCGGGCATGTCCTTGATCAGCCGGCTCTGGATCGCTTCCATCACGCCGTAGCTCTCGAACATCTTGCCCGGCCGCACATCGGGCGCGGGGCCTTCGGTGTCCACCGAGCGGATGATCACGTCGTTGCGCGTCAGGATGCTGCGCATGAAATCGACCAGTTCGCCGTGCTTCTCGATCAACGGGTGCGCGCGCCAGCGGCGGTCTTCGTACACATCCATGCGCGGCGGCTGGAAGTGCAGCGGTGCGGTGTGCAGGAAGTTGATGTACTGGTTCTCGGTGAACCAGTCCATGAACTTCATCGCTTCCTCCTGCATCGGCGTCTTCACGACGACCCATCCGTCATAGCCGTGGTTCACCGCGACGTTCTTGCCCACCGAGTCGGGGTACATGAAGAAGCCGGTCTTGCCCGCCAGCTCGGGCGCTCGGTCCTCCAGCACTTCCATCAACCGGCCGGCATAGGGCGCCATAGCCGTCTGACCGCCCGAGTATTGGCCGATCACGGTAGCAAACAGCGCCTGCGACATGCCCGGCGGCATCGAGGGCGAGAGCTTCTTCATGAAGTCCAGGTAGCCGGAGAACTTCTTCTTCATCGGCGGCGTGTCCAGCGACAGGCCCCACTTGTCGTCCAGCAGCTTGACGCCGTCCGCCCACATGAAGCCCGGGGCCAGCCACTGGCCCGCGCCGTTGGAGCCGATGGGGATGGTGACGCCGAAGTTGTTGCCCTCGGTCAGCGCCTTGGCGTTGTCGGCGAACTGGTCCCAGGTGTTCGGCACCTTCAGTCCCTTGGCGGCGTACAGGTCCTTGCGGTAGTACATCCAGGCAAAGTTGTAGTCGTAGGGGTACCAGTACTGCTCGCCCTTGACCGGGAAGAGGATGCGTGGGCCCCATTTGTGCTTGTTGACCATCTTGGTCAGCGGCATCAGCTTGCCGGCCTCGGCCAGCAGCACCACATGGGCGACGAAGATCAGGCCGGAGATGTCGTAGGGCGTGCCGGCCGAGATGGAGGCCTGAAGCTTGTCGTAGGCCTGGTCGGGTGGCACGGTGTCCACCACCACGCGGACGCCACTGACGCGCTCGTACTCGGCGGCGGCCACCTTCATCGCGCGCACGCTGTCGCGGCTGGGTTCGCAGTTCAGAAAGCGGATCGTCTTCTGCTGCGCATGCACCCAGGGCGAGGCGAGCGTGCCGGCCGCGACCACGCCGGCAGCCACCGTCAGGCGGCGGCGCCGCGTGTCGATGCCTTCAGCACCTACAGGAACCAAGTCTCCGGTTTTTTTGTCTTCAGACATCTGATGCTCCATCGGGGTTGGTCCGGCTCAGGCACGCGCCGGTTGCGTGATCGAAAAGATGCAGTTGCTGGAGATCGAGTTGCAGATGACGGGTTTCGCCGAAAACCACCTGCTGATCACGGCCGAGCATGGCGCGAAGGCGCAGGCCTTCGTGCTCGAAGGCAGCGAGCGTGTAGGCGCCCATCTGCTCGATCTGCACCGCGCGCATCGGCAGGCTGTGGGCGGCCTCGCCCAGCGTGATGTGCTCGGGGCGCACACCCAGCGTGACGGCGGTGCCATCCCTGATTGACGAATTCACCGGCAGGCGCAGGTGGTTGGCCACGACGCTGCCGCCGTCAATGCGCGCATCCGCCAGATTCATCTCCGGCGCGCCGATGAAGCCGGCCACGAAGCGGTTCACCGGCCGGTCGTACACCTCCAGCGGCGTGCCCACCTGCTGGATGCGGCCGTCCTTCATCACCACGATGCGGTCGCCCAGGGTCATGGCCTCCACCTGGTCGTGGGTGACGTAGATCATGTTGGTCTTCAGCTCGCGGTGCAGGCGTGCGATCTCGTCGCGCATGCGCAGGCGCAGCTTGGCGTCGAGGTTGGACAGCGGCTCGTCGAGCAGGAACACATCGGGCTCGCGCACCAGCGCGCGGCCCAGGGCCACCCGCTGCATCTGTCCGCCGGAGAGCTGGCGCGGCTTGCGTTCCAGCAGCGCCTCCATGCCCAGCATCTCGGCCGCCCACTTCACCCGCCGGTCGATCTGCGCCTTGTCCAGGTTACGCAGCCGCAGGCCGAAGGCGAGGTTCTCGAACACCGTCTTGTGCGGGTAGAGCGCGTAGTTCTGGAGCACCATCGCGATGTTCCGGTCCTTGGGTTCGAGCCGGGTGACGTCGCGCCCGCCGATCAGCATCTGGCCGCTGCTCACGTCCTCCAGCCCGGCAATCATGCGCAGCGTGGTGGACTTGCCGCAGCCCGAGGGGCCGACGAAGACGGTCAGCTCGCCGTCCGGGATCAGCAGGTCCATCGGCTGCACGACGGCGACGGCGCCATAGCGCTTCTCGATTCTCCGAAGTTCGATCTGTGCCATCGCTCAATGTCCTGCGGCGAAGTCGTGCAGGCGGTGGTTGACGCCGGACAGGCTGGCCTGCGTCTCCTTGTAAAGCCCGAACAAATCGTCATAGCGTCGTGCTGCGGCGGCGTTCGGCTCATGCACCGCGCGGCTCGCCTGCCCGTGCGCGGCGGCCTTGAATTCGCTCTCGAAGAAGCCCGCCGCCACTCCGGCCAGCAGCGCCGCGCCGAAGGACGCGTCGGTCACCGCCGGCAGCACGATGCGCACGCCCAGAACGTCGGCCACGATCTGCCGCCAGGCCGCACTGCGCGAGCCGCCGCCGACGATGCGCGCCTCCTGCATGCTCATGCCCTGTGTCTTGAAGTCGGCCAGCACATCGCGCAAGCTCATCGCGATGCCTTCGTACAGCGCGCGCACGAGGTGGCCGCGCTCGTGGCGCATCGTCAGTCCGACGAAATCGGCGCGCAGCAGCGGGTCCCAGTAGGGCGCGCGCTCGCCTTGCAGATAGGGGTGGAACAGCAGACCTTCAGCGCCCAGCGGCGCAGCGGCAGCCATCGCGTCCATCTCCGAGAACACGGCGGAGCCATTGGCGCCGGGGTGCATGAAGAAGCGGTCGCGCAGCCAGCGGTGCGCGCTGGCGCAGCTGTTGGTGGCGCTGATCGTGTACCAGAGGCCGGGAATGGCGAAGGGGTAGTTGATCAGCGTCGTGTGCACGCGAGGCGCGGTGCCTACGATGCTCACCGTGCCTGCCGTGGCCAGCTTCACTACGCCCGCGCCCCCGCGGTCCGAGCCGGCGCCGTAGGACTCGCAGGAGGTGTCGGACGTGCCGCAGATCACCGGTGTGCCCACGCGCAGCCCGCAGACCAGGCTGGCGGCCTCGGTCACGCGGCCGACCACGGTGGTGGGGCTGACCACCGGCGGCAAGGTGGCCGGGTCCCAGCCCGCCATGCCGCACAACTCGTCGGACCAGCAGGCATTGGCGTGGTCCCACAGCAGGGTGCCGACCGCGTCGGTCACATCGGTGTGCCAGTCGCCGGTCAGGCGCATGCGCAGCCAGTCCTTGGCAACGTAGACGCGCTTGGCCTGCTGGCCGATCTCGGGCTCGTGCCGGTTCAGCCACATCAGCTGCGGCAGCGTCCAGGTGGGCGAGGCCTTGTTCAGGCCGATAGCCAGGATGCGATCGGCGTGCGCCGCCTGCAGCTCGCGCGCCTCCACGCCGCTGCGCTGGTCGTTCCACAGGATGGCCGGGCGCAGCACGCGGTTGTTTTCATCGGTGATCACCGGCGTGTGCGCGCCAGCGCTGAAGCCCACCGCGGCCACGTCGGCCGATGTCATGCCGGCGGCTGCCAGCGCGCGGGGCACCGTCTCGCACAGCGCGGCCCACCAGTCCTCGGGGTTCTGCTCGCTCCAGCCTGGATGCGGCGTATCGGTGGCGAAGTCCTTAGCCGCACTGCCGCGCTCACGGCCCTGGTCATCGACGACCATCGTCTTCAGACTGCCCGCGCCGATGTCGATGCCGAGCACCGCCCGGTTCATGCCGCAGCTCCCGCGCTCAGGCGCGCGTTGAGGCTGTCGACCGCGCCGGCAATGTCATAGCCATAAGGGCAAGCTGCCTTGCAGGCATGCGCCGCCTCGGTGCGCGAGAGCGCGGCTCGTGCGTCGGCGTCATAGGGCAAGTGGCCGTCGATCACTGCCAGCGCGATCAGGGCCAGGGCCGAGGGCGTTTCCGATTCCACCTGTCGGGCCAGCGACGCGGGCACGTCCCGGCGGCAGGGGTTGGGGCAGCAGGCGCAGAAGCGCATCAGTTCGCGCTCATTCATGGTGGATGTGCTCCAGGTTGACGGCGCCTTCGCGCGCACGCAAGGCAAGCTTGCCAGGGACGAACAGGTTGTCAGGGTCGAGATAGTCCTTTACGCCCTGCAACAGCTCCAAGCCCGTGCCCAGTTCCTCGCGCAACCAGGGGTTGCGGAACACGCCAACGCCATGGTGGTGGCTGATGGTGCCGCCCAGGTCCAGGCAGGCTGTCAGCGTCAGGTGCCAGGCCGCGCGGTGCAGGCGCAGGCCCTCGCTGCGTTCCATCGGCGGCAGGCGCAGCGTCATGTATTGGCAGGCGCCTTCGGGATAAACGTGGGACCAGTGAGTGCCGAAATGGATGCCTGGGAACAGGCTCTGCATCTCGCGGGCGATGCGTGCGTGCAGGGCCGGCAATGCGCTCCAGGGCGCGGTGACTTCGATGGTGTCCATGAAGTAGTCCTTGGACTGCCACTGCGGCGAGTAGGACTCATATCGATGCGCGCACCAGTGCTCATACGGTTCGTCGCCAAGCTGCACGCCGCCGTGCGCCGCAACGATCTCCATCGCCAGATCGCGCTCCAGCGCGGCCATGCGCGGCGAGCCGCAGAACTCCAGGATCGCGAGGAAGGGCCGGCCCTCGCCGATGCCTACGCTGGCACCGCGCGGTGCGGACTCCGCCGCGTCGTACAGGCGCACGACAGCGGGGCGCAGCTCGGCCTGCATGATCTGGCGCAGTGCGTCGAGACCGGTCTTTAAGGTCTCGAATCCCAGCACCACGCTGTGGCGCGCTTCGGGCAGTTTCCAAACCCGCAGAGTCAGCTCGGTGATGATGCCGAAAGCGCCTTCGGAGCCGACCATCAGGTCCTTCAGGCTCGGGCCTACCGCCCGACGCGCGACCGGGCGCACGCGCAGCTCGCGGCCGTCGGGCAACAGGGCCGCCAGCCCCAAAACGATGTCCTCGATCTTGCCGTATCGGGTGGAGTTCTGACCGGCGCCGCGGCAGGCCGCCCAGCCGCCCACGGTGGATATGTGCAGCGATTGCGGCAGGTGGCCGCAGCTGTAGCCGCGCTCGTTGAGCCAGGCCTCGAACTGGCCGCCGTTCATGCCGGACTGCACGGTGACGGTGCCGTCCAGCGTGTTCAGCTCGATCACCTGGTTCATGCGCTTGAGGTCGACGACCAGCTCGTGGTCCATCGGCAGCGTGCCGCCCAGCACGCCGGAGCCGGCTCCAAACGGAATCAGCGGAATCTTCTCGCGGCGCGACAACTCGATGACGCGCCGCAGCTCGTCCACGTCCGCCGGGCAGGCCACGGCCGAGGGTAGCCGCGCGGGCAGATTGCCGTCACGCACCATGTAGGTGGCATAGGGCAGCCGGTCGCGGGCATAGGCCCAGAGCTCGGGCAGGCTGCTCAGCGTCTGGTCCGGGCCAGTGATCTGGGTCAGTTCGGCCAGCCAGGAAGGCGGGCTGCTTTTGACGGGTTTCATGACGTGTCCTTGCGGGCGTTGTTGCAGATGAACAATCGATTGCGCAAATCATGCGTGCAATGAGGTGAAAGTGGCATCGGGGTTTCTACCCGGGGGCGCTTTGGGGGCGAGGTACGGCGAGAGATCAGGCCGGCTGGGGCTCTGCCAAGCTCGTGTCCCCCGGCATGCGCCCCCTACGTTACGTTCGCTGTGCAGTGCAGCCGGCCGGCCTGATCCGCGCCTGTGTGGTCCGTGGAAGGTTGGCGCGCAAGGTTGCTCGAACGAGCTACGCCCGCGGTCGGCCGGTTGACGCCCGCAGCACCAGGCTCTCCAGCGGCAGCGTGTGCGCGATGGCTTCGGTCTTCTGCTCGACGAGGTCGATCAACCCATGCGTCGCCACGCTACCCATCTCGCGCAGCGGCAGGCGCACGGTGGTGAGTTGCGGATGCAGCATGTCCGCAATGGCGGCGTCATGGATCGCGATGACCGAGACCTGCGTGGGAATAGCGATGCTCCGCGCGTGAAGAAGCTTCATCGCTCCCGCAGCGGTGAGCACGGTAGCAGCGACGACGGCAGTCAGCGCGGCGCCGCTGTCGATCAGCGCGTGCATCCCGGTCTCGCCGCCTTCAAAGGTGTAGCCCGCCGTGATGACGAGGGCTGGGTCATAGGCAATGCCGGCCGCGTCCAAGGCGGCCCGGTAGCCGGCCAACCGGCGCTGGCCGTTGTAGCCTTCCGCACGCCCAGCCAGGTGGGCGATGCGGCGGTGGCCCAGTGCAATCAGGTGCTCGGTGGCCAGCTTGGCGGCGGCGAAGCTGTCAAACACCACATAGTTGGCCACGCCATCGAGTTTGCGGTTGAGCACCACGTAGGGCAGAGAAGTCTGCTGCAGTGAATTCAGCAGTGCGACTTCGTGCTCCAGCGTGGCTACCAGAAGACCGTCCACCCTGCTGACGCGGGCCATCTGCGCGTAGTGGCCGGCATCGCCGCCGGCGTCGTCTGAGTGCGATATCAGCAGTGCATATCCGCGAGACCGAGCGGCAATCTCGGCGCCGAAGATGATTTCGGGAAAGACCGGATTCTCCAACTGCGGCACCGCGATTCCCAGCGTGTACGAGCGGGCGGTGCGCAGACCCCGTGCCAGCGGGTTGGGCTCATAGCCGAGCGCTTTGGCGGCCGCCAGCACGCGCTCCCTCGTGGCGGCGCCCACGCGGTGGCCGACGCCTGCGTTGAGCACGCGAGAGGCGGTGGAGCGGTCCACCTCGGCAGCCGCAGCCACATCGGCCAGGGTCGCGCCCTTGGTGGGATTCATGGCGTGAAAGTCAGCAGCGGAGTGCACATGCCGCCATCATGCCTTCATCGCCTGACAGCAGTGGAGTCATTTGCCCTGTTGACGCCGGTGTGGGACTGACCCATGGTGTCAACTTTCACTTAACCCCGCCCGGCGCCTAGGATGCGGCAGCTGCCCGCGTACATGCCTGACGAAGGAGGGTCACGTGGAGGTCGGCAGAACCTCTAAAAGTGGGTCAATCCACCACTGGCGCCCACACCAACAACTCAGGGCTTGGTCGACTGAAGTGAGCGGGCGTCATAAAATCAGAGGTTGCCCAAAAACCAGCCCTCTCCAAAGCACATGATGTCCGCTTCCTTCAATCCATTCGCAGTTCTCTTGGACCCTGCGGGCATCCTCGGCACGTGTGCACAGTCCGATGCCCTGGGCGCTTTACCCCTTAGCGCCAAGCGCTGCGCCGATCGCCAGAGCCCACTTGTTGCTGGCGAGCTCGCAGAGCATGACGCGGCCGTCGAGGGGATCTATCAGAAGCTGATTGCCAAGGCCGCGAAGGCATCGCAGCCGGTCGTCAAGCCAAGCAAGACGAGGAGCAAGGGCGCACGGAGCGCCCAAACGGTCTGACCGCCGGCCAGGTGAAATCTGGCGGTCGCTCCCTTGAGCCTATGCCGAGCTTAGGTTTCGGCACCGGGGTCAACGAGTGACTGCTCCTCAGCCCACTCATGCCTCGGCACATCAGCGACGGACGAAGCTGTTGGCCTTGGGCAGGTTGCCATTTCGTTCCTCGACGCCCACATCGACCATCGCTCAAGTGGACCACCTTTGGCGACTCGCGACGCGTAAGCGTCCAGGCAAGTCGTGTTGAGGCGCTGAGCTGAGCCAAGGATGCTCGTGTCCCCCAGGAGCACTGATCATGGACATGATTCCTGCCGGCTCAGCGGCCAACTTCAAGATGGGTTGGCCGGAGGGTTACGACGGGTCATAGTCAGTCCTTGCCGCGGCGACCACGGGTCTTTTCTAGGGCATCCAAGTCTGTCCAGGTGAGGTCAGTTGCTCGATGCACGACGCTGCTACAGGTCCAGGTAGAGAACGAGCTCCCGTCGGCCTTGCACTAGTCAGAGCCGCTTGACGCAAGCCAGTACTCGAGCCTCTCCCGCGCCGTCTGGTCGGAAACACCGCAGGCCGGGTCACAGGCGATCACCACGTCCGCCTCGACCAGATGCGGAAGCAACTCAGGCTGATCATCGAGCACACGGAACATAGACGGATCCAGGCGAAGCCGCCTAGCGAATTGAAGAATCGACAGCTCGCCGTCGAGTCCCCGGTCTGTGGCCCCAACCAGGCGGTCGCCGACTGGACCCAACAAGCTCCGGATTTCTGCATCGATGTGAGTCATGCGCCAAGAGGAATGCACAACCAGGCCTACTGCCGCGTATGGAGCCAGCTGTTCCGCCAATTGGTCGGTGTGAATGAACAGGCCAGCGGCTGGCTGCTCTTTCAGCGGAGGACGAACGGATCCGAGCTCCGCATGTGCCTGGGCTGGATGCAACACGCCATCGAAGGCGAGCAATAGAAACCGAGCAAACTGGCCAGTGGACGCAAGGACTTCGGCCGGAATTTCAAGGGCAAGACGGTCGAATGGTCGCCGCGCAACTCGGCAGGTCATCACGTTGCCTCTGCTTCCGCCAACATCAACACCCGAGCTCCAGGCCCGCGCTCAACAGCTTGGCACGGTGTGAGTCCATCGAGACCAATTAAGGTTGCTTCCATCCACACAGGAGCGGCCATGCTGCTCGAATCGAATGCATTCAAATTTTCCGGCATCCGAGCTATCTTCGGTGCGACCAGGTAGGCGAGTCAATGCTCGAATCATGTGTGAGATATCTCGAACGCTGTGCAGATGAGAATACTTCTTGGTCAGCGCACGACTTTCAAGGCGAAGAGCGACCAAGGCCGGCCAGATCCATCCGGCGAAGGTCCGCTTGTGGTGCTGCCGGACAAGACCCGGTGCCGGCCAGTTCCTGACATTCGATCCGCCCGATTGGGCGGCCGCTTCGTGCCCATACCGGGCATTCGCCGCCAAGCTTCAAACCCATCGTTAAAGGGTAAGCGGATGTGCCAGCTCTCCCGAGCCAGCCCATCTGAACACAGTGCCCAGGGTGTACGTGTTGTAGCGCGAGAAGCCCGCCACCAGCTTCTCCATATGCACCGTCAAGTCCAGCGCAGTCTTGTAAATCGGCAGATGTTCGTAACGGGCCATCGGGGCGCAAAAAAGTCGATTGGGGCTAACGCCCCAAACCCCTCAATAGACCCGAAGGGCTCGAAGCGTCAAAGCCTCAAAGTGCCCGCCGACGACGCGCCAACAGCACCCCGGTGAAGCCCAGCAGTGTCAAGGCCCAGGTTTGTGGCTCCGGCACCGCTGCGGTCACATCTCCGGGGCGTACAGCCAGCGCGTACAAGCTAACGCCCTTGTAGTCGTAGTTCTGGACGCCGTCGTAGGTATAGAAGTTCCACGCGAGGTATGAATACGGCGCGTACTCCGTACCGGACAAGTAGGCGTAGGCCTGCAGATTCTTGAAACCGCCGGTATTGGTCAAGCCCCAATCATCTTGGACTGCCCCCGTGCCGGGGGCACGGAAGCCCTTGTTGCCGAGCGTGACGTAGAACAGATGCGCCATCTCGCTGTAGACCGTCTGGCCGGCTTCGTACTTGGTGGGCAAGCCACTCTTGGTTTGGGAGTTGTACCCACAATCGGTGCCACCGGTGAGCCTATAGTCGCAACCGGCTGCACCGGTGTCAATGATGGAGGGCAGGCGCCAACCGGTCACGCCGTTGACGTTCAAATTGGCCGCCCAAGCCTTGGCGGTATCCCGATCCATGAGCCCATTTTGGTTGGCGTTGGCCAGCCACGTGATGTTCAGCGTGGTGTCGTAGAAGGCTTCCGGGCCGTTGGCGAGGTTGCCGTCCAGGTCACGCGATTGCAAGGAACGCGTCCAAATGCCTTGATCGTGTACTGCCACCGCATGCGCGGTACCCACCACGCTCAAGGCGCCCAGCAGCGCCGCTGCCTTCAAAGTCTTCTTGATCAGTTTTTTCATTGTCTTTTCCCTGGATGAATGGCATTGGATGCCAGGGCATTCAGCTCACCTCAAGGGCTCACAAGCGCTCTAGCCGCCGAAGTGTAGTTATGACTGCGGCGGAAACCCCCCCCATTTGATGGGTTAGGCCTGTTGAATATCGTAAACACCTACAAGGGCCAGAGGCCTGGGTTCCTCGCCTTACTTTTGGCGCTCCACTATGTGCGCTTGTATGTTCTGCCTCTATCGGGCGCGATGGCGAATGCCCGGTATGGGCACCTTGCTGCCGCTCGCCGTGGCTGAGCCGATGACAGCAACGGGTGGATTGCGTGAGTTCGATCCTTCCATCAGCAGACATTCATCGAGAGTTGAAGGGGCATCTTCAGCAACAGGCCGACTGCTGCACTTGCCACATCGCGGCGTAGGTACCACCGCGGGCGAGCAGCCGTGCGTGGTCGCCTCGCTCGACGATCCTGCCTTCTGCCAGAACGGCGATCTCATCGGCATGCTGGATCGCCGTGAGCCTGTGGGCGATTGTGATCGTGGTGCGGCCGGCTGAGATTGCCTTGATGTTCTGCAGGATCGCGTGCTCTGTTGGGCCGTCGAGCATCGATGTCGCCTCGTCGAACACGTACACCAGCGGGTCTTTCAGGATCGCGCGCGCGATGGCAATCCGTTGGCGCTCACCTCCTGAGAGTTTGCGGCCGCGCTCGCCAATGGTCGTGTCGTAGCCACAGGGGAGGGCGGCAATGAAGCTGTGCAGGCCGGCCAGACGCGCGGCATTCTCGATCTCGAAAGGCGTCGCGCCTTCCAGGCCAAGACCGATGTTTGTCGCGATGGTGTTGTTGAACAGCGCGAGGTCCTGCGGCACCACGGCGATCATTGATCGAAGCCTGCCCACTGGAAGGGTGTTGATCGCAATGCCGTCGAGCGTG
>Ga0187842_1000401_pt1 | contig 21709 bp, 20 predicted proteins | sample SpaLakP09_SKY_41_FD_134514 | JGI IMG/M metagenome (GOLD analysis project Ga0187842, IMG submission 134514) | Oligotrophic lake water microbial communities from Sparkling Lake, Wisconsin, USA - SP09_SKY_41 | ecosystem: Environmental > Aquatic > Freshwater > Lake | place: USA: Sparkling Lake... | reverse complement strand
CCGCCCCTCGCGCGCCTTGTGGTCGGCCGCGTCCGCCCTGGGCGCCATTGCCCTGGGCAGCTTCGCCTGGAGCGGACATGGCGCCGACGGCGCGGGCCTGAGCGGCGCGTTCAAGCTGGTCGCTGACATCGTCCACCTGCTGGCGGCCGGTGTCTGGCTGGGCGCCCTGGCGGCCTTGGCGGCCCTGATCCTTGGCGCTCGCACCCCGAGCGAGACGTCGTTGCGCGAACTCCACCAGGCCCTTGAGGGGTTTTCCGGTGTCGGTTCGCTGGTCGTCGCGGCCCTGGTGCTGACCGGCCTGGTCAATGTCTGGTTCCTCGTCGGGCCGAGCCAAATTGTCTTGGCGGCCTCGACCGCGTGGGGCGTGGCGCTCCTGGCCAAGCTGGTCGTCTTTGGCTTGATGCTCAGCCTGGCCGCGTTCAACCGTTTCGCGCTCACGCCTCGGCTGGAGCGGGATATGGCCCGCGCCATGGGGACCTCAGCGCTTTCCGCGCTCAAACGCAGCGTGGCGCTGGAATCGGCCGCCGGGCTCGGGGTGCTCGCGCTCGTCGCCTGGCTGGGCACGTTGGCCCCGCCAGCGGCCCTTTAGGCAACCTTACCATGATGGGTAAGGTCTTGAAACCAAGGGCGATTCTCAAGCTGTTAGGTAGTTCGGCGCTAGGCTTGGCCATGACCGTCGGCCCAGCGCCGCGACACCAGGCCCGATGACCATGCCGCTGAACCTCAAATCCCTCACCAGCCTGCGGTTCTTCGCCGCCATGTGGGTCGTGGCCTATCATTTTTGGCCCAACCTCGGCCTGGCCATGCCCGCCGTGATCGCCAAGGGCTATCTGGGCGTTGAGCTGTTCTTCGTGCTCTCCGGCTTCATCCTTTGCCATGTCTACCTGGAAAATTTTGGCCAGGGTCGGTTCAACTACCGCGAGTTCCTCTGGGCTCGCCTGGCGCGGATCTATCCGGTTCATCTGGCGGTTCTGTTGGGCTTGATGCTGTTGATCGCGACGGCCGCCATGATGGGCGTTTCGGCGGGCGACAAGCTGCTGATCTGGCCATCCCTGCCCGCCCAACTGACCCTGACCCAGGCTTGGGGCCTGTCGCCGCTGGGCGGCTGGAACCATCCGTCCTGGTCGATCTCCGCCGAATGGTTCGCCTATCTGAGCTTCCCTGCCTTCGCCGTCGTGGCGTGGCGGCTGATCAGCCGGCCTAGACTGGCTCTGGTCTTCGCCCTGGCCTTGGTGGTGGCGCTCAATATCGGCTTCCAGGCCGTCGCAGGATTTCCCCTGACCAAGGCCACCTTGCTGTGGGGCGCCCTACGGATCGTGCCATGTTTCGCGCTCGGCTGCGCCGTCTGGCTGGCCTGGCGCGCCAATCTGGTCGTCGGAAAATCCTCGGGCCTGGGCCTCGCCCTTATGGCGCTGTCAGGCGACTTGGCCGCGGCGCTCCTGCAGGCCCCGGACTTTGTTGCCGTGGCGCTGTTTGGCGCGCTGATCCTGGGTCTGGCGGCGATCTCCACCTCAGGCTCATCATTCCTCGCCCAACCGGCGCTGGTCTATCTCGGCGAGGTCAGCTTCGCCGTCTACATGGTCTGCATCCCCTGGGAGTCGGTCTTCACCCAAGGCCTGGGCAAGGTCGTGGGGCTAGAGCCCTCACATATGCCCGTAAGCTTGTGGCTGGCCCTCTATGTCGGGGTCATCCCCGTGGCCATGGTCTTGCATCACGCCGTCGAGCGGCCGATGCGCACGCTGATGCGTCGCCATGGTCCGCCCTTCGGCCGCGCCACGGCGGCGGCTCCCGCCGCGGCCAACGCCTGATGACGGGGTCGCTTAATCAGACTAGGGTGAAGCCATGCTGAGACATGCGCTCGCTTTCCTGGCCGCCATGGCCGTCGCGTTCAGTCCGCTGGCGGTCAACGCCGCCCAGGCCGATTGCGACATGGCCAGCATGGACATGAGCGCGATGAGCATGACGATGCCCGCCGCTGAAACCACTCCGGAAGCGGCCCAACCGGACCCCTGTTGCGACCACGGCAAGGCAATGTCGGCCAAGGATTGCGCCAAGGCCTGCGCCACCAGTTGCGCGTTGGCCGTCGGCGTGCCCGGCGACGCGGCGATCAGCCATTCGCCGATCGCCTACCGCGTCGAGGTCAGCTGGTCCAACACCAGCGGCCAGACCCACGATCCCATCCCGGAAGATCCTCCTCCAAGATCGCTGATCTAGCGACCGGCCAAGCGCCGGTCTGATGCTTCCGCGCCTGCCGTCGTGCATCCGCACCCGGCCAAACGCGCGGTCGCTTGCCCGCTCGCGGGCGCTTCAGATCACGATTTTCAAGGAACGATCCCATGACTCTTCGCACCACGATGCTGGCCGCCTTGGCCGCCGGCCTGACGTTCGCCGCCTCGGCCGCCCTGGCCGCCACGCCCGCGCCTTGCAGCCACCTGCAGGCTCAGTCCCCGCCGGCCAATCCCAAGGACGTTTTCCGGACGGCCGTGCGTGTCTGCGACATGCCGGCCGACTGCGGGATGATGGCGATGATGGCCGGCTCGGCTTCCCCGGCCAAGCCTGAAGCCACGGGCCCGAGCCGCTAGGATCGGCTGAACCGGGCGGCGGGCGATCCCCTCCCGTCGCCCGCTCGGTCGGCTCCGGCGGACTGGCTGCAACCGCTCCGCCGGAGCGCTTCTCCCATCTCGCGCGACGTTCGACGCCGCGCACGACGCGACAGGATCTTCTGTTCATGCGCCTCATATTCCTCCTGGCGAGCTGCCTTGGCCTGGCCAGCGCGGCCCAGGCCGGCCCCCTGACCTTCGACGCCGCTCAGCGGCTGGCCCTGCAGTCACCGGCTCTGGATGGAACCGCCGCCGATCTGGAGGCCGCCAAGGCCCAGGGACGGGCGGCCGGCAAGTTGCCCGATCCCAGGTTACGGCTGGGTCTGGACAATGCCCCGATCTCCGGACCGCCGGCCGGGACGTTCGGCGGCGACAGCATGACCATGGTCAGCGTCGGCTTGATGCAGGATCGGCCCAGCGCCGCCAAGCGCGAGGCCGCGCGTCGAGCCGCTTCGGCCGAGGTCTCGACCGCCGGCGCCCGCCAGGCGCTGGTGGCGCGCGAGACGCGGCTGGCCGTCGCCCTGGCCTGGATCGATCTCTACTACACCGACCAGAAGCTGGCCGCGCTCGCCGCGGTCGAGAAAGCGATCACGCCGCTGCGCGACACCGCGCCGGCTGCCTTGACGGCTGGCGACGCTCGCCCGGGCCAGACCCTGGAAGCGCAACAGAAGCTGGCCCTGCTGGCCGACCGCGCCCGCGCCGCCGCCGAACTGACCCGCTGGACCGGAGAGCCAGGGCCACAACCCATCGGACCGGCGCCCGACTTTCCCATCGACCCCGAGACGCTGCGCGCCGGCCTCCCCGACCATCCCAGCCTCAAGTGTTCAGACCGGGGACATCCGTGACAGGTGTTCGGAGACATCCGTGACAGGTTGAGGATGATCACATCGGCGTTTTGAGGTCGATGGTGGAGATGGTCTTGGACCTGAAGACCAGGTCATAGCGGCCGTCGATGTTTGTGGGACGAAGGGCCAGGGTCTTGCCTGTGAAGGCCTTGGGACCCGGATGAGGCGGGCCTTGAAGCTGATGCGGCCGTCCTGAACCTTGCGCGTCAGGTCGTCGGGGCCATAGGCGAAGGGCGCGACATCGTCGCGATAGGGCCTGGGGCTTGGAGCATAGCGCTCGATGGGCGTGATCAGGCCCAGGGCCTCATGAGGGCGCTGGGTGTTGTAGACCGTGCGCCAGTCGCGCAGGTGGCGGGCGGCCTCCTCCAGGTTGGCGAACGGCGGCCCCGACAGGGCCTCGGCCTTGAGGCTGCGATGGAAGCGCTCGTCCTTGCCCTGGGTCTGGGGGTGGTAGGGTCGCGAGTGGCCCAGAGCGATGTCCTGCTCCAGCAGCCACACGCCCAGAGCGGTCCAGGACCGGCCCACGCCGTCCCCCCTCATGCCTGCGCCCCAGGGCGGGCCGTTGTCGGCGGTGATGCGGCGGGGCAGGCCGTAACGCTGGAAGGCGTTGATCAGGCTGGATTTTACGGTCTGGCGCTCCTGGTTGGCGCAGGCGTCCAGTACCAGGCAGAAGCGCGAATGGTCGTCCAGCACAGTCAGCGGGTGAAGCCGCCCGCCCTCCGCGCCAAGCGGCACATAGCCCTTGAAGTCCATCTGCCACAGGTCGTTGGGCGCAGGATGCTCGAAGCGGATGAACGGCTCATGGCCGCCGCCGAAGGCGCCCAGCGTCACGCCATGACGGCGCAGGATCTGGGTCACCGTCGAGGGCGAAGGCGCGGCCAGTCCATGGCGTCGCAGCACGGCGGCGATCTTGCGCCCGCCCCAGGCCGGGTGCTCTGACCGAACCGCCAGCGCCGCCGCCTCAATCGCCGCCGGCGTCGTCCGGGGCGAGCCGTGGGGGCGTCGAGATCGCTCCGCCAAACCCGCTTCGCCCTGCGCCGCATAGCGCGACAGCAGCCGATAACCCAGGCTGGCGCTTACCCCAAACCGCCGGCAAAGCTCCCGGCGATTGGCGCCTTCAACCTGCGCCAGCCGCACGAACTCAAGCTTGCAATCCATCGCAGAGACTCCCGTGAATGGCATCTCCGACCTCCCTTCGAGATCGGAAAATGTGTCACGGATGTCTCCGAACACCTGTCACGGATGTCCCCGGTCTGAACATCAAGGACAGGGGGTCATTTTTGGGCTCTGACTCAGTTTGATGAAGTTGGCTGGCTGACTGGCTGGAGTTCACGCTCGGATCAGCACCATGGCCAAACGCCTTTCCCAATCCAGTCTCGTCCCCGCCGGCTTTGCCGTCGTCGGCGCTTGGTCCACCGATGGGCTCACCACCCTCGACATCCGAAGCACGGGCTCGACAAGTCGATGTCCTGGCTGCGGCGCCGCGAGCCAGCGCGTTCACAGCCGCTACACCCGGCGCCTTTGTGACCTTCCGATCGCCGGCAAATCCGTGACGCTGCGGGCGCAGGTTAGGCGATTTCGGTGTGAAGCGGTGCTTTGCGGCAGGCGTATCTTCGCCGAGCGGTTCGATCCGGCGGTGTTGGCGCCATGGGCGCGACGAACAGGACGGCTGGAGGGATTGGTGCATCACCTGGGCCTGGCCCTCGGCGGCCGACCAGGAGCGAGCTTTGCCAAGCGCCTGATGCTGCCGGTCAGCAACGACACGCTGCTGCGTGTAGTTCGCCGACGAGGCTCTGCAGCGCCACCGCCGCCCAACGTGATTGGCATCGATGACTGGGCTTGGCGACGCAACCATCGCTACGGGACGATCATCTGTGATCTGGAGCGTCGGCGGCCCATCAGCTTGCTTCCAGACCGCGAGCCGGCCACGGCCCAGGCCTGGCTGAGCCAGCAGCCGCAGGTCACCATCGTCGCTCGTGATCGCGGCGGCGCTTACGCCTTGGCGGCCGCGAGAGCACTTCCGCACGCCGTGCAGGTCGCAGACCGCTGGCACTTGATGGAGAACGCCAGCCGGGCCTTCCTCGATGCGGTGCGCAAGTCGATGCGCCAGATCCGCAGCGCCGTTGGCGCCATGACCATCAATCCCGATCTGCTGAGCGCCGCCGAGCGCCTCCAATATGAGGGCTACCTCCGGCGCGAGGAAGCCAACGCGGCGGTCTTTGCCCTGGCCAAGGACGGCGTCGCGATCATGGAGATCGTCCGCCGTACAGGGCACAGTCGCGGTCTGGTGCGGCAGATCCTTCGCGGCCAACGCGGCGACGTGTTCCGCGTCCGCGAGAGCTCGCTCGAAGGCTATCTGCCGTGGCTGGACGCCCAGTGGTCGGCTGGGCGCAGAAGCGGCGCCGAGCTTTGGCGGCAACTTAGGACACAGGGCTTTCGGGGTTCACTTCGCGTGGTGACGGAGTGGGCCACCCGACGCCGGCGCGCTGACCAAGTCAACGCCGACACCCTGAGCCGCGTCCCTTCGGCGCGCACCATAAGCAGGCTGATGACGACCTCGCGCGACACGCTCTCCAAGGCCGAGACGGTCACCGTCGCCGCCGTCGAGACGGGAGTGCCGGCGCTGATCGAAGCCCGCGAGATCATCGCCGCCTTCCACTTGATGATCCGCCGCAAGGCCGAGGGCGACCTCTGCGCCTGGGTCGAGCGCGGCCGCGCCAGCCTGGTGGCGTCGTTCGCCAACGGCGTCGGCCGGGACATCAGCGCCGTTCGCGCGGCCATCACCTCGGGTTGGTCAAACGGCCAGACCGAGGGCCAGATCACCAAGCTCAAGCTCGTCAAACGCCAGATGTACGGCCGCGGAAAGCTCGACCTGCTGCAGGCCAGGCTCATCGGCCACGCCACCTGATCACGTCACCAAATGTGCGTCAGAGCCATTTTTGGACGCCGATATCCCCGAGGAGGGGGTCACTTTTGCAAGCCGAAACACACGTCCAGCTTCAGCGCCTGCAACTCACCATCCACCCTTAGCCGTCGCTCCGTGGGTACTGCGAGCTCTTGGGCGATATACTCGCCCTGTTGCCCCTCCGCCCACACCCGATGGGTGATCTTATCGCCGCGATACACCGCCTTGCCACCATGACCGCCCGCCGGCTTGAAGAAGAGGCCTTTGCGTTCTCCCCATAGGGCGTCGGCGTTTTCCGCGGTAAGCAAATGGGTACGTGGGACCGCGGCTAAGTGCCCGGCGGTGTGGAGGCCCAGAATTTCCGCGGCGGCCGAATCCAACAACAGGCTCAAGTTTCGCTTGTCTGCGAAGAGCGCGTGATTGCGAGGGTTGGGAGTCAGCACAACCGCGTCGGCGAGATAGGCCTCACGGAGCACCTTGTGCGCCTCGGCCCCAAGGGAGAAATCGACCAAGCGATTGTAAACCAGATCAACCGTCTCGCCACGGCATCGCAGGCGCCCGTCGGCCAAGCTAAGTTCGCCGGGATCGGCGATCAACGCTCGCAAGCCTTGTCGTTCAAAAAAGCCGCTGCTGTTAATCGTACCGATGGAGATGCCGGCGGGCCAGGTGGGCTCTACGCCTCTCTCGGCGAGCGCCTCGTAGACGCCGGCCTGGTAGGGGCCAAGGGTGCCGCCCCCTGCAGCAGAAGGGCTACGCTCTGGAAGGGCGTGCCGTTGGGCTTCGGCTGCTCGGGTGACGCGCAAGGGCGCGTGCTACGATTCATCTACCGCCGTCCAGACGCCGGTGGGCGGCGATCGTGAGAGGTTGGGAGGTCAATGTACCTTCACCATGCCAACACCCTTGATGTTGTTGAACGAGTCGGTCTGGTGACAAAGAGAACACTGTTCGACCCGAGCCGCCTTCTGGCCTGAGATGGAACGGTCCATCATTTCGAAGTGCATCATGTAGTGGCTGGGCGGCGCCTTGTGGCACTGCGCGCAGTCGGTGGACTTGGGGCTCGGATGGAGAAAGGTCTTGATCTCCCAGCTCTCGGTCTGGTGACAACTGGCGCACTGCTTGCCGAAGAAGCCGTCGTGAGGATCTTGGACGGCATGGCAGGTGGCGCACTGCAGGCTCCCCGAGCCGCCATCGCGCCGCCGTGCCACCGCTTCGAGCACAGCGTGATCCATCTTGATAGCCCGGACGTCGCGACCCCGGTGCTCGACGTGACAGCCTTTACAATCCCCAATGTTTTGGTGGAACGCGGTCGCCGGCTTCATTAGCAACTCCTGCGCTGGCGCATGGCAGGTGACGCACTTCTGCGCCGTCACGCCTTTGACCGGCGCATGGCAGCTTTCACACTTGTCGCCTAGGAAGGCGTGGGCTTCCGATAAGGCGCCCGGCCGCACCGCACCGGTCCATCCGGGCAAGGCGTGACCGCCACCCTGCCAAAGCGTCCACACGACCCCAACGACCAAGACCATGCCGAATATGCTCAGCGCCGCGTAGATCGGACCCGGCATCTTCATGGGAGCCACCTCAGTCCATAGTAGACGCCAGACCAGATGTGGAGCGAGAGAAGCGTGTACATAACGATGGCGGCCAGGATGTGGGTGACCACCCAGCCGTTGAGCGAGCGCTTCAAAGTGTCGCGTGCGCCGATGGCGAACTCCAGATCGGAAATGGCGCCCAGCAGGTGATCCATTCTGAGGCCGGAGGGATCGCCCACGAGTTCATCCTTGAGTCCGGCGGCGGCCAGGGCGAGGCTGTCGTAGCGATCGCGCAGCACAGAAAGCTGGCGTTGTTGATCCCGCAAATCCTGGCCGAGCTCGACCAGGAAGTACCGTCCGACAAAGCCGCTGGCGACGACCAGGAGCATCGAGACCATAAGTCCTATGCCCAGGGGACTTTCCAACTTGTGACCAGAGTGCAGGACTCCCAGCACCGCCCCGACCGCGCCAGCATAGACGTGGAAGGTCAGCACTTGGCCTAGGGATACGCGTCCGGTGACGAGCGCCTTGACCCGCCCCTGGCGCTTGACCAGCGTGTAGGTGAGCAAGGCCACGAAGAGAAGGGCCGCGGCGATGCCCAGGACGCTGCCCGGCAAGCTGCCGGGGAACCGCGGGGCGGAGTGAAACAGAAACGCGGGCGCGGTGAGCGCCAGCGCGCTCAACAGTCCTTCGACGATGACCTTCTCACTGCGCGTCATGTCATGCGTCCACGACGAGGTCGCCGACGGACTTCGCCTGGCAGGCAAGAATGACCCCGTCGCGCTTGTCTTCCTCTGTGAGGGAGTCCTGAACCTCCATGGTCACGGATCCCTCCCGGAGCGGCGCCTTGCACCGTCCGCAAATCCCCACGCGACACTCGTAGTCGATGGCCACGCCGATCGCCTCGGCGGCCTCCAGCACCGACTGATCGGGGGCCAGGCGTCCGGACTTGTTGGACTTCGAGAAGGTGACCGTCGCCTGCGCGGACGGGGGGGCGGAGGGAGAGGAAGGCGCCACATCGACGACGCCCGCGACCACGGCCGGCGGAGGCTGGGTTTCAAGAACCGGCCCGCCTTTGGGAGGAGCAAAGTCCTCCGTCTTAACCTGATCGTCGGGCACGCCAAGTTGTTGGAGGACGCCTTTGACCGCGTCCATCATCGCGGGCGGGCCACAGAGGTGAACTCGGCGGCGAACGATCTCCGGCGCCGCCGCACTGATGAACTCGGGCGTCATGAACCCGACCGGACCGCTCCAGTCGCTGCCCTCCGGCTGGGCAACGATGCTCGTGACGTGCACGTTCGGGTGCCGGCGCGCAAGATGCGCCAGTTCCTCACGGAAGATGATGTCGGCGGGCGTGCGTACGCCGTAGAGCAGGAAAATGTCGTGCGGGTAGGCTCGGTCGGTCAGGTAACGCAGCACGCTCATCATGGGCGTGATGCCAACCCCGCCCGCGATCAGGACGATGCCTTCCGCCTCCTGTCCGGTGAAGAAGAAGCTACCAGCGGGCGCGGCCACCTCGATGAGGTCGCCAGGGTCCACGTGGTCGTGGAGGTGGCGTGACTCCAGGCCGTATTGCTCGCGCTTGACGGTGAGTTCGATGTAGTCCCGCTGGCTGGGCGACGAGGAGATCGTGTAGGATCGGCGGACCTTCTTGCCATCGATCTCCGACGTCACTGTCGCGTACTGCCCCGGTAAGAAGGTGAATGGGAACGGCCCGACGTTCGGCTCCATCAGCCGGAAAGTCTTCACCCCAGGTGTTTCCTCGAAGATCGCCTTGATACGTAAGACGCCGAGCCAGGGGCGCCGGGGAGGCGCTCCCCCCTCCGCCGCCTTGGCCGCCGCAGCAACCGCTGGAACCGGCGCATCGGCGCCGCCGGACCTTGCCGAGGGCGTAGGTGGAGCGCCCGGCGTCAGCCGTTGGGCAAGCGTCCCAACGCGACGGGCGCGCGTCCACTGAACCCAAAGCGCCGCCGCGAGGGCGGCGGTCAGAAGAACCATGAACAGTGCGTGCAGCCACGAGAGACCGCGAAAGCCGCCGGCCATCCCTGAGTGGTCCGCCGTCGGCAACGCCATCTCCTGGCGGAACCAGGCCAGGGCGGTCTGCGCAGGCGGCTGCCCATCCTCGAGCGCCTGAAGCGCGCTGGCCCCGCTTTGCGCCAGCGAAAGACCGCCTCTGATGTCGCGCAGGGCTGTGAGTGCGACAGCGGCGTCATTGGCGGCCTGGGCGCGATGCAGAGCCGCCTGCCCTTCCGTGACCGCCTGCGACCCTGATCCCAGTCGCATCAGCGCTTCAGGCCGAATCCGCGCTCGCGCTTCGTCGGTGAGCTTCGGAAAGTCCATCATGGACGCGTAGAACGGCTTGGGTCCCGTGGGGCCGCAGCAACCCGCTGCGCCTCCGCCTGCCCCCCCGCCCGTGCCGGAGGGCGCCATCATATCTCCCATCATGCCGCCCATCCCGCCTCCGGCTGCGGGCGCTGCGGTGGGACCTGCGCCCGCGGTCGAGCCGGGGGCGGCCTTCATGCCACTCATCCCAGCCCCTGCGTCCGGGGTCGCGCCCGTGGCTGGTGGGTGATGCGCGGCGTGATCTTCTGCGGACACCTGTGCGAGAGCCAAGGGGGATTGCGCCATGGCGAAAGCCGCCGCGGCCACGGCGGCGGCTCTCAGGCCAGAGGGACGAGACGGCGATGGAACAGTGTGCATATGCAGGCGAGATCCTGGACCCATACGATGCTTTTTAGTCGGAAGGCCGCGCGACTTTGAAGGCAAGATGTAAGAGACGCTGCGATCGAGCGTCCCTTACAGCACCAGGGCAACTGAAGTCAGCAGGGCTCCGCCATAGCGCCCAGACACGTGCTGCTTGGCCGTCCCAGTGCTCTACTCATGGAAAAGAGAGGAAGTGCGAAGTGGCAGGGGAGATTCGGGTCGGCGTAAACGGCTATGGGGTGATTGGCAAGCGTGTGGCTGACGCTGTGCGCGCGCAGCCGGACATGCGCCTGGTGGGCATCTCCGACCTCGCCGTCGACTGGCGTACACGAGCGCTGCACCGCAAAGGCATCGCTTTGTTCGCCGCCACCTCTGAAGCGCACGCGCGGCTCGCGGCGAGCGGGATTCCTGTCGAAGGGAGCCTGCAGGACCTGCTCGGCTCCATCGATGTCGTCGTGGACTGCACGCCGAAGCGGATCGCTGCGGAGAATGTGCCCGTCTACCGCCAACTCGGCCGGAAGTTCATCGTGCAGGGAGGCGAGAAGCACGGCGTTACCGGTCACTCCTTCGTCGCGGAATCCAACTATCAAAGCGCAGTCGGCCTCGACGCGACCCGCGTCGTCTCCTGCAATACAACGGCGACGGTGCGGACCTTGACCGCCTTGAAGCGGGCTGGGTTGCTCCGGCGCGCTCGCGGCACGCTCATGCGGCGGGCCACCGACCCGTGGGAAAGTCACCTTGGCGGTATCATCAACACCCTCGTCCCGGAACCGGAGATCCCGAGCCACCAAGGTCCGGATGCCCAGACGGTCGACCCTGACCTCGATGTGCTGACGATGGCCGTCAAGGTCCCCGAGACGATCGCCCACCTCCACTACTGGTCGGTTCAGCTTTCCCGAAGCGCCCAGAAGGAGGAGGTGCTGGACGCCTTCCGCGCTTCGCCCCGCATTTTCCTCATGCCCGACAGCTATGGCCTAGCTGCGATCAATTCGGTCAAGGAGCTGATGGCGGACCTCGGCCGCCCCCGGGGCGATCTCTACGAGGTCGCGCTTTGGTCCGACATGCTGCGCGTGGAGGGCGACGAGATGTTCTATACCTATATGGTCGACAATCAGGCCATTGTTGTCCCCGAGACCATCGACGCCATCCGGGCGCTCGCCGGCCGCGAGCCCTCTGGGGCCGCATCGATACGCGCGACCGACGAGGCCTTGGAGATCTGGCGCGATCCGTTCAGCCCTGCTGGGGGCTAGCGTTCGCATCCCTTGCGGCGCCGCCGCCGCCGCTAACGGTTAGATCAGCCATGGCGCGCGAAGACCCGCGTCTTGCCTCCCGGCATGAGCAGCAGCGTTTGGTAGGCCTCGACATCACCCCTTGGAGACTCCATGCCGGGGGACCCGAAAGGCATGCCCGGAACGGCGATGCCTAGGGCTTTCGGCCTCTCGCGCAGCAAGCGCGCAATGTCGGCCGGCGGTATGTGGCCGACCACGACATAGCCACCGACCGTCGCGAGATGGCATGACGACAGCTCGAATGGCACGCCATGTTTGCGTCCGATCGGACTGACGTCCTCCACGACCACTTCCTTCATGAGGTAGCCCGACCGGCGCATGTGGGTGATCCAGCCCTTGCAACAGCCGCAACTGGCGGTCTTGTAGACCGTCACAGGGGACGGGCTCGCCGCGAGGGCGGGTGCTCCGGACACAAGCGCCGCGCTGGCGGCCAGCAGATATCGACGGGTCAGCATCTCTGTCATTCCCTTGGGATTTAGCGGCGCGAGCCGCAGCAGCAGGAGCCGCTGCTTGTCGCGGCCGCCGCGTCCTGTTGGTACAAGGCCGGTGTATAGCCGGCCTTGCTGATCGCAGCCGCTACCGCGGACGGCTCGCGGTCAGACCGCACATCGACCCGCTTGCTGGGCAGGTCAATGGCGACCTCTGCGGCTGGATCCAGCGCGTTGATGGCGGCGGTTACAGCTTGGACACAGTGCCCGCAGCTAAGGTCTTTTACGTGATAAAGAAGCATCGAAATCTCCTAGTTTGATGGCCTCCCCTGACCAGATGGGGCTTCCCACGATGGTAAGGTCAAGGCCGCGCATCGCCGGTGCAGGCGCCGCCGATCGTCGGCGTTCCTAAGATGGATGAGCGCCGCCGTCGGCACGGCCGGGCCTTGCTCATTGCGGCATCTCCACGTGCCCGCCGAACCCGAAGCGCATCGCTGACAAGACCTGATCGGCGAATGTGTGCTCCACCCGGCTGCGATAGCGCGCGAACAACGCTGCGGAGAGGACGTTGACTGGAACCGCCTCCTCCATCGCCGCGTCGATCGTCCACTGCCCTTCGCCCGAGTCGGAGACCCGGCCCGAGAACTGGCTCAGCATCTGGTCCTTGGCCAAGGCCGCGGCGGTGAGGTCGAGCAGCCAGGAGGAGATGACGCTGCCGCGCCGCCATACTTCGGCGATATCGGTCAGATTCAGATCGAACCGTTCCTCGGCCGGCAGCTTGGCCGAGTTCCTGCCCTTGAGGATGTCAAACCCTTCAGCGTAGGCCTGCATCAACCCGTATTCGATCCCGTTGTGGACCATCTTGACGAAGTGGCCGGCGCCGGCGGGACCGGCGTGAATGTAGCCCTGCTCGGCGCGCGGATCCTCACCCTCCTGCTCCATACGGTCCGGTGTGCGCGGAATGGCGCCCAGCCCCGGCGCCAAGGCTGAGAAGATCGGGTCGAGCAGAGCGACGGTCGCCTTGTCCCCGCCAATCATCATGCAGTAGCCGCGCTCCAGGCCCCAGACTCCGCCGGACGTGCCGACGTCCACATAGCAAAGGTTCTTCTCACTCGGCGCGCGCGCGCGTCGAATGTCGTCCTTGTAGAAGCTGTTGCCGCCGTCAATGATGATGTCGCCCGGCTCGGCCAGGCCCGTGAGCGTCTGAATGGTGTTCTCAGTGGGCAGGCCCGCTGGCAGCATCACCCAGAAAATGCGCGGGGACGCCAGCTTGGCGGCGACGTCCTCCAGCGATGACGCCGCCATCGCGCCCTCTCCGGCGATCGCCTCGATGAGCGGTGCGTTTCGGTCGAAGGCCACGACGTTGTGCCCTCCGCGCAACAGCCGGCGCGCGATATTCGCGCCCATCCGCCCCAGACCGATGACCGCTAGACGCATGGAGCTGGTTTCCTCATTGGGGACGTGCGGCGGCGGCCGCCTGCGGGTTCGCCAGGCGCGCCCGGGTCGGGCCCTGATGATCACCGAGAAGCGTATCGCGCTTGGCGGCGACGGCGTGGAGCAGGGCGTCCGTGGCCGCCGCGAAAAGCTCTATGCCCTCTTCAACGAGGCCACGGGTGACCGCGTCCAGGTCGAGGCCGAGGCGGTCCGCCTCCGAGAGCACGCGTCGCGCGCCCTCGATGTCCTCGGTGAGCGTCGGGCGGATCACGCCATGTTCGCGGAACGCCTCCAGCGTGTTGGGCGGCAGGGTGGTGACCGTTGACGGCCCAATCAGCGATTCCACATAGAGCGTGTCGGCGTAGGCGGGATCCTTCACGCCCATGGAGGCCCACAGCAGCCTCTGGGGCATCGCACCCATCGCGGCAAGCGCCTCCCAGCGCTCGCTCGCGAGCAAGGTCAGATATCCGGCGTAGGCCAGCTTAGCGTTGGCGATGGCGACCTTGCCGCGGAGCGCCGCGAGGTCAGCGCTCTGCGGATCCTTTGCCGCCAACCGCGCATCGATGGCCTGGTCGATCTGCGTGTCGATGCGGCTGACGAAGAAGCTAGCGACGCTGGCGATCCGGTCGATGGGATCGCCCTTCTTAACGCGTGCCTCGAGCCCGGCCAGATAGGCGCCCGCGACCGCTTGGTAGGCGCCGAGCGAAAACAGCAAGGTAATGTTGACGTTGACCCCTGCCTCGACCAGCACCCGAAGGGCGGTTACGCCGGCCTTTGTCCCGGGAACCTTGACCATCAGGTTGGGCTCGTCGACGGCCGCCCATAGCCGCCGCGCCTCCTCGACGGTCGCCGTGGCGTCGTTGGCGAGGTGTGGCGAAACCTCAAGGCTGACATAGCCGTCCTTGCCGCAGAGCCTGTCGTAGACGGAGCGCAGGTCCGCTGCCGCGGCCTTGACGTCGCCGATGGCCTGGCTCTCGTAGAGGTCCTGCGCGCTCGCGTCGGCCCTGCCGCCGGCGGCCTGGAAGCCCGCGTCATACGCATCGCCGTTACCCATCACCTTCTCGAAGATGGATGGATTGGAGGTGACGCCGGTGAGGCCGTCTTCCTTGACGAGCTTGCGCAGGCCGCCGTCAGACAGGAACCGGCGATCGATAAAGTCGAGCCACACCGCTTGTCCGGCCTCGCCAAGTGTCTTCAGACGAGTGGTCATCAGTGCTTCCCGATGATGCCACGCGCGACGGCGCAGACATTTTCGATGGTGAAGCCGTAATGCTCCTGGAGCATGGCCAACGGCGCCGAGGCGCCGAACGTCTTCATCGTGATCGTGCCGCCGTCACTCCTGACATAACAGTCCCAGCCGAGCGAGCCAGCCTGCTCGACGGCGAGCCTTGCGCGTACCGCGTCGGGAAGGACGTGCTTGCGATAGGCATCGTCCTGCATCTCGAACAGATACCAACTTGGCAGCGAAACCACGCGCGAACGCACACCCTCCGCGCACAGCTTCTCGTGGGCCGCCACGACCAGCGGCAGTTCGCTTCCGGTGCCGATCAGGATGATCTCGGGATCGCCATTCTTGCACTCGGCAAGGACGTAGCCGCCCTTCTGCAAGCCCTCTGCCGAGGCATACCGCTTACGATCGAGTGTTGGGATCGCTTGACGAGACAACACCAAAGCGGTCGGCACGTTGCTGTGCTCGAGTGCGACCTTCCACGCTACCACCACTTCATTCGCGTCGCCCGGCCGGATCGTGTTCAGCCCTGGAATGGCTCGCAATGTCGCGAAATGCTCAACCGGTTGGTGGGTTGGACCGTCTTCGCCGACGCCAATACTGTCGTGTGTGAACACGAAGGTGACCGGCAATTCCATGATCGCCGCCAGCCGGATCGGTGCGCGCATATAGTCGGCGAAAACCAAGAACGTCGAGCAGTAAGGGCGCAGATAGGACAGCGCCATGCCGTTTGCGATCGAGCCCATCGCGTGCTCGCGCACGCCGAAATGCAGGTTGCGGCCCGCAGGATCACCGCGCCCGAACGCCCCCGCCCCCTCGAAGGTCATCTTTGTCTTGGTCGACGGCGATAGGTCCGCAGAACCACCCATCAGCAGCGGGACGTGGGGCGCTATGGCGTTGAGCACCTTGCCGCCACTGTCGCGCGAGGCAAGGCCTATGGCGTCTGTCGGAAAGCTCGGAAGTGCGGCCTGCCAGCCACCGGGCAGCTTGCCTTCACGGAGCAGGTCGATCTGTGCGGCTTCCATCGGAAAGGTCTTGCGGTAACGCGCGAAGGTCGCCTCCCAGGCCTTCCGCACCGGCCTGACGCGCTCCGCAATGGCCGCCTGGAACGCCTCTGCCACGCCGTCCGGGACGAGGAACTGGCTGTCCTCAGGCCACCCGTAGGCCTTCTTGGTGGCGCGGACGTTGTCCTCGCCTAGCGGCTCGCCGTGCGCTTTCTCGTTGCCGGCCCTTGGGCTCCCCCATCCGATCACGGACTGCACCACGATCAGCGTGGGCCTATCGTCGGTCGCCCCAAACACGTCAAACGCACTTGCGAGCGCGGCGGTGTCGTTGGCGTCCTCAACATGGACGACGTTCCAGCCATAGCCTTCGAAGCGTTTGCCGACATCCTCGGTGAAGGCGAGCTCGGTCGATCCTTCGATCGAGATACGATTACTGTCGTAGATCCAGCACAGGTTCGAGAGCGCCAGGTGGCCGGCGAGCGACGCCGCCTCGCCTGAGACGCCCTCCATCATGTCGCCGTCGCCACACAGCGCATAGACGTTGTGGTCGAACAGGACGAAGCCGTCGCGGTTGAAACGCGAGGCCAGCGCACGCTCCGCAATCGCCATGCCAACGGAGTTTCCGCAGCCTTGGCCGAGGGGACCAGTGGTCGTCTCGACGCCCGTGGTGATCCGGTATTCGGGATGGCCGGGCGTCTTCGAGCCGAACTGCCGGAACTGCTTGATATCCTCCAAGCTGACCGCGGGCTTTCCAGTCCGCTTCCCGTCGGCCGCGATCTCTTTGACCCCGGCCAGGTGCAAGACTGCATAGAGGAGCATCGAGGCGTGACCGACCGACAGAACGAAGCGATCGCGGTTCGGCCAATCGGGCGTGTCCGGATCGTAGCGCAGGAAGTCTCGCCATAGGGTGTACGCCACCGGGGCCAGCGCCATCGGCGTGCCCGGATGGCCCGAGTTCGCCTTCTGCACGGCATCCATCGCTAGCGTGCGGATGGTGCCGATCGCTAGGCTTTCAAGCGATCCCTCCCCCCACAACGGGTTGGGCGGCGAGTGGATCATCAGCTACCCCTCCCGGCCGCGATCGTCGGCGCGTCAACAGCGGGCCACCAAACGGCGGGGCTGAGTATGAGCGGTCGATGTGAGCCGGCAGGCGGTGCGCCCTGGCCACAGCTGGGCGCCGACGATGGGGCGGCAATACGTCTCGTCAGAGCGTTGTCGTCGGGCTCATCTGCGGCCATGCGCTTTTTCCTCCTGCCTTTGCTCTATCTGACCGTCACAGCGAAACACCCCGCGCCAGAGCCACCGATCCGGGACTAGTGGTCCAGGTGGGCCGCGTGCTCACGGCCCACGTCAGGTCCGGGGCGCCTCTTGCGTCCCGCGGCCGCCCAGAGCGTTCTCCGCGCCGATCGGAGGTGCTACATGTCGTCGTGAGCGCTCGGCTTGCCGGCCATCGGGGGCGTAGTCGGGGACCCGGCCGGCGGATGAGCGCCCGCCTTGGGCTGGCCCATCCCGCCGTGGCCCATGCCGCCGTGGCCCATCATCATCTCGCCGCACATCTTGTGCATTTTATCCATCTCAGCTTTAGACATGGGCTTGCCGTCCGGCCCCTTCATGCCGCCCATTTGACCTTTGCCGGCAGGCATCTTGCCGCCCATCATCCCGCCGCACATCTCATGCTGCGCAGCAGCCGCCTTAGGAGGCGGCGTCTTCGCCGGCGGCCCGTCGGCCAGGGCGTAGCTGGCCGAGAACAGAGCGCATGCGGCGGTAATCGTGACGATGAGAGACTTCATGACTTCGCTCCAAAACAATGGTTTCAGGTAAGGACGCTCGCGCCGTCAGGCCATTACGCGGATCAAGGGAAAGAGGCGATTGCGTAGACGCGTGTCAGTCTAGAACAGGTGGCGGGGCAGGTCGTTCTAGCTAACGTGTAGGCTAATCGTCTGCTCGTTTTGGGCGAAGTCCATCTGGGGGTATCGCCCCCGAAGCCAGAGGCCTTGTAGTTACGCGGCATGCCCCGCCCGGCTTCGAGGGCGCGACCGATCCGGTAGGTGACGCCACCGTTGCGTGACCAGACCGCGGCGCCGCAGCGAAATTCGTGTCATCGGCGAGTCGCGTCTCGTCGGCCGTCTTCGGACAGCTCGGCGCGCTGGGCCGCACGTGACCCTGGTCATGGTCGGCCATGCAGGGCTTTGACACGGTCCTCATGCGGATCACCGTCCGGGGCTCGATCCTCGGAACGCGGTGCGATCGATGGGCGCGTGATTTTGAATCTGGAGGAAGTGCGTCGTTCACCTCAAGCGCGCCAAATCGCGGGTGTGAGGCACCTGCACGGGACCCTGAGGTCCGCGGTGGGAAGGTGAAGGGATCGCGCCGCCCTCAGGCGGCGCGACTGGTTGTTTTCTGTGAGCCGCAGCGTTTACATATGATCTTTCATCGGGGGGGCAGCCGTCATAGGCGGGTCGGCCTTGGCCGGGGGGGCCATCGGCATGCTGTCATCCTTCATCGGCGGCGAGCTGGCGCGAGACGACATGCCTGAGCCCTGGGCGTCTTTCTGCATACCCATGCCTTGGGCGTGGGCGTCTCGCTCCATCTGCATGCCTTCCTTGTGGCCCTGGTCGCGCGTTTCAGCCTCGGTCTCGCCATGGGCCGCCGCCGTAGCAGGCGTTGTGGTGTCGGCGGCCACAGCTGCCGCGTCCACAGTGGCTGCGGGGGCCTCGTCCGCCTTCTGGTTGCAGCCAGCGATCGCAAGTGCGACGACCGACGCGGTCAAAAGAGCAGCGGAGCGACGAAGTTTAAGTATAGTAGTCATTTTATAACTCCTTGGGTTTGAATAGTGGGGGACGAGCTGATGAGCATGGCGTTTGTCGGGCCACTGGCTGCCTGGCTGCAGCACGCTACGGTGACGATGTCGCTGTTCACGGATGCTATTGCCGTGGCTGTCATCGCCGTAGCGGTTCTCGGTGCGCTTTGGCGAACCTTGGAGCGCGCTTGGAAGCGGAACGCGGAGACTGACCGCCCTGGCGAGGGGGCCCGCCTCCGTCTTGCCCGCTCTCTGGCCTTGGGCCTTGAGTTTCTGTTGGCGGCGGATGTGATGCGGACCGCGGTCGCGCCGACATGGACGGAGATCGGCCAACTCGCCGCAGTCGCAACGTTGCGAACGGCGTTGAACTTTTTCATCCAGCGCGAAATCGACGCCGCTGAACGCAGGAAGGGCTAAGGCCCGCTTCCAGGCGCCCGACGAACGGCCGCGAGTGGGCCAGGCGGGTGACTGGCTCAAAACCACGCCCGAACCCCCACGACGACGGACAGGTTACTCGTCGGCTCGCCCTCGGCCCGCGCCATTCTCTTTGTGCTGCCGTAGGTCTGTCGCCAGGAGACGCCGACATACGGAGCCAGCTCACGGCGCAGCTCGTAGCGAAGGCGGGCGCCGATCTCTGTGTCGTTGAGGCCCTCGCCGACGCCGAAGCTCCGATCTGCCTGGAGCGCGGCGTTTGCCTCAATGCGGGGCTGAAGGATCAGGCGCTGGCTCAGCAATACGTCATAGGAGGCGGTCACCCGGGCCGAGACCTTGCCATCTTCGCTGACGAACACAGCCGGCTCCAGTTCGTAGCGATACGGTGCGAGGCCCTGCAGACCAATGACCCCGTAGGCGCGCGACCGGTCTGGACCTGGCCCCGAGCGCCGCGCGTATCGCACGCCAGCTTGGAAATCGAAGAACGGGGCGATGAGTTGACCGTAGAGCAGCTGGGCCTCTTGCTCGCTGTCGGCACGTTTGGACGCGCTCTGCGCGCCCTCGCTCTTGACCCACAGGCGCTTCACGTCGCCCCCATACCAACCGAAGACGTCCCAACGGATCACGCCCGGGTCGTCGCTCTCTCGGTACTCAAGGAGGTCGGCGAGGAAGTATCCGTAGTTGGCGCTATCGGCCGTGGGCTGTGGCCATCCCTCGCGCTCAGCGAGATTGGGCAGCGTCTCGGGACCTCGTTCCGAAGCGGCGGGAGCCGCGCGATTTGCGGCAGGCGGCATAGCCATTCCGGAGGGCATGCCGGCGCCGGGCGAAGGGGGTGCCTCCTGCGCGTGAACAATGGCAGGGGCTGCCAGGAAGGCGATGGCAAGAGCGGCCGAGCGCATCGGGATCTCCTACTGAGGGGGCGAAGAGACTTCGATGACACGGAACATCCCCATCTCCATGTGCAGGAGGAGGTGGCAATGCATGGCCCAGCGACCGGGCGCGTCGGCCGTGATGGCGACGGTCAGCCGCTCCGCCGGCTTCACGCTAACGGTGTGCTTGCGGGGCTGATGTGCTCCCGCGCCATTTTCGAGCTCCATCCACATGCCGTGCAGGTGAATTGGATGCTCCATCATCGTGTCATTGATCAACACGAGGCGCAGGCGCTCACCGTAAGTGAAGGGTATTGGCGCGCGCGCCTCGGAGCACTTTTTGCCATCGAACGACCACATGTAGCGTTCCATGTTGCCTGTGATGTGCAGCTCGATCTCGCGTGTAGGCGTGCGCTGGTCCTCCTGCGGCGTCACGCTTCGCAGGTCGGCGTAGACCAGCACTCGCGCCGCGGGATCGTCGAAGCCGGAGCCCGGTTCGTGGAGGCGGCTGCGCGCCACCATGGCTACGGAGGAGTTCCCGACGCCATGGGTGTCGGGGCCATGGATGAACGTGGGCGCCGCGCCTGGGTTGGCCGCGAGCGTCGTTCCCATGCTCGCCATAGCGCTGGAGGCCTCGGTCGCCGCGGCCGCGCCATGGGCGTGCGCGCTCGTAAGCTGAGCCTCGACCGCCGCACGACTTCGTTCCATGTCCATGACGGGCGCCTTGGGAGACGCCGTCGCACCGGACATACCGGTCATGCCCGCCATGTCGCCGGACATCTCCATTCCCGACATGTCCATGCCCATGTCGGCCATGGTGCGCAGCGGTCTCTTGCGACGGGGCGGGATGGGCGCTGTCATTCCGGCGCGCGGCGCGAGCGTGCCGCGCGCAAAGCCACTGCGGTCCATCGCCTCAGCGAACAGGGTATAGGCTTGGTCATCGGGCGTGACGATGACATCGAAAGTCTCGCCCGGCCCTATCCGGAACTCGTCCACGTCGACCGGCTGGACGTTCTGCCCGTCCGCCTGGACCATAGTCATCTTCAGGCCCGGGATGCGGATGTCGAAATAAGTCATCGCGGCGGCGGCGATGAAACGAAGCCGCACGCGCTCGCCGCGGGTGAATAGGCCAGTCCAGTTCGCGTTCGCTGTCAGGCCATTGACGAGATAGGTGTAGGTGTAGCCGGTGACATCGGCGAAGTCTGTCGGGTCCATGCGCATCTTGGTCCAACTCATCCTCTCCCCAATTGTCGCTGGCCAACCATCGCGCGCGGCATCCCGAAACAGGTCCGCGACCGTCCGCTTTTGGTAGTTGTAGTACCCCGCCTGCTTCTTGAGGTTCTTGATGATCTGCTCCGGCGGCTCGAAGCTCCAGTCCGACAGCATCACGACGTAGTCGCGCTCGTAGGCGAACGGCTCAGGGGCGGCAGGGTCGATGATGAACGGGGCGTAGACGCCCAGCAATTCCTGTCCCCCGGAATGGCTGTGGCACCAGTACGTGCCGCTTTGCAGCAGCGGGAAGCGATAGGTGAAGGTTTCGCCCGGCGCGATGCCACCGAAACTCACACCGGGGACGCCATCCATCGCGGGCGGCAGGATGATCCCATGCCAATGGATGGACGCAATTTCCTCGAGTCGGTTTG
>Ga0187842_1000399_pt1 | contig 21790 bp, 17 predicted proteins | sample SpaLakP09_SKY_41_FD_134514 | JGI IMG/M metagenome (GOLD analysis project Ga0187842, IMG submission 134514) | Oligotrophic lake water microbial communities from Sparkling Lake, Wisconsin, USA - SP09_SKY_41 | ecosystem: Environmental > Aquatic > Freshwater > Lake | place: USA: Sparkling Lake... | reverse complement strand
TGGCATCCGTCTGCCGGCGAGCAACAATCGCCTTTGCAATCTGAAAAGCAAACCGTTCTTCCCCATAATTTTTTATAACCTCCGTAATTTGTTCTTCTTCGGCAGTTGCCAGCCATTCGGCTGCAGAAATGCCACGCGTGGTATCCATGCGCATGTCCAGCGGGCCATCAGACCTGAAGCTGAAACCCCGGCTGGCATCATCCACTTGCGGGGATGAAATACCTAAATCCATCAAGATGCCATCAACCTTGCTCACACCAAGCTCTGGCAAGGCTTCACCGATAGCGGCAAAACTGTCATGTACGATATGAAAACGCGGGTCTTGTATTTCTGCTGCACTGGCGATTGCCTGGGTGTCCTTGTCAAAAGCAATCAGGCGGCCATTGCTGCCCAATTGCGACAAGAGCAGGCGACTATGTCCGCCACGGCCGAAGGTGCCGTCTACATAAATCCCGCTGGCACGCTGATCAGTGATGCCGAGAGCGTCTACAGCCTCATGCAATAGCACAGTCTGGTGCGTAAAATCTGCCGCTTGCTGAATACCCATTGCCCGCGATCAGAAAGAAAAATTGTTTAATACATCAGGAGCGCCGCCAGCAATGGCTTTCGCTTCGTTTTCCGCCAGTTTGGCAGCATCCCATATCTCAAAATGGCTGCCCATTCCAAGCAACATGACATCGCGCTGCATGCCTACAGCACTGCGCAATTCAGGCGCAACCAGGATACGGCCGGCGCTATCCATTTCCACATCAAAAGCGTTACCCAGAAAAATACGTTTCCAGTCGCGCGCCTGTATCGGCCACGCTGCGATTTGTTCACGGTGGGATTCCCAGGTAGGGCGCGGAAACAGCAATAGGCAACCGTCAGGGTGACGGGTCAGGGTAATCCGGCCTTCGCACTGTACATTGAGCGCGTCACGGTGCCGGGCAGGAATGGACATCCTGCCTTTTGCATCGAGATTAAGTGAGGACGCCCCCTGAAACACGCTATCTACCTTCTTCCTGAAAATCTGTATGTCCGACCAAGCATGGAATGTAAGCGAATTTGCCTATTCTGTTCCACAAAATTACACTTTTTCACACTAATGCCCACTTTAGAGGATGACTTGAGCGTGGTCAAGCGTATTTGTTCGGTAAATTTGGAAAATTTCTAATGAAGTCAATGACTTAGCGCGAACACTTGAGGTTGAGCGCGGACAACCCCCAACAATTTATCCTGATAAATTAGGTACTTACGCACCATAGTGAAAGTAGCGCCTTACATATAACCATGTGTTTATCCCTGATGTTGCGTTTTGGGATGGGAAACTTAGGAGAAATGCCTGCAGGAAAGAGAGGTTCGCCGCTTTTTAGCCGCTGAAGTGACAATTAATAAACGTTGATGTGCTGAGGAAAATAGACAAGGGACCTGATTATCGCTGAATTTATAGCTATTCAGGCGATTTTTCGGCACGATTCATGGACCACGCTGCGACGATATGAAGAAGTCAAGCCCCTCTGTTCTGGCGCTGCAATAATTGCAAAAACTCCTTATCAGCAACGGCCTTGCTGAAGTAAAAACCCTGAAACTCGTCACACTTGCATTCACGCAAGGTTTCCAGTTGCGTGGCTGAATCGACACCCTCGGCAATCACCTTGATACCCAGCGTGTGTGCCATGGCAACGATGGCCAATACGATGGCAGTGTCATTCGGGTCATCAGGTATGTCCCTGATGAAGGAACGATCAACCTTGACACTATCGACAGGAAAACGCTTCAGGTAGGCCAGCGACGAATATCCAGTACCAAAATCATCGATGGACAGTGTAAATCCAGCTTCCTTGAGGCCATCCATGAGCAAGATTGCCTGCTCGCGGTTATGCATGACCATGCTTTCGGTAATCTCAAATTCAATGGAATTGGATGGGACACGCCAAAAATCCACGACGCTTTTTACTTCTTCCAACATATGTACATCATTGAACTGGGCGCCAGACAAATTGATGGCCACACGTCCAAAGTTTTTGTCGACATTGCGAAAACTCAGGATATCACGGCAGGCAATGTCCAGCACCAGCATCCCCAGACGGGCTATCAGCCCGGCCTCTTCGGCCAGAGAGATGAACTCTACTGGTGACAACAAGCCGCGCTCAGGATGGTTCCAGCGTACCAGTGCCTCGGCACCCACGATGCGCTCAGTCATCACGTCAAGTTTGGGCTGGTAGTGGACGACGAATTCCCGTCTTTCCAGCGCCCTGCGCAGCCTTGCCTCAAAGGCCAGTCTTTCCACGGTATGGGTATTCATTTCCGAGGCATAGAACTGGTAATTATCCTTACCCTTGTTTTTCGCCTTGTACATGGCGATGTCGGCATTCTTCAGTAGGGTCTGGGCATCCCTGCCATCGGCGGGGAAAGTGGCAATACCAATGCTGGCACTGAGCTGGCATTCCTGCCCGTTTATTTCAAAAGGCTGGGCAGCAGCATATAAAAGCTTGTCAGCCACATCGCCGAGATCACGCGCTTCGCTGAACTGGTCGATCAGCAATATGAATTCATCACCACCTATCCTGGCGATAATGTCGGATTCGCGCAAACACTGCCGGAAACTGCGCGCCACCGTGCGCAAGACATGATCACCCTCATCATGACCAAAGGTGTCGTTGATATTCTTGAAGCGGTCCAAATCGAGGAAAAGCACCGCGAGCTGGCTGCGGTTACGCTCCGCAATGGCGAGTGAACGGGCCAGATGCTGGTTATACAAAAAGCGGTTAGGCAAACCAGTCAGCTCATCGTAATGGGCGAGCTGCATGATTTTCTTTTCAGAACGACGGCCCTCGATGGCAATCCCGGCAATATCCACAGTGATCCTGATCAAACCCTGGTCTTTTTCACTGAGTGGTTCGCGACTATAAGAAAACAGGCTGAAGCTACCCAGCAACTGACCATTCTTGCCTACGATGGGCCAGGCTGCGCAAGAAGAAAATTCGGTCAGGGTTTCTACCCCATTCACAAATTGCATGGCGGGTGCACGCAAGAAATCATTCAGCCAGACTTGCTGCATGCCAAGTACCGCCTCGGACCAGATACCACTACCATGCGTGACTGTCATGCCCGGTATCTGGGCCAGCAGGATTTCGGGGAAGTGAATACCCGTAGCCTGGGCAAAGCTACGTTTGTCTTCGGCCAGCAACTGTATTCCGCAGCGCCAGTGAGGACAGAGATTTTCAACAAATTTGCTGATCGCTTCCAGTATCGAAGACAAGTCATCATCGCCACCGATGAGTTTCAACAGACGATTTTGTCCGGCGATCAACAATTCAGAGTATTTGCGCGCATTGATATCACGTTCCACGCAAAACAAGAGCATTTCGCCCTCGACCTCGACCCGGCTCAGCGATATTTCACTGTGCTGTATCTGGTCGTTGCGCATGGTGACCCATTCAAAGCGCTGCGCCTGTCCCTTGAAAGCCTGATCTATCAGTGTGGCCACCAGCACATCCTTGTCCTGCGTGGCATAACCGGTAACAGTCTGCACACTGGGAGAAAAGCTGCCAACCTTGCGGCCTATGACTTCATCCTGGCTAGTGACGCCAAAAAAAGCGACTGCGGCAGGGTTGCAATCTACATAGATATAATCGCGACTAATGAGCAGGATGGCATCTTGCGCACCCTGATACAAGAGCCGATAACGGCTCTCACTGGCTTCCAGACGATTTTTGGAATCGCGCAAATGACGAATTTGCCACAGTAGCAATAATGTCAAAATAATAATAAGGCCGACAGTCACTGCTGTGACCATGATTTTTTGCGCAGCCCTGATATTCCAGTCTGCGAGTATGGCGTTGGATTCCCTGGCATACACCAGAATCAGTGGCAAGCCATTGATACGGCGATAGCTGATCAACCAGCCTTTACCATCGCCACGCTCATCGCGCAAAGCCCCCTCATCCGATTTATTACGTACGATGCTATCGACCACAGACCGCGTGAATTCACGCTCGTTCTGCACCACTCCTGCCTGCGCCCCGGCCAGTTTTTTACCAGCTTCATCGTACAAGGCAATACTGGCACCACTGCCAAGGGCAATGCGCTCATAGAAATCATAAAGATAGCGCAGTTGTATGTCAGCCTGTATCAAGCCAGCGCGCCGACCATCCTGATCAAAAAAATTCCTGGCCACAGGCAAAATCCACTGCCCGGTCCGTGGCAATTGATAAGCCTGGCCCAGCACGACCTTGCTGTCGTCAGGGCGGTCCAGCAAGAATTTGATGTGTTGCTGATCTTGTATCTGCCCAGGTCCGGTATTCATGGACAGGCTGGAAGCCTGTCGTTCACCCTTGAGATTGAATAGCGAAAGTGCATAAATGAATTCAGAATCCTGCCTTTGCATTGCCAGGATCTGTTGCAGTTGTTTTTCCTCGCTGGATGCCAGCCTGGTTTCCGAGAGCACTTCTTCACCAGCAACACTCATCACCTGCAAGGTGCCGCGCACCACCTCACTGACATGCTCGTCGAGTATGCGTACCGCCAGGAAATTATGCTCTTGCGCAGCATTGATGGTCAACGTCTTATCTTGGGCTATAGACCACCAGCTCTGCCCTATGATCGCGGCTGCAATCAGGCAGATGCAAAATGCGAGAGCCATCAGTGGCAAATCGCGCTCTTTTTTCAGACCGCCAGTCTCCATGCGTTTGCAATGTTGTAGATACAGCGTCGATGAGAACTCATTGCACCAGTGTACCACTGGTATTTTCAGAACAAGGACTTGCTTTCAAGGAATGATGCTTGACGGCGACAATCTGAGACAGACTGCGGCATATTGAGAGGACGTTTGGGACGGAACCAAAGAAATGTGCAAATTAAATAGTAGGACTTACACAAAATTGTCCCAGCAAGGCCGTGCTTTAGGAAACCGCACAATAAGGGCGGTTCGTTACGTCGGCAGACAATCTATTGTCTGAAACCCCGACTCCACCTTAAGGCCAAGACAGTATTTTGTACAAGGAAAGGTAAAGGGGGGGGTAAATAGTGAACTGAGCACAACTAAGGCGATTTTGTGCAAATCTAAATAAATTGAAGCAGGCCGATAGGCCGGATTTTGTTACGGCATAGACATTGCTGCCGTCTGCTATGACAATCATTCCTCTAGGCGACGGATTGCTCCGCCGCTCAAGCTTTCTACCCGCACGCTCCGCGAGCAACATCAACGCGTGCCTATTTGAAATTGCTCCGGGTGGAGGTTACCGCGTTTCACCGTAACTTAATACGCTCGTCTCTGTGGCCCTATTCCTCGTCTTATACCAAAGCTTGCGCCCTGGCTTTCAACGTACGGCCGTTAGCCGTCACCCTGCTCTATGGAGTCCGGACCTTCCTCCCGTCACCATGATTGCTCAAGGCAACCAGCGATTGTCTGGCCTGCTTCGGGCGCTATTCTACCTCATTCGGGGTTAGTTAATCTAACCTATTCAATGATAATTCCGTGCAGGAGGCTCAAATACGGTGCAAATTAAGCAGGCTTTCTGGTAGCGTACTGCTTTTACTTTTTTATCATTGTCTATCATGCTTAAATCACGTTCTGGCGGCCAGTTGATTGTGGATGCCTTGCAAGTCCACGGTGTCGACACCATTTTCGGTGTCCCTGGCGAGAGCTACTTGCCCGTCCTGGATGCGCTGCATGATAGTCCCATACGCTTCATCATCAACCGCCAGGAAGGCGGCGCAGCTTTCATGGCAGACGCCTATGGCAAGATGACAGGCAAACCTGGCATTTGCTTCGTCACCCGTGGCCCTGGTGCCACCAATGCCTCTATCGGAGTACATACGGCTTATCAGGATTCGACACCGATGATCCTGTTCATAGGCCAGGTCGGCAATGATTTTGTCGAACGCGAAGCCTTTCAAGAGATTGACTATCGCCGCATGTTTGGCCAGATGGCAAAGTGGGTAGCCCAGATAGACCGCGCCGACCGTGTGCCTGAATACATCGCGCGCGCCTTCCAGGTCGCCACCAGTGGCCGCCCTGGCCCGGTCGTGCTGGCATTACCAGAAGACATGCTGGCCCAGGTGGCAGAAGTCGCCGATACCCGCCACTACACACCGGTACAGGCATCAGCCTCGCCGCAACAACTGGCACAACTGCGTAATATGCTGGCTGTGTCACAACGCCCAGTATTGTTGCTGGGCGGCAGCGGCTGGGATCAGACAGCTTGCCAGCACATCAGCGAATTCGCCACCAGCAATCACCTGCCTGTAGCTTGCGCCTTCCGCTTCCAGGATTTGATGGACAATACCCATCCCAACTACATAGGTGACGTAGGCATAGGCATCAACCCCAAACTCGCGCAAAGGCTAAAAGATGCCGACCTGATCATCGCCATCGGCCCGCGCCTGGGTGAAATGACCACTAGCGGCTATAGCGTGCTGGAAGCGCCGATACCTAAACAGAAGCTGGTACACATCCACAGCGATGCACTGGAATTGGGCCGTGTCTATCAGGCTGAACTGATGATCAATAGCGGCATGAAGGAAATTGCCGAAGCACTGGCTGAAATGGAAGGCCTGGATGCAGCCACCAAATGGCAGGCAACTGTCAGTGAAGCCAAAGCTGACTTGCTGGCCTGGCAAACCGAACCAGCGATTTTTGCCAAGGAGAACGCTCCCTTAAACTTGTGGCAAGTAGTACAGGACATCAAACGCCTGGCGCCAAAAGACACCATCATCACCAATGGTGCAGGCAATTACGCGACCTGGGCGCACCGTTACTTCCCTTACGGCGGCATGCGCACCCAGTTGGCGCCCACCTCCGGTGCCATGGGCTATAGCGTGCCATCTGGTGTTGCTGCCAAGATCATAGACCCTGAGCGGACCGTCATTACTTTCGCTGGCGACGGTGAATACCTGATGAATGGCCAGGAACTCGCAACTGCCGTGCAATACAAGGCAGGCGTGGTCATCATCGTCTTCAATAATGGCATGTATGGCACCATACGCATGCATCAGGAGAGAGAATTCCCGGCGCGTGTATCTGGTACAGAATTACACAACCCTGACTTTGCCGCCCTGGCCCGCGCCTTTGGTGGTATTGGTGAGGTCGTCAATACCACGGCAGAATTTGCACCCGCGCTGGAGAGAGCATTGGCACACAGCCGCCAGCACAATCTGCCAGCCCTGATAGAACTGCGTTATGACGGCAACCTGATCACGCCAGGTGCAACACTGCAAACCCTGCGCCAGATTGCCCAAGACGCTGGCAAATAATATCTACATAAAACCTGCTTCGGGTCATTCCCGAAGCAGCCTTGCGCTGCAACAAGCAAGACAGCATTCCCACAATTCACAAATTAGGGCACACTCCTATCATTACCTCCACGGGAAGATGCCCACATGAGCAAACCTGCACTGCCTAAAAGTATCTGGGTACTTGGCTTTGTCAGCATGCTCATGGATATTTCTTCTGAAATGATACATAGCCTGCTGCCCATGTTCATGGTCGGCACGCTGGGTATCAGCGTGTTTGCCGTTGGCCTGATCGATGGCATCGCCGAATCAACCACCCTCATCGTCAAGGTATTTTCAGGCGCACTCAGTGACCGCCTGGGCAAGCGCAAGGCCCTGGCTGTGTTTGGCTATGGCTTGAGTGCCTTCACCAAACCCCTGTTTGCCATCGCCCAGGGCATGAGCATGCTGTTGACAGCCCGCATGATGGACAGGATAGGTAAAGGCATACGCGGCGCACCGCGTGACGCCCTGATCACAGACATTACACCAGCCGAAATACGCGGTGCGGCTTTCGGTCTGCGGCAATCTCTGGATACCATAGGTGCCGTGGTTGGCCCCTTGCTGGCAACCGCCCTGATGCTGCTGTGGATGAATGATTACCGGCGCATATTCTGGCTGGCCGTCATTCCTGGCCTGGCTGCAATGGTCTTGCTCTTCGTCGGCGTAAAAGAGCCGGATAACAAAACTGCGATGAGGCCCGGCAACCCCATCAGCATGCATAATCTGCGCCGCTTGGGTACGGCTTACTGGTGGGTGGTGGCACTGGGCAGCATATTTACCCTGGCCCGCTTCAGCGAAGCTTTTTTGATACTGCGCGCCCAGCAAATGCAGATACCCATAGCTTATGTACCCCTCATCATGGTCACGATGAACCTGGTGTATGCAGCGACAGCCTACCCTTTCGGCAAACTGTCTGACAGGGTATCGCACCCTCTATTACTTGCCTGTGGCTTGCTGGTACTGATCGCCTCGGATGTAGTACTGGGGTATAGCCAGAACTGGTATGGCCTGGCAGCGGGAATTGCCCTATGGGGCGTTCACATGGGAATGACCCAGGGTTTGTTGTCCAGCATGGTTGCCGGCAGTGCCCCGGCTGATTTACGTGGCACGGCCTTTGGTTTTTTCAATCTCGCCAGTGGTGTCAGTCTTTTACTGGCAAGCGTCGTCGCAGGCTTGCTATGGCAGGAGTTTGGATCTGCCTTTACCTTTTATGCAGGCGCCATTTTTGCGTGCATCAGCTTGTTGGGACTTATATTGCATCCATCGACCAGAAAACAAAAAATGCAGCCTTAGGCCGTGCCTGGTGTAGCCACTGCTCGCGGCTTGCGTGCCAGCCACAGTTTGGTCAGTCCCCACATCAAAGTCAAAGCAAACAACCAGGCAAGATAGCAGACTAGGAGCGAAGCCTCATACGCTGGCGTCGCCTCTGGTTTGCGAAAATCAACGATCTGACCGTAACGCAGTTGCATATAAATCCAACCCAGCGCATGGATGAGCGCGATATGCACCAGATAAAAAAACATCGGTGTCTTGCCAAACAACATCAATAGCGGCAAAGGTTTTTGCACATATTTATCCATCAGGGCCAGCGTGCTCAAGCCTATGCTGAGCGTGATGCACAGATAGAGCAAAGAAGGCGGATACTTATGCACCTTGACGAAAGACATGAGGTCATAAAACCAGCCCTTGCCCTGTGCCGACCAAAAATCAGGGTCGCCATAATAATTTCCGCTGCGCAAAATCACGAAACTCACAAACAGGATGGCCGCCGCTGATAGCATGAAACGCTGGCGCTTGTCAGCTTCCCACAACATCACCGGCCCCAGCGCATAACCAGCCGCCATCAAACCTATCCATGGCATGAGCGGGTAGGCAAAGACGATGCCCAACTTGTCAGTCAGGGGATAATAACCACCCTGATGCCAGGCCATGAACAAGACATGGCTGCCTTTGGCATGCATGCCATCGAGCAGGTTATGCGGCAATATCAAGGCAGCGGCGGCCAGTGCGATCGCCCAGTGCGGCAACCAGATCAGCAAGCCCAGCGCCATCATCGCCATCCCTATCGCCCAGATCACCTGCAAGATGAACACATTGAAACCAAATTGCCAACTGAAGCTTACCCAGGTGCATTCCAACAACACCAGCAAAGCACCGCGGCTAAGCAAATAGCGCGTCATATCCCTTTTATCACGCTGCTGCGAGCGCAAGAAAGCCGACATGCCAGCCAGGGTCACAAAGATCGGTGCACATAAATGCGTAATCCAGCGCGTCCAGAACCAGCCCGGCGAACCTCGTTGCAAATCCAGAGGATCAAATGGGGTAACCGCAAAAAAGTCGCGGGTGTGATCCAATGCCATCAGCACAATAACCAGCCCCCGCAAAAGATCTATGGCTTGTAGCCGGTTTTGCCGCACCATGTGGTATCCCTGTCTGCGACCAGGCGCAGTGTTATATTTTTATATCAAGCGATATTATCCAGCACTCACTACCCGCAGCAAAGTATTTCAAGCCAGGAAAATAGAGAAGCGCCCATTTGTTGCCAAATGAGCGCAATGTTCAAAACAAGTTAGAACAAGTGAGGGTCTTACTCTTCGTCCTTCAGCCGTCCGACCGTGCCCTTGAATTGCTGCAAACGCTGCTTCTCTTGCCTGCGCTCAGTACGCTTGGGATTGAGCGCGCCATGTACACCGGCATTGCGCTGCTTGACCAGCACAGCCAGCGGGTTACGCGGTTTGGGTAATTTGATATTGATTTTCATTTCTTATCCCTTCACACAAACAACCTGGCGCAAGGTATGCACAATCTCAACCAGATCACGCTGATGTGCCATGACTGCATCGATATCCTTATAGGCAGCCGGAATTTCATCGACAACGCCCTGATCCTTGCGACATTCTATACCCTGAGTCTGGGCTGCCAGATCATCTGCGTCAAAGGTTTCCCTGGCCTCACCCCGGCTCATCCTGCGCCCTGCCCCATGTGAGCAGGAGCAGAATGATTCAGGATTACCCTTGCCCCTGACGATATAACTACGTGCGCCCATGCTGCCAGGAATAATTCCCATTTCACCCATGCGGGCAGAAATTGCCCCTTTGCGGGTGATGAAGAGATTTTCATTATTGTGGGTTTCTTGCGACACATAATTGTGATGGCAATTGATGGCTTCCCCATCTAGCTTGAAGCTGGTGACTTCTTTTTCCAGCACAGCCAGTGCCCGACGCATCATTTCACTGCGGTTAGCCAGCGCATAATCCTGCGCCCACTGTACTGCTTCGACATAATCATCAAACAGTTCCGAGCCTTCAGTGAAGTAAGACAAGTCCTTGTCCGGCAAATGTATCTGGTGCCGCCACATTTCTTTCCTGGCAGCCCAGATAAAATGCTTGCCGATGACATTGCCCACACCACGCGAACCAGAATGCAACATGATCCAGACGCGCTGCTCTTCATCAATACACACTTCAATGAAATGATTACCACCACCCAGGGTACCCAACTGACATATCCAGGTCTGGTAAAACTTCGGCAGCATTTTCATGATGCTCTTGTGCTTGGCGACGATCTTGTCCAGCCTGTCATTCAAGGGCTTACCCACCCTGACCAAAACAGATCCGCGCATCCTGTTCCAGGCATGCTGGCGAAAACCGACCGGTATTTCGGCTTCCAGGGCACTGCGCAGCTTCGCCAGATTGTCTGGCAACTGGCTGGCAGTCAGCGTCGTGCGCACGGCATTCATTCCACAACCTATGTCCACACCCACGGCACCAGGGATGATGGCGGCACGGGTAGGTATCACACTGCCTACCGTGGCACCTACACCCGCATGCACATCAGGCATGGCTGCTACGTGAGGATGGACGATGTTTAAACTGGCGATATTGAGCAACTGCTGTATCGCAGTGTGATCAACATCATCGGTAAATATATGCACAGGCACTCTGGCCTTGTGCAAACTTTGAGCTATAGGCATACAATTTTCCTTCTTGTAATGCCGGTGTTTTTTCAGCGATTCATTCCTGCCGCTACAGCAAATCCTGCTGCTGGCATGAGACATATCTCGCTGCTTTCCTTCGTCAATAGCACTCTGCATTTTTTTGGCGAACACCGTCCCTTCCTGCATGGCGCAAGGCAATGCAAGTTCTGGCGTTCCAACAAAAAATCAGCGGCTGAAAAGTAAAAACCCCGACGAGTTTCCTCACCGGGGTTTTCGAAAAAAAAGACCGGCTCGGGTTGGCGATTTGCCTTAACCCCGAGCGTCGTGCACGGGGCTAAAAGTATTGATTGTTCTTACTAGCCTTATTCCGTGGCATGGCCGTTCCTTTCTTGAATTGGGTGTTGATGAAAAAATCGAATTGCAGAGAATTTTTAAATTGCTGCATATCGAAGAGACTCGATTCTGCACGAGATTAAATTACTGTGTCAATAGAATTCAAAAAAAATTGACACTCAGTTCAGCAAAAGCTTGGCTATCAGGGATTATAGATAAATATCAGACGCGCATCGCATCAAGAAAATTCTCTGATCAATGGTGGATTCACAGCTAGAACATTAACGCAATTGTATTCAGTGCAAATAAACCATTCCCTGAAATCGCCTACCGCTTCTGTAATTGCCAACATCCCTGGAAATTGCCTTTCTTGTTCTAGCCAACCACCAGACTTGATTTCAAACAGGCAGTATCCAGGCTCAAATACTTTACTTTGCCAATAAGGAATAAGATCGCCTTCGTCAAGAACTCGAAAACCTCTCGCCTCCTCAAAATGAATTTCTATCAAGGTACGCTTCTCATTAGTCTCATCAGTAGCAGCCACAACAATGCGAAGACCAGTAGCGCCGAGCGATAACTCACTAACGCCAGTGAACACTTTTCCTGAATACGATTTAGATTTTGGTTCGACAGTTACTTTCATGTTGAGAGAAATATACGTATAAGTACTTTTGACGCTCGATTCAAGGCATCGTAAATAAAAAAATAAAATGGAACATAGCCAGCGTGTGGTGGTTAAGTTTGCAGTATGCAATTTCAACAGTGCGATGTGATGGGCTGAGTTGTCATTTGTTGGCGCTGCCCATCGCGCTCAGTCAACGATCCCAGTATATTTTCCACCCCCTGTCATCGGGCCGGGGTTCCACGCTCGCTCTACGTTCCGAAAACTTTACAAACTCATTTGCAACACTACCTGCCAGTTACTTTCCTGAATTTTCGCATTCAACTCACGCAGATTTTTGGCCAGGTCTTCTGACTGCTTCTGCAATTTTTTCACATCAAATACGGACACCCATTTTATTTCACGTGCGCTATAGCGATCTGGTTCTTTATGCGTCGATCCTATGGCCGCCTGCAACAAGGCATGGCGTTGTATCAAGCTATCGCGTTCGGCAACGGCAGCCGTCAGGCTACGGCCATCTGGCAGTTTGTTCGCCATGTTCGCGGCATTAATCGCCAACACCAACTTTTCCAGTTCCGTGGTCACGGCATAGGCTTCCAGCAATAAGGCTTCTGGATCTTCCTGCGGCATATTGCCTTCCTGTACCAGACCATTGCGTACTATACGCTCACGCATGGATGCCAGTTTTTTCTGTAAATCGCCTCGCAATAACAAGGCTTCTGCAAGTTTCATCTTGCTCTCCTTTTCAGTTGTTCTTCATCGTGCATATAAAGCGTTTATCCTGCTTCGAAAATTCTGTACTGACAGGCAAAAACCTGGCGATCACATCAGCATTTGTTTTGGCATGTTGCGATACCACGCTGGAGGTAAAACTGCCACCACCAGCCAGCGCAAATGGCAACATGATCTGGTCTGCCAAGTGCTCACCCAAAGCAGCACCGGACGCGACATACTCACGCAATTCCTGCACTGTACGTTTGGCCACATTTTCTGCCTTGACAGCTTTTTCACCAAAACCGCAAAATACTTCGGTTACCTGTTCGTGTTCCAGCGTAATCAGCAGTACATTGCCTGGTCCCTGGTCATTGCTGAGACCGCGTACCTGCAATTGATCGGCAGACCAGCCCATGCTGCCGCCTACGCATTCAAGCTCGCGCTTGGCGACGTCGACTGGTACACCGGCGACGAAGCTTTCGGCATAGCCTTTCAATCGTTCGCCGCGCTCCAACAAGTCCAGCCGTTTCAACTGCTTGCATGGCTGCACCTGCGCAATAATTTCGCCACCACCGGCAGGCACGAAGCCATAGCGTTTCAATTCAAAACTGACATCTGCACCCATCTGCTGCAATACCCTGCCATAGGCCTTTTGCAAGAACTGTGCAGGTGGCGCCATGTCATTGTGCGTACCACCAGTGATCTTGATAGTCGATGGTTTATCTGCATACAGCAAAGCTGGTATCAGTGTTTGCAACACCAGGGTACAACTACCTGCACTACCTATGGCGAACTGGTAAGTACCGCCATAGATACCCGATGGAGTAAATTCCAGCGTGGTCGAACCCAGTTCAGCCCCAGTCACCTGCGCACCGCTGACAGCCGCAGCAGACTGCACCGCCACCAGATGCTGTCGCAACAAACCAGGCTTGGCGCGGCCAGCACGGATATTGATGATGCGAAACGGTTGCCCAGTAATCATGGACAGACTCAAAGACGTACGCAATATCTGTCCACCACCCTCACCCAAAGAGCCATCCAGCTCTATCAATTTCTTATTCATTATTTTTATTTTCAATTCAAACAAGTTCAAGACCTTTAACCACAGAGGCACGGAGACACAGAGAAAGGCAGGAAAAAATCTTTTGGAAATTTGACTGTCTCGAATTTTATGAAAAAGAGATCCCTCTTGCTTTTCCTCTGTGTCTCTGTGCCTCTGTGTTGAGAGGTCTTGAATTTAAAAATCAACCCTTAACGCACACTACCTGCTTCAAAACGTGCACCACATCTACCAGCGCACTTTGGGCCAGCATTACGGCGTCGATGTCTTTATATGCCATAGGGATTTCATCAATAACATCGGCATCTTTACGGCATTCCACACCCTCGGTTGCGGCAATCTGATCAGCAACGGTGTATAGCTTTTTCGCGGCGGTACGGCTCATAGTACGTCCTGCACCGTGGCTGCAGCTATTGAAGCTTTCTTCATTTCCTTTACCACGCACGATGAAGCTTTTCGCGCCCATGGAACCAGGGATAATCCCCAATTCACCGGCACGCGCAGATACTGCACCTTTACGGGTTACCAATACATCTTTACCGAAGTGATGTTCTTTCTGCACATAGTTATGATGACAATTAACCGCCTCAACATGGGTCTCAAACGGTTTGCTGATCACAGTACGCACGGCAGCAATCAAGTTCTGCATCATCACTTCACGGTTCAAGCGGGCAAACTTCTGCGCCCACCCCACTGCCTGGATATAGTCCTTGTAATGTTCAGTACCTTCTGGCAGATAGGACAAATCCTGATCTGGCAAGTTAATGAAATGGGTACGCATATCCTGCTTGGCCAGTTCGATGAAATGGCTACCAATTGCATTACCTACACCACGTGAACCAGAATGCAACATGAACCATACTGCATTGGCTTCATCCAGGCATACTTCAACGAAGTGGTTACCACCACCCAAAGTCCCCAGGTGACGATAGTTATTGGTGTTTTTTAAACGCGGTGTCTTCAAGCAAATTTCATCGAAACCAACTTTCAATTCTGCCCAGGCATTATCCACAGCAGATGGTGGTGTTTCCCATGAACCCTTATCACGGCCTTTGAAGCTACGGGTCTTTGGTGACATACCATGCGGTATGGCTTTTTCTATCGCAGTACGCAAAGGACCCAGGTTATCAGGCAAATCATGAGCAAACAAAGTGGTCTTGGCAGCCATCATCCCGCAACCGATATCCACACCGACAGCAGCCGGGATCACTGCACCCAGGGTAGGTATCACGCTACCGATGGTAGAACCTTTACCCAGATGCACGTCTGGCATCACGGCAATATGTTTGTAGATGAAAGGCAAACGAGAGGTATTCGCCAACTGCTGCTTGGCTTCTTCTTCAACAGGAACACCTTTGGTCCACATCTTGATAGGACGACCATCTTTGTACTGTATTACATCATAATCTTCGTGTTTCATATTTTCTCTTTATTATTAAATTCTTTGGTGGCGACAAGGGTTGATGAAACGTCTGTGGTTGCCCACAAGCGCTCTCCCACTGAGCTACATGGTGCCTGATGACACCATGGTGGGGATCGAACCCACGACCTCTTCGTTCGTAGCGATGTAGTTTCATCGGCATTCGCCTAAAATTTTCTACTGCAACAGCTATACGACAATTAACCGCTGCTTTGCTTCTCTTACTTTACAAGCTGCCATTTTTTGGTGGCGACAATATTCGGTGAAATGTATGTGGTTACCCACAGGTGCTCTACCAACTGAGCTACACGAAACCGAGATTTCGTGACGGGCTTCGAACCCGCGACAGCCTCATTAAAAGTGATGTAATTTCACCAGCATTCGCCTAAAACTTTACTCACCGCACAAACTCTTTCATTTCCAAGTACTGCGGCGACAAGGGTTTGTGAAACCGACGGCCTGGAGACTCAATGAAGAGTCAGTACCCAGGCTACACCAGACCATGAATACATCTCCATGCATCTGTTCACCACCTTAGGACCGTTGCACGTTCACCAGCATTCGCCTGAAAACTCTATTGTTTGTATTTTTCTGCCAGGCCACTCAAATGGATATCCCTGGCCTGCTTCTTTCTTTGTTGCTCTGTCTTGCGACAAGATCGACATCGTACAGCGACGCTATTGATATTGCCTTGCATAATCTCGTACCACCACTTCTGTTGCTTGGCTGTCCATATTTGCACTGTGCCACAATCTCTGCAATTGAAGACATAGTCCACATAAAACAAGGGCAACAAGCCGTAAGTGTTATTGTGTCTTAGTGCCTCGCGATCCGTTGGAATAGCACCTGCCGGAACTGGCAAAGCATAGAAATCAAAACTTTCTTTTGCAGGTATGCGGGTGCGCCGCTTTTCCATGATTTCTGTCCGTCTTTGCTTTCCGCTTTTCATTACGTCTCTACTTTAAAATAAAACCCCGACAAGTGTTACCAGGATTTTCTGATCTGTCCTTGCGGTGCAGACCAGACTGGAGTCGAACCAATTTAACCGATGTAATCCTGATGGCATTCGGGTAAAACCTGTTTGAGCAGCAGCAAGACAAGATTTTGCCGTGACCTCGTCACTTTTGCAAAAAATGTAGTCACAGCTGCATTCTCGTACTGCTCAAAACCTTGACCAAATTTTGAACCACCACATGACAAGTGAATGATGTGAGCACCCCATGTAGTCACATAAGCATTCATATGGCATTCAAAAAACAAGCCCAATGACATTTATTGAATACGGCATGACAAGAATAGAGGGTGATATTACGTTTCAAATGTAATCACATCAGCATTCATACCATATTCAAAACCTGTACTGCGACATCTGATTGCAGTATTGAGAAATACAGTACGACAAGGTTTGCTTGCGATTTTTTTGGATGTAATCACCAGCGCATTCGTACTGCATTTCAAACTCAAGACGACCTTCAAATGGTCTTTGAAGCACTGCATGACAAGATTTAAAGGTGATTTTACAGTTGGAGGTGTAATCACATTTGCATTCATGCTGCGTTCAAAAACTTTTACTACCTGGACTGGCGAAGCTGTTACTACATTTGCCCCGCCAGCGGTTCTCTAAATATCAATTGCCTTTACTTCACCTACCCAATGCTCTGCACTTAACTGACCAGCAGCAAAGGCAGCGATGATTTTGAATACAGCATCAGAAAAACCACCTACATTCAAAATATCATCTCTTTCTGCCGCCTGAGTCGTACCATATGGTGCGATGTCTATACACACCAGTTTGGCTTGTGGATTGCGTTGTTTGAACACATTCCATTCCGCCATGGTTGCAGTGGTACGACTACGGCTTGCATCCATCCAGGATTCATTGTCAGAGACAAAGATCACCAGGTCAGCCTGCGCCTTGCTCTTGTTCAACTGCACCAGTGGTGCACTGCAATTGGTTCCACCACCACCTATCGCTGCCAGTTTCTGCGCATTGGTCATCACGCTGTCACGTGGGTTCAAATCACATTTCACGACCTGGTTTTCAAACGGCAAAACCAGAGTAGATGGATTCTTGCGCAGCATGGCAGCAGCAACCAGCGCAGCGATGTCTATGCAACGTACTGCTGTCGTTGCAGAGCTACGGTAACCTGTGACTGCAGACGACATGGAACCAGACACGTCAGCACAGACCACGACTTTGCCAAATATTTCTGGCACATTGCTCAAGGCGATTTCCATCGCATCTTGCAAGGCATTCTTGACTGGCAATGGCACCTCTTCGTTCGCTGCCTTGTAAGCCGCCATCAACTGATATGGAAATACTTTGGCTTTGGCAATCGCCTCTGCATTACTCAATTTAGCGGCAATCAAGTCCACCATGCCTGGCAAGGCATAGACGCCGTGACGGCCAAAGGTGTTCAAGTTCATACGCAACATCTGCCAGCCAGCCTGGCGGGCAATTTGCGCCCAGTCTTCTGTCGTCAAGTCCATCGCCGTCAGCATTTGGAAAGGCACATCTGGCAAAGCCAGGCTGCGATCTTTTTTGTATGCTTCAAATGTTGCCACTATAGGTGGCAAAGCTTCTGCCTTGTATGGCTTACCTATCAACCAGGCGAAGAAGGCTTCACGCCAAGCTTCGACAGGTTTTGGATGCACCATTTTCACGACATCGGCCAGTGAAGGTGTCGCACCCACCGCTGCTGACAGTAATTCTTTTTCGCTGGCAGTATTCAGCCATGCCTGTACCAGTTTTTTAGGACGTGAACCCAGAGACTTACGGCCTATCGCACCTGAACGCAGAATCTGTACAAAATTACGCAACATCTTGCCGTTGTTCATCACACGCTTGAAAGTACGCGGCAACTCAACTGCATTACGCATGGTCAATGCTGCTACCAGCAGCGCTGGCATGTCTTTCATATAACCACGCTCACGGCAGTAAATCGCGGTTTGCGCAATGAACAAAGCTGTTACCTCTTTAGTCAAATCCAGCACTGTCGCCAGCTGCGCTTCTGCACTGGCGTAGTAAGTCGCGTTCAAACAACCAGTGGCTGCATATTGGGCCAGCTTGTGTTCCGCAGTGAACTTGTAAGCGGCTACGCCAGAAAAATTTGTTGTATCTGTGACTGGCAAAAATTTGTTTGTCAGTGAGTTTTTTAAACTCTGGAACAATTGTGTATTAACCATTTCATTTCCTTTTTTGGACTTGCACAAAACCGCCCCAGCTGCGTTGCAGCTCCTAGCCGTACTATTCGTACTGTCGTCGTCGCTGACGCCTTGCTGGGACAATTTTGTGCAAGTCCTGTTTTTTCATTGGTGGACACGACGGGATTCGAACCCGCACAATGCAACAACCAGAGCATTACTTCTGGCCACTGCCATGATTGGAAACGCGCGCCAGTTGACACCCTTACGGGGAGCGGCAACCTGCATCTGCAACCTTGCTCATGACAATACTTAGACTGCATCTGGTTTTATCCAGCCCACCCAGGACTCAATCGTTTTCGGTGGTGGCACTCCCTTCATGCCTGCATGCCCTACGCTCCATCTATTGCAATGGGCGTGCCAGGCCTGTGCCAGCGCATCTAATCGAATCTTAAGTTATTGATTTAAATAGACAAATACAGAAGCAGACAGAAATTAACGGAAACAACTCACAAAGCAAATTTCCTATATAATTATCTAATTAGATAAATATTTATCCAAAATGATCAAGAAGAAAAAAGTCGTCATCGGTTTCATAGGCACGCAACTCGATAGTGGCCGTGGCAGTGGTCGTTGGGAAAAATGGCGGCCTACGGTCGCGCTGACCCAGCACGAAGATATTGTCATCGATCGCATCGATTTGCTGTACAGCGGTCAGCATGAGCTCTTGCTCGCACAATTAGAAAAAGACATTGCCGATACCTCGCCAGAAACCAAAGTACGCTCACATCAACTGGAAATAAAAGATCCCTGGGATTTTGAAGAAGTGTATGGCTGCCTGTTCGACTTTGCCAGGTCTTACCCCTTCGATACCGATAAAGAAGAATACTGGGTTCATATCACCACTGGCACCCACGTGGCACAAATTTGCCTGTTTCTGATGACTGAAGCCAGTTACCTGCCAGGCAAGCTCTTGCAGACTTCACCTCCACGGCGCCAGACCAAGGCCAATTTTGGTGAGATGACCATCATTGATCTGGACTTGTCACGCTATGACCAGATTGCCCAGCGCTTTAGCCGCGAGCAGGAAGAAGGGGTGGCCTTCCTGAAGTCTGGCATTGCGACCCGCAATGCACGCTTCAATACCATGATCGATGAGATAGAGCGTGTGGCCATCAAGTCCAAGGCAGCGATTCTGTTGATGGGGCCGACTGGTGCGGGCAAATCCTTCCTGGCGCGGCGTATCTTTGAATTGAAAAAAGCCAGGCACAGGCTGGAAGGCAAGTTTGTCGAAGTCAATTGCGCCACCCTGCGTGGTGATGGTGCGGGCTCCACCCTGTTTGGTCATATCAAGGGTTCGTTCACCGGTGCCATGTCAGACCGCCCCGGTTTGCTGAGAACGGCACACAAAGGCTTGCTCTTCCTTGATGAAATTGGTGAGCTGGGTCTGGATGAACAAGCAATGCTGCTCAAGGCAGTGGAAGAAAAACGCTTCTTCCCGGTTGGCGGTGACCATGAAGTACAAAGCGATTTCCAACTGGTTGCAGGCACCAATCGTGATCTGGGTAAGGAAGTGGCTGCGGGCCGCTTTCGTGAAGACTTGTATGCGCGTATCAATCTGTGGTCATATGAACTGCCTGGCCTGAGTGGCAGGGTCGAAGACATCGCGCCGAATATCGATTACCTTCTATCGCAATACAGTGCGGAGAATGGGCAGATGGTGCGATTCAACAAAGAGGCAAAAGACAGTTATATGGAATTTGCCACTTCCCCTCAAGCAGTGTGGGCAGGCAACTTCCGCGATTTATCTGCATCAGTCACACGCATGGCCACGCTGGCCGATGCGGGACGTATCAATGATCAGAATGCCAGTGAAGAAATCAAGCGCCTGCAACGTCTGTGGTCATATGCGCAGGAAAGCGGTGAAACAAATGAGCTGGATTTGCATGACTACCTCGATACTGAGCAATTGGCGCAACTGGATTTATTCGATGCCGTGCAATTACAGGCAGTGCTGGCAGTTTGCCTGCGCTCTAAAAACATGTCTGAAGCAGGCCGGAAACTGTTTGCTGCTTCCCGCAGCAACAAAGCCAATCCCAATGATGCAGACAGGCTTAAAAAATATCTCAACAAGTTTGGTTTGCACTGGGATGGATTAAGAGAACGATAGGGTCCCTATTTTATTGTTGAGCGGTTGGTGCAATTATCCAAGGTTTATAAGTTGCCTTGAGAGAAAACATATACACTTCGGGCCTTTCCCGCTTTACTCCGTCGCCTTGAGGCTTAATACAAACTTTCTAGTTCAGTGTTGATGTGGCCCTTGCCACAGAGTAGTCCCGGCCAGACATCAAAACGCACACTCATGATAAAAAAACTCGCAAAACTCAGCCCGATACTCGTTTTTGCTCTCATTAACCTGTCTTTTGTTGATCTTTCAAGTTTTGAAAATCTCTTCCTCGATTCGCCAACCCTGGGCACGGGGGACTTTGCCGGATGCCGTCAGTTTTTTATAAAAGGACAAATTCCGACGCTAAGACATTCTGGGGACATGCGTCCGCGCGCCCTTTGTTTTTCAGCATTTGCGGTCATGCATTCAGGTAAAAGTCATACCCCCATCTATGTCGCTGAAAGGTTGAACCGTCAAATCATCCTGAAAGCCAGGGACAATGAGCGCAGCAACCAGTTCTATGCCGATGCCAGGTTGCCACGTGCAGAGAGGGCTGAACTCGACGATTACAAAGGTTCTGGCTATGACCGCGGCCATATGGCACCAGCTGCCGACATGATCGATAGCACCGCCATGGAACAAAGTTTCTCACTGGCCAACATGGTTCCGCAAGCGCCACTCAATAACCGGAAAACCTGGGCTGCCATAGAAAAAGCCACCCGCCAGTATGTCTTGCGTGCACAAGGCGATGTGTATGTCATCACTGGACCGATATATGGTCCACGCCCTCCGACAATAGGTAACAACAAGGTCTGGGTACCCAAATACCTTTACAAACTTGTATATGACCCCAATGCCGGTCGCGCCTGGGCGCACTGGGTAGAAAACACCGACGATGCCCAGGTCAGCAAACCCATCAGTTATCAGGAACTGACGCAAAAGACGGGCATACAGTTCCTGCCAAATCTCAAACAACATGATATGTAATCGATGCGGCTTATCCAGGCCCAGCCTGGAGTTGACAATGCAGTCCGGTATTGCTGGCTAGCATGAAGAAATCACTTGGAAATCGCTATTTTTTGCCTTACTTGCAAAAAACTGTAATAAACTTAGCCACTTATCCAAAAGTCAAGTAG
>Ga0187842_1000395_pt1 | contig 21947 bp, 23 predicted proteins | sample SpaLakP09_SKY_41_FD_134514 | JGI IMG/M metagenome (GOLD analysis project Ga0187842, IMG submission 134514) | Oligotrophic lake water microbial communities from Sparkling Lake, Wisconsin, USA - SP09_SKY_41 | ecosystem: Environmental > Aquatic > Freshwater > Lake | place: USA: Sparkling Lake... | reverse complement strand
TGGGTGATGTTCAGCCATTCCGGAATGCCGCGCCAGCGGTATTTTGGAACTATCAGCGTTCCAATCCGGAATGTCACAATGACCCATGAGCGCCGCCTTCGACCCCGTCACCCTGAGGCTGTTTGTCGCCGTCTGCGAGGAGGGCAATATCGCCCGCGCCGCCCAGCGCGAGGCCATCGTCGCCTCGGCCATCAGCAAGCGCATCGCCGCGCTGGAGGCCGATCTGGCCGTGACCCTGCTGGTGCGCGGCCGGCGCGGCATTGCGCCCACCGCCGCCGGCGAGGCACTGCTGCGCCAGGCGCGGGCGATGCTGTCCGGCATGGGCCGGCTGCGGGCCGAGCTGAGCGAATTCGCCAGCGGCGTGCATGGCAGCGTGCGCGTGCTGGCCAGCATCTCGGTGCTGTCCGAGTTCCTGCCTGATGATCTGGCCGGCTTCCTGGGCCAGTACCAGGCGGTGCGCATCAGCCTGGAGGAGCGGGTCAGCTCCGAGATCGTGCGCAGCGTGCGCGAGGGCTCGGCCGACTTCGGCGTGCTGTGGGACGCCGGCGACATGCAGGGCCTGCAGACCCTGCCCTACCGCGCCGACCAGCTCTGCCTGCTGACCCATGCCGAGCATCCGCTGGCGCAGCGCCAGAGCGTCGCCTTCATCGACGCGCTGGACCATGACACGGTGGGCGTCGTGCCGGGCAGCATCATGGAGACGATGTTGCGCCGTTATGCGGCGATGGCCGGCCGGCAATGGGTCAGCCGCATCCAGGTTTCGACCCTGGACGCCGCCTGCCGCATCGTCGCCGCCCGGCTGGGCGTGGCCGTGCTGCCGCGCGAGGCCACCGAGCCCTATGCCCAGGCGCTGGGCCTGGCCGTGCTGCCGCTGCGGGACGCCTGGGCGCGGCGCCGCTTCGTGATCTGCATGCGCTCGGTCGAGGAGTTGACGGCGACCGCCCGATTGCTGGTGGACCATCTGCAGCGGCAGGCCGTCGGCAGCTGAGCGCGCACAGCGCACGCCGCAGCCCAAAGCCGGGGTTTGTGCGGTAACCCGGTGGCTGGCCCGCCACCTATGCTGCGGGCCAGTCACCGAAAGAAGCCCATGCCCGCCTGGAAACCCCGCTTCACCGCCCTGAGCCTGGCCCTGCTGGCCATCGCTGCCGCCCATGCGGCCGATGAGCCCAAGAAGAAGTGGGACGTCAACAACCCTCCCGGCGAAAAGGCAACGGTCAATATCGACACCCGCAGCGGCACCTGGATGAGCGTCGACGTCAGCCCCGACGGCCAGCAGATCGTGTTCGACCTGCTCGGCGACCTCTACCTGCTGCCCATCGCCGGCGGCGAGGCCAAGCCGCTGACGCACAGCATGGCCTGGGAGATGCAGGCCCGCTTCTCGCCCGATGGCAAGCGTCTGGCCTTCATGAGCGACGCCGGCGGCGGCGAGAACATCTGGACCATGGATCTGGATGGCACCAACGCCAAGGCGCTGAGCAGCGAAGACTACCGCCTGCCCAACAACCCGGTCTGGCACCCCAGCGGCAACTACATCGCCGCGCGCAAGCACTTCACCGGCACGCGCTCCTTGGGCTCGGGCGAGATCTGGTTCTACCACCTGGGCGGCGGCAAGGGCGTGCAGCTCAACGAGAAGCCGAACTGGCAGAAGGACCTCGGCGAGCCGGCCTTCTCGCCCGATGGCAAATACCTCTACTACTCGCACGACGCGACGCCGGGTAGGCAGTTCGAATACAACAAGGACGCCCACCAGGGCATCTTCAAGATCTTCCGCATGGACCTGCAGGACGGCTCGGTCGAGCCCTTCGTGGCCGGCAGCGGCGGCGCGGTGCGGCCCACGCCGTCACCGGACGGCAAGTACCTGGCCTTTGTGCGGCGTGTGCGCATGCAGAGCACGCTGTTCCTGAAGGATCTGAAGACCGGAGAGGAGTTCGCCGTCTGGGACAAGCTTGAGCGCGATATGCAGGAGTCGTGGTCGGTGCATGGCCTGTACCCGTCCTTCGCCTGGCTGCCGGACGCCAAGTCCCTGGTCGTCTGGGCCCAGGGCAAGATCTGGCGCGTCGATCCGTTCAAGAAGAGCGCCGCCGAGATTCCTTTCCATGTGAAGGACACACGCGAGGTGCGCAAGGCCTTGCGCAATGAGGTGGCGGTGGCGCCCGAGCAGTTCGACGTCAGGCAGCTGCGCTGGCCGGTCGTTTCTCCGCAGGGCGACAAGGTGGTCTATTCGGCCCTGGGCTATCTCTACGTGAAGGACCTGCCGAACGGAGCGCCGCGGCGTTTGACCAGGCAGGACGATCACTTCGAGTTCTTCCCCAGCTGGGCACGCGACGGCCGCGAACTGGTGTTCACGACCTGGAATGACCAGACCCTGGGCACGGTGCGCAAGCTCGATCTGGCCAGCGGCCGCGAGACGGTGCTGACCCCGGCGCCGGGCAAATACACGCAGCCGCAGTTCGCGCCCGATGGCAAGGCTGTTGCCTACGTCAAGCTCAAGGGCGGCTATCTGACATCCCCCTGGCATGGGCTGGAGACCGGCGTCTATCTGGTCGGCAGCGATGGCAAATCTACACCACAGCGCGTGGCCAAGGAGGGCACGGCGCCGCAGTTCGGCCTGCGCTCGGACGCGCTGTACGTGACGCGCCGTGGTGTGACCAACGAGGTCGATCTGTTCAGCAAGCTGGTGCGCATCGATCTGGCCGCCGACAAGAAGGAGACGGAGGTCGCCAAGAGCGAGTTCGCCACCGAGTTCGCGCTGTCGCCCGACGGGCAGTGGCTGTCCTTCATCGAGCGCTTCCATGCCTATGTGACGCCTCTGCCTCCGGTCGGCAAGGCCATCAGCATCGGCCCCAAGATGGACGCGCTGCCGGTGCGCCAGCTCGACGCGACTGCCGCCGAGTTCCTGCGTTGGTCGGGTGACAGCAGCAAGCTCCACTACGCGCTGGGCGACGAGCTGTTCACGACCGAGCTGAAGAATGCGTTTGCCTTTGTGCCGGGCTCTCCGAAGGAGTTGCCCAAGCCCGCCGAAGCCGGCCTGAAGATCGGCTTCAGCCAGACCGCTGACAAGCCGCGCGGCATGACCGCGATCACCGGCGCGCGCATCGTGACGATGAAGGGCGACGAGGTGATTGCCAATGGCGTGATCGTCATCGACGGCAACCGCATCCAGGCCATCGGTGCGGCCGGCGCGGTGGCCATTCCAGCGGGTGCGACTCGGATAGATGCCAGCGGCAAGACCATCATCCCGGGCCTGGTGGACGTGCACTGGCACGGCGCCATGGGCGAGGACGACCTCATTCCGCAGCAGAGCTGGGTCAACTACGCCTCGCTGGCCTTTGGCGTGACCACCCTGCACGACCCGTCCAACCGCAACGGCCTCATCTTCACCCAGGCCGAGATGCAAAGGGCGGGCCTGATGGTCGGCCCGCGCATCTACTCGACCGGCAATGCGCTCTATGGCGCCAAGTCGCCGCAGTCGGCTGTGGTCAACTCGTTCGACGACGCGCTGGCGCATCTGAAACGGCAGAAGGCCCAGGGCGCCATCACGGTGAAGAGCTACAACCAGCCTAAGCGCGAGCAGCGCCAGCAGATCGTCGCCGCCGGGCGCGACACCGGCATGATGGTGGTGCCCGAGGGCGGCAGCCTGTTCCAGAACAATATGACGCAGGTCGTGGATGGCCACACCGGCGTCGAGCATGCGCTGCCGGTGGCCAGGACGTATGACGACGTCAAGCAGCTCTGGAGCCAGACCCAGGTCGGCTACACGCCGACGCTGGTGGTCGCCTTCGGCGGCCTGGACGGCGAACACTACTGGTACGCGATGACCGAGGTCTGGAAGCACCCCATCCTGTCCAGATTCGTGCCCCGCTCGGTGTTGGAGCCGCGAAGCCTGCGCCGCGAGCTGGCGCCGGTGGGCGACTACAACGTCATCGAGGTGGCCAAGGACGCCACCGCGTTGCAGCGCGCCGGCGTGCCGGTGAACATCGGCGCCCACGGCCAGCGCGAGGGTCTGGGCGCGCACTGGGAGATGTGGACCTTTGCCCTGGGCGGCATGAGCCCGCTGGAGGCGCTGCGCACCGCGACGATCAACCCGGCCCGCTACCTGGGCATGGACAAAGACATCGGCTCGCTGGAGCCCGGCAAGCTGGCCGACCTGGTGGTGCTCGACGGCGATGTGCTGGCCGACATCCGCCAGTCCGACCGCATCCGCCAGGTGATGATCAACGGCCGCCTGTACGAGTTGCCGACGATGAACGAGATCGGCGCCCGCAGCGAGCCACGCAAGCCGTTCTTCTTTGAAAGCGCCGATGGCAGCCAGGCGCCGGTCAGTGACGAGGGGCTGGAGAGCAGCGTCAGCGACGGCCACGGGCACTGAATTCGGGGGGCTCGCTGTGCGGGGCTTCGGGTAGAGTCTGCGCAGACTCTTTGGGCTTGCCCGATGAAGCGCGATGACTTGGATGGCGAGGTGCTGCGCCCGGCTCCCGAGCAATTGGAGCTGGTGCTGGCGCGCATCGAGAGCAGCGCCGCCTTCCGCGGCTCGGCGCGGCACCGCGCGCTGTTGCGCTACCTGGTCACCCGCACCGTGCAGGGCAACGCCTCGGCGCTGAAGGAGACTGTGATCGCGCTGGAGGTGTTCGAGCGCCCGGCGGCCAGTTTCGACCCGCGGTTGGACAGCATCGTGCGCGTCGAGGCGCGGCGCCTGCGCCAGCGCCGGCGCGAGTTCTATGCCGGCGAGGGGCGCGATCTGCCGCTGCGCATCACCCTGCCCGTGGGCAGCTATGTGCCGCTGATTTCCAGCGTCGAGGCGCGCGAGCCGGAGTCCGCCACGCGCCGGGCCCGCGACCTGGTCGAGCGCGGCGAGCATTTCCTGCGCCTGCCGCTGAGCCAGGCCAGCTTGGAGCAGGCGCTGGAGCGCTTCGATGCGGCGGTGCGTGAATCACCCGGCCATGCGCCGGCCTATGTCGGCCTGGCCCGGGCCTGGTTCAATCTGGCCAGCGGTTGGTACCACCCGCCGGCGGCGGCCTCCGAGCACGCGGCCGAGGCCCTGCGCCAGGCCCTGGTGATCGACGCCACGGATGCCGTCGCCCATGCCTTGCTGGGCGCGATCCAGCATCAGTTCGAGCATGACTGGGACGGCGCGCAACGCAGCTTCCGGTGCGCCGTCGAACTGGCGCCGCAAATGGCTTTTGTGCACTCCGCGTACGGCCGGCACCTGGTCGCCCAGGGACTGCTGGACGAGGCCGAGCACGAGCTGCTGCGCGCCCGCAGCCTCGACCCGCAGTACCTGAACACACGGCTGCACATGGTCAATTTGCGCATCGGCCAGGGCCGGCTCGATGATGCCGAGCGCGAGATTGACGGCGCCGCCGACCTGGCCCCGGGCAATATGGCGCTGGAAGGTCTGCGCGGCCTGCTGGCCCTGCAGCGCGGCGACGGTGCGGCGGCGCTGCGCCACTACGGGCGCTGCTGCGAACTGCTGCCGGACCATGCCGGCTGCCTGGCCAGCCTGGCCGCGGCACAGGCTTTTGCCGGCGACCAGGCCCAATCCGACGCGACCATGGCGAGCCTGCTGGGGCGGGCGGTGCCGCCCTATATCCGGGCCATTGTCGACACCCGCAGCGGCCGGCTGGAGCAGGCGCTGGCCGAGCTGCGCAGCGCGGTGCTGGAGCGCGACCCGAATATCATTTTCGTCGGCGTGGACCCCAGCTTTCAGCGGCTGCATGGCGAGCCGGCTTGGCGGGAGCTGCTGGTCGGCATCAGGCCCCGGTGCGCCGATTGATTCTGCGGCCCAGCAGCACCAGGCCGGCCAACAACAGCGCCGAGCCCGGCAGCTCCGGCACTGCGCTCAGCACGCCGATGGTGATCACCCCGCGCTCGGCATAGGTGCCGGTGCCGACATTGGCCTCGACCAGGCTGTAGCCGTCGCTAAGGCCGTTGACGGTGCCGCTGGCGGTGAAGAAGGCGATGCGGCCGCCGCCGCCGTTGTAGCCGCCGCCCATGGCGTGCACGGCGGCCTGCTGCGGGCCGAATTGATCCAAGGTGATGCTGGCCGCATGCAGCAGCAGGCCGCCGCCGGAGCCGCCACCGCCGTAATAGCCGAACACATCGCCGCTGAGGCCGCCGTAGCCGCCATTGGCTAGCAGCTTGCCGGTGATGGCCACGTCGATGAAGCTGACGGCCCCCAGCTCGATGGCGCCGCCACCGCCGCCACCACCACCACCGCCGCCCCAGGCGCTGCCCGAACCGCTGCCGCCGCTGCCGGCCTCCAGACGCTGGCTCAGGTCGCCATAGGTCGGCCCGTAAGCGGCCTCGACCGGATGCAGGCCCTTGCCGCCAAAGCCGCCGCCGACGCCTATCGTGCACTGGCACAGGCCCCACCAGCCCGTCGTCGGGCCGGCGCCGGGGCCGAAGCCGGTGAGACCCGGCCCGCCGGTGGCGCCGTTGCCGCCGGCACCGCCGCGCGCGCTGCCGGCATTGCCTGCCGCGCCCGCGCCGCCCGGGCCGCGGAAGATGCCGTCCGCGCCGTTCAAGCCGCTGGCGTCCAGGGTGCCGGCCAGGCTGACGCTGCTGCGTGACAAGAGCGCCAGCGGCTGGCTGCCGGTGACGCGCACGGTGACGCCGGCCGCAATGCTGATCGCATCGAAGTCCAGCACGCCCACGCTGGGGTTGAAGGCGCTGGCCTGGGCGCGGGTGGTGCCGGTGAACAGCACGGTGTTGGCGGCATCCATCAGCACCGGTGCGCCGCCGGCGCCATCGGTGACCAGCTGGTAGCTGCCGCTGACCAGGTTCAGCGTGCCCAGCGAGGCGACCGAGAACGGGTCGATAGGAGCCGCTGCGGCTAGGCCGGTTTGCAGGGCCAGGGCAAGACCTGCCCACTTGTGATGTAGCGCCATGATCGACTCCTGTTGTGTGGAGCCAAGGCTAGGGGCGTGCCGCGGGCGCCGCAACAACGGGCAGGTGACATCGGGGTGACATGACGCCGCTCAAGGCCCGGACTTGTCGGTCGGGCTCGCCCGGGCTTACAGTGGGCCATCCACAATGATTGGGAGTCGCCTCATGCTGAACATCCTGCTGCCGTCCGACGGCTCCGAACTGGCCCTCGACGCCGTCCACCATGTGCTGCGGCTGGCGCAGGAGGGGCTCCAGATCAATGTGGTGCTGGCCAATGTGCAGGAGCCGACTTATCTGTACGAGATGGTGCTGGCCCCCGGCGCCGAACTGCTGGAGGCCAGCCTGGCAGCCGGCATGCATGCCCTCGAGCCGGCCCAGGCCCTGCTGGACGCGGCAGGCCTGCCCTATGAAAACGAGGTTGCCAGCGGCGACCCGGCCCACACGCTGCTGGACATCGCCGAGCGCTACGGCTGCGACGTGATCGTGCTCGGTGCCCGCGGCATCGGTGGCCTGCGCGATGCGCTCTTGGGCTCGGTGTCCAAGACCCTGCTGCACGATGCGCCGATCCCGGTCACCGTGGTCAAGCATGCGGAGCCGGCGGATTCAGCCGAGGTGGCTGAATCCGAAGTCGAAGCGGATACCGAAGCTTAGGCTTTGCCCTGGCTCGCGACTGCCGCGGCGGCCTTGGCCGCGGCCTCGGCATCGCCCAGGTAGTAGCTCTTGATCGGCTTCAGCTCGGCGTCCAGCTCATAGACCAGCGGAATGCCGTTGGGAATGTTGACGCCGACGATCTCGTCATCGCCGATCTTGTCCAGGTACTTGACCAGCGCGCGGATGCTGTTGCCGTGGGCGGCAATGACGACGCGCTGGCCGCTCAGGATTGCCGGGGCGATGCTGTCGTTCCAGGCCGGCAGCACACGGGCCACGGTGTCTTTCAGGCATTCGGTCAGTGGCACATCCTCGGGCTTGAGCTTGGCATAGCGGCGGTCCGAGCGCTCGCTGCGCGGGTCGTTCGCATCCAGCACCGGCGGCGGGGTGTCATAGCTGCGGCGCCAGACCAGCACCTGCTCGTCGCCATACTTCTTGGCCGTCTCGCCCTTGTTCAGGCCCTGCAGGCCGCCGTAGTGGCGCTCGTTGAGGCGCCAGTCCTTGACCACCGGCAGCCAGGTGCGGTCCATCTGGTCCAGGCAGTGCCACAGCGTCCAGATCGCGCGTTTGAGCACCGACGTGTAGGCGATATCGAAATCCAGTCCGGCCTCCTTGATCAGCCGGCCCGACTGCTTGGCCTGCTCGACGCCGGTGGCCGTCAGGTCGACATCGGTCCAGCCGGTGAAGCGGTTTTCCAGATTCCAGGTCGATTCGCCATGGCGGATGAGCACGAGCTTGTACATGGGGCAGGGGAGTTCAGTGAGGTTGGGGGCAAATTCTAGGGCCTTGCGGGTTGGCCCTTGCCGTACCCGCCGAGCTCCAACCCCAACTGACTGAGAAAGACGTCGATGGGCCTTCGGCGATAATCGGAGCTTCTCTCACCATTGACGGCGCACCTGTGAAGTTTCTTCTCGACAACTGGATGTTGATTTTGATGGCGGTCGCCTCGGGCTCGATGCTGCTGTGGACGACCTTTGGTCGCGGTGTGGCCGCCGGTGCCGTGTCCACCGCCGAGGCAGTGCGATTGATCAACCGCGAGAAGGCGGTGCTGATCGACGTCTGCGAGCCGGCCGAGTTCGCCGCCGGCCATGCGGCCGGTGCCAAGAACGTGCCGCTTGCCACAATCGACGGCGCCAAGAATCTGCCCTCGAACAAGGCCCTGCCCCTGGTGGTGATGTGCGCGACCGGCGCACGCGCCACGCGCGCCGCCGCTATGCTGAAAAAGTCGGGTCATGCGAACGTGCAGCCCGTGTCGGGTGGTCTGGCGGCCTGGCGCGAAGCCAATCTGCCGATCGAGAAAACCGCCGCCTGACCGTTTTTTGCCGATCGAATCGAGGGATTGTTGATGGCCGCCGTGAAGATGTACACCACCCAGGTTTGCCCGTACTGCATACGGGCCAAGTCGCTGCTCAAGCAGCGCGGCGTGGACCAGATCGAAGAAATCCGCATCGACCTCGATCCGGTGCAGCGCAACGAGATGATGGCGCTGACCGGCCGCCGCACGGTGCCGCAGATCTTCATCGGCGACACCCATGTCGGGGGGTGCGACGACCTGATGGCGCTGGACCAGCGTGGCGGATTGCAGCCTTTGTTGCAAAGCTGATGACTTTGCGGGCTGGACCTTGCCGGTTACGGCAAGCTCCGGCCCCGACTGGCTGGGGGTTTGGGCGGTTCGGCTGAAATCAAGAGGGGGGAGACCCCCAGCAATGCGTCATTTGGCCTGGGTGATAATCGCGCCCACTGCCTGCGCCAGGGACGGCGCGGGGCCTTCCCACTTGAAAGCATTCCATGTCCGACGACAACAACACCCCCGTGTTCCAGATTCAGCGCATGTACCTGAAAGACATGTCGCTGGAGCAGCCGAATTCGCCCGGCATCCTGCTGGAGCAGACCCAGCCCCAGGTTGACATCAACCTGAACCTGGCCGCCGAGCCGGTGGCCGACGGCATCTTCGAGGTGGCCGTCACCGCCACCGTCACGACCAAGGTCGGCGACAAGACGCTGTTCCTGATTGAAGCCAAGCAGGCCGGTATCTTCGAGATCCGCAATGTGCCGGCCGAACAGCTGGAAGGCATTATCGGCATCGTCTGCCCGCAGATGATCTACCCCTACCTGCGCGCCGTCGTGTCGGACATCTGCACCCGTGCCGGCTTCCCGCCGGTGCTGCTGTCGGAAGTCAACTTCCAGGCGATGTTCGAAGCCCAGCAGCAGCAACGCGCTGCGATGGCCGCTGGCGCCGACGCCACGTCGCTGCCGAACTGAGCCGACGACTCCAACACGCCGGCCCTGCGCCGGCGTTTTCTTTTCGCATGAACATCAGCATTCTCGGGGCAGGGGCCTGGGGCACGGCCCTGGCCGTGCAGGCCAGCGCGCGCCATGGCGTCTGCCTGTGGGCGCGTGATGCGGCCTGGGTCGAACAGGCGCGCAGCAGCCGCGTCAACGAGCGCTATCTGCCGGGTGTAGTGCTGCCTCAAGGCCTGACCCCTACAGCCGATCTGGCCGCCGCCATCGCGCATGCGCAGGGTGGCCTGATCATCGTCGCCACGCCGATGGCGGGGCTGCGCGGCATGCTGGCGCAGCTGCCCGATGGCGCGGCCGTGCTGTGGCTGTGCAAGGGTTTCGAGGCCGGCACCGGCCTGTTGGGCCACGAGATCGCCCGCGAGGTGCAGCCCCTGCTGCGCGCAGGCATTCTGTCGGGCCCGAGCTTTGCTCAGGAAGTGGCCGCCGGCCAGCCGACCGCGCTGGTGGCGGCCAGCCAGGATGCCGAACTGGCGCAACTGGCCGTCGATGCCTTCCACAGCGAGCGCCTGCGCGTCTACACCTCCAGCGACCCGGTGGGCGTGGAAGTGGGCGGCGCAGTGAAGAATGTGATGGCCATTGCCGTGGGCCTGGCCGATGGCCTGCGTCTGGCCGCCGAAGCGGCCGGTGACGTCTCGGCCGCGCCGGGGCTGAATGCCCGTGCTGCGTTGATCACCCGCGGCCTGGCCGAGATGATGCGTCTGGGCCAGGCGCTGGGCGCACGCAGCGAGACCTTCATGGGCCTGTCCGGCATGGGCGATCTGGTGCTGACCGCCACCGGTGATCTGTCACGCAACCGTCAGGTCGGCCTCTTGCTGGCCCAGGGCCTGAGCCTGGACGCCATCCTGAAGCACCTGGGCCATGTCGCCGAGGGCGTTTACAGCGCAGCCACCGTGCTGGCCCGTGCCCGCAGCAAGGGCGTGGACATGCCGATCACCGAGGCGATGGTGGCCGTGCTGCAGGGGCAGCTGACGCCGCAGGCGGCTCTGGATCTGCTGATGGGGCGGCAGGCACGCGCCGAAATCTGATGACCTTGTGGGACAGACCTTGTCGTGTTCCGGCAAGCTCTGTCCCCAACTGATCTGATGACCTTGTGGGACAGGCCTTGCCGTATTCCGGCAAGCTCTGTCCCCAACTGACTGGAGTATTCATGCAACGTCGCCATTTCCTGCATACCGCCGCTGCCAGCGCTGTGGCCATAAGCACCCCCGCCTGGGCCCAGCCCTGGCCCTCGCGTCCGATCAAGCTGCTGGTGCCATTCCCGGCCGGCAGTTCGCCGGATCTGATCGCCCGCGCCGTGGCCGAACCGCTGGCCGCCGCGCTGGGCCAGCCGGTGGTGGTGGACAACCGCCCTGGCGCCGGTGGCAATGTGGGCACCGGCATGGTGGCCAAGGCGGAGCCGGACGGCTACACCTTCCTGTTCACTATCCAGGGCCCGCTGGTGACCGCGCCGCTGCTGAGCAAGCAGCTGGGCTATGACCCGATCAAGGAGCTGGCGCCGGTGACGCTGGTCGCCACCTCGCCGAACCTGCTGGTCGTGGACCCGAAACTGGGCGCCAGCACCCTGGCCGACTTCGTGCGCATCGCCCGCGAGCAAAAGGGCAAGCTGAACTACGGCAGCGTCGGCAACGGCAGCGCCGCCCATCTGGCGATGGAGCTGTTCAAGACTCGCGCCGGCGTGGATCTGCTGCATGTGCCCTACCAGGGCTTCCCGCAGGTGGTCAATGCCATCCTCGCCGGCCAAGTGCAGGCCGGCTTCATGGTGCCTGGCATCGCGATGGGGCAGGTGCGCGCCGGCAAGCTCAAGGGACTGGGCGTGACCACGCTGGGCCGGGTCGGCGCACTGCCGGAGATCCCGACCCTGGCAGAGCAGGGCTTTGCCAATTTCGAGGCCATTTCCTGGCAGGCCGTGCTGGCCCCGGCCAAGACGCCTCAGGCCATCATCAACCGCGTCTCGGCCGAATTGGTACGCATCATCAAGAGCGACGAGGTCCGCACCCGCATGCTGGGCCAGTACTTCAGCGCCGCCGGCACCACGCCGGATGCCTTGGCCGCGTTGATCAAGAGTGAGCGCGACAGCTGGGCCAAGGTGATCAAGGCGGCGGGGGTCACGCCGGAGTAGTGTGGCTTGCGACCCCGGAAGGTCATCCGGGCCACCGCGTGTAGTTCGTAGCCCGGGTGAATCCCGGGGCAACCCTCAAGCACCACCCGCGTAGCCGTTCTGCCGCCAGCCCTCGAACACCGCCACCACCACGCTGTTGCTCAGATTCAGGCTGCGCTGGCCCGGGCGCATCGGCAGGCGCACGCGCTCGGTTGGCGCGAAGTGTTCGCGTATTGCTTCGGGCAGGCCGGCGGTCTCCGAGCCGAACACCAGATAGTCGCCCGGCTGCCACGCCACTTCGGCGAAGGGCCGTGAACCCCGGGTGGTGAAGGCGAACATTCTTGACGCGTCGGGCGCCGCACTGGCGATAAAAGCCTCCCAGCTCGCATGCCGCAGCACCGCCGTGTACTCGTGATAGTCCAGGCCGGCGCGCTGCAGCAGCTTGTCTTCCATCGAGAAGCCCAGCGGCTCGATCAGATGCAGCGTGCAGCCGGTGTTGGCGGCCAGGCGGATGATGTTACCGGTGTTGGGCGGGATTTCGGGGTGCACGAGCACGATATGGAACATGGGGCCTTCAGTCAGTTGGGGTCGGAGCTTTCGGCCAAGCTGCGCAAGGGCCTCAAGGTCCAACCCGCAAGGTCATCAATCGAGTTGCGTGCGCGCGATTATCCAGGCCTGCACATGCACCACCCCAGCTGCCTTCAGCACCCGGGCCAGCTCCCGCAGGGTGGCGCCGGTGGTCATCACATCGTCGACCAGGGCCACCGAGCGGCCGCGCAGCTCGGCCAGGCGCAGCGGCTCGATGGCAAAGGCGCCGCGCATATTGGAAGCGCGCTGCTCGGCCGGCAGGGCGATCTGGTGCGGCGTGTCGCGGGTGCGCAGCAGCAGCCGGGCATCGCAGTGCAGCCCGCGCCGGCGGGCCAGCTGCCGTGCCAGCTCCCAGCTCTGGTTGTAGCCGCGCTCACGCAGGCGTTGCCGGGCTAGCGGCACCGGCAGCAGCCAGTCGGGGGCCGGCGGGAGGATGACATCGAGCGCGGCATCCAGGCGGTCGAGCAGCAGTGAGGCCAGTTCGGGCCGGCCACCAAACTTGAATTGTTGCAGCAGGCCGTCCCAGGGGAAACCATAGTCGACGCCGGCCACGCTCAGGTCCAGTGCGCCGTCGCGGCGCAGGCAGGCGCCGCAGCGCATCACGCCGCGCGGCACGCGCAGGGCACAGTCTACGCAGCGTGGGCCGGCATCGGCATGCCGGCGCAGGCAGTCGTTGCACACCCCGGCGTGGCAGGCGCCATGGCACAGCACACAAAGCGATGGGCACAGGCCCAGCCAGCGCCGCCATCGGCCTTGGACCGGGGGAGGGATTGTGTGTGCGGCGGGCGGCTTTGACACTGTCTCAATATACTGCCGGCCATGACAGATCCGACCCCCCGTCACGGCGGTAATCCGCTGCTGGACCCGCGCGCCGTGGCGCGGCAGCTGCGCCGCCTGGCCGCCTCGCCGGAAGCACCCTGGCTGCATGCTGACATTGCACGCCGCATGGCCGAGCGCCTGGTGGTGATCAAGCTGCAGCCTGAAGTGCTGCTGAACTGGTGGGGGTTTCTGGGCGACAGCCGCGAGGCCCTGAGCCAGGCCTACCCGAAGGCGAAGCAGGTCTGGGTCGAGCCCACCGAAGCCTTGCGCTTGCGAAGTGTCGAAGCGGTGCGCCGCTCCTGGTGGGCCGGCCTGACCGGCCGCGCGCCTGCCATCGAGGTGAGGGCCGAGCTGGCGCTGGCCCCGGAGGCGGCACAGATGCTGTGGGCCAATATGGTGCTGCATGCCGCGCCCGATCTTCCGACCCAGCTGCGGCGCTGGCAGGCCGCGCTGGCCGTCGATGGTTTCGTGATGTTCTCCTGCCTGGGTCCGGACAGTTTGTGCGAGCTGCGCACTGTCTATCGCGCGTTGGGCTGGGGCGCGCCGCTGCAGGACTGGGTGGACATGCATGACATCGGTGACATGATGGTCGAGGCCGGTTTTGCCGACCCGGTGATGGATCAGGAGCGCATCAGCCTGACCTGGGCCACGCCCGAGGCCCTGCTGAAGGACCTGCGTCTGCTGGGTGGCAATGCCGCCCCGCTGCGCTTCGAGGGCCTGCGCACGCCCCGCTGGCGCGCCAGGCTGGAGCATGCGCTGCTGCCCCTGGCCGGGCCGGATGGCCGCCTGCGCCTGAGCCTGGAGGTGATCTACGGCCATGCCTTCAAGGCGGCGCCACGGTTGCGTGTGGCGCAGGAGGTCAGCCTGTCCGCCGAGAGTCTCAGGACCATGGCCCGGCAGGGCGCAAAGCGCACCACTTGAGCACAAACGCGGGACGTGCAGCTAATTCGCAGCACTGGCATGCGGCCAGCGCCCCGGGGTACGCTAAAATCGGGAATTGCACGAAATCGCCCAGGCCGCGTTGATGAGACTTTAGCCATGGCGAGGCCTGTTGGCCTTGAGATGGATCAGCCAACTTTCATCCGCGGTATCGGGCAGTTGAGGGTGGAACGATTGAATTACAAGGTGTGGATCTGCCGAGCAAGAAGTGCCGATCCGGCCGTTGCTGATGGGCCAGGCGCCATCTTGAGAATCGGGGCGCCGTCGGCGCCCCGAGTTTCGGTGGGGCTTGGGGGCAGGAATACGGAGACCGGGGTGGCCCGAGTCGGACGAGCAGTCCGGCTTGAGCCCGCCCGGGCTGTGGGTTGGAATTGAAACAGAAGTGACGACCATGAAGACGATGAACGTACTTGAAGTCGGGCGCCGGCTGGGGCGGCTGGGGGTGACCCTGGGCGCGACGCTTGCGACGCAAGCGGCCCTGGCGGTGGGCGATCTGCCTGGCGGCCCGGCGGTCAATCAGATCGACCTGCATCCGCCGGTGACCAAGATCGCGACCGAGCAGATGTGGCTGCACAACTTCATGATGATCATCTGCCTGGTGATCTTCGTGGCCGTGTTCGGCGTGATGTTCTACTCGATCTTCAAGCACCGCAAGTCCAGGGGGGCGGTGCCAGCGAACTTCCACGAGAGCGTGAAGGTTGAAATTGCCTGGACCCTGACGCCCTTCATCATCGTCATCTTCATGGCCCTGCCTGCCACCAAGGTGGTGGTTGCCATGAAGGACACCACCAATGCCGATCTGACCATCAAGGCCACCGGGTATCAGTGGAAATGGGGCTACGACTACATCAAGGGCGAGGGCGAAGGCCTGGGCTTTGTGTCCACCCTGGACACCGCCCAGCGCGAGATGTCCAACGAGGGCAAGCCCCAGGGCGACAACTACCTGCTGAAGGTGGACAACCCCCTGGTCGTGCCGGTTGGCAAGAAGGTGCGCATCATCACCACCGCCAATGACGTGATCCACGCCTGGATGGTGCCGGCCTTCGGCGTCAAGCAGGACGCCATCCCCGGTTTCGTGCGCGACACCTGGTTCCGCGCCGAGAAGACGGGCGACTTCTATGGCCAGTGCGCCGAGCTGTGCGGCAAGGAGCACGCCTACATGCCCATCCATGTGAAGGTGCTGTCGGCTGCCGACTACTCCGCCTGGGTCGACGGCAAGAAGAAGGAAATGGCCGCCAAGGCCGATGATCCCGCCAAGGTCTGGAAGCAGGAAGACCTGGTGGCCCGTGGCGAGAAGGTCTACGCCGCCAACTGCGCCGCCTGCCACAAGGCCGATGGCAAGGGCGCGGGCCCGATCAAGGCGCTGGACGGTTCGCCGGTGGTGCTCAACGAAGACAAGCTCAAGCAGATCTCCGTGTTGCTGAACGGCCAGAACAATGGCGCGATGCCGGCCTGGAAGCAGCTGAGCGATACCGAGCTCGCCGCCGTCATCACGTACACCAAGAACAGCTGGTCCAACAAGACCGGTCAAGGTGTGCAGCCGGCCGAAGTGCTGGCCGCCCGCAAGTGACCGTCTGAACGTCGAGAAAAGGAAACAACATGAGTGCAGTGCTTGACCATCATGGTCACGACGTTCATGACCACGATCATGACCATCACGCCCCGAGCGGCTGGCGCCGGTGGGTCTTCGCCACCAACCACAAGGACATCGGTACGCTGTACCTGCTGTTCTCGTTCACGATGTTGATGATTGGCGGCATCCTGGCGCTTTGCATACGCGCCGAGCTGTTCCAGCCGGGCCTGCAGTTCTTCAATCCAGAGCTGTTCAACCAGTTCACCACGATGCACGGCCTGATCATGGTGTTCGGTGCCATCATGCCGGCCTTCGTGGGCTTCGCGAACTGGATGATCCCGCTGCAAGTGGGCGCGGCCGACATGGCCTTCGCGCGCATGAACAATTTCAGCTTCTGGCTGCTGATTCCTGCGGCCATCATGCTGGTGTCCTTGTTCTTCATGCCCGGTGGCGCTCCCGCCGCCGGCTGGACCCTGTACGCCCCGCTGACCCTGCAGATGGGTCCGTCGATGGACGCCGGCATCTTCGCGATGCACATCATGGGCGCATCAAGCATCATGGGTTCGATCAACATCATCGTCACCATCCTGAACATGCGCGCGCCCGGCATGACCTTGATGAAAATGCCGATGTTCTGCTGGACCTGGTTGATCACAGCCTATCTGCTGATCGCGGTGATGCCGGTGCTGGCTGGCGCGATCACGATGACCTTGACCGACCGCCATTTCGGCACCTCGTTCTTCAGCCCCGCCGGTGGTGGCGACCCGGTGATGTACCAGCACATCTTCTGGTTCTTCGGTCACCCCGAGGTCTACATCATGATCTTGCCGGCCTTCGGCATCGTCAGCCAGATCGTGCCGGCCTTCTCGCGCAAGAAGCTGTTCGGTTACGCCTCGATGGTGTATGCGACGGCCTCGATCGCCATCCTGTCCTTCATCGTCTGGGCCCACCATATGTTCTCCACCGGCATGCCGGTGACGGGCCAGTTGTTCTTCATGTACGCGACGATGCTGATCGCGGTTCCCACGGCCGTGAAGATCTTCAACTGGATCGCCACGATGTGGCGCGGCTCGATGACCTTCGAGACGCCGATGCTGTTCGCGGTGGGCTTCATCTTCGTGTTCACGATGGGCGGCTTTACCGGCCTGATCCTGGCCATGGCGCCGGTGGACATCCAGTTGCAGGACACCTACTACGTCGTTGCCCACTTCCACTATGTGCTGGTGGCAGGCTCGCTGTACGCGCTGTTCGCAGGCGTCTACTACTGGGGCCCGAAGTGGACCGGCGTGATGTACTCCGAGACCCGCGGCAAGATCCACTTCTGGGGTTCGTTGATTTTCTTCAACGTCACCTTCTTCCCGATGCACTTCCTGGGCCTGGCCGGCATGCCGCGACGCTATGCCGACTACCCGATGCAGTTCACCGACTTCAACGCTATCGCCTCGGTGGGTGCCTTCGGCTTCGGCCTGATGCAGGTGTATTTCTTCCTGTTCGTGGTCGTGCCGATGATGCGTGGCAAGGGTGAAAAGGCCCCGCAGCGCCCCTGGACCGACCCCGACGGCAAGGGTGCCGAAGGCCTGGAGTGGGAAGTGCCCTCGCCGGCGCCCTTCCACACCTTTGAAACCCCGCCGAAGCTGAACGCGGCGGCCACCAAGATCATTGGCTGATAGTCGAGGCGTCCGTCATGAGCACTGAACAGCAACGCAAGAACAATATGCGTCTGGCCCTGATCCTGGCCTCCGTGGCCGCGGTCTTCGCCGTCGGTTTCGTGACCAAGATTGCCTTGCTCGGCTTCTAGAGATCCATGGGCAGCTTCACCATCAGCTCCGGTCTGCGCGGCGACAACCTGCGCATGGTGGGCAAGCTCGCCGTGGTGGCGGCGCTGATGTTCGGCTTCGGCTATGCGCTGGTGCCCATGTACAAGGCCATCTGCACGGCACTGGGCATCAATGTGCTGTCGCTCAGCGAGCGGCAGCCGGGCACTTCCACCGCCAACGGCAAGAGCAGCCAGATCGACTACAGCCGCAGCGTCGCCATCGAGTTCGATGCGAATGCCCGCGGCCCCTGGTCGTTCAAGCCGGCGGTGAATACGCTCAACGTGCATCCGGGCGAGCTGACCACCGTCATGTACGAGTTCCGCAATACGCAGGACCGCGTCATGTCGGCGCAGGCGATCCCCAGCTATGCACCGAAGCAGGCCACGGCCCACTTCAACAAGCTCGAGTGCTTCTGCTTCAATGAATACACCTTGCAGCCGGGCGAGGTGAATCAGTGGCCGGTGGTGTTCGTGGTGGACCCGAAGCTGCCCCGGGATGTGAAGACCATCACCCTGTCCTATACCTTCTTCGAGGTGCCGGGCAAGGCAGTGAAACAGGGCCAGGCGCCCAAGCTCAATGCGGAGCCGCGCACATGAGCCAGGCTGGCAAGGATTTGAAGGACGCCGCGGCACGCCGGGGCTCTTTTTTGCAGACCCTGCGCGCGGTCGCGTGGTCTTTTTTTGGCGTGCGACGTGGCGCCGGATATGAAGAGGATGTTGCCAAGCTCAACCCGGTGCATGTGGTCATCGCCGGGGTGATCGGGGCAGCACTGTTTGTGCTGGCGCTGGTGCTGATGGTCAATTGGGTCATCGGCAGCGGCGTAGCCGGCAGCTAACCATCAGTTTGAAGTCTTAGGTTCGAGGAGAAATCATGTCGGCAGCGACAACACCTGGCCAAACGCCGTATTACTTTGTGCCCGCGCCTTCACGGCATCCGGTCATGGCCGCCTTCGGCCTGCTGTTGGTGATTCTTGGCGCAGGCCAATGGATCAACGGCCATCAGTGGGGTGCCTACTCGCTGGGCGCCGGCCTGATCTGGTGGGCCTTTGTGCTCAAGCAGTGGTTCGGCGAAGCGATTCACGAAAGCGAGACCGGTCTGTACAGCGACCGCATCGACGTCTCCTTCCGCTGGAGCATGAGCTGGTTCATCTTCTCGGAAGTGATGTTCTTTGCCGCCTTCTTCGGCGCCCTGGGCTGGGCACGGATGTCCTCGGTGCCCAATCTGGGCAATATCGAGAACATGTTGCTGTGGCCCGACTTCAAGGCCATCTGGCCCAGCGTAGCCGCCGGCTTCACCGCCTCGCCGGCCGGCGTGGTCGAGCCCTTCACAACCATGGGCCCCTGGCCGCTGCCGACCATCAACACGGCGCTTCTGTTGACCTCGGGCGTGACCCTGACGATCGCGCACCATGCACTGATCGCCGGCCAGCGCAGCAAGACGATTGCCTGGATGTGGATCACGGTGCTGCTGGGCATTACCTTCCTGGGCGTGCAGGGCTATGAGTATGCTCACGCCTACAAGGATCTGAACCTGAAGCTCAACTCGGGCATCTACGGCTCGACCTTTTTCATGCTGACCGGCTTCCACGGTTTTCACGTGTTCGTGGGCATGTTGATGCTGCTGTTCATCACGCTGCGCCTGCAGAAAGGCCACTTCACCCCCGAGCGCCATTTCGGCTTTGAAGGTGCGGCTTGGTACTGGCATTTTGTGGACGTGGTCTGGCTCGGTCTGTACATCATCGTTTACTGGATGTAGTCGGGCCGCGCGGGCTCGATGGGCCGGAAGGGCCCGCCGCCATGAGAAAAGCGCCGCTTCCAGCGGCGCTTTTTTGCTGATGAAGGTCGGGGTTTTCAGCGTCCGGCGGGTATGCCTGTCGGCTGTATCCAACCCAGCTTGTAGCTCAGCAAAATGAACAGGAACAGCATCACCGACAGGCCGACCCGCAGGGCCAGCGCCCGCGCCATGCCGCCAGGCTTGCCCTTGCCGCCGCGCTTGAGCATGAACAGGCCGGCGGCGGCCAGGGCCACGAGGATGCCAACCAGAATGAGCACGATGATGATTTTCATGGGGATTGATTATTCCACCCCGGGGCCATGGGTGCTGACATGAACAGGGCCCTGCCGCGTCGAACCTGGGTCGTGCTGCTTGCGGCGATGTTGGCCGTGGCGCTGACCGCCCGCCTGGGCTTCTGGCAGCTCGAACGCGCCGCGCAGAAGCAGGCCATGCAGACGCGGCTGGACGAGCGTACCCAGCTGCCCGAACTCAAGGCCGCCGAGCTGGCGCTGGACGCTGCGACGGCGCCCGCCCAGTACGAGCGCCACGTGCGCGTGCGCGGCCGCTGGCTGGCCGACAAGACCGTGTTCCTCGACAACCGTCCGATGGCCGGACGAGTCGGGTTCTATGTGCTGACGCCATTGCTGCTGGACGATGGCACGCCGCTGCTGGTGCTGCGCGGCTGGGCGCCGCGCAATGCAGCGCAGCGTGCCGAGTTGCCCGCGCTGCAGACGCCGGCCGGTCAGATCGAGGTCTTGGGCAAGCTTGGCCCCACGCCGTCAAGGCTGTATCAGTTCGGCACGGCCGAGTCCGGAACCATCCGGCAAAATGTGGACCTGAGCGACTACGCCAGGGAAACCGGCTTGGCACTGCGGCCGCTGGTGCTGCAGCAGCTGGGCATGCCGACCGAATTCACCGATGGGCTGCTGCGTCAATGGCCGGCCCCGGCGGTGGACATCCACAAGCACTATGGCTACGCCTTCCAGTGGTTCGCGCTGAGTACGCTGCTGGTCGGCCTCTACCTCTGGTTCCAAATCATCCAACCCCGCCGCAAAGGCAAGATCAATGAGCAAGTCGTTGGACCCTGAAGCCGTTTCGATGACCGTGCACAGCCAACCGGCTTCGGCCTTGCTGGTGAGCCCGGAGCGCACCCGAGGTGGACGCATCCGCATGCTGTTGATCATGGCCGCCTGCGCCGCGCCGGTGATCGCCTCCTATTTCACCTTCTTCGTCATCCAGCCCAAGGGCCAGGCCTACAGCGAACTGATCACGCCGTCCCGCGACTTGCCACTCGACTTGCCACTGCAAGACCTGCAGGGCAAGCCCGTGCAGGCCGCCTCGCTGAAGGGCCAGTGGTTGCTGGTGGCCGTGCAGGGCGCGGCCTGCGATGCCGCCTGCGACAAGCAGCTGTTCATGCAGCGCCAGCTGCGCGAGATGCTCGGCAAGGAGCGCGACAAACTCGACAAGGTCTGGTTGATCCCCGATACGGAGCCTGTGTCTGCTGCCGCCTTGCAGGGCCTGAATCAGGGCGCTGACGCCACCGTGCTGCGCGTGCCCAAGTCGGCCCTGGAGGCCTGGTTGACGCCGGCCGCCGGCCATGGCCTGAACGAACATCTTTTCGTCGTCGACCCGATGGGCAACTGGATGATGCGCACGCCGGCCGCGGCTGAACCGGGCAAGGTCAAACGCGATCTGGACCGCCTGCTGCGCGCCGCCGCCAGCTGGGACCGAGCCGGGCGCTGACGCGATGTTGGAAGCCGGTTCTGCCCTCTCGCCGCTGCTGCGCATGGCCGCCCTGGGCCTGCTGCTGGCCGCCGGGCCGCTGCTGTGGCTGCATTTGCGCCAGCGCGGTGCCACGCCCGTGCGCCGCCTGCGCGCACTGACGGTGCTTACCCTGTTCCTGACCTTCGACCTGGTGTTGTTCGGTGCCTTCACCCGGCTGACCGATTCGGGCCTGGGCTGCCCCGACTGGCCCGGCTGCTACGGCAGCGCCAGCCCGCTGGGCGCCATCGCGCACATCGATGCGGCGCAGAGTGCCATGCCCACCGGCCCGGTCACCCACGGCAAGGCCTGGGTGGAGATGATTCATCGCTATCTGGCCACCGCCGTGGGCGTGCTGCTGCTGGCCCTCTGCGCGATGACTTGGCGACTGCGAGCCCGCTCCGGTGCGCTGCTGTCGCCCTGGTGGGCCACGGCTACCCTGGTATGGGTGTGTGTGCAGGGCGCCTTCGGTGCGCTGACGGTGACGATGAAGCTGTTCCCGGCCATCGTCACGATGCATCTGCTGGGCGGCATGCTGCTGCTGATGCTGCTGGCCGTGCAGGCCCAGGCCTATGAGCCCAGGCCGCTGGTCATGGTCCGGGGCCTGCGCCGTGCGATCTGGGCGATGCTTGCGCTGAGCCTGGTTCAGGTGGCGTTGGGCGCCTGGGTCAGCACCAATTACGCGGTGCTGGCTTGCACCGATTTCCCGACCTGCCAGGGCAGGTGGTGGCCGGAGACCGATTTC
>Ga0187842_1000394_pt1 | contig 21971 bp, 20 predicted proteins | sample SpaLakP09_SKY_41_FD_134514 | JGI IMG/M metagenome (GOLD analysis project Ga0187842, IMG submission 134514) | Oligotrophic lake water microbial communities from Sparkling Lake, Wisconsin, USA - SP09_SKY_41 | ecosystem: Environmental > Aquatic > Freshwater > Lake | place: USA: Sparkling Lake... | reverse complement strand
TTTATCCAGGCATCTTAGGCGGATCTAATTGGTCGCCAGCCGCGATTGATGAGTCAACACAGCATGCATTTGTCGCAGCCATTCATGCCCCAATTAAATACACATTGCATGAAACACCAGGCATGGATGGTGCAGCGCCTATTCGATATGCCGCATCCGAACCGGCAGAAGAGCCGCGTTGGGGAGTCTTGTCTTCAATTAATTTAACTACAGGTAAAGTCGCTTGGCAAAAAAAAACCGAGCAACCCCTTGTAGGTGGGGTGCTAGCTACTGCTGGCGGACTATTGTTTACGGGCGAGGGTAACGGTCACTTTAATGCTTACGATTCAAGCAACGGCAATGTTTTATGGCAGGGCAGTAATGACTTTGGTGTTAATGCACCACCAATTACTTATCAAATAGATGGTGAGCAATATATTGCTGTAGCAGCTGGTGGTAGCTCGATTTTTGGCTATAAGCAAGGTGACCACTTGTTGGTGTATAAACTAAAGCATTAAATTGATTTTGTATTAAGTTTGGGATGAATCATGATTAATAAGATATTTATTTTTGTAGCTGTGCTTTTAATGACAGCAAATTCTTTTGCAGAAGAAAAGCTAACTGTATTCGCAGCAGCCAGTTTAACCAATGCTTTAACTGAGGTTGATGCGCAGTATGAGAAAGCAACAGGCGTAAAAGTGATCCATTCATTTGCTGCATCATCAGCACTAGCAAAACAAATTGAGAATGGCGCACCTGCTGATGTCTATATTTCTGCCGACTTAAAGTGGATGAATTATCTACAAGATAAATCCCTGATCAATAAAACCACAAGAAAAAATCTGCTGGGCAACACGCTGGTGTTGATTGTTCCTAAAGGAAAATCTTTTGACGTAAAGTTCGATAATAATTTTGATTTATCAAAAGCCTTCGATGGTCGACTGTGTACTGGTGATGTGGAGTCTGTGCCAATTGGGATTTATGCAAAAGAGGCTTTGACTAATCTAGGTTGGTGGAAGGATATGAAATCTAGAATTGTAGGCACGCAGGATGTTAGAGGTGCTTTGGCTTTTGTAGAAAGAGGAGAGTGCTTAGCTGGAATTGTTTATGAGACGGATGCAAAAGCATCGTCTAAAGTAGATTTGGTGGGCGTGTTTCCAGAAGCGAGTCATAGCGCTATCGTCTACCCTGTTGCCGCAATCGCTAGTACAAAAAATATCACACAGTCATATCTAACCTACCTACAATCACAAGATGCGCTCAACGTTTTTAAAAAATATAGCTTTAATGTCAATCCAAAACAGTAGGGTCTTGGATTGATAAGCAGTGCTTTCTTTGTGTTAAGTCATTCTGAAGTCGAGGCTTTGACGCTTTCGGTGAAAGTGGCAACATTTTGCACGCTACTCATTTGCATTCCTGCAATTGCTGTTGCTTGGCTGTTAGCCAAAAAAGCATTTATCGGAAAGTCGCTGCTCGATGGCTTAGTGCATATCCCGTTGATACTTCCTCCAGTAGTACCAGGCTTTCTGTTATTGATTTTGTTGGGCAATCAGGGGTTGGTCGGTAAATGGCTGCACGAGACGTTTGGAATCACCATTGCATTTACCTGGATGGGTGCAGTCATTGCCTCAGCAGTCATGGCATTCCCGCTGATGGTTCGCTCCACAAGGCAGGCAATTAGTCAGGTGGATACTAAGCTTGAAATAGCCGCACAATCACTCGGTGCGAGCCCGCTAAAAGTTTTTTTTAGTGTTACTTTGCCACTGGCTATACCTGGTGTCATTACTGGGTTAATACTCGCATTTAGCCGCAGCCTTGGTGAATTCGGTGCTACGATAACTTTTGTGGGAAATGTTGAGGGTGAAACGCGAACCCTACCACTTGCTATCTATTCCTATACACAGACCCCAGATGGTGATTTGGCTGCGATGCGGCTAGTGATATTAAGCGTGATGATTGCGCTTGCTGCAATTGTCTTTAGTAACTACTTAGAGCGTAAAGCGGCAAAAAAGTTGGGGCAATTTTAGGTATGCTCGAGATTGATATTCGTTTTAAGCGCGGCGACTTCAAGTTAGATTTTAAACAAAGCTTGAGCGATCCTGTGACTGGACTGCATGGCGCATCTGGCAGTGGTAAAAGCACGTTATTAGGGCTGATTGCTGGCTTCATTAGCCCGAATGATGGAGTCATCAAACTCGATGATGTTGTCTTGTTTGATCGCAACCAGTCTGTAAACTTAGCCCCGCACAAGCGAAAAGTGGCAACAGTGTTTCAAGATGGAAGATTATTGCCGCATCTCAATGTTAAAGATAATTTACTGTTTGGATTCAAATTAACGCCTGATCAAGATAGGTGCATTGATTTTGAAGTCGTCACAGCTTTACTGGAGATTAAGGGCTTGTTAGCAAAGCGTGTGCATGAACTATCGGGTGGTGAAACTCAGCGCGTTGCACTTGGTCGAGCTCTGCTGATGTCGCCAAGTTTACTTTTATTAGATGAGCCATTGTCATCATTGGATGTTAGGTTAAAGCAACAAATATTGCCGTTTCTTAAAAGAATGAAGGATGAGCTAAATATCCCAATGATTTATGTCAGTCATGACAAGGCTGAGATTGATTATCTTGCTGACAAAGTATTTGAGCTGACAAATTAACACTAAAGGCAGAAACAAAAAAGCCGCTATCAAACGATAGCGGCTTTTTTTTTGTGGCGTCCCCACGGGGATTCGAACCCCGGTCGCCTCCGTGAAAGGGAGGTGTCCTAGGCCTCTAGACGATGGGGACATAGAGGTAAATTATACTTAAAAACACTGCTAATTTAAAGTCTAAATTAGCAAGAAATCGGTTTCTTTTAATACTGCCGAGGTCTTTTTGGTGGAGGTAAGCGGGATCGAACCGCTGACCTCTTGCATGCCATGCAAGCGCTCTCCCAGCTGAGCTATACCCCCGACAAACCTTAAACTTCAAGACCCGCGAAAAGAGGCGCCATATTAATGAGGCTGGACTTGCTTGTCAACGACTTTCGTCTTTTTCCGCTTACTTTCTTAGTTTTTAACCTCGAATGTTTGAGTTTGTTTCAAATTGCGTCAGGTCAACACGTGGTTGAGGTTGCCAACCCGCTTTTCGGTGTTCTGCAACTACATTTGTGAAAACACCTCCACGAACGAAGAACTTAGCAGTCAAACGCATGAATTTAGGATTTGTTGCCGCCACTAAATCATCCAAAATTAGATTGGTGACAGCCTCATGAAAACAGCCTTCATCACGGAAAGACCATGTGTAGAGCTTGAGGCTCTTTAATTCAACGCATAACTGATCTGGAATGTAATCAAGGTAGAGCACCGCAAAGTCGGGCTGACCTGTTTTTGGGCATAAGCAGGTAAATTCTGGAATTTCCATATGAATATGGAAGTCACGATTCGGATTTGGGTTTTCAAATGTTTCCAAATCTTTAGTTGGTTGTGCGGTTGGCTTTCCGCCTAATGATTGTGTGTTTGTCATGTTAGAAATCGGGCTTTTGGCTTGAAAAAACGTTATTATACTGTTTAACAAAACTTACTAAAAACTAATCCTAATTTTGCGTTTAACTCATCTCAAACTTGCTGGCTTTAAATCGTTTGTTGACCCTACAACACTGCATATACACGGCCAACGTGTAGGCGTTGTTGGCCCTAATGGATGCGGCAAATCTAATGTGATGGAGTCTGTCAGGTGGGTGCTTGGCGAATCTAGTGCCAAAGAGTTGCGAGGCGACTCTATGGATGCTGTTATTTTTAATGGGTCGGGTAATCGTAAGGCCATATCAAGAGCTAGTGTTGAGCTGGTTTTTGAGAATAGTTTAGGTGATGCCAGCGGTGCGTGGGCGCAATATGCTGAAATCGCTGTTAAACGCGTCATAGAACGTGACAAGGGCTCGACCTACTTCATTAACAATACAGCTGTGCGTCGCCGAGATGTTGCGGATTTATTTTTGGGAACGGGTCTTGGCGGTAGAGCTTATGCGATTATTGGCCAAAATACCATTTCTCGTATTGTTGAAGCCAAGCCTGAAGAGTTGCGTGTGTTTTTGGAAGAGGCTGCAGGCATTTCTAAATACAAAGAGCGTCGCCGTGAAACAGAGCTCCGCTTACGCGACACACGTGAAAATCTGACCCGTGTTGAAGATATTCGCCTTGAGATGGATAAGCAAATCACGCGTTTGCAATCCCAAGCGGTCGTAACGGAGCAATATCATCGCCTCCAGCAATCCCTTAAATACACTCAAGGTCAGCTTTGGCTGTTAAGAAAACGAGATGCCAGCGCATCATGGGAAAAGACGCAACGCACGGTTGAAAAGCTGGTAAATGACCTTGAAAGCCAAATGGCAACTTTGCGCAAAACAGAGAGCCTCTTGGAAAGCTTGCGCCAACAGCATTACGCCAGCACTGAAGCGGTGCAAGTAGCCCAAACCCAATATTACGAAACCAATGCAGAAGTTTCTAACCTAGAAACGCAGGTTAAACATACTCAAGAGGCTCGTGACAGACTAAATCTCCAGCTTGAGCAAACGGTTGAGCAAACACTTAAATCAGATAATTTGCGTATTGATCTTGATGCTCAGTTACAGCAGCTGATGATCGAGGCTCAAGGTGTTGAGGCACAAGTGACTCAATCCAACGAGGCTTTAACTCGATGCCAAGCAGCCTTCCCTGAAGCTGAACGTGCTTATATTGCTTCACAAAAAAATCATGCTGAAGCGCAGCGCACGCTAAGCGAAGCAGAACAAAATATCCGATTAGAATCAACCAATATAGAGCATTTAAGTCGATCGCTCGCTGAAGCCTCTCAACGTCTTGAAAGGCTTATGGCTGAGCAGGCAAGCCTTGTTATACCTAATGAAGAAGAGTTGAAGGTCAAGCAGGCCAACTTAGTCGTATTGGAAAATGATAGTGAAAAACTCAATCTCGAGTTGGTTAGTTTAAAAACATTAGAACAAACACAAGTCGAATCCCTTAAATCCATGCGTGACCAACAGCTCTCGCAAGAGCGTGCTTTAGCGCAGATGGATGCTCAAATCGCCTCACTCAATAAGATTCAACAATCATTGGGTCATGAAGCCAAGCTTGATGCATGGTTAAGCAATCATCAGTTAAATGGTTCTGCGCGAATTTGGCAGCAAGTGGAAATCAAAAAAGGCTGGGAAGTTGCGCTTGAGGCGGTATTAGGCTCGCGTTTAAATGCGCTGATCAATAAAAAAACAGAAAAATTAATGTCGAATGAGCGACCTCCATCTGCCTTAATTATTGCAGAGGCTTCTGAATCTCGCTTAAGCGGCTTATCAAAAAATTCTTCATGGAAAGTAATGCGAGAGGTTGTTGAGGTTAAAGATAAGCGCTTAGATGGGCTTTTAGACGCTTGGTTAGATGGTGTTTATTTGTTGGAGGAGGGCGAGAATCCTGACCAGGCACGTCAACAACTAAAATCAAATGAATGTTTAGTGAATACAAAAGGGGATGTGTACGCACGTCACAGCCTGTCTATTTATGCGGCGCAATCAGCCATGCATGGCGTGCTAGAACGTCAACGCGAGCTTGATGACCTTAATAAACAGCAGCCTGAATTTCAAGTACAAATTAAATTAGGGTTTGATGCGCTTGTATTGCTTGAGAAAGCTTTGCAACAGACAAGGAACGCTCATGCAGAGCAACAGCAGGCTTTAAGCAAACTTACACAAAGCCAACATGCACTTAATATTGAGTTGCAGAGACTGATTCAGCAACGCCAGCACGTGATTGATAGACAAAATGCAATTCAAGCAGATTTAAGCCAGCTTCAACAACGGTTGGCTAATCTAAAAGATGAGCAAAAAACAAAGCAAGGCGCGCTCTCATCAACTAGTGGCTCACTGGTAGATTTGCAAGGTAGGCGAGAGCAAACCTTCAGCGCTAGGCAGCGCGCGGAATTAGCATTAAATCAATGCCGTAGTGATTTGCAGGAAGCGGAAAAGCTGTCGCAAGAAAAGATATTTAACGGAAAATTAATAGCAAATAATATCAATGAATTAAAAAGTAAAATAAATTCACTTTCTGAAGAAAAGCTAGCCTTAATTAATAAGAAAAAAGAGGCGGAAGCACTTTTAGATGCTGCGAAGATGGAGGGCTTGAAAGCAAATCTTGAGGCTGCGATTGGCTTGAAGCAAGTGCGTGAAACAGCGCTTGCGGCAGCGCGTGATGCAATGGCTGGCGCAGAAAATGAGTTGCAGGCTAACGAACGCAATAGAATGCAAAATGAACAAGTTTTGCATCCTCTCAGAGATAAACTAGAGCAGGCGAGACTTCAAGAGCAGCAAGCGCGATTGCATTTTGAGCAGTGCCAAGCTGAATTACTCAATGTTGGTATTGAAGAAGCTACCTTGGCGCATGAGTTAAGTCTTAGCGCGAAAATTTCAGACTTTGAAGCACGCGTTGAGAGATTTACCGGCGAGGTAGAAGGGCTTGGGCCAGTCAACTTGGCGGCGATACAGGAGCTTAATAGCGAGCGCGAGCGTAAAAAGTACTTGGATAGCCAAGCCGCAGATTTGGAAGAGGCAATTAACACGCTTGAAGATGCTATTCGCCGTATTGATAAAGAAACTAGAACTCGTTTGCAGTATACTTTTGATGAGGCAAATCGCCACTTCAGTGAGTTATTTAGAGATTTGTTTGCGGGCGGGCAAGCCAGACTTGAACTATTGGGCGATGAGATTTTGGATACAGGTATGCAAGTTTTTGCGCAACCGCCAGGCAAAAAGAACAGCACCATTCACTTACTTTCGGGCGGTGAAAAAGCGCTCACCGCTTTGGCTTTGGTGTTTGCATTATTTAAACTTAATCCAGCGCCATTCTGCTTGATGGACGAGGTGGATGCGCCGCTAGATGACAGCAATACGGATAGATTCTGTGCCATGGTGAAAAAAATGTCTGAGCGAACACAGTTTTTGTTCGTGAGTCATAATAAAATCACCATGGAAATGGCGCAGCAGTTAGTGGGCGTCACCATGCAGGAATCAGGCGTTTCGCGTGTGGTAGAGGTGGATATGGAAGCCGCCATGCAAATGAATCACGAACTTTTTACTTAAGGTAAATTGCGTTGCAGTTAATGGGAATATCAATTGAATAAATTAAATGACTTAACAATTTCACTTTTGGCGATAGGCCTTGGGCTTATCGTATTGGTCATCCTGTTTAATTGGTGGCAAGAGCGCAAAATGCGTAAAGCTGCTGCAAAGCAATTTCCAACGCCGCCAAGCGATGTCTTGATGGATGATTTTTCTGCGGACGTATTTCTAGAAACCGCCGTGCTAATTGAACCATCTACCAAAATTAAAGATGTTGTAGACCGTTATGATACTGAAGATGTGCGATTGCCAGATGAGGTAGAGTTTAAGATTGATTTGGGTGAATCGGATCTTGAAGATGTCGAGATTGTTCATGCTCCTGATATTAGCATTGTTGAGGAAACGCACCCTGATATTGAATTGCCTGCTGAACCATTGCCTGATACTACTTCTGGCGGCAATGCGTTACCGGAAGCTATCAACAAAGATGTCGATTTAACAGCTTTATTCTTTTTGCCTGCACCTGTAAACGGCGAACGTCTTCGCCAATTTTTAATCGGACTTGTCAATCTAGATAAGCCTATTTTTGCTTATGCATTGGATGCATCTCAACTTTGGCATCCGTTAACCCGTGAGCAAGAATCATTTGAATTCACCAAAGTGACTTACAGTTTGCAATTAGCCGATAGAGCTGGTGCTGTTTCTGCTGATACTTTGCAGCGATTTAAACAAATGGTCACTGAAATTGCCTACGAACTTAGTGCTCAAGTTGAATGGATAGGCACGCAAGAGCCTTTAGAGTTCGCTCAAGCATTAGATGCCTTCTGTTTGGAAGTGGATAAAACGATCGGCTTCCATATCTTAAATGGCGCTGGCGGACGATTTACAGGTACTAAATTTAGAGGGCTTGCCGAGGCTAATGGGCTGGCATTGAAGGACGATGGTGCTTTTTATGCAAAATCCAAGAATGGACAATCTGCGTTTAAGGTCATTAATATGGAAAACAATCCATTTGGCGTAAATATGTTGAAATCAGTTGCCCTCAAAGGTGTGACATTCCAAATGGAAATTGCGCTTACAGAAAGCTGCACGGAAACTTTTAATAGTATGGTGTTAATAGCTAAAAGCATGGCGCATGCTTTGTCCGCAACACTTGTGGACGACCATCAGCGCGAATTGAATGACGCTAAAATTGAAAAGATTAGACAGCAGCTCAGATTGATACAAGTACAGATGACGGTTAAAGGCATTGCCCCCGGCAGTCCGGTTGCCCTTCGCTTGTTCGTGTAATTTTTAGCATGTCCCAAGAACAACAATCCTCTTTGCAAGTTGGACTTTTTGGCGAAGACCCATTAATTAAAAAGCCTTTAGAAGAAGTTCGCATTGCCGAGATAAGCGATTTAATTCGCTTGTATGATTTTCAATATTACGTCCAAGACGCGCCAACTGTTAGCGATAACGAATATGATGGTCTATTCCGCGAGCTTCAAGCGCTTGAGGCTAAACACCCTAATTTAGTTGCCCCTGACTCACCCACGCAACGTGTTGGTGGTTCGGCAGTGAAGGCTTTCAGTAGCATCACGCACCGTGTCGCCATGCTTTCCCTCAATAATGCGTTTGGTGACGATGAATTGAGAGGTTTTGATAAGCGGGTGCGTGAAAGTTTAGGTTTAAGCCAAGTCGAATATGCTGTAGAGCCTAAGTTTGACGGCCTTGCCATTACACTCACTTATGAAAATGGTATCTTTACTCAGGGTGCGACAAGGGGTGATGGCTACACAGGCGAAGATGTTACGCACAATCTCAAAACAATTCGTAGTATTCCTCAGCGCTTAAATATCCAAAACCCACCAAAACTCCTAGAGGTGCGTGGTGAAGTATTGATGTTTAAAGCGGATTTTGATGCGCTTAATCAGCAACAAGAGAAGCGTGGCGAAAAAGTTTTCGCAAATCCGCGTAATGCTGCGGCAGGAAGCCTTAGGCAGTTGGATCCAAACATCACAGCGACACGCCCATTATCGTTTTTTGCTTACGGGCTAGGGGCTAATGACGGCGTGCCTGAATTAAGCACACACAGCGCCTGCATGGACTATTTGGAAGCCTTGCGTTTGCCTGTCAGCAATCTGCGAGCAGTCGTGAAGGGCGCTGAAGGATTGTTAGGCTTTTATGAGCGAGTTGGCGCTCAGCGTCCTTGCTTGCCATTTGATATTGACGGTGTGGTTTACAAAGTTAACGCATTAGCACACCAAGCAGAGTTAGGATTTGTTTCAAGAGCGCCGCGCTGGGCTATTGCGCACAAGTTCCCAGCAGAAGAGGCGCTCACCATTGTTGAAGGCATTGATGTGCAGGTTGGGCGCACTGGCGCCATTACACCTGTCGCTAGGCTTAAGCCTGTCTTTGTAGGAGGCGTGACGGTGACCAATGCAACGCTACATAACGAAGATGAAATGCGCCGCAAGGATGTCCGTGTTGGTGACACCGTTAGCATTAGAAGAGCTGGTGACGTCATTCCAGAAGTGGTTAGTGTTGTGTTGGATAAGCGCCCTGCCAGTGCTGTGTTTTTTAATATGCCGACTGAATGCCCTGTGTGTGGCTCACATATCAAAAAACAAGATGACGAAGCGGTTGCACGTTGCACAGGCGGTATATTTTGCGCGGCACAGCGTAAACAAGCCATGATTCATTTTGCCTCACGCAAAGCAATGGACATCGAAGGCTTTGGCGATAAGTTGGTTGAACAGCTTGTTGATAGTCATTTGGCAAATAACCTTGCTGACATCTACCGTTTGGATTTTCATTCGCTAGCCAATTTAGACCGCATGGCAGAAAAGTCGGCGCAAAACATTATAGATGCTCTGGAGCAAAGCAAAAAAACGACGCTGGCACGCTTTATTTATGCCTTAGGCATACGTAATGTAGGTGAGGCGACAGCGAAGGACTTGGCACGCTACTTTGGTAATGTTGAAGCCATTCAACATGCCGATGTCGAGCAATTGCAACAAGTACCAGATGTGGGGCCTATTGTGGCGGAGTCTATTGTTAACTTTTTTGCTGAGGCGCATAACCGAGAAATCATTCACAGTCTTATTAGCCCTTCAGAACAAGGCGGCGCAGGTATTCATTGGGAATCTATAAGTGCACAATCAGATGCGACAGGTGTTTTTACCGGTAAGACATTTGTGCTGACAGGCACATTGCCAACGCTGGGTCGTGAAGATGCTAAAGCGCTGATTGAAAATGAAGGCGGCAAGGTAAGCGGTAGTGTTTCTAAAAAGACGGATTTCGTGGTCGCTGGGGCGGATGCAGGTAGTAAGCTCACCAAAGCGCAAGAGCTGGGCGTGAATGTGATTGATGAAACTGATTTGTTGTTGATGTTGTCACAAGAGTAATAACTTTTTAAGGATTTTAGAATGCGAGTTGTCTTAGCTGTTTTTTTATGCCTAGCTTTTTTCTGTCAAGCATCAGCTGCTGATGAGGTTGATGTAAATAAAAAAATAGCTGAATGTAATCAGTTTATTAAAAATGAAATGCCAGAGAAGGCTTTAGATTTTTCAAGCCAGTTATTAAAGAAAAATGCTAAAAATCGTGATGTTGTTTTATGCAAGGCGCGTGCCCAATTAGCACTGAATCTATTTTCTGAAGCTGTTTCTACCTTAACTATGGCTGATCTCCTCTCAAACTCACCTAATGAACATATGATGTCATTAGCTATGCTGGGGAATGCTTACAAAGGAGCACAACAATTTGCTGAAGCGATAACCAGCTACCAGAAGTCTTTAGCTATTGCGAAATCTCAAATGAACAAAAACTTTGAGCGGATTGCTTATGGATTAATCGGTGAGGCGCAGACATTAAATAATCAATATGATGATGCAATATTGAGTTATCAATCTGCACTCAAGCTTGGGCTAAACGATAATGAACGTGCTGATTCATTCGAGCATATTGCCAGTATTTACAATCTTCAAAAAAAGCATAATCAAGCAATTGAATATCAAGTCAAAGCCACCTTGGCATATACTCATTATGGGGATCTTGATGCGCAAGCAAATGCAGGTCTGGAATTGGGTCTTTATTACATGAATGCTGGTGAATATGGCCCGGCTGAAAAAGCAATTAATAAGATCTTAAAACTTGCTGTTGACAATGGTGGTGCTTATTGGGAAGCCAAAAGTTCTCTTTATTTAGCTAATCTAAAGATCGCAAATAATCAAATTGCTGAAGCTAAAACGCTGCTGGAAAGGGCACAGAAGTTAAATTTGGAAGTAGTGGACGCAATCTTGGCTGAATCGATTTCGACAGTATTAAACAAATTGTCAAAATAGCTTCATTTAAATATTGTCATGATTGATGTGATTTTTTTGTGTTGTTACTACTAATCGTTTATGCATAAGGCATCACAATGTTAATTACTAAAAAATCAGATGTAATTCCCTCGGATATTACCTCCAAAGAAAATTTTGAAAATCGCCGAACGCTTATTAAAGCAACAGGGGCTTCAATCGTTACAGCTAGTGGGATTTTTACTGGTCTGTTAAATCGCACTGCCAATGCCGCATCGAGTAAGCAAAAAATAAGTAACTTCGTTAAAACGAAGTATGGCGTCGATGAAAAATTAACACCATATGATGATGTCACGAGTTATAACAATTATTACGAGTTCGGCACTAGCAAGACTGATCCGTCGATAGAGTCGCGACTATTTAAGCCTTCGCCTTGGTCGATTTCTATTGAGGGAGCGGTTAAGAAGAATAAACAAATAGGGATTGAGGATTTGTTTAGACTCGCGCCATTAGAAGAGCGAATTTACAGAATGCGATGCGTGGAAGGCTGGTCCATGGTGATACCTTGGTTAGGTTTGCCATTATCGAAACTAATCCAATTGGCCGAGCCCACAGCTAACGCTAAATTTGTTGAATTTATATCATTATCCGATGATCGCATGATGCCAGGGCAAAGGATTCCTGTGCTGGATTGGCCCTATGTTGAGGGCTTGCGCATGGATGAGGCGATGAATCCACTTACCATTATGGCGCTGGGCATGTATGGCGAAGTATTACCAAATCAGAATGGAGCTCCTTTGCGGCTTGTGGTGCCATGGAAGTATGGTTTCAAAGGTGCGAAGGCTATTGTTAAGATACGATTTACAGAGACGATACCTAAAACATCATGGGTAAAGGCGGGGCCTAATGAGTATGGTTTCTATGCGAATGTTAATCCCACTGTTGATCATCCTAGATGGACTCAATCATCTGAGCGTCGTATTGGTGGTGGCTTATTCACGCCACGTATTAAGACACAAATGTTTAATGGTTATACAGAACAAGTTGGACAGCTTTATACTGGTTTGGATTTAAGTAAAAACTTCTAATGCAGAATGATAGATAAACTGCTTAACCTTTTGTTTAAAAAAATTAAAATATTAATATTTTTTTTATGCCTTATTCCACTTGTTAGGCTTTTCTATCTTGGATTAAATTCTCAGCTCGGTGCGAATCCAATTGAATTTATTGAGCGATCGACGGGGACGTGGGCGCTGGTCTTTTTAATGCTTTCTCTCAGCATGACGCCGCTTAGGCAGCTCACTGGTTCCAACGCTTATATTTTAAATAGACGCATGTTGGGTCTGTTTATGTTTTTTTATGCCTGCCTTCATGTCTTGACGTATCTTTGGATTGATCATTATTTTGATTTCGATGAAATATTTAAGGATGTTTATAAGCATCCTTATGTTTTAGTTGGCTTTGCAGCCTTTATGCTAACAATTCCTTTAGCCATTACTTCTACTAAGTCAATGATGAAGCGGTTGGGTGGTCGCTGGAAAATCTTACATCGCGCCGTTTACTTGATTTGTCTTTTAGCTGTTTTGCATTTTCTTTGGCTCGTTAAAAAAGATCTTACCGAGCCTTTGATATACGGTGGTGTATTTTTTTTGCTCCTAGTGCTTCGTGTCATATACAAATATCGTAGTTATCTTAGAACAAGTAATCTATGGTGGTAGGTTAGCGTGTTTAGGTATTTGTATTAACGCTAATTGATCCGAATATATCATTTAACATAATATACATTATGCGAAGTTAATGGTGCATTAAAAAGGCCAGCAATTCTGCCAGCCTCTTACTTTTAAAGCCCTGCTTTAGTCTGCGAACTACTTATTATTGAAAAATGCAATATTCATACAGCGGCCGTTCACAAATGTAAGTTCTGTGAATTTGTATGTTTTATTTGGCGCATAACTTACTCGGTTATTGTAATACCACATCTCAACATTCACGGGCTTAGATGACTCTTTACCTTTCCCAGCAATCATTGCATTGGCATTCGTAGGTTTAACAGATTGTTCTTTTTTATCAGGACTGCCAAGTTTTTCAACAATGACCTTATTCGACTTACCACTAAAGTTAGATAAAAACTCTTCTTCTTTGAAAGTTGATTTTGCTGCGTACGCATTAATGCTCATCAATGCTAATAAAACTGCAGCGATAAAAGATTTTTTATTAAGTGTCATGGTTGTTCCTAAAATTAATTTACTTGTTAATAATTTCTATTTTATTACATATCAAGGTACTAAAAACTCAATTTTAACCCATCGAACGCAACATGAATATGATCAGGAAGCGCTTCACTGAGCTTCTCGTATTCAATATCATGAGTCATGTGGATCATATATGTGTTTAATGCTGCAATACGACCGGCAAAAGCTATACTTTGTTCCACGTTAATATGTGTGTAATGCGGCGTATATCTTAGACAATCCAACATAAGTACATCCAAATTATTTAGCAGAGATAACGAGGACTCGCTAATGTCCGATACATCTGTTAAATATGCCATGTTGCCAATGCGATAGCCAAGTATATCGCTATAGCCATGCTTAACGGGTATTGGGGTTATCTTGATTCCGAACAATTCAAAAGGGGCTGATATTGTATTGAGGCTTAATACTGGCAAATCCCAAAAATCCCCTGCCGATCTAATTGCATATCCAAATTTATCTTGGATATGCAGCATCGCGTCTGATTTTCCATATAAAGGAATTTGCTTTTTTTGAATTTGGCAAAAAGCACGTAAATCATCAATGCCATGCAAATGATCTGCATGCGTATGAGTGTATAGCACCGCATCAACTCGGCTAAGGCCTTCTCTTAAAGCTTGCAAACGAAGGTCTGGACCCGTATCAATCAAAATTATCTGGCCATGATCAGTTGTAATTGCAGCAGAGCATCTAAGGCGTTTATTTTTTGGATTATCTGAGCGACAAGTTTCACAATGACAGCCTATTACTGGTGTGCCAGCACTAGACCCCACGCCTAGCATCGTCAATTGCAAGGTAATGCCTTCTTGAAGAGAGTGAAGAAGTTTTCCGTGCTAGCTTCCATAATTTCATCTAAAGATGAACCCCGCAGTCTAGCCACCTCCTCCGCTACATGTTTTACATAGGCAGGCTGGTTTGTCTTTCCTCTAAATGGAATTGGTGCCAAATAAGGTGAGTCTGTCTCAACAAGGATTCTATTCAAGGGAACGTGCTGAGCGACCTCTTTTAGTGCGGTCGCATTTTTAAATGTAACGATGCCAGAAAATGAAATATAAAATCCTAATTCTATCGACCGCATTGCAACATCTAGGCTTTCAGTGAAGCAGTGCATGACCCCGCCAACCTTTTGCGCTTCTTCCTCTTTCATAATACGTAAGGTATCTTCAGCTGAAGCCCTGGTATGGATCACTAAAGGAAGATTAACCTCTACGGCCGCTTGAATATGTGTGCGAAAGCGCTCTCGCTGCCATTCTAAGTCACCAGTAAGCCTAAAATAATCCAGCCCCGTCTCACCAATTGCAATCACTTTTGGGTGTTGCGCGAGGTCAACTAGGGTTTTACTGTTAAATGGCGGCTCACTTTCATAATCAGGATGTACACCTACAGAGGCGAAGAAATTAGGATACTTGTCTGCAAGCGCCAAGACTTGCGGGAAATCTTTTAAGGTGACGGATATACAGAGTGCATGCCCTACGCCATTCAACGCCATAGCATTGCGAACTTCGTCAATATTGGCTGCGAGCTCAGGAAAATTTAGATGACAGTGTGAATCTACTAACATTGAGTAATACTCATTTAAATATTTGTGTGTAATGTAAAAACAGGCGCTCTAATTGCAATTCATTATTTAATGGATGATTCGCACTTCTTTTTGCATCACCCAGCATTTTTTGAAAGTCTAAAAGTTGAGCTAAATTGAGTTGCTGAACTAGTTTTTTAACTGCGCCCTCTTGGCTTTGATGATATCTCACTTTTTGCGTGAAATGACAAACAACAAGGTCGTACGACCATTTTTGTAATGCGCTTACTGCATTCTCCATTCCTAATGCTAAACATGCTGCGGATAGTTGAAACACGTCTGATTTAGCGCCAAAGGATAATAGCTTGCATATTTCAATAGAGGCTAGCACGCCCTCCTCAGCATCATCTATTGCCATTAATGGGGAGCCGCCTGCGTAACTCAACAAGGCGTCAGCGTTTTGAATCCCCTCATGTTTCATCCATGCAAGCGCATCCTCAGTAGATGGCACAGGCATATCTATCTTTTGGCAGCGACTCATAATAGTCGGTAGGATTTTATGAGCTTGATGTGCAACCAATATAAAAACAACGTTAGGTGGTGGTTCCTCGAGCATTTTCAATAATGCGTTTGCTGCGGCTGCATTGAGGCCTTCTGCAGGGTGGATTACTACAATACGAAGTCCATTGCTTTTGTGGCTTGAAAGGCTTAAAAAGTCACTTAAACCTCTTATTTGTTCAATCACAATCTGCGTTCTTTTTTTAGTACTTTTTGTGCTGACTTCATCATCCTTACTCACATCTTGTTCGGGTGAAATCAGTCGAAAATCAGGATGATTGTCTTGTTCAAACCATCCGCAACTTGGGCATACGCCACAGGCTTGATGAGCTGAATTGGTTTGTTCGCATAACAAAGCTTGTGAAAGTGAAATGGCAAAATTCAGCTTACCTATTCCACTTTGGCCTCGTAGCAATAACGCATGAGGCAAGCGTTCTTTGTCGGACATTAATCGTTGCCAGATGGACGATTGCCAAGGATAATTTTTTTTAATTATCATAAGGTTGAAATTACATTCTTCACTTCAATTTTAACATCGTCCAAGGCTTGATTTGAATTGATCATGCAGAAGCGATTTGGATTCTTATTTGCTCTATCCAAATAAGCATTACGAATTTTTGTAAAAAACTCTGCAGATTCACGCTCAAATTTATCCGGTGCTCTAGCGCTCGCGAGGCGTACCACGCTGACTTCTACAGGCACATCAAATAGTAGCGTCAAATCAGGTTGTAAGTCACCTTGTACCCAAGCTTCCAATTCAATCACTTTGTTAGCTAAAACGCCTCTTCCACCACTTTGATAAGCATAGGTGGCATCAGTAAATCGGTCTGAGAGCACCCAAGCGCCTCTGGCCAAAGCAGGTTCAATAATTTGGGAGATATGCTCTCTGCGTGCTGCAAACATCAATAAGGTTTCGGTTTCTGGATGCATAGCCTCGTTAAGGAGTATTGTTCTTAATTGCTCCCCTAGCAACGTGCCGCCAGGCTCCCGAGTGGATATGACTTCCACGCCTTTTAATTCAAGCAATTTGATAATGTCTAGAATATGGGTGCTTTTGCCAGCACCATCCATGCCTTCTAATGTAATAAATTTACCGCGCACGATTTCCACCTAATTGGTACTTAATAACAGCATTGTTATGCTCTGTGAGGCTTGCGGAGAAGTGATGCGTGCCATTGCCCTTCCCTACAAAATAAAGCGCCTTAGTTTGCGCTGGGTGCAATGCAGCATTGATTGCACCTAACCCTGGCATCGCTATTGGGGTAGGCGGCAAGCCATCGCGAGTGTAGGTGTTATAAATCGTATCGCTTATCAAATCTTTTTTATGAATATTCCCATCAAAATGGTCGCCCATCCCATAAATCACAGTTGGATCTGTTTGTAGTCGCATGCCTATTTTTAAGCGATTAATAAAAACCCCAGCGATTTCTGGTCGTTCAACCGCCCTTCCTGTTTCCTTTTCTACAATAGAAGCCATAATAAGCGCTTCGTAAGGCGTGCGGTAAGGTAAGCCATTTGCTTTAGTTGCCCAAGCGGTTTTTAGCTTGCTTTTCATGGTCGAATAGGCCCGCTCAAGGATATCTCTATCGCTAGTGTTAGGGCTAAAAAAGTAAGTATCAGGGAAGAATAGGCCTTCAGGCATGGTTTCCGTTGCGCCGATTTCTTTCAAGATTTGCTGGTCTGTTTCACTCATGGTCATGTGCTTCACTTTTTCTGAGGCGTTCAACGCTTCCCGCATTTGCGCAAAAGTCCAACCTTCAATAAAAGTAATGCTTGCTTGGCTGCTTGAGCCTGAAGTCATCATATCCAAAAGCTCTAGTGGTGTGATGCCACTTTTAACTTCATATATGCCGGCTTTGACATCTGATGCAACCCCTAATGCTCTAGCAAGAACTTCGAAGCTAACAGCATCTTGTATGATGTTTTGCTGAACAAGTTGATGTGTAACACCTCTAAAGCGGCTTCCAGCTTCAATATCAAAGCTTTCTGTTTCTGTTTTAAGCTGTATGCTTGAGTTGGCAAAATAAATAAGCCATGCCAGCGCTAAACCAAAGCAGAGCAAGCCCATTCTGAGGGTTTTTATGATGAATTGCATCTTAGTAAGGTCGCATTTTAGTTCAGTAGCATGTCACGTAATTGAGCATCTAGCTCTTGTTTAGTCCATTGTTTATTATTGAAGTTCACCACTTGCCATGCGCCAAACAAGCTGTTGCAAATGATGATTTCATCAGCTTGCATGAGTTGGTCGAGTTTCATCGCTTCTATCTTCATATCCAGTTTGAAGGATTTAGCATGCTCGATGATGCGTTTTCTTGCGATGCCATCTACACCGCATTGATCAAGCGCTGGCGTAATGAGTTGACTGCCAAATCTTGCGAAAATGTTGCTCATCGTGCATTCAATGACATTATCGTTGCTGTCCAGCAACAAGCCATCAGCTATGTTGACGTCACTCCATTCCATGCGCGCCACAACATTTTCTAAGCGATTGAGATGTTTTATCCCTGCCAACTTGACCTGCAGGCCAAGTTTTAGCTTACAAAGATGAAGCTTCACCCCCTGAGTTTGATTGCTTAATGGGTAAGTTGGCGGTGCTGATTTGGTGACAACTCTGTTGACTTGAATATCAGCAGGTACTGCGTAGCCACGAGCACTTTCTCCGCGTGTGACAATGATTTTAGCGACAGCATCAGAACCCTCATCAAATAAAGCTTCAATATCTGATAATAACTCTTCATTGCTCGGGCAAGCTAATCCCATTGCTAGGCAATCTTGAGTGAGTTTCTGGTACTGCAATTCCCAATGATGCGGAACACCATTTTTAACAAGAAATGTGCGAAAAACACCATCGCCATAAGCAAGGCCACGATCAAATACAGAAAGCCCTGCTGAGGGCTTGCCGTTGATTAAATATTGATTGTTTTTAGCTTCTAGATTCATGCTGTTTAGATTGTTCGTCTTTTAGTGCATTCTCATCTTAAGAACAGCCTAAAGCATGTTTTTGAAATCCTGAAAGATTGGTATCGTGCTTAAATCTTTCGGAATACGAGTGATCCGTTTGTGCCGCCAAAACCAAAGTTATTTTTGAGAGCAACATCAATTTTCATATCGCGTGCTGTGTTTGCACAGAAATCCAAATCACACTCTGGATCTTGATTGAAGATGTTGATAGTTGGCGGTGAGATTTGGTTGTAAATCGAAAGTACTGTAAATACTGATTCTAAACCGCCTGCCCCGCCCAACAAATGCCCCGTCATGGACTTCGTTGAATTCACAACAATACGTTTTGCATGATCACCGAGTGCTGCTTTAATAGCAGTGGTTTCGTTTGCATCACCTAATGGTGTTGATGTGCCATGCGCATTCACGAATTGAACTTCATCAGGATTCACACCAGCGTTATTCATTGCATTGCGCATTGAACGACGTGGGCCATCCATATTCGGCGCAGTCATATGATAAGCATCGGCACTCATGCCATAGCCTGTTAGCTCAGCATAGATTTTAGCGCCACGCTTTTTAGCGGACTCATACTCTTCAAGCACCATCACGCCAGCACCTTCGCCAATGACAAAACCATCACGGTCTTTGTCCCAAGGTCGACTTGCAGTTGCTGGATCATCATTTCGACTTGATAAAGCACGGGCTGAGGCAAATCCAGCAACCGAAAGCTCTGTAATAGCAGCTTCTGCACCACCAGCGATCATTGCGTCTGCATCCCCGTATTCAATCATACGAGCTGCATCACCAATAGAGTGTGTGCCAGTTGTACAAGCTGTCACTATTGATACATTCGGACCTTTAAAGCCAAACATAATAGATAGATTGCCGGAAATCATATTAATAATTGTGCCCGGAATGAAGAATGGCGACACTTTACGTGGACCGCCCTCATCATAAATGTCATTGGTTTGTTCAATTAACTGAATACCACCAATACCTGAGCCGATAGATACGCCGATACGCTCAGCGTTTTCTTCAGTCGCTTCAATGCCTGAGTCTTTTACTGCTTCAATAGCTGCGGCTAAGCCGAACTGGATAAAAGTATCCATGCGACGCGCTTCCTTTGCAGGAAGATATTGCGACACATCGAAATCTTTTACTTGACCTGCAACTTGAGATGAGAAATTACTAGGATCAAACTTAGTGATTCTAGTAATGCCAGACTTGCCAGCAATAAGATTAGACCAAGCAGGTTGAACACCAATACCGACTGGTGATACAACCCCTAGACCCGTTACGACGACGCGTCGTTTAGACGCGTTAATTGGCTTGGACAAATCGACCCCAAGAAATAATGAGAAGTTTAATTACTTAAGGTTAGCTGTGACGTAGTCAATAGCTTGTTGAACTGTTGTGATTTTTTCAGCTTCTTCATCAGGAATTTCGCAGTCAAACTCTTCTTCAAGAGCCATCACCAATTCAACTGTATCTAGAGAGTCAGCGCCCAAATCATCAACGAATGAAGATGCGTTTTTTACATCTGCTTCGTTAGCACCAAGTTGTTCGATTACAATTTTTTTAACGCGTTGTTCGATGTCAGACATCTAAATCCCCTTTTATTATTTAAATTTACTGCTACTTAACTCACGACATTCTAACAAAAAGCGTGAGGAATTCAAAAAACTAAATTGTTAATGGCATTATGCCATGTACATTCCACCGTTTACATGTAAGGTTTCGCCTGTAATATAACCTGCTGCAGGCGATGCCAAAAACGCTACCGCGGCAGCAATATCGCTATCTTGGCCAAGCTTCGCCAAAGGAATGTGCTTCAATAATGCTTCTTTATGCTCATCTGGTAACGAACGAGTCATGTTGGTATCAATAAAGCCTGGCGCAACACAGTTTACTGTGATGTTACGACTACCCACTTCACTTGCTAATGATTTGGTGAAGCCCGACATGCCTGCTTTTGCTGCTGCATAGTTAGTTTGACCTGCATTGCCCATGTGACCAACGACTGATGAAATGCTAATAATGCGGCCTGTTCTTGCCTTCATCATTGGACGTAATACTGCTTTAGACATGCGGAATACAGAGCTTAGGTTCGTTGAGATGACCGCATCCCAATCACTATCTTCCATCCGCATGAGCAATGTATCTTTAGTGATGCCCGCGTTATTCACAAGGATACTTACATCGCCAAATTGCTCAGCGATTGTTTTTAAAATTGCTTGAATTTGCTCGTTATCATTTACATCTAGCGCTAAGCCACAACCCTTAATGCCAGCATCTTTTAAGGCTGCACTAATGACATCAGCGCCATTTTGTGTGGTGGCTGTACCAACAACAATTGCGCCCTTCTTGCCTAGTTCTTGAGCAATTGCAGCACCAATACCACGGCTAGCGCCTGTTACTAATGCAATTTGACCTTCTAACATATTTTCACTCCCTAAATATTTATGCTGAGAATTGCGCTTGAGCTTCTGCCAAGGATTCTACATTCGTTAATGCAACACAGGGTAATTCAGCCACAATACGTTTTGTAAGGGCTGCAAGCACTTTGCCTGGGCCGCACTCTGCTGAGTTTATAATGCCTTGATTGTAAGTGCTTTGCACAGTCTCAACCCATCTTACTGGGCTATACAATTGGCGCACAAGAGCATCTTTCATTTGATTAACATCGCTATAAGCAAGCACGTCAGCATTATGAATCACTGGAACATTGCTAGCTGTCATTGGGACGTTTTGTAAATAGACAGCCAAAGATTCTGCGGCCGGTTTCATCAATGCACAATGCGATGGAACGCTTACAGGCAAAGCTAAAGCCCGTTTAGCACCTTTGGCTTTCGCTATCTCCATGCCGCGCTCAACAGCGGCTTTATTACCTGCAATCACTACTTGTCCAGGTGAGTTTAAGTTAACAGCTTCCAGCACTTCGCCTTGAGCGCCTTCAATACAAACCTGACGCACTGTTTCATCATCAAGGCCTAGAATAGCCGCCATTGCGCCAACTCCCTCGGCAACAGCGTCTTGCATCACTTCAGCGCGGTATCGCACCAATGGCAATGCATCTTTAAAGGTTAGAGTGCCCGCAGCTACCAGCGCCGTATACTCGCCCAAGCTGTGACCAGCCATGATAGATGGCGCTAAAGATGATTGCGCCTGCCAGGCACGCCATGTGGCAAAGCCTGCTGTAAGCATTAATGGTTGTGTATTGCTTGTTTGGTTAAGCGCTTCGTTAGGTTCTGTCACCATAGACCAAAAATCTTGGCCTAATATATCTGACGCCTCATCGAAGGTTTGGCGAACGACTGCAATGTCAGCCAAACCTTGCATCATGCCGACGGATTGTGAACCTTG
>Ga0187842_1000393_pt1 | contig 21975 bp, 22 predicted proteins | sample SpaLakP09_SKY_41_FD_134514 | JGI IMG/M metagenome (GOLD analysis project Ga0187842, IMG submission 134514) | Oligotrophic lake water microbial communities from Sparkling Lake, Wisconsin, USA - SP09_SKY_41 | ecosystem: Environmental > Aquatic > Freshwater > Lake | place: USA: Sparkling Lake... | reverse complement strand
GGCCCGGATCCGGGCCAGCATCACGTCGGGGTGCGGAAAGCCGGCGACGTGGTGGGCCTCTTCGGCCATCAGCCGGGCGTGGTTTCGCGAGATCCAGTCGGCCGGATACAGGAACAGCGGCTGGGCGTGGACATAGGCTTCGATGCCGCTGTCTTCCAGCAGGCGGATCCGCGTGTCAAAGCAGCGCTTGATATGCGGATCGGGACGGCTCCAGCCGTTGACGACAACCAGCCTGGCCAGGCGGTCAGGGTGCGACAAGGCCAGGGCCAGGCCGGCATTGCCGCCCGCCGCATGGCCGACGATGTGGGCGCGCTCCAGGCCAAGGGCGTCCAGCACTCTGACCATGTCGTCGGCCATGTCCTGCACGGCATAGGGACCGGTCGGCAGGGTGCGGACGCTGCGTCCCGTGCCGCGATGGTCGTAGGTGACCACAGGCCAGCGTTCGGTCAGAGCCTGCATCTGCGGGGCCCAAAAGGCCCCCGAGCCGCCGAGGCCGGACGACAGCAGAACGACCTCGCGTCCGGCGACGGGACCGCCGTGCAGGTCGTAGGACAGGCCGTCGACGGTTCCGCTGGTCATTTGCCGATATGGGCCACAGAGGCGATCTCGACCAGGAAGTCGGGCTTCACCAGACCGCACTGGATGCAGTAGCGGGCCGGTTTGTCGCCGGGGAAGTACTCGGCATAGACCTTGTTGATGGTCTGGTAGTTGGCCCAGTCGGTCAGGAAGATGTGGTTCATGGTCACGTCCTCCATCGTGCCGCCGGCCGTTTCGATCACCGACTTGATGGTCTCCAGCACCTGACGGGTCTGGGCCTCGGCGTCGCCGACATGGGCGACATTGTTGTCCTTGTCGAAGGCCAGGGTGCCCGAGACATACACGACCCCGTCGGCCAGGGTGCCGGGCGAGAAGGGGGCGATCGGCGTGCCCGTGCCGGGCGGGAGGATGACGGTCTTGGGCATGGGAAACTCCTGCTTTCCTGATCTTCTAACCTTGTCATCCCGGCCGGACCCCGGCGAAGGCCGGGGGGAGAGCCGGGACCCAGGGGTCACCGCCGTGCGGTTGCTCTGGGTCCCGGGTCGGCGCGCTGCGCGCTTGCCCGGGATGACAGTTTTTATGGAGGCGCCAGCTGTCCGAACGCCCCCTTGAAATCGGCCGTGGTCGAGACCCAGCCGAAGAAGGACTCGATGTTGAACAGCGCCGCCTTCTGTACGAACTCCGGACCCGCCTGATGGGTGGCGTCCTCCAGAACGGTGCCGAAATACTCGAGGAAGAAGCCGTCCCGCAGGGTCGACTCGACGCAGACATTGGTGGCGATGCCGACGAACACCAGATGGCGGATGCCGCGGGCCCGCAGCACGCTGTCGAGCTGGCTGTTGAAGAAGCCGGAATAGCGCGTCTTGTGCAGGCAGATGTCGCCGGGCTCGGGCTTCAGCGCATCAACCAGCTCATAGTCCCACTGGCCGCGCGCCAGCAGCTTGCCCTGCAGCTCGGGCCGGGCCCGCATCGTCTTCAGGGCATTGGATTTCCACCAGTTCGGCGAGCCGGGGCCGCCGGCCTCGACATACTGGTCGTCCCAGCCGTTCTGGAAATAGATCACCTGCATGCCGGCCGCGCGGGCCACCGGCAGGATCGCGCTGATCTGCCGGATCACCTCCGCCGCCCCGCTGATGTCGAACCCGGCGAGGTCGAGATAGCCCCCGGGCGAGGCATAGGCGTTCTGCATGTCGATGACGATCACCGCCGTCGTCCGGGGATCGACCGGCAGGGGCTCGGGCCGCGCCGGCAGCATGATCGAGCCCGGTGACATCGGCATGATCCGGGCGTCAGCCTTGTCGGGATCGGAAGCCATGCCATACCCTTCTGGAAGCGCGGCGCGCGCGAAGATCGGACCCCTGATGACGACCACCCGCGACCTGCCCGTCAACCCCGCCCGGCGCGTTTAACGGCGATGTTGGCCCGATCCGTCCGAAACCTGATCGAAACGCCCGGTGGGCCGCGCATCGACTTTGCCGCGCCGCCCGGCGAGGCGGCTCTGGCGGCGTCTGACTCGGTATCGTGGCGGGTGTTCAAGAACCCGGTCGCGCTGTTTGTCGGCGGTGTCACGGCCGTGATCCTGGAACTGGCCGAGCCGCGCGTGCGCACCGGCGTCTGGGAGCACTCGACCTTCCGCACCGACCCGCTGGGTCGCCTGAAACGCACCGGCCTGGCCGCGATGGTCACGGTCTATGGCGCCCGGTCGGTGGCCGAGGCGATGATCGCGGGCATCGGCCGGCAGCACGCGCGGGTCGCCGGAACCACGCCCGACGGTCAGGCCTATCGCGCGGACGACGTGGCCCTCCTGGACTGGGTGCAGGCGACCGCCAGTTTCGGCTTCCTGTCGGCCTATGACGCCTGTGTCACGCCATTGACCGGCAGCGAGATGGATCGTGGGTTTGCCGAGGCAGCGCCCGCGGCAAGGCTTTACGGAGCCCTCGGCGCACCGCAGTCCCGCGCCGCATGGCAGGCTCAGCTGACCGCCATGCTGCCGCAGGTGGAGCCTTCGGCCATCGTCCTGGAGTTTCTCACCCTGATGCGGGAGACCCGCCTTGCGCCGGGGCCGTTCAGCCGCCTGCAGCGTCCGCTGATCCGCGCGGCGGTGGGGCTGGTGCCGGAGGAGGTCCGGACGGTGCTGGGGCTCGGACCGGAATGGCTGCCGCGCCCGTTCGAGCCGGCGGCGATCCGTCTCGCCGGTCGGGCCCTCGACCGTCTCGTTGTGCCCGGCGCGCCGCCGTCGGAGGCTTGCGTCAGGATGGGCCTGCCCGCCGACTGGCTTTATCGCGGGCCGGTCACGTCCCGAACTGGGTGAAGGGCACCTTGTTGAACAGCTTGCGCTCATCGCCGCGCGGGTCGTCGACCAGTTTCGAGGTCGTGTCGAACACCATGGTCTGGCGGCGGGCCAGGTCATAGGGCTCCCAGGCCGGGATGGCCGCGCCGTTGGGATTGCCGGTCCGGGCAAAGGCGATGAAGGCGTCGCTCATGACGTTGGACATGGCCACACTGTCAGGGCCTGTGCCGACGATCGAGCCCCTGGCGTCCAGGGTGCCGAACACCAGGCCGATGTCGATTGTGTGCGGCGCCCCCCAGATGCCGCCGTCCTTGGGGGACTTCCAGTCCAGCTGATAGACATAGGCCGGGGCCCCGGCCCGGGCGCGTTCCTCGGCCTGGATGATCGCGGCCTTCCATGACCGGCCGGCGGTCGAGGCGGCGAAATAGACGTCGGCCGGCGAATAGTGCGGATAGAGCCGGCGGTATTCGGCCACGACGGTGGCCGGATCGATGTCGATACGGGCATTGAACTGGCCGGGCAGGCGGGCCACGACCTGCTCCCAGCTCATGTCAAACACCTTGGGATCCCAGCCGACAAAGCCGCGCGTCTCGTCATGGGTGTTGCCGCACATCATCGGGATGTCGAGGCTTTGGGGCGCGGCGTCCGGGAAGAACGGATGGCGGGTCAGGGAGCGCTCGTCCAGCACCGGGCCCATATAGACCCCGCCGGTTCCGGCGACCGGATCAACGGCCTTGAGGCCGAGCAGCAGCTGGTCGGCGGGCAGGGCGCGCAGGGCGGTCAGGTCCTTGATGCCCAGCTTGTCGAGGAACAGCTGGGCGCGTCTGGTGGCGTTGAACGGACCGCCGACCGTCACCTGCTGTCCGCTCATGGTGGCGGCGCGGTGGAACAGGCCCCTGGCCGCGGGCATGGCCATCAGGGTGGCGATCTTGGCCCCGCCGCCGGACTGGCCAAACAGCATCACCTTGTCCGGATCGCCGCCGAAGGCCGCGATGTTGTCGCGCACCCATTGCAGCGCCAGGACCAGGTCCAGCTGGCCGGCATTGCCGCTGTCGGCCACGCCGGGATCTTTGAAGATCCGCGCCAGATAGAGATAGCCGAAGGCATTGAGGCGGTGGTTGACCGTGACCACCACCACATCGCCACGCAGGGCCAGGCGGGTGCCCTCGTACCAGGGACTGCCGCCGGAGCCGCCGTTATAGGCGCCGCCGTGGATGTAGACCATCACCGGCCGCTTGCCACCGTCGGCCAGGCCTGCCTTGCCGGCCTTGGCCGGGGTCCAGACATTGAGGAACAGGCAGTCCTCCGAGAGGGTCTCGCCCTCTTCGCCCTTGCCGGTCTGCATCGAGGCCGGACCATAGGCCAGGGCGTCCTGGACACCCGTCCAGGGCTCGGGCCGGACCGGCGGCATGAACCGCCGGGCTCCGCCCGTATCAGCTCCGTAACGCAGGCCCTTGAAGACGTGGACGCCTTCGGCCGTCGCGCCGCGCACCTTGCCGGCCGAGGTCGCCACGATCGGCGAGCGCGCGGTGGCGGCGGGGGCAGGGCGGGGTACCAGCAGCAGGGCTCCGGCGGCCCCGGCGGTCTGGATCATGCGGCGGCGATCGGTGCGGATGAGGTCGACCATGGTGTCCTCCGGGCGCTCTTCGGGCGGCTCCGGCCTTGGCTAGCACGAAGCCTGACACCGGTGGCAACGATTATTCACAAGACGCCTCGCGCGGAGCGGGCAGAACCCGCTAAGTAGCGAGACTGCCCTTACGGAATTGCGACGCGGCCTGCCCATGACACCCTTTCGCCTGACCCTTGGTGCCGCTCTCGCGGCGACAGCGATCGCCCTGGCTGGACCGGCCTGGGCCGACCTCAAGGTTCAGAACGGGCATCTGGTCGAAGCCTCCGGCCGTCCGTTCGTGATCCGGGGTGTCAATGTGCACCATGCCTGGGCCCCCGAGCGCACGCGCCAGAGCCTGAAGGACATCGCCGCAACCGGGGCCAATACGGTGCGCGTGGTGCTCAGTGACGGCTCGCGCTGGAAGCGGACCCCGTGCTCGCAGGTGGCCGCGATCCTGAACGAGGCCGACCGCCTTAAACTCGTGGTGATCCTCGAGGTCCATGACGCCACCGGCTTCGGTGATCCGGGTCCTGATGCGAAGGGCGCCGTGCATCTGGGGACGCTGATCCCCTACTGGCTGAGCCTGAAGCCCCTGATCGAGGGGCGCGAGGACCGGGTGCTGGTCAATATCGCCAACGAGCCCTTCAGCGTGCGGGGGCAGCCCAGCCCGTGGTTCGAGGCCCATCGCACCGCGATCGCGGCCCTGCGCGCCGCCGGTCTGCGGCATGTGCTCGTGGTCGATGGTGACGACTATGGCCAGGATTCCAGCGGCACGATGCGCGACCGCGCCGCCGCCCTGCTGGCTGCCGATCCGCAGCACAACACGCTGTTCAGCGTCCACATGTACCAGGTCTATGGCCAGGGCGAGACGGTGCGGGCCTATCTCGACGCCTTCCAGGGCGCGGGCCTGCCGCTGATCGTCGGCGAGTTCGGGCCCGACCATGCGGGTGAACCGGTGGACGAAGCGACCATCATGCGGCTCTCGGCCGAGCGGCAGATCGGCTGGCTGGCCTGGTCGTGGTCGGGCAACAGCCGCAAGGTCGCTGACCTGGACATGGTCCAGGGCTTTGACGCCGCCAGGCCCTCACCCTGGGGCCAGCGGGTGATCGACGGTCCGGACGGTCTGCGCCAGACCGCCCGTCCCGCCGAGGTTTTTGCCGGGCCCCTGCGCCGGCCGCCGGTCTGGCGACGGGCCCTGGCGCGGCTGCGCGGGTCTTACTAGACCAGCGCCTGCACCGCCGCCGCGTGGCTGCGGATGATCTCGATCAGCGGCGCGTCGACGTCGAAAACGCCGAACAGGCCCTGCTCTTCCTGCGGGGGATCGCCGACATAGCTGCGATCGCCATTCTTGAACCAGGCATCGGGATGCTGGGCCCGGCCTTCGCCGTTCCAGGCCCAGAAGTTGGTGCCGGCCACCGGCCCGCCGGCCTTCATGTCAGCCAGGGCCATGTCAAAGACCGTGTGATAGAATCGGTCGCGATAGGTGGCCGGTGAATTGGGCGCAAAGGCGCGGCCGTCGCGGATCAGGCCGAACTCCTCGATGACCAGCGGCTTGTTCATCAGCCGGGCCTGGGCGATGTGGCGGCGGATATAGTCGATGGTCTTGGCCTCGCCGGCTTCATAGGTCGACGGCTGGTCCGTCATGCTGATCCAGCCCCAGTTGTTGGGCCAGACGTGCAGGGTCAGGTAGTCGATGGCCGGGGTGCTGTGGGAGTCGGCCACGCAGGCCTCGCTCTGAACGCAGCCCATGTCGCCTTCACTGCCCGAGCTGACCAGATGGTTGGGATCCAGGCTCTTGATGAAGCGGGCGGTCCCGTCGATCCAGGCCTTGTAGATCGGCAGGTTGCCGGTCACGAACGGCTTGCTCTCTCCTGGCCGGGGCTCATTGGCCAGCTGCCAGGCCATGATCGTCGGATCGTCGACATAGAGGCGGCCGGTCACGGTATTGCGGCGGGTGACCAGAGCCTTGATATAGTGCCGCCAGAGGGTGTTGGCCTTTTCGTCGGCATAGAAGCGGGCTGAATAGTCGGCGAAGGCCGGCCAGGGGTAGGCCGGATCGCTCTGCTGGAACCAGGTGCCGTTGCCGGTCCAGTTCAGATAGGCGGGCATGCCGCCCGACCAGTCCCAGAAGTTGTTCAGATAGATCACGGCCTTCATGCCGCGCGCATCCATCTGGGCCAGCAGGTAGTCCAGGCCCTTCAGCAGGCCCTGGTTGTAGTCCTCGCCAGGACCGCGGAAGGCCGGGTCCAGGGCCACCTTGGCCGGCGACTGCTCGCCCGAGCCCAGGACCCGCAGATTGGTCACGCCGAGGGCTTTCAGCCGGTCGAGTTCGCGACCCAGGCGGGCACGGTCGCCGAAGGCTTCGTCGGCACCGAGATAGGCCCCGTACCAGAGGTTGGCCCCGGTAAAGCGATAGGGACGGCCGCCGAGGGTCAGGCGTCCATTCTCGACCGTCACAAAGCCCTTGGGCTGGGCGGCGGCTCCCACGGCGGTGCCCAGGGCGGGCAGGGCGGCCAGTGTGGCCAGCAGGTGACGTCTCGACAGCATGAAGCGGCTCTCCTTTGGGCTGAACCTAGCGGCTGGAGTCGCAGAAGGGGAGAGGCTGCCGCTTGGGAAGTCTCGCTTTCGTCATGCACTGACGCTAACAGGCGGGACATGACCCGTCTGATCCCCCTGCAAGGCGTCGAGAACCTCCGCGACTTCGGCGACTATGCCGCCGGCGTCGGCCGTCTCAAGAAGGGTGTGCTCTATCGCGCCGCCCACCAGGCCCAGGCCACCGACGAAGACCTGGCGGTGCTCGCCGGGCTGAAGCTGGCCACTATCGTCGACCTGCGCCGACCCAATGAGCGCGAGCGCGATCCCTCGCGGCGCTGGGAGGGCTTTGCCGCCCAGGTCATCGACAATGACGAGGGCTCGCTGGAAGATCCCTGGCACACCTTCCTGCGCACCACCGAACTGACGCCGGGATCGATCCAGGCCTATATGCGCGAATACTACCGCCGCGCGCCGTTCAAGACCCGGCATCTTGACCTGTTCCGCCGCTACTTCCAGGCGGTTGCTGCGGGGCGGGGTCCAGTGCTGATCCATTGCGCGGCGGGCAAGGACCGCACCGGCATCCTGGCGGCCCTGACGCACCATATCGCCGGCGTGTCGGACGATGACGTCATCGACGACTACCTGCTGACCAATGACGAGGCCCGCTTCGAGCGCCGGGGTCCCAAGTTCATCGCCGTGATCGCCGAGGCCACGGGACGCGAACCCAGCGCTGCGGCGATCCGGGCCGCCATGGGCGTCGAGGCCGACTATCTGGCCGCCGCCTTCGAGGTCATGAAGGCCGAGCACGGCTCGCTGGACGGCTATCTGGAACAGGCCGTCGGGCTCGATGCCAGGACCCGCGAGGCGGTGCTGGGACACATCCTCGCCTAGAGCGACGGAGGCTCGCCGCTTCCGAACATCCCCCGTGACAAACAGCCGTTTAACCGCCACGCTCGGTTGAGAGGCTCCCCGGGCAGAGGGAGCCCGATCGGGGCCGGGTATGAGCGAGTTCACGGGCGTGTCGTCTGAATCTTCCAAAGGCGACAAGCCGGGTCTGTCCAGGAGCGCGCTCAGCTGGATCCTGCACCAGGGCTCTCGCGACCCCTATGTGATCCTGATCACCATCTACATCTTCGCGCCCTACTTCTCGCGGGTGCTGATCGGCGATCCGGTCAAGGGGCAGGCGGCGGTCGCCGACATCGCCACGACCTTCGGCCTGATCACCGCCCTGACGGCCCCGTTCCTCGGCGCTTCGATCGAGCAGTACGGTCCGCGCAAACCGTTCCTGGCGGGCATTCTGGCGATCATGCTGCCGGCCCTGCTGGCCCTGTGGTGGGCGATGCCGAGCGGCGGCATGCCGGTCGCGACGGTCGCCCTGGCCCTGACCGTCCTGGGCGTGACCTATAACTGGGGTGACGTGCTCAACAACTCGCTGCTGTCGCGGGCCTCCGGACCGGGACAGGAGCCGGTGCTGTCGGGGCTGGGCTATGCCCTGGCCAATTTCCTGTCGGTCCTGCTGCTGATCTTCATGCTGTGGGGCTTTGTCCTGCCCGGCGCGGTGACCTGGCCCGGCGTGCCGCCTGTGCCGCTGTTCGGCATGAGTGCCGAGCATCATGAGCCCAGCCGTCTGGCCGGGCCGCTGGCGGCCCTGGTCATGGGGCTGGGGGCCATTCCGTTCTTCCTCTGGACGCGCGATGCACCGCGCACGGGGCTGTCGATGCTGGCCAGCCTGCGCCAGGGCTTCCGGCTGCTGGCCGACACCTTCGGCAACCTCAAGGGCCACAGGGATGTGGCGACCTTCCTGGGCGCGCGGATGCTCTATTGCGACGGCATGACCGCCCTGCTGGTGTTCGGTGGCCTGTTCGCAGCCGGGCTGATGAAGTGGGGCGAGCTGGAAATGCTGGCCTATGGCATTTCACTGTCGATCTTCGGCGTTCTGGGCGGCTTCCTGGCCCCGTGGCTGGACCGCAAGGTCGGTCCCCGCCGGGCCGTGCAGATCGAGATCTTCGGGGCCCTGACCATGCTGATCGCCACCCTGGGCATGGGCCGCGACCGCATCCTGTTCTTCTGGCATTACGATCCGGCGGCCCACCCGCCCGTTTGGGACGGCCCGCTGTTCCGCACCGCCCCCGAACTGATCTACCTGGCCATGGGCCTGCTGATCGCCGTGTTCGTCACCGCCCAGTATGCCTCGAGCCGGACCCTGCTGGTTCGCCTGGCCCCGCCGGACCGCATGGCGGCCTTCTTCGGCCTCTTTGCCCTGTCGGGCACGGCCACCGTCTGGCTGGGATCGCTCCTGGTGGCGACGGCGACCAAGATCTTCCAGAGCCAGGTGGCCGGCTTCCTGCCGATCGTGGCCCTGCTGCTGATCGGCCTGGCCGGGCTGTTCTTCGTCAAGGGCGGGGAAAAAGACGCCTGAAGGCGAGGCCCGAGCCGGTAGCATCTTGCAGGCCCGCCCCTTCAGGCCGGCGGTTTTGATGCTATCTAGCCGCCATGCGTCGCGTCGCCTTCCTTTCCGCCCCCTGGCGCGAGCCGGTCTGGGCCCTGCAGCCCTTCCGGGACGAGGCCTTTGCCTGCGCCCTGCTGTCGGGCGGTGGCGAGCGGTGGTCGTATCTGCTGCGCGATCCTGATGCCGTCCTGACGGTGGTTCCCGAGGATCCCCGCGATCCGTTTGACGCCCTTGTCGAGCTCCTGGGACCTCGCCATCCGGCCGACACCGAGGGACCGCCGTTTCAGGGCGGCGTGGTGGGACTGGCCAGCTATGAACTGGGGGACCGGGTCGAGTCTCTGGGGCTTGGGCGCACAGCCTGGCCAGACCTGACCTGCGCCCGCTATCCGGCCCTGCTGGCCTTTGATCATCAGGAGCGCCAGGTGGTGGCGGTCGGTCGCGGCGACTCTGAAGCCGAGGCGCAGGACCGGGCCAGCAAGGCCCTGGCCTGGCTCGATGCGCGTGCGCATGACCGGTCGCCTCCATCCGGACCGCTTTGCGAGACCCTCATGGTCAGCGACGGTGCGGCCTATGAGTCGGCGGTGGCCGATGTGGTCGGACGCATTCTGGGCGGCGAGATCTTCCAGGCCAATATCGCCCGCGCCTGGACCAGCCGTCTGGTCGGCGGGGCCGATCCGTTTGACCTGTTCAGCCGGTTGCGCGGCCAGAGCCCGGCCCCGTTCTCGGCCTACTGGCGGCTGGAGGGCCGGGCCCTGGTCTCCAACTCGCCCGAACGCTTTCTGAAACTGTCCGGTGAGGACGGCCGGATCGAAACCAAGCCGATCAAGGGGACGCGACGCCGGGGCCAGACCCCCGCCGAGGACGCGCAGCAGGTCGCGGCCCTGCTGGCCAGCGCCAAGGACCGGGCCGAGAACCTGATGATCGTTGATTTGATGCGCAATGATCTGGCCCGGGTCAGTCCGCCGGGCAGCGTCAGGGTGCCGGGCCTGTTCGGGGTCGAGACCTTCGTCAATGTTCATCACCTGGTCTCGACCGTGACGGCGCGGCTGGCCCCCGGGCGGGGGCTGGGCGATCTGCTGCGAGCCACCTTCCCGCCGGGATCGATCACCGGCGCGCCGAAGGTTCAGGCCATGAAGGTCATTGCCGGCCTGGAACCGCCGCGCGGGCCCTATTGCGGCTCGCTGTTCTGGGCGGGCTTTGACGGTAGCCTGGACTCCAGCGTCCTGATCCGCACCGTGGCCCTGGAACAAGATGCGCAGGGCTGGCGGCTGGAGGCGCGGGCCGGGGCCGGGATCGTCGCCGACAGCGAGCCCGAGGCCGAGCGCCTGGAGACCGAAACCAAGATCGCCGCCCTCAAGCGGGCCCTGACGGAGCCGGCCACATGATCCCGCTGGATGATCGCGGCCTGCTGCTCGGCGATGGCCTGTTCGAGACCATGCTGGCCCAGGATGGAGCCCTGCCTTGGATCGAGTCCCATCTCGACCGGATGACGGCCGGGTGCAGCGTGCTGGGCCTGCCGTCGCTGGACCGTGAGGCCGCGCGCGCCGCCTGCCTCGCCGCTGCGCCGGCTGCGGGCCGGGCCGCCGTCCGACTGACCCTGACGGCCGGATCCGGTGGACGGGGCCTGGACCGACCGGGCGAGCCGGAGCTGCGGCTGTGGGCTACCTCTGCCCCGTCGCCGCTTCCCACGGGCCCCGCGACCCTGATTATCGCGCGGGCCAGACGCAACGAGGGCTCGCCCGCCTCGCGGCTCAAGACCCTGTCCTACCTCGACAATGTGCTGGCCCGGGCCGAGGCGCGGGGGGGCGGGGCCGACGAGGCGGTGATGCTGAACAATGCCGGCCATGTCGCCTGTGCCGGGGCCGCGAACCTGTTCTGGATCAGCGGCGAGACCGTGTTTACCCCGGCCCTCGACTGCGGTGTACTGGGCGGGATCACGCGAGCCCGGCTGCTGGAGATGGCCCCGGACCTCAGCGTGCGGATCGAGGAGACCGTCGCCGACCGAACGGCGCTTCAGGCGTCAGACGCGGTGTTTCTGACCAACAGCCTGATCGGGGTGCGGGCCGTTTCGCGCCTCGAAGGCCGGGATCTGCTCCCCCATTCCCTGGTCGCCCGGCTGACTGAAGGTCTTGCCGCACGCGGCTGAACCTTTAGGAAGCGCGCCATGACCGATGACATCACCATCCTCACCGACCCGCTGCCCGACCACTGGGATGAGGCCTTTGCCCAGGCCCTGATCGGCAAGACCCTGCTGGTCGGCCTGACCCTCGTCGATGACGCGGGCGTTGTGCTGGAGCGGCAGCAGTTTTCGGCGGCGTCATCGAGGCTGACGCCCATGACGGCATCCTGCTCGATCTGCTGGGCGAGCATGACGGCGACACCTATGCCCTGCCGCCCCAGACCTCGGTGATCAAGGCGGCCGAGCCGGGCGTGACCAGTCTGGCCGGAGATCGTCCCGATTTCGTGGTCAACTGGACCATCCATGGCGCGCCCGACGAACCCGCCAATGACGAGGATATCGATCAGGCCTGATCGAACGGGAAGGGCAGGCGTCCAGCCTTGAACAGGATCTCGGGGTTCTCGTCATAGTCGCCGAGCTCGACATCGGCACTGGCCGAGAAGGCCACGACGCCCTCGCGCAGCGGGGCCAGACGCTCGGCCTTGCGGCGGGCCTCGGCGGCGTCCTTGCAGCCGATCTGCTGCTCGGCCTTGAGCCCCTTGCCGCGTCCGGCGAGATAGGCTTGCACGATATAGACGGTTTCCTTGGCCATCCGCACTCAGGCGGCCTGTTCGGGCGGCGGGTCAAGCGATCCCTCCAGCCCGATCAGGAAATCTGATTTCGCCCGGCGGCAGAAAGCGGGCAAAACCCGACTTGGATTATCGCCTTATGGAGCCGTTCATGGTCGCCCGCCGCGCTTTCGTCGCCCTCAGCCTCGCCGCCATGACCGTCGCTGCCATGACCCTGGCTGGATGCGGCCAGAAGCCTGTCGCTTCGTCCAGCGCCAGCGACACCCTGACCGTGGCCGCCACAGCCATTCCGCATGCCGAGGTGCTGGAGTTCATCAAGCCGAAGCTGGCGGCCCAGGGCCTGAAGATCGAGATCAAGGTCTTCAACGATTACGCCCAGCCCAATGTCACCGTCTCCGAGAAGAAGATCGACGTCAGCTATTTCGAGACCCTGCCCTATCTGGAGACCTTCAATCGCGACAAGGGCACCAACCTGATCCCGATCATCGGCGTGCATATCGAGCCGATCGGGGCCTATTCGGCGAGGTTCAAGTCCATTGCCGACCTGCCGCAGGGGGCCACCGTGGCCATTCCCAACGATGCCAGCACCGAGGGACGGGCCCTGCTGCTGCTGTCGCGCAACGGCGTGATCACCCTGAAGGACCCGGCCAATCCGCTGTCCAGCCTGCGGGACATCGCGGCCAACCCCAAGGGCCTGAAGTTCAAGGAACTGGAGGGGGCCACCCTGCCGCGCGTGCTCAATCAGGTGGATCTGGCGATCATCAACACCAACTATGCCCTCGACGCCAAGCTCAACCCCGGCAAGGACGCCCTGCTGATCGAGGACAGCAAGAGCCCCTATGTGAACTATCTGGTCGGTCGCCCGGACAACAAGGACGACCCTCGCGTGAAGAAGCTGGCGGCAGCCCTGACCTCGCCGGAGGTCGCGACCTTCATGAAGCAGAAGTACGACGGCGCGGTGGTGCCCGCTTTCTAGTCAGAGTTCCGCGCCTCAGATCCGGCCGCCTTTGCCGCGTGCGTTCTGCTTGAGGGGCGCGGGGCTATGGTCAGGTCTGACATTTCAGCCTACCTTTCAGATCACCCGTCAGCCGGAGCTGTTCCCGTGTCCATCGCCCCCGTCCAGGACGCCCGCGCGCGGATGCTGGTCCTCGACGTCTGTTCGTCGTCGGGGCTGGAAGACTGGTCGCCGGACCTGCAGAAGGCCAAGGTCTATGAGCGGATCCTGCTGGACCTGATCCTGGGTGAACTGGCGCCCGGGGCCCGGCTGGACGAGCAGTCGCTGGCGGCGCGCTACGATGCGGGCCTTGCCGGTGTGCGGGATGCCCTGGGCCGGTTGGCCCTTGAGGGTCTGGTCATCCGCCGGGCCCGTTCCGGTACATTGGTTGCGCCGCTCGACCTGGTGGAACTGCGTCAGGGTTACGAGGCCAGGGCCCTGATTGAACCGCATTGCGCCGGTCTGGCCGCCCGTCACGCCAGCAAGGCCGAGGCCGAGGCGATCCTTGATGCCTTTGCCGATGGCGAAACGGCGGCCCGCGAGCGCGATCTTCCGGCCCTGGTGGCCATGGACCAGCGTTTCCATGCCGCCGTCGCCCGCGCCAGCCAGAACCTGGCCCTGGCCCGCATCCTCATTCCCTTGCAGCACAAGGCGGCGCGCTTCTGGGTCTTCTCGTTCGGCGGGGCGACCGAGGCCGAACTTCTGGCCGATATCGAGGAGCACCGGCAGGTTGCCCGGGTGATCGCCACCGGCGACGTCGAGGGCTCTCGCGCCGCCATGATGCAGGTTCTGAATGTGACGCCCGAGGCGGTGCAAAGGTCCAACCTGGCGACCGGTTCGACCTAAACCCTACTTATTGAAGGGTGAGACCAGATCGCCACAGGGCCTCAGAATACATTCTAAAATGTCAGGCAGCATTTTGACGGACGTTGCGTCAGGTTCGAAGAGTGTCGGGACTTGCCCGGTGGCGACTTCACCGGGCGTCTTCGGGGCTCGTCCGCATGTCGTTTCGCCTTGTTCTTCTCTCTGCCAGCCTTCTGACGCTGGTCAGCGCCGGGACTGTGCGGGCTCAAGATCAGGCCTCTGACCCGGTGGATGCCGTGCTGGTCCTGGCGCGTGACAAGGCCGGCCTCCTGGAGAAACAGCCGTCAGACACGGTGTTCGGCATTGCCAAGCCGCTGATCGAGACGCCGCGCTCGGCCAGCCTGGTCAGCGACACCACCCTGGAGCGGTTCGGTATCGAGACCCTCGACGGAGTCACTTCGGTGTCACCAGGCACCCACACGGCCAGCTTTTACGGGGTCCCGGGTGCGCTGAACATCCGCGGGACCCTGGCCGAGAACTACTTCCGGGGCTTCAAGCGCGTCGAGAACCGGGGAACCTACTCCACCCCGATCGGCGGTGCCGCGCGGATCGAGGTCCTGCGCGGTCCGCCGACCCCGGTCTATGGCGCGGGCAAGGTCGGTGGCCTCGTCAATTTCATCCCCAAGTCGGCCCGTGATGAGGGCCGGTTCCTGGCTGGACCCGAAGGCGAGGTGACGGCGACCTTCGGCAGCTACAACAAAAAGCAGGTCTCGGGCCAGTTCGGCGCGCCGGTTCAACTGGGTGCCGCCGAGGGCGGGGTCTATGTCTATGGCGAGGCTGAAGACAGCCACAGCTACTACAAGGGCATCTATCCGCGCCGCCAGCTGGCCGAGGTCTCGGCCGACTTCGACCTCGGCTCGGGCTGGAGCACGGCCTTCGGCGGCATGGTCTATCACTCGGACGGTGACGTTCAGACGGCCGGCTGGAACCGCCTGACCCAGGACCTGATCGACAACCGGACCTATATCACCGGCCGCGATACCAGCCTGAAGGACAGCGATGGCAATGGTCGCCTGACCCCCAATGAGGTCGGCTTCTATCCCTATGCCAGCGCGCTCTATCTGCCCTTCTATGGTTTTCCGGCCAGCGACGCGGTGCATACGCTCGACACCGGCGTCGGCAAGACCCGCCTGGGCCGGCGCACGGTCTATGTCAGCCCGGCCGACTTTTCGAAGACCACCACCGGGACGCTCTATTTCGATCTCGCCCGCGATCTGGGCGGCGACCGGACCCTGAAGCTGCAACTGTTCAACGACCGCCAGGACAATGAGCGCTTCGTCTCTTACGGCTATCCGTCTGCGGTGGATGCCAGGGTGTCGGAGGGGCGGATCTCCCTGTCCCTGCCGACCACGGTCGCGATGATCCAGGGCGAAACCCTGCTGGGCGCGTCGCATCGGCGGTTCGAAGGCCGGCGGCGGGAAAGCTTCAACAGCGGCCTGATCGCGCTGGACCGGCGTGACCTGGCCTTCGGGGCCACCCCGACCGATACGATCGACAGCCCCTTTACCGACGAAGCCGGAGGGATCGGCCTGCGCTGGGAGAACGACAACCATTCGACCTGGACCCAGTCCGGCCTGTTTCTGGCCTCGGACCTCAAGGCCGGACGCTGGAACCTCATCCTTGGCGGACGCTACGATCACTATGAGGTGGAAAGCCAGGACACCGGCTTCCTCAGCTATACCGTGGCCGGCAAGCAGGTGGCCGATCGCAACAAGGCGACCTGGAACGCCAGCCTGACCTACCGGGCCCCGTACGGCCTGATGCCCTACGCCTCCTATGCCAAGGCCTCGGCGCTCGAGATGAGCCAGGCCGGTGACATTGCCCCGTCACTGGTGGCCAACGGCTCGTGGCTCTCCGGGTCCGACCTCGCCGAGGCGGGCGTCAAGGTGCAGTGGCTGGACGGCACCCTGGTTGGTTCACTGGCGGCCTATCGCCAGAACCGGACCCAGTTGACCAACACCTCGCCGCCGACCGTCCAGGGCACGCGGGCCAAGGGTGTCGAGCTTGAGGTCCGCTGGCTGGCCAGTGAGCAACTGAGCTTCACCCTGACCGGCAATGCCCAGCGCACCACGATCAAGGGACCGGACACCTCGTTCCAGTACATTCCGGCCTATACGGCCGGGGTGGCGGGCGCGAATGCCTATGGCGGCTCCTATGTGGTCTGGAGCTTCGCCGGCCTGCCCGGGCGGGGCGGCGACTATGCCTATACCCTGGTGCCGAAATCGGTGGTCAGCCTCTACGGGGCCTATACGGCCAAACCGAGAGACTGGGGGCAGGCCGGGGCGACCCTTGGCGTGACCCATGTCAGTGAAACCAGTGGCACGGTGCAGAATGCGGTGCGTTATCCTGCCTATGCGGTCGTCAACGGCTCGGCCTATGTGATCCGAGGCCCCTATACGGCGCTTCTGAACGTCGAAAACCTGTTCAACGCCTTCTATTTCACCCCCGATGCCGACACCTATGCCAATCTGGGCGCGCTGCCCGGCAAGGGTCGCGAATGGCGTGTGACCCTCAAGCGGACCTTCTGACCCTGTGAAAGCCCTCGATCTGCGCCGCACCAGCCTGCTGGCTGCATTCAGCCTGCTGCTGTTCCTGATCACCGCCTCGACCTACGGGTCACTGGGCGTGGTCCTGCCGGCGATGATCGGACAGCTGAACTGGAGCTTCGAGAAGGCCTTTCTGGGCTTCTCGGTGCTGGGCGTGTTCACGGGAGCCTCGTCCTGGCTTCCGGCTATCCTGATCCGCCGGATCGGCGTGCGGGGGACCCTGATCGGGGGCGTTGCGATCCTCGCCCTGGGCCTGCTGGGCTTTGCCGGCGCCGACAGCATCGCCCGCTACTATGCCGGGGCGGCCCTGTGCGGCATCGGATTCCAGATGGCGGCCCTGATCCCGGGGACCCATGTGCTGTCGGCGCTCTACCGGCAGCGGGCCCTGCCGTTCGGAATCTATTTCACCTTCGGCTCGCTGGGCGGCGCGGCGGGGCCGCTGATCGCCAACACCTTCATGCGCGCCACCGGCGATGACTGGCACGGCTTCTGGCAGGCTCAGGCGCTTCTGGTCGCAGTGATCGGCCTGGCCTGCGCGGCCCTGGTCGGCGGATCGCGCTGGCTGCAGACGGCTGCCCAGACCGTCGATCTCGAGGTCGAGCAGGCCGCCCGGGACGCCCCGCCTCATCCGAGAGTCTACCGCACCTCACGGGAATGGCCGGTCTCGGCCGCCCTGCGGACCCCGCAGTTCTATATTCTGGCCGCAGCCTATTTCACCCATCTGCTGGTGGGCGTGACCGTCGCCAGTCTGTCCGTAACCCACCTGACCGAGATCGGTATTGCCGCCGGGGTCGCCAGTGTCGCGGCCGCGGCGCTGGCCGCCAAGATGCTGAGTCTGGAGTCCCTGATGCAGACCCTGGCCCGGCTGGGCGGCGGGCTGCTGGGGGACCGGATCGATCCCAAGGGCCTGCTGGTCGGAGCCCAGGCCATGCTGGTGGCGGGGCTGCTGGCCCTGGCGACCGCGACGACGGTGCCGATGATGCTGCTCTATGCGATCGGTACCGGCGTGGGCTTTGGTATGACCGTGCTGGCGGTGACGGTCCTGCTGCTCAACTATTATGGCCGGCGCAGCAATCTGGAGCTCTTCTCGCTGACCTGCCTGGTCGGTGCCGTTTCGGCGGCGGGGCCCTTTATCGGGGGGGCAATGCGCGACCGGCTGGGCGGCTTTGCGCCGACCTTCCAGCTCTTTGCGGCCCTGGTTGCGATCGTTTTTGTCGCCGTCCTCGTGATGCGGCCACCGCAGCCGCCGGCCGGCATGGTCGACGTCACCGACTGAACCCTCCCCAGGCCGGCAAAGAAAAAGCCGCCCCGGTTGCCCGGGGCGGCTCGCTTCAACGTCGTTGACGTCTGGCGTTCTTAGAAGGCGGCCTTCAGGCTGACCGTGATGCGGTCGCCGTAGATGGCGCCGTAGCCGTGCTCGTCGGTGTCCGAGTAGCGCAGGTCAGCGGCCAGCTTTTCGGTCAGAGCGTAGGTCGCGCCGATGTTCCAGGTGTTGTAGTCGCCGGCGTGCTTGATTTCCTGGTGACCCAGGGCAGCGCTGACCGACAGCTTCTCGGCGACCGGCAGCGAGCCGTTCACTTCGTAGTAGAAGGCATTGCCGCTCTCGAAGGGGAACTCGGGCGAGTAGTAGGCGGCGACGCCCACGGTGGCCTTGCCGACAGCGCGCGAGGCGGCGGCCTTCAGTTCCAGGTAGCCGTACTGACCCGGGGTCGCGCCCTTGTCGTCGACATAGCCGTAGTAGATGACGCCGAGGTCGAGCGAGGTATCGCCCAGGGTCGGCTTAACACCGGCATAGAGGTCGATTTCCGCGCTCGGGTCATCGGTGCCGAAATCGACGTTCGAGGCCCAGACGCCGGCATAGCCGATGCCGTAGGACGCATCGATGCCGCCGAAGATCTGCGGATCTTCCTGGGTGTTGCTGACGCCGCGGAACACGTAGTCGCTGGCGATACCGACGTTGTAGGACAGCTTCAGCTCATCAGCCATGGCCGCGCCGCTCAGAGCAACCGTGGCCGCAGCCGCGACGAGAGCAATCTTTGCGAATTTCATTGGTTTTATCCCCTTGTCTGTGTCGTCAGTCAGGGCGAACCCCGCGACCGACTGCGCCTGCAAGCGCATTGGCGTCAGCAGCAAATAGCCACTCACACGCCTGTAGTTGCAATCAAGGCAGACAAAGCGCCAGTGCGAACGGCGTTCTTCGGCTAAAGTTTGGGCGAAGTGTGACGAATTTGCTTCAGATTCACCGTGCTGGGCCACAGTAGATGCTGAACACTTGTTTACCTTTGCCCGTGTCTTCAGCGCATCGACAGACTCGCGCCGCCCAGGTGCAGACCGGCATCGACGAGCAGGGTTTCGCCCGTCACGTGGCGCGATGCGGGGGAGGCCAGGAAGACTGCAGCTCCGGCGACATCCTCCGCCGTCGAGGCAACCTTCAGCGGCGTCGCCGCTGCCGCGCCGGTCCGCAGGCGTTCGACCCGGTCGGCATCCATGGCCTTGCCGAACCAGGGCGTATCGATGAATCCCGGGCAGATGGCGTTGACCCGGATCAGTGGGGCCAGGGCGCGGGCCAGGGAGAGGGTCATGGTGGTCATGGCCCCCTTCGAGGCCGCATAGGGGATCGAGGAGCCGTTGCCGACCACACCGGCGATCGAGCTGGTATTGACCACGGCCCCGGGCTGGGGGGCGGCTTCCAGCAGGCTGCGGGCAGCCCGCACCATCTGGAAGGCTCCGACGACGTTCACGGCGTAGAGCCGCAGGAAATCGTCGGCGTCCACGGCATCCAGATCGGCATGGTTGGGCGCGAACTTGGTCATGCCGGCATTGTTGAACAGGGCATCGATCCGGCCACTTGGGGCGGCGGCGGCAGCGATCCTTTGGCAGTCTTCGTCGATGGAGACATCGCCCTGGACGGTGACGGCCCGGGAGCCCTCGGCCGCGACCAGACGGGCGGTTTCCTCGGCCTCGTCGGCGCTGCGGGCATAGTTGATCACCACGAGAGCGGCCCCGCGCCGGGCGGTTTCGACCGCAATGGCCCGGCCTAGGCCAGTGGAGCCACCGGTCACCACCACCGTAAAGCCGTCGAAATCCCGTCCGCTCATGCCGTCCCTCCCGCGTTCGAACACGTGTTTGGACCGTTGTAGCCGCACCGCGAGCGCTTGTCTCGCTGCGGAGACGCGCCTAAATCCCGCCCATGACTGATCTCAACGTCACCCAGCTCGGCCAGATGGTCGATGCCCCCGAGAGCCCCGAAACGGCGGTCCTCGAGCGTGTACCCAATCCGCAATCCGACGTGCTGTACCTGGCCCGTTTCGTGGCCCCGGAGTTCACCTCCCTGTGCCCGGTGACCGGCCAGCCGGATTTTGCCCATCTGGTCATCGACTATGCGCCGGGCGACTGGCTGATCGAGAGCAAGTCGCTGAAGCTCTATCTGACCAGCTTCCGAAATCACGGCTCGTTCCACGAGAACTGCACGGTCAAGGTGGCTCGCAAGATCGTCGAGATCGCCGAGCCGCGCTGGCTGCGCATCGGCGGCTACTGGTATCCGCGCGGCGGCATTCCCATCGACGTCTTCTGGCAGACCGGCCCGGCGCCGGAGGGCCTGTGGGTGCCGGACCAGGGTGTAGCCCCGTATCGCGGGCGCGGCTGAGTCCGTGATCGATAGCGCGGAGATGGCAGGTCCGAAGCGATTTGGCTGGATCTTCGCGGCGCTGGTCGCCGACCTTGGTATGGGGGTTTTGTCTTTCACGCCCCTCGCATGGCAGATCAGCGGGGGCGGGGAGACCTATCCCGAACTTCTCTACGCCGGCCTGGGCCTGCCTTTGGCGTTGATCGGGACCGTCGCTGCAGGGGTGATCGTCTGGCAAGCAGGCGTGGACAAGGTGTCCATTTGGCCAGTCAAGGCTCTAAAGGGCGTCGTTGTCGCCTCACTCTGCATTTGTGTGTGGCTAGCGCTGCTGATCTGGCCCCGCATCCCGTTGCCTGCGGATGGCGTGCTGGAGGCCCTTTTCAGTGTGGTCCTGCCGACACTGGCGGTGATCGCTATTGCTTCGAGTATCGCCCTGGTCCGACGTCACCCGAAGCGCAGCTCGTCCGATCGCGGCTGACCCTCAGCCCTTCGACAGCCGTCGCCGGTTGGCGCGGACCTTGCGGCGCAGGTGGGTGATCGAGCGCGACGCCACCGCCGGACCGCTGGTGCCCAGTTGGCCGGTCATGGCCATCATCGGCAGGGCGAAGCCGGCAGCGACCTTTTCGCTGACCATCAGCTGGATCTCGCTCTGGGCGGCGGTGCCGCCTGCGGCGATCTTCAGGGTGCGCAGGCCAATCACCGACGAGGCCTCCAGGCCCATGGCCCACAGGTCCCAGGCCAGGCCTGTCCAGGGGTCGTTGCGTCGCGTCATGGTCGTCGTCTCCCGGCGTCTGAGGCTACTCTAACGCGCGGATGTGAATACCGCCTTCAGATCGGGGACCATTCCGAGATGAGCGGCCCCAGATCGGGTCGCTGGCGTTCCTGAGGGGCTTCTGTGGCCGTACCGAGATAGAGATAGCCTGCGACCTGCTCGCCTTCGGCGACGCCCAGCAGGGCCAGGGCACGCGGATCATAGCTGTACCAGTCGGTGATCCAGTTCGCGCCCCAGCCCATGGCGGCGGCGGCCAGCAGCAGCTGGTGGCAGACCGCAGAAGCGCTTTGCCGCTGTTCCCATTCCGGAATCTCGCCGGGGATATGGCGCGAAATCACGGCGATACAGACCGGCGGCCGGGTCAGCTTGCGCAGGGCGGCACTGGCCTTGACCGGATTGGCCTGGCTGTCGGCGAGCGGCGTGATCCGCGCGGCGAAGGAGTCCTTGGCGTCGCCGCGCAGGATGATGAAGCGCCACGGAGCAAGCTTGCCGTGATCGGGCACGCGGGCGGCGATGCGCAGCAGGTCGTTCAGGGCCTGGTCGTCAGGGCCGGGGGCCGTCAGGGTCATGGCCGAGACTGAGCGGCGTCGCGCCAGGAAGCCCAGGACCTCGTCCGATGCCTCGACCGGCAGGGTTTCGCCAAACGCCGGAGCTGGGGGAACGGAACCGGTCAAGACGATCTCCTCAAAGCATTGTAAGGGCTGACACCTATGGCCGCAGGTCGGCCGCCACAAGTCGCGAGTGCCCATGTCCGACACCTCTGATGCCTGCAAGCCGTCCTGGCTGAAGCCGCATGGCCAGCCCTGGGGCGTCAGCAGCAGCAAGCCCGTCTATGACAATCCGTGGATCGCCGTGACCGAGTACCAGGCGATCGCGCCGACGGGCCGGCCGGCGCTTTACGGCAAGGTCTCGTTCAAGAACCAGGCGATCGGCGTCGTGCCCCTGCATGAGGACGGGACCGTGACCCTGGTCGGTCAGAACCGCTTCGCCATCGCCAAATACAGCT
>Ga0187842_1000392_pt1 | contig 21979 bp, 15 predicted proteins | sample SpaLakP09_SKY_41_FD_134514 | JGI IMG/M metagenome (GOLD analysis project Ga0187842, IMG submission 134514) | Oligotrophic lake water microbial communities from Sparkling Lake, Wisconsin, USA - SP09_SKY_41 | ecosystem: Environmental > Aquatic > Freshwater > Lake | place: USA: Sparkling Lake... | reverse complement strand
CAGCTAAGCGCCCTGCTATGCACCACACAACGCCGGCTGAATGCCGGCGTTTTTTTCGTCTTGTACGCTTATCATCTACAATAGAGTCATAAGGGTTATCATTTGTTTGACTGATCCGCTTTTCCCACTTTTATGAGACTCTTATTGCGTTATGCGTCGTCCTTCTAAAGATTCATCCCAAAAATTGTCTGCCGAAAGCCAGCGTCTGGTTACCTACGCCAATGCCGTGGGTCAGGCTGCCAGCCGGATCGAAGAGCGGGCATGGGAACTCAGCCTCGATGCGCAGTTGCAGAAGCTCCTCAAGACGGGCCATCAGGACACTATCGACGCCACCCTGAACCATCTGTTCAAGGAAGACTTGAATGCCTACGACATCCTGATGGATAGCGTGGAAGCGGTCAGCGAATCGGCCACCATCCAGATCGAAACGGACGGCGTCAGCAAGGCTTATGACGTGCTGCTGGTGGCTGCGCCCATTCTGGCGTGGACCCGTTTTGCCATCGCTTCCGGCGCCATTCCTGCCGATATCCTCAGCACGCTGTCGGCCCATTTCGGCGCCCACCTGCTGGCCGATGGCACCCGCATGGCGATGGCGCCCACGCTGTACTCGATCGACCAGCTGCCGCGCAGCCACGTGGAAACCTTCGGCAAGGTGCAGAAGCTGGGCCAGGCCGCCATCAAGGGCACGGCGCTGAAAACCGATAGCAAGACGCCGGAAACGGCGCCCTTCCTGGCCGATACGCGCTACCTGCTGGTGGCCGTAGCGGCCCCCGCCGGCACAGCGCTGTTCCGCTGGCAGATGCCTGGCCTGCAAGCCAATTACGCTGCCGAGCGTGCCAGCGCGCTGGAGCAGTGGCGCAATCAGGTGACGCCGACGGTGGGGCGCCTGCTGCCGGGCTGCGGCGTGGAACTGCTGCTGCCGGAAGCCTACTATATGGCCTGCCGCGAAGCCGACAAACAGATTCGTCCGGTATCCATCCGCGCCGCCGTGCATTATCTGACCCACACGCTGGGGCTGGAACCGGCAGGTCTGCGCGCGGTGATCGCCGGGTTTGGCGAAGAAAGCGCCGACGGCCAGATCGACGAATACCGCGTGGCCTTCACCCAGCGTAACTCCAACGACGTGATGTATGGCGTGGTGTGGCCATTGTACGGACAGGAAGACGAAGACGGCACGCCGCCGGAAGGCCCTCTGCAAGGCGGCATTGGCGGCCTGCAGCAGCGCCCTGTCACGCCGGTGGACGAGATTACTGCCCAGCTCAACGCGGCTGGTGTGACGCAGGTGAAAAAAATCAGCGAACGCTATGTGGCCGAGTTCTGCGACGACTGCGGCGCACCACTGTTCGCCGATCCGCTGGGCGAACTGGCGCACGCAGAAATGCCCGAGGATGCGCCCACCGGCACCGAGCATTTCCATTAATTCTGCCCACAGTACTTAGCGATAAGCCGGCCTGCGCCGGCTTATTTTTTTTCGCCACCAGGCGCTGGTAGATAAATGATGATGGGCTGAACCGGCAGCGTCGTCGGCTGGACCGGATACGCTTGCGGTGTAGTCTGTGGCAGGCTGGCGGCAGGCGCCGCTGCGAGCACAGCGTTCTGGCTTTTCAGATTGCTATTCGATACAAAGTAGAGTCCGCCAAAGCCGAGAAACATGCCTATCATGGAGGCCAGCATCCAGCGATAGCCCTCCGCTGACATCTTGTGCATTTCCGCACGCAAGACTTCAATATCGGCCTTGGTTGCCAAGGTCGGCACTATCGCATCGTAGTGCGTTTTGAGCGCGCAGAATTCGCTGTCGTCCATGCCTACAGCATAGGCGACAGCGAGGTCTTTACCAAGCCGAATACGGGTGCTTGATCAGGCTGGAGTTGAGATACCGCACATCACTGGTGACTTCAGCGCCTATCCATTGCGGCAGTTCGAACTGTTCTTCTTCACTGCCCAGTTCGATCTCGGCCACCACCAGCCCCGCATTCACGCCAAGGAACTCGTCGACTTCCCACACATGGCCAGCATGCTCGATGCGGCGGCGGTATTTTTCGATCAGAGGCTGCTCGCACAGCAGCAGCAATTCGGTCGCGTCGGCCAGCGGAATTTCGTATTCCCACTCGCCGCGCACCGCGCCCACATTGCGCCCCTTGATGGTCATGACACCGCGCTCGCCCTCGATGCGCACGCGCACCACGCGCTCCTTGTGCGACGACAGATAGCCCTGACGCAGCAGGACCGGCTGGCCCATGCTGCGCCACGCATCGCCGCGCAACAGGAACTTGCGCTCGATCTCGACGCCCATCTCAGTCGTCCAGCGACAGCAGGATAGGCTGCAGCATGGCCGCGCCCAGCGCCGCGCTGCGGGCACCGTTCCAGCCCACCCGCACATCCGGCAGATCGGCATTATCCTTGAACGGCATTTCCAGCGTCAGCGCGAGGCAACCGAAATGATGGCCCACATACTTGGAAGCGAGCGTCAGCATGTCCTCCTTGTACTTGCTGGCAGCGTAGTCATACTTGTCCTGGAAGTCCGGGCTGGCCGCCTTGTAGCGGTCAATGAAAGCCTGCTGGGCCACGCGGCGCTCTTCGCTGAAGTTCTCCAGCATTTCGTTACCGGCCACGAAGTTGTAAGGCAGCGCTTCGTCGCCATGAATGTCGAAGAACATGTCGATGCCGGTGGCATGCATTTTCTCTTTCACGCACAGCACTTCCGGGCTGCGCTCGGCGGTCGGCGTCATCCACTCGCGGTTCAGATTGGCGCCAGCGGCGTTGGTACGCAGATTGCCGCGCACCGAGCCGTCCGGATTCATGTTCGGCACAATGTAGAACACGCAGCGCTGCAGCAGCTTGCGGGCGATGGGGTTGGCATCGTCGAGCAGAGAATCGACCAGACCTTCGACGAACCACTCGGCCATCGATTCGCCCGGATGCTGGCGTGCGATGATCCAGATTTTCTTCTCGGCGTCCGGCTTGCCGACCACCACCAGATTCATGTCGCGGCCGTCCACCGTGCTGCCCAGATCCTGCACGCGGGCCAGCGGATGTTCGCCAATTTCACCCAGCAGACGCAGATGGCGCTCGAACGAATATGGCTCGAAATAGGCGTAATACACGCTATCCGTATCCGGCGTATGCTTGATGGTCATGACCTCGCCATCGAAATGGGTCGGTACGCGGAACCAGGTTTCAGTATCGTAGCTAGCTACGGCCTGATAGTCTTCGTAGCCTTTGGCATAGGTAGCCGAACCGGCGTTCATGAAACGCATGCGCAGCTGCTGGCCACAGGCGCCCTGCACGCGGAAATGGAACCACTGGTGGATGTCCGCGTTGTTATCCTTGCGCAGGTTCAGTTCGATCTCGGCTGCGCTGTCGGCGCGCAGCACTTCGATCGCGCCCGAGTCAAAATTCTGGCTGATTTTAATGGTCATGGTAATCCGTTATAAGAGAATGCCGATAACCTTATTTTACCAGCATGCTCCCATCGCGTTTGTAGCGCCCGTACCATGCAAACGCCTGTTCCAGCACGTGCGGCGTTTGGCCGCCACCCTTCAGTGCTTCGGCAAGATAGGCGCGCAGCTGCGGACGATAGTCAGGGTGGGCGCAGTTCTCGATGATCAGCGGCGCACGCTCGCGCGGCGCCAGTCCGCGCAGGTCGGCCAGCCCCCATTCGCTCACCAGCACGTCGACATCATGCTCGGTATGGTCTACGTGCGGCACCATGGGCACCACGCTGGAAATTGCCCCGCCTTTGGCTACCGATTTGCTCACAAAAATGGACAGCTGGGCGTTGCGGGCAAAATCGCCCGAGCCGCCGATGCCGTTCATCATGTGCGTACCGCCCACGTGAGTGGAATTGACGTTGCCGTAGATGTCGAATTCCAGCGCCGTGTTCAGCGCGATCAGGCCGAGCCGGCGCACCACTTCCGGATGGTTGCTGATCTCCTGCGGACGCAGCACGATGCGCTCGCGGTAGCTCTCCAGATTGCGTATGAATTTTTCATGCATGGCCGTCGACAGCGTGATCGACGATGCCGAAGCCATGGACAGCTGGCCGGAATCGAGCAGTTCGATGGCGCTATCCTGCAGCACTTCGGAATACATGGTCATGTTGCGGAACGGCGAATCGATCAGGCCGTGCAGCACCGCATTCGCGATCGTGCCTATGCCGGCCTGCAGCGGACGCAGGTCCGGTCCCATGCGCCCGGCTTTGACTTCGCCTTCGAGGAAGCGGATCACATGGCGCGCAATTGCATCCGTCTCCTCATCGGGCGGCAGCGCGTTGGATGGGCTATCCGGGCTGTCGGTAATGATGATGGCGGCGATGCGGTCGGGATGGACGGGAATCGCGGTCCAGCCCATGCGCTGCCATGGGGTCAGCAGCGGAATGGCACCACGGTGCGGACGCGCTACCGGCAGATAGATATCGTGGAAGCCTTCCAGCGCCAGCGGCGCGCTCAGATTGATTTCCACAATCACCTGTCTGGCCTGCTGGGCAAAAGTGGCCGTATTCCCGACCGACATGCTGGGGATGATGCCGCCATCGGCGGTAATCGCTACAGCTTCCACCACGGCCACATCGATCTCTTTCAGATCGCCGGAACGCAGCTGCTCGGCCGTTTCCGACAGATGCTGGTCGATGAACATCACTTCGCCCGTGTTGATCTTGCGGCGCAGCGCGGCATCGGCCTGGAACGGCATGCGGCGTGCTACCACGCCTGCATTGGCCATCATGCCGTCGCTATCGTTACCGAGCGAGGCGCCAGTCAGCAATGTCAGTGCCAGCGCTTCGCTGCGCGAGCGTTCTACCAGTGCCAGCGGCATGGCCTTGGCATCACCGGCGCGGGTGAAGCCGCTCATACCTACCGTCATACCGTTTTTAATCAGGCGTGCTGCCTGCGCCGCGGTCATGACCTTGCTCATCAATTCCGGGCGGCGTATGCGTTCTTCGTACATCAGGTGCTCCTCCTTGTATGTTTGTTTCAGTATAGAATTTAAGAACTAGTCGCTGCATGACTTAAATTCTCTGATTGGAGTCGTTTTTTTCATGGATCTACGCTCACTGCGCTACTTCGTCGAAACGGTCAGGCTGAACAGCTTTACCCAGGCGGCCGAAAAGCTGAACGTCACCCAGTCCACCATCAGCAAGATGGTGCGCCAGCTGGAACAGGAAATAGGAACCGAGCTGCTATTGCGCAGCGGACGCCAGCTGCAGCTGACCGATACGGGGCGCGTGGTGTTTGCGCGTGGCGAGGAAATGCTGGCCGCAATGCAGCAGTTGACGATGGAAGTGGCGGATCTGCAGGCGGCACAAAGCGGTCATCTGACCGTCGGCATACCGCCCATGATCAACCTGCTGTTCACGCCCGTGCTCAAGGCATTCCGCAAGCGCCACCCCGGCATCAGCCTAACGCTCAAGGAGGATGCGGGACAGGCGCTGGAGCGGCAGGTGGCGAGCGGTGAACTGGAGATAGGCATGACGGTGCTGCCCGCCGATCCGCAGCTAGGCTTGCAGACGGCGCCCATCGTCAGCTACCCGATCTGGGCGATTGCAGCACGCGGCACCTGTCCCAAACAGCGCAGCACGCTCAAGCTGAAGGCGCTGGCGACGCTGCCATTGGTGATGCTGACCGATGATTTTGCGCTGACCCGCAGCTTGCGCCACGCCTTCGCGCAGGCCGGCATTGCGCCGGAGATTGCGGCGCAGAGTGGCCAGTGGGACTGGCTGGTGGCCATGGCCTCCGCCGGCATGGGGGTGGCGCTGCTGCCGGAGCCGCTAATCCACCGGCTGGCGATCGGCCATCTCGACAGGCTGAAACTGGTGGAACCGGAACTGCAATGGCAGGCCGCGCACGTGTGGCGCGGCCCTTACCTGTCACATGCAGCGCGCGCGTGGCTGGAAGTGTGTAACGAGGTGCTAGGCACGGGCACATGACAGTCTGCATGGCTGGCTAAACTGCGGAATAGCTGGCTGGCAGACTGTCACCCTTTGCCTGGCTTACAGCGCCACACCACGCGCCTTGAGTGCTGCCCGTACACCGGCACCGTAAGCAGGATCAGCCTGATCGAACTGTGCCAGCTGGCGCTCGATAATCTCGTTACTGACCTGGCTAAGCGGGCCGGCCAGATTGTCGAACAGGTTCTGCTGCGCCTGCGCCGACATCAAACGGAACAGATTCCCGGCCTGGGTGTAATCGTCTTCCTGACCGCGTCCGTCGTAACGCCCTGCTGCCCCCGTCAGTTCCAGCGCAGGCTCGCCGTGGCCCATGCCTTGCGGCGCACTGCCTGCCGCAGCCACCGTGTCGTAGTTCTGCGCTGCGCCCGCGTTGTAGATCGCCATCGCACCATCACGCTGCTGGTTGTGGAAAGGGCAGCGCGGCGCGTTCACGGGCAGGTGCTGATGGTTGGTGCCCACGCGGTACAGCTGCGCGTCGTGGTAGGCGAACAGGCGTGCCTGCAGCATCTTGTCCGGCGAGTAGCCCATGCCGGGCACGATGTTGGCCGGCGACAGCGCCGCCTGTTCCACTTCCGTGTGGTAGTTGAGCGGATTGCGGTTCAGTTCCATCACGCCCACAGGAATCAGCGGGAAGTCCTTGTGCGGCCACACCTTGGTCAGATCAAACGGATTCCAGCCGGTACGCTGCTCCCAAGCCGCCAGCTCGGCAGCGGTAGCCACCTGCAGCTTCACGTCCCACTGCGGGAAATTACCGGCTTCGATGGCGCCGAACAGATCGCGCTGGGCATAATCAGGATCGGTGCCGGCGATGCGCGTGGCTTCGGCAGCCGACAGGTTCTTGATGCCCTGACGGTTCTTCAAATGCCATTTCACATACACACGCTCGCCCGCTGCGTTAACCAGGCTGAAGGTGTGGCTGCCGAAACCGTCCATGTGGCGGTAGCCATCGGGCGTGCCACGGTCGGAGAACAGCATGGTGACCTGATGCAGGCTTTCCGGCGCCTTGCTCCAGAAGTCGAACATCATGGTGGGCGATTTCAGATTGGTCTGCGGGCAGCGCTTCTGGGTGTGCACGAAGTCGGGGAATTTGATGCCATCCTTAATGAAGAACATCGGCGTGTTATTCCCTACCAGATCCCAATTGCCCTGCTCCGTGTAGAAGCGCACGGCGAAGCCGCGTGGATCGCGCTCGGTATCGGCGCTGCCGCGCTCACCGCCCACCGTGGAGAAACGCACAAAGACATCGGTCTTCTTGCCTATCACAGAGAACAGGTCGGCCTTGGTGTAGCGGCGGATATCGTGCGTTACCGTGAAGGTGCCGTAAGCGCCCGAACCTTTGGCGTGCACCACGCGCTCCGGAATGCGCTCGCGGTTGAAGTGCTGGAGTTTTTCGATCAGGTGGAAGTCTTGCAGCAGAACGGGGCCACGGGGGCCGGCAGTCAGCGAATTCTGGTTATCGGCAACAGGAATACCGGATGCGGTCGTGATGGCGTTATTAATCATTTCTATTACTCCTTGTTGTTTGATAGTGAAATCATTTTAAACAAGAAGCGAAGATTATAAAAACTAATTATATTTATCGATTTAATAGTTATTGGCAATGATTGCAGATGAAAAAAGGGCAGCCACAGGCTGCCCTCGTATCGGAAAGAAACGGTTTAGGCTTCTTTGATGCGCTTGGCGATGTGCGCCAGTGCAGCCTCCACCTGATCCACCAGGATCAGGCACAGGTCGCCCGGTTGCAGGCGCGCCAGCGCCGTATCGATGGCGAGGAATTCGCCGAAGATTTCCTGAATGTGGCTGGTGCGCGGTGCGTTGTTCAGGCCGGAGCGCAGCAGCGCCACGACTTCGCCATCACCGCGGCCACGCTGGCAGGCGTCTTCGTACAGAATCACATCGTCAAAGGCGCGGCCCAGAATCTCGGTCTGCTGGCGGATATCTTCGTCACGACGGTCGCCCGCGCCCGAAATCACCACGCCACGGCGCTTGGCCGGCATGGTTTCCACCGCCTGCACCAGCGCCAGAATGGCGTCCGGATTGTGGCCGTAGTCGGCGATCAGGGTGGCGCCCTTGTAATCGAACACATTGAAACGGCCCGGCGCATTGTCAGAATCATTGGCGAAGGTTTTCAGGCCGAGACGGATCGCGTCCCAGCTAATGCCCACGCCCCACGCCGCTGCCACCGAAGCCATGACGTTATCGACCTGGAAGCCGATGGTGCCGTTACGGGTGATCGGCACTTCGCTCAGCGGAATGCGCTGCTGCTGCGCGCCTTCCGCTGCCACGATATGGCCGTCGTCCACGTACACGGTACGGCTGCCCTGGGCCAGATGGGTGGCGATCACCGGATGGCCGCGCTCGGCGCCGAAGAAGATCACCTTGCCACGGCAGTTGCCTGCCATGCCGGCCACGATAGGATCAATCGCGTTCAGCACCGCGTAGCCGCTTTCGGCCACGTTCTGCACGATCACGCGCTTGAGCACTGCCAGATCTTCCACCGTGGTGATGTAGTTCAGACCGAGGTGGTCGCCACTGCCGATGTTGGTGACGACAGCTACCTGGCAGCGGTCGTAGGCCAGCCCCTCGCGCAGGATGCCGCCACGCGCGGTTTCGAATACCGCAGCATCCACGTCGGGGTGCAGCAGCACGTTACGGGCGCTGCGCGGACCGCTGCAGTCGCCGCTATCGGTCTGGCGGCCTTCGATGTACACGCCGTCCGTATTGGTCATGCCGGTACGCAGGCCGCTGGCGGTCAGCAGGTGGGCAATCAGACGCACAGTGGTGGTCTTGCCGTTGGTGCCGGTGACGGCCACCCAGGAATACGGCCATTGTCGCCCGGCGCAAACATGGTATTGACGATGGCCTCGCCCACTGCACGGCCTTTGCCGAACGATGGCGCAATGTGCATGCGCAGGCCCGGCGCGGCGTTCACTTCCACCACGCCACCGCGCTGGTTTTCGATTGGTTGCAGCACGCTTTCACACACCACGTCCACGCCACAGATATCGAGGCCTATCATCTGCGCCGCTTCCACTGCACGGGCGGCCACTTCCGGATGCACGTCGTCCGTCACATCGGTAGCGCTGCCGCCGGTGGACAGGTTGGCGTTGTTACGCAGAATGACGCGCTGGCCTTTGGCCGGTACCGAATCCGCCTCCAGATCCTGCAGCGCCAGACGGGCCAGTGCGATATCGTCGAAACGGATCTTGGTCAGCGAGGTCGAATGGCCGCTGCCGCGACGTGGATCGGCATTGACGATGTTGACCAGTTCACGCACCGTGTGCACGCCATCGCCCACCACTTGCGGCGGATCGCGGCGGGCTGCCGCCACCAGCTTGTTACCGATCACCAGCAAACGGAAATCGTGGCCCGGCAAATAGCGCTCGACCATGATGTCGTCGCGGAATTCGCGCGCCGTATGGAAGGCTTTTTCCAGATGCTCTTTGGTCATCACGTTGACCGTAACGCCCTTGCCCTGATTGCCGTCCTTGGGTTTCACCACCACCGGCAGGCCGATTTCCTGCGCGGCTGCCCAGGCGTCTTCCGCATCTTCCACCGTGCGGCCGATAGGCACTGGCACACCAGCTGCGTGCAGCAGCTTCTTGGTCAGTTCCTTGTCCTGCGCAATGGCTTCGCCAATCGCGCTGGTGGTATCCGTCTCGGCAGCCTGAATGCGGCGCTGGCGCGAGCCCCAGCCGAACATCACCATGCTGCCTTCGGTCAGGCGGCGGAACGGAATGTCGCGCGCCACGGCGGCGGACACAATCGCGCCCGTGCTTGGGCCCAGACGCACATCTTCATCAATTTCTGCCAGCTCGGCCAGCGCGCCTTTCAGTTCGAACGGCGTATCGGCCAGGGCGGCATTGATCAGGCTTTCAGCCAGCGTGATGGCCATGCGGCCAACGGCTTCTTCGCTGTATTCCACCACGGTCTGATAGATACCATCTTCCAGCGTGGCCGTAGTACGGCTAAAGGTAACCGGGCAACCAGCTTGCGCCTGCAAGCTCAGGGCTGCGACTTCGAGCACGCGGGCCATCGGCACATCGCCTGAATGGCCGGTGGGCTGCAGCGCGCCAATGGCAGGGAAGCGCGCATGCAGGCGCTGTTCAAAACCGGGAATGCCGGCGATCGAACGCTCTTCAGGCGGGCACGAAACAATAACCTCCACCGCAGTGTGGTGGCTCCAGAGATTCGGGCCGCGAAGGGCGCGGGTACGGATGACTTCCATAAATCTGTGTGTTCTCTCAGTGATGTGTTTTTTTCGGAGTCGCCTCGAAGGTGCGCAGACCGGCGCCAATCAGATCCGGCGTCAGGCCCAGCGCCCATGCGGCTGCAATCGCAGCCAGCACGGCTTCCGGTGGTACCAGTGGCGACAGCGGAAGAGTCGCCACGTCTACACTGCCCTCGCCCAGCACAATGCGGTCGGCCCGCTGGAACACCACGCGGCCAGCTTCCTGGCGATGGGCAGCGATGGCGGCCAGATGCTCGTCCACGCCGTAGAAAATCACTGCGCCGTCGCACAGTTCGGCCATTTCGACCACTTGCTCGTCGGCGGCATTCAGCACCGCAGCACCGCTCGGCAGGATCACATCGACCTGCGTGCGCAGCACGTTGTACAGCTTGTCGGCGCTATCGATATAGAAATCGCTGACATCTTCGAAATCGCTCACGTCGGTCACTACACCCACGGCGCACTTGTCGTAGGCCAGACCTTCGCTCAGGATCATGCGGGCGCTGGCTTCGAATACGCCGGCTTCCACGCTCTTGTTGAGCAGCATGCGCTCGCCCGTTTCCCAGTCCGTCAGGCCGTCGCGCGGCAGCAGACGGCCATTGACGAACAGGCCATCGGCGCAGCTCAGGCCCGTCTTCTTGCCGCTGATCTGCAGCAGCCAGGCGATGATGCGGGCCGTCATGGTAGTGCCATGCTTGCCGGCGATGCCGACGATAGGCATGCGGCCATCGAGCTCCGGCGCAAACAGGTGATCGACTATCGCTTCGCCTACGTTGCGCGGCTCACCCACGGCAGGTTTCAGGTGGGCCAGCAGGCCCGGGCTGGCATTGACTTCGATGATGGCGCCGCCCTGTTCTTCCAGCGGACGGGTAATGTCGCTCGCCACCAGATCGATGCCGGCAATGTCCAGGCCCACCACGCGTGCTGCCAGCGTGGCCATGGCCGCCACTTGCGGGTGTACTTTGTCGGTGACATCGATCGCCACATTGCCGTTCGGCTGGATCAGCACCTTGAAGCCGGCAGCCGGCACCGACTGCACGGTCAGGTTCTGGCGCTCCAGTTCCAGCAGGATTTCCGGGCTATGCTCGGGCGTGACCAGACCCAGCGGGTGGTCTTCCGTATCGCCGCGGCGCGGATCGATATTGATCTGCAGGTTGCACAGTTCAACGATATTCGATTTGCCGTCGCCCGTAACCCACAGCGATTCGCCAGCGGCTGCGGCCACCATGCGTTTGCCTACTACCAGCAGGCGGTGTTCGTCGCCGGCGATGAAGCGTTCGACGATGACGTTCTTGCTACCGCCGCGCAGCGCTGCCACATCATAGGCCGCTGCCACTTCTTCCGGCGTGTTCAGGTTGAGCGAAACGCCGCGGCCATGGTTGCCGTCGTATGGTTTCACCGCCACCGGCATACCGATATCCTTGGCCGCTTCGGCCGCCGCTTCGCGGCTGGTGACCAGTTCACCTTCCGGCACCGGCACGCCGCAGGACGACAGCAGCGATTTGGTCAGGTCCTTGTCGCTGGCGATGCCTTCGGCAATCGCGCTGGTGTCTTCCGTCTCGGCCGTCCAGATGCGGCGCTGGCGTGCGCCATAGCCCAGCTGTACCAGATTGCCGTCGGTCAGACGGATGAACGGTATCTTGCGCACGCCGGCTGCATCGATGATGTTGCCGGTGCTCGGACCCAGGCACAGGCGCTCGACCATATCGGTCAGGCTGGCCACGGTAGCGTCGATGTCGTACGGACGGTCTTCGATCATCGCCATCAGCAGGTCGCGGCCAGCGGCCAGCGCAGCGCGGCCCACGCGTTCCTGACGGGTGCGGAAAGCCATTTTGTACAGGCCAGTATCCTCGCCGATCTGGCGAGTCTTGCCGAAGCCGGTTTTCATGCCGGCCAGATTCTGCAGCTCCAGTACCACGTGTTCGAGGATGTGGCCGGCGTAGGTGCCATCGCGCAGACGCTCGAGGAAACCGCCATGCTCGCCCACACCGCAGCGGTGCACGATCAGACCCGGCAGGATCGCCGTCAGGCGCTCATACAGACCAGGGAGCAAATTCGAGGGGAAGTTTTCCAGTTCACCGATATCGAGCCAGGCTTCAATCACCGGACGATAGGTCCAGATATTCGGTCCGCGCAGATACGTCACGCGCAGAATGTCGATGTCTTTCTTCTTGATCATGTTTCTATTCTTGTGTCTTTGTTATCAGCCGTGGCCTACCCGCGCCGTATTTTAACCCCTGAACTACTGCTTGCTGCCAAATAGCATTTGGTTGTACCCGTGGCCTCGATCAAGTTCATCAAGCTGTTCCGGCGTTTATGTCTGTGCGTTATACTTGCCGCCAACACAAAACACCGGTATTTCCTTGTTTTCCGTCAAAACTGTTACAAGTGACAGAATACCGTAAATACGCACTTATATCAGCCGCAACTGCTTGCTGGCAGAGTGAATATTTTGCCCAGGCCCGCCATTTTCCCTTCCGGAGTACGCTGCACAATGACAACTGAACAACTTTCCTCCGCCGCCAGCGCCAGCGAACTGCCCGAGCGCTGGCGTTCCGAGATACAGGCACAACTTTCCAAAGGGGAAAACGTTGTAAGTGCCCTGGAGGTTGACCTGGATGCGCAACTTCGTTTTTCCAAAGGCCTGCTGGTGCTCACCGAACAGCGTCTGCTGGCGCGCGCACCGGGGGGAAAAGATTGGCAACATTGGCATTTCACCAAATCGCTGAAACTGCAGCACCACGACCACGCGGGCGTGGGCCACATCGAGCTGCTCAACGATGAGGGCCGCCTTGGCGCATGGCGCTTCACGCTGGGCCAGAATCTGCAGGCTATCCGTCTGGTCGAACAGTTCGAAGCCCACCTCGACAGCCACGCCACCGGTCTGCCAGTAGTGCGCGAAGAGGCCAACGTCTGCCCTAGCTGCAAGGCGCCGCTGGAACCGGAACAGGAAGAGTGCCAGATCTGCACCAAGGTGGTGTACACGCCGCCGTCGACGTGGACGCTGTTCCGTCTGTGGCGCTTCGCCAGTCCATACCGCTGGCAGCTGGCGCTGGGCTTTACGCTGATGCTGCTCAGCACCAGTGCGCACATGATCCCGCCTTATCTGACCCGACCACTGATGGACAATGTGCTGATCCCTTACCAGAACGGCCAGCCGGTCGATACCAATCTGGTCACGCTGTACATGTCCGGCCTGCTGGGCTCCGCCGTGCTGGCGTGGATACTGGGCTGGGGCAAGACCTATGTGCTGGCACTGGTGTCGGAGCGTATCGGCGCCGACCTGCGCACCACCACTTACGAGCACCTGCTCAAGCTGTCGCTCGAATACTTCGGCGGCAAACGCACGGGTGACCTGATGTCGCGTATCGGCAGCGAGAGTGACCGGATCTGCGTATTCCTGTCGCTGCACCTGCTGGACTTCGCCTCCGACTGCCTGATGATTATCATGACGGGCGTGATCCTGTTCACCATCGATCCGTGGATGGCCGCGATCACGCTGCTGCCGCTGCCCTTCATCGCGTGGATCATCCACGTGGTGCGCGACCGTCTGCGTACCGGCTTCGAAAAGATCGACCGTGTGTGGGGCGAAGTCACCAACGTGCTGGCCGATACCATCCCCGGCATCCGCGTGGTGAAAGCCTTTGCGCAGGAAGATCGCGAAGCCAACCGCTTCCGCACCGCCAACAAGCATAATCTGGCCGTCAACGATAAGCTCAACAAGATCTGGTCGCTGTTCTCGCCCACCGTATCCTTCCTGACCGAGATCGGCCTGCTGGTGATCTGGGTGTTCGGCATCTATCAGGTCTCCAAAGGCCACATCACGGTCGGTGTACTGAGTTTGTTCATTTCGTATTCGAGCCGCTTCTACGGCCGTCACGATTCGATGAGCCGCATCGTCTCCGTGACGCAGAAATCGGCCTCGGCGGCCAAGCGTATCTTCGACATCCTCGATCACGTTTCCTCGGTGCCGGAACCGGCCAACCCGGTAAAGCTGGCCAAGGTGGAAGGCAATATCACCCTGCGCGAGGTGGGCTTCCGCTACGGTAACCGCGCCGTCAACCGCAGCATCAACCTCAACATCAAGGCTGGCGAAATGGTCGGCCTGGTGGGCCACTCCGGTTCCGGCAAATCCACCCTGGTCAATCTGATCTGCCGCTTCTACGACGTGGCCGAGGGCGCCATCATGCTCGACGGCGTGGACATCCGCTCCTTTGCCGTGTCGGACTACCGCCGCAACATCGGCCTGGTGCTGCAGGAGCCCTTCCTGTTCTTCGGTACCATCGCCGAGAATCTGGCCTACGGCAAACCGGATGCTACCCGCGCCGAGATCATCGCCGCCGCCCGCGCCGCGCACGCGCACGAATTCATCCTGCGTCTGCCGCAAGGCTACGATTCGATGGTGGGCGAGCGGGGCCAAGGCCTGTCTGGCGGCGAACGCCAGCGTATCTCGATTGCCCGCGCCCTGCTGATCGATCCCAAGATTCTGATTCTGGATGAAGCCACGGCTTCGGTCGACTCGGAAACGGAAAAAGAGATCCAGCGCGCACTGGAGAATCTGGTAAAAGGCCGCACCACCATCGCGATTGCCCACCGCCTCTCGACGCTGCAGAAGGCCGACCGTCTGATCGTGCTCGATCGCGGCGAAGTAGTGGAAGAAGGCCCGCACGACGATCTGATGGCACTGGAAGGCGCCTACTACCGTCTGTATCAGGCGCAGGCACGCAATGCCGCTACCCTGGCCGAAGAATAAGCAGAGAACCGACTCATGACGACACAATTCAAACTGACGCGCGATGCCTACGGCAAGCTGATACTGACCACGCCGGAAGGCGATGTACACGAAGGCGTAGCGCCCGTGCGCGCCTTCCCGGTGCAGGCGCCGGAAGACGGCATCTCGCTGGTGAACACTGACGGCAAGGAAGTGGGCTGGATAGACCGCATCGAAGACCTTGATGCGCAGGCGGGCGCACTGGTGCGCGAAGAGCTGGCAGGACGCGAGTTCATGCCGGAGATTAGCCGCATCCACGGCGTGACCAGCTATGCCACGCCTTGCACGTGGACGGTGACGACCGATCGCGGCGAAACCGTGTTTGTACTGCGCGGCGAAGAGGATATCCGCCGCCTCACCGTCGATACGCTCTTGATCTCGGACATACACGGCATTCACTTCCTGGTGCGCGATCTGCGCGAGCTGGACAAGCACAGCAAGAAGATACTCGACCGTTTCCTGTAAGCCGCCGCAGACGCCAACGGGGTCAGGCAGGGCAAGCGGGCAGCTAACCCCTTGCTCTACCTGACCCCGTTTTGTTATGCGCCGTTCTAGCGGAAAGCCTTGACCAGCGTTTCCAGCTTCACTTTCAGCGACTTGTCGTAGTGGCTCACTGGCGGCACCTCGCGTTTCACGCCCAGCAGTTCATACACGGCCATCTGCGCGGCGCGTACCGAATACTCCACCGTGAACACCACATCTTCCGGTATCTCGACGAACTGGATGACGAAAGCCAGATTGCGCGAGTTGGTCGGCACCGGCAGCGGACGGTCGCTCTTGAAGCGCGGCATAAACATGCTGGTGATGTAAGGCATACGGCAAGGGATGCAGTTGGCCTTGGCCATGATCTCCATATCGAAGTTCAGGTGGCCGCACAGTTCGCGCAGTATCTCTTCGCCGGTGCAGTCAGCCATAGGCTTGGCGACGAAGTTACCCACGCGATCGGGATGCAGCGCATAGCCCCAGAACACCTGCACGCCTTCCGGCTGGCCGGCAAAGTGCGGCTGGTGCGCCAGCACCACCGACATCAGCCAGTTGGAATCCTTGAACGTCACCAGCCCGCCCGTACCATCGGCATTGCCGGTGAACTGCTCCATCTTGTCGAAGAAGGCCGGATCTTTCAAGGTCACGGTGAACGACTCCCACCACGATTCCGGAATGCTGGTATTGAAGGCCGCAGGGTTGCCGAACTGCGGGCGGTCCACCGCCAGCTTTTCCCACAGCGCCCAGCCCTGGCTGTCGCGCTTATCGAATTTTGGCGGCGCGCTATGCATGCTGCCGAAGCTGGACGCATCCGTCATCGAACCGTTCTGGAAGAACACCAGATCCTGCGGGCGTACTTCGATGGTTTCCGCCACGCCATCACGAACGCAATGCAGGCGCTCGGCGATGGTATTGCCGCCATCTTCATCCAGTTCGATGTCTTCCACCTTGCAGTTGTGGACCACACGCACGCCCTGCTCCAGCAGCCAGTGCTGCAGCGGACGCACCAGCGAATCGTACTGGTTATACACGGTACGCTTCACACCGGCCAGCGTTTCGATGCGCGAAAACTCCATCATGAAGCGAAGCAGATAGCGCTTGAATTCCACCGCACTGTGCCACGGCTGGAAGGCAAAAGTTGTAGCCCACATATACCAGAATTTGGTTTCGAAAAATTCCGGCGACAGCCAGTCAGTGATAGGCGTATTGCCGAGTTTTTCTTCATCGGCTTCGGCCAGCGCCATCAGCTCGGCGCGCTCGTGCATGTTGAAACCCATCGACGACACATTCAGGCGGAAGCGGTTACGGTCTACCAGTCGCGCTTTCGAATGCGATTTGTGCATCTGGTTGAACGCGATAGTTTCGTCATACACGGTCTGGCCCGCGTGTTCAAGCGAGGGAATGCTCTTGAACAGATCCCAAGTGCACTCGTAGTTATCGGTGGTGAGCATGCGGCCGCCACGCAGGGTGTAGCCGGTTTCGGCATTGCCGCCGCCATCCAGACTGCCGCCCGACAAAGGCGACGCTTCGAAGATGGTAATTGCGCTGCCCGGCACGCCGGCATCACGGATCATGAAGGCCGCAGCGGCAAGGTTACCGATACCGCCGCCGACCAGATATGCTTTGATGGAATCACTCATGACATTACCCTCTTGTATGAAAAATCATAGAAATAGAATGTCATGATAGTGCGCTGCACAAGCCAAAATTACGAGGCAGCACTCTAAAGCGCGGTTTCCATGCGCTAGATCAAAAAAGCAAAATAATAGAGTGCGTATAAAAATCGGGGTCGGGCAAACGGGCACTTTTCAAAATTTGCCCATTTGCCCGACCTGACCCCGAAGTTTATGTTTTACTCTTCCGTGTACATATTGGCGTACTTGAGGCCGAAGTAGAGGATGAAGGTGTAGCAGGCTGCGGGCACCATGAAGGATGTCTGCAAGCTCAGGCTATCGGCCAGCAGGCCCTGCGCAAACGGTACCAGCGCACCGCCCACAATCGCCATGCACAGCAGGCCGGAGCCCTGCCCCGTCAGCGGGCCCAGTTTGTTCAGCGCCATCGAGAAAATGGTCGGGAACATGATGGAATTGAACAGGCCCACGGCCAGCATGGCCCACATGGCGACATGGCCGCTACCGAAGATGCCCAGCAGGACCAGCGCGATTACGGCAGCCGCGTTAAAGGCCAGCGCCTTGCCGGGGCTGATGTAGCGCATGGCAGCAAAACCGATGAAGCGGCCTACCATGGCGCCACCCCAATAGTAGCTGACGAATGGCGCTGCATCGGCAGGCGCAAGGCCAGCCACTTTGGCATCGCCAATAAAGTTGATGAGGAAGCTGCCGATGCTGACTTCACCACCCACGTACAGGAAGATGGCAATGGCACCCAGTACCAGATGGCGTTGCTGCAGCACCTGCGGCCAGCCGCCGGTGCTGGCAGCTTCTCCATCCACGATCTTGGGCAGGCGCGCCATGGCAAACAGCACCGCCAACAGCAGCAAGGCCGCGGCCAGCGCCAGATACGGCCCCTGCACCGCCGCAGCCTGCGCCGCATGGTAAACGGCCAGCTGTTCGCTGCTCTGCTTGGCCAAATCTTCCGCGCTCAGGACGCCGCCCGCCAGTATCAGCATGCCGCCCAGTGTAGGCGCCACCGTGGTGCCCAGCGAGTTGAAAGCCTGCGTCAGCGTCAGGCGGCTCGATGCCGTCTGCGCATCTCCGAGCACCGTCACGTACGGATTGGCTGCCACTTGCAGGATGGTGATGCCGCCCGCCAGTACGAAGAAGGCCATCAGGAACAGCGTGTAGCCGCTGGTGGCAGCCGGGTAGAACAGCGCGCAACCGGCGGCAGCGATGGTCAGCCCTGCTACGGCACCGTGCTGGTAGCCGATTTTCTTGATCAGCATACCGGCCGGTATGGAGACGATGAAGTAGGCACCGAAAAAGCAGAACTGCACCAGCATGGCCTGCACGTAGCTGAGCGTGTACACGGCTTTCAGATGCGGGATCAGCACGTCGTTAAGCGACGTCAGCAGGCCCCACATGAAAAACAGGATAGTGACGATGACGAGCGGGCCGGTATTGCTGGCTCCCTGCGCCACCTCGCCGCGTAGCGGCATGCTGTGGGAATGGTGTTCCATGTTGATCTAGTCTCCGTCTGATTATTTGAAATCGCCGCACTTGAGTGCATCGGCATCGTGGGCTGCACCGCCGACGATCTGCACGTTGGCAAAGCTGGCGCTGAAGGCTGCGTCGGCTGCCACGCTGAACGGCACGCTCATCGCCGACAGCGCGGCACCGCGGGCGCTGAAGCAGGCCAGCGGCATTTTCACCGTCTGCTTTTCCTTGCCAGCCAACTGCTGGAAGATGGCGCTGGCGTCCAGCTCCGTGCCATCTACGCCTACAGCGACCTTGCCCTGCGGCGCAGCGGACACGATCACATCAAACTGCAGGGCCGCATCCTGACTGGCATACGCAGGCAGTGGCGCAGCTTTGGCAGCCTGTGCTTCCAGCTTGGCCGGGCCGCTCCAGGTCAGGCGCTTGGCATCCTGCTGGGTGTTCACCTGTGCCGTTTCCACTTTCACCGTCGGCAAATTGAATACGGCATTCAGGTCGGCCCCCAGCGCCACGCGCTGGCCGGCGCTGCTCACGTACAGCGCGTAGGCGGACCGGTCAGCTGGTGCATAGATAGGCATGGCGGTAGTTTTGCCACAGCCGCCAGCCGGATAGCTGGCATCGAGTTGCGGCAGGCTGACCTTGCTCCGATAGTTCAGGCCATAGCCAAATTTGAACAGCGGGTCATACTTGGCGTCGCCCACATTGAGCGGCGACTGGCAGGCCGACTTCGGCCACGAGAACGACAGCTTGCCGTGGAAATCCGCATTGACCTTGCCATCGGCTTTGCGGAACAGAACATCCGCAACACCCTTGCCTTCGGTGCCCGGCAGCCATGCGGCCACAAAGCTGTCCGACAGGTTGAGCAAATCGTTCACATACATCGGACGGCCCGACATCAGCACCGTCACTACCGGCTTGCCTTTGCCTGCCACAGCCTGCAGCACAGCCAGATCTTCCGGATGGCGGCCGGACAGGCGCAGCGTACCCGATGGGCCGATATCGCCATCACCTTCCGCATACGGGGTTTCACCGATCACGGCGATGACGGCATCGAACTGCGACACATCGACGCCAGCTGCGTTTTCACTGAAGGTGACGTTGGCCTTGCCCACAGCATCCTGGATGCCGGCGAGTATGCTGTCGCTGACCGGATAGTCCGAATTCTTGTTGTCCGTGCCCTGCCACGTCAGCGACCAGCCACCCGACTGGTTGGCCAGATTATCGGCGCTCTTGCCCACCACCAGTACTTTTTTGCCACGCGCCAGCGGCAGCACGCCGCCGTTATTTTTCAGCAGCACCAGCGATTCACGCACAGCCTGGCGTGCCAGTGCACGTGCCTGCAGCGCTTCCTGCTTGCCAGCATAGGCGTTCCGCGACGGCTTCTTGCCATCGAACAGACCCGCGCGCAGCTTCACCCGCAGGATGCGGGTCACGGCATCATCAATGCGAGACATCGGAATCTGGCCTTGCTCCACCTGTGCGATAGTGTTGGCAATGAAGGTTTTCCAGTGCTCGGGCACCATTACCATATCGACACCGGCATTGATCGATGCAGGGCAGCTATCGACCGTACAACCCGGCACTTCGGCAATCGCATTCCAGTCGCTGACGATCAGGCCATCGAAGCCCATTCTGGTTTTCAGCGCATCGGTCAGCAGGGCTTTACTGCCATGCATCTTGCCGTAGTCGACACCAGCTTGAACATCGTTCCAGCTATTGAAGGAGGCCATCACCGTCTGCACGCCAGCCTGCAGCGCTGGATAGTAGCCCTGCGCGTGGATGTTAATCATGTCCGCCTTGCTGGAGCGGTTGACGCCACGGTCCTTGCCTTCTGCCGTGCCGCCGTCGCCCACAAAGTGCTTGGCTGTCGCCACCACCGTGTTATCCGATGTCAGATCGCCCTGCAGACCCTGCACGTAAGCGGCGGCATAGTCCTTGACGATGGCCGGATCTTCCGAGAAGCTCTCGTAGGTGCGGCCCCAGCGGTCATCGCGCACCACGGCCAGCGTTGGCGCAAACACCCAGTCTATGCCGGTGGCGCGCACGGCTTTGGCCACCGCCTGCGCCATTTCGCCTACCAGCTTTTTATCGCGCGCCGCACCCAGGCCTATATTGTGCGGGAACAGTGTGGCGCCATACATATTGCTATTGCCGTGCATCGCATCGATGCCCCAGATCACGGGAATGTGCACCTTCATATCGGTGCTCATCGAAGCGTCATAATAGGCGTCGGCCAGTTTTACCCAATCCGCAGCCGTCGCATACTTGTTCCCATCCGGCCAGCTGCCACCGCCATTGAGTACCGAACCGATGTAGTACTCGCGCACCTGCGCGGGCGTGATGAATTTGATTTCCGGCTGGGTGATCTGGCCGATCTTTTGCGCCAGCGTCATGCCCGCCACGATCTGGGCGATACGCGCTTCCATTACCTTGTCCTGCTTGACGGCGCTGGTGATGTGCGGCCAGTCCTTGAGCGGCGCGCTGCCTGCTGCTGCGGCGGTAGCGGTAACAGCAGCGCTCAAGGCTAGCGTTGCTGCCATTACGGCGCGGCGCATCAGGTAATTGTGTGGTGTGGTCTTCATGGTTTTGCTGTCCCCTTGTGAGATTTAGTTATGTGCGCCGTGCAGAAAGGCGCTGTACCAGTGGCCGCTATGCTTGAGCGTGCGCTCCTGCGTGGCGTAGTCGATATAGGTCAGGCCGAAGCGCCGCAGATAGCCTTCTGCCCATTCAAAATTATCCAGCAGGCTCCAGGCGAAATAGCCGTGGATGTTAGCGCCGGCAGCAATTGCGTCGCGCATCGCCGCTAGATGGCGGATCAGATAATCACGCCGCTGCACGTCGTCGATGCTGCCATCGGCGCTGACGTGATCGTCGTAAGTCGATCCGTTTTCCGTCACGTACAGCGGGCCGGTGGGATAGTCGCGCTCGATGCGCTGAAGTAGTTCTACCATGCCTTGCGGTGCCACTTCCCAGCCGAACGCGGTGCGCTCGCGCCCTTCCGGATGGACGATCTCGCTACGCAGCGGATAATGTTCCGGCGCATCACGCACCACCTCGGGGAAGTAGTAGTTCACACCGAGGAAATCCAGCGGCGCGGCGATGGCGTCCATGTCGCCCGCTTCGATGTGCGGCGCATCGTCTCCCACCAGTTCCAGCACCTGCTGCGGATAGCCTCGGCCGTACAGCGGATCAAGGAACCAGCGGTTACGCAGGCCGTCATGGCGCTGCACCGCCGCCTGATCCGCCGCGCTGTCGCTGGCCGCTTTGATGGGGTGCAGGCTCAGTGCGATGCCCACCTGCGCATCCGGCACCTGTGCACGGATCAGCGCCACGGCGCGGCCATGCGACACCATCACGTGATGACACACCTGTAGCGCCAGCGGCAGGCTGCGGTTGCCCGGCGCATGCATGCCGTCCCAGTTGCCATGCATGGCCGT
>Ga0187842_1000391_pt1 | contig 22033 bp, 18 predicted proteins | sample SpaLakP09_SKY_41_FD_134514 | JGI IMG/M metagenome (GOLD analysis project Ga0187842, IMG submission 134514) | Oligotrophic lake water microbial communities from Sparkling Lake, Wisconsin, USA - SP09_SKY_41 | ecosystem: Environmental > Aquatic > Freshwater > Lake | place: USA: Sparkling Lake... | reverse complement strand
GTCATAGCCATTCACTGTCCAGCGGTCAAATCTGGCCGTCTCTCCAAGAACCAGTACATAGGTTTCTTGCGTGCTTGCGCTTGCCGGCCCGGTTGCCACAGCACCAAAGCGAAACTGGCTCAGCTCCTGCTCCATGCCGTGCATGAATTTTTCTTCCTGCAGAAACATCCACAACCTGAGCGGAACACCGTAAGGAAAAGTATCTTTCACTGTAGAAAGCAAAGGATGTAAATGGCCGACACCAAACAATTTCTCCCGGGCATCTTCGCTGACGGTAGGAAAGCGGTTAGCATTTGCTTCCTTCAGGTAGGCACTGGCACTCATGGCACCAATATACCATCCATAGCCTGCCACACAGAGCAAGCAGAGTATCGGAAAACCACCTGGCCGGTAATGGCTGCGACGCGAAAAATGCATCGCCAAGATGGTACTGACCGCACACAGCAGCAGCCACAGAGCGACCGCCTGGCTACGCTCGACCAGATAATTGAATGATTCACTGCCGTCACTAGTTGTGAGTATGGAAAACAGGCTCGAACCAGATATGCCACCAAACTGATAAGCTACATGAGCTTCGGCACCAGCCAAGACCGCCAGCATGGCCGTCACCAACTTGAGCACCAGGCTCTTCTTCCACAATTGGAATAGCAGGAATGAAATTGGCAAAACGAACAAGACGATCTTACCACCGTACAGTGGCAGTGCAGCAGCCTTGGCAACGACGATGCCATTGGTAATGGCAAACGGCATCAATAAGAAGAAGAATGACAGCAACTCAAAGCCCAGACCCTTATCTGGATGACGCATATCCTCGCTTCGCTCGCTGACCTGCATGACTGACGAATTCATTTTTTCTTGCCGCCAGCGCCGAAACCCTGGCATGACCTGACTTATTGTTGATGGGAAGGAGATACTGCTTGCGCACGCAGACGCATGACTGAGTTTTCATTATTGAATTCAATGCCATCAGGGCCCCAGCCATTGACAACACTGCGGGCCTTATCTGACATCAAACCAGTGTCCCCTTGTAAATTTTCAAAGTAGATGACATTGCCTTTTACCCTGTAGTGACCTGACAATTGTTTACTGACGTCTGGTTTGGCTTTGCTCCTGTCCTTCTTTGCCGCGTAAGAAGAAATACTGAATTGAAAACTGCGATTTTCTGCCAGGTTCATCTTGTACTCCAGAACCTGCTGCCTGGATTCGACCGAGTTCACAAATGTTCCTGGCCAAATTTTCACGTCTGGCTTTTTTTCAGCGTCTTCCACCTGTTTTGCATATACCGGTGTTTCGTTTGCAGGTGTATTCCCTACCGCATCAAGTTCGTTGTTGCTGGAAAAAAGCCTGAAAAGCAGGGCAATACCAGCTACTGTTACTGCAACCAGTGCAAATTTGGGAATCAAACGCATGAAATTCTCTTTATATGTCGTGGATAGAAGATGAACGCATTTCATCGGCCAAAGTGAAATGAGTTCTAACAAATGAAAGTAAAATTTCATCAGCCGTAGAGATATAGGCAATGTTATCATTAGCTGACAAAAACTGCTCAGAAAAACCGTAGCAGGTCGCCCTTCAAAGAAATCCATACATTGCTACATCAGGGGAATCGGGGATTATGAACACCATATTTATTGCCTTGCTGGCCAATATGATAGGCAACGAAATGTTGGCGCCAAATCAGCCGCGTCCAAATGGCTTGCCGATCCTGTATCGCTGTGAAATATATCCGCAAGCAAAGATCGACCCGGAAACTTTTGACATGGTCGTCACTCAGGGTCTACGCAATTGCATTGCGGTCAGGGAAATGACTTTTCCAGAGTACCTGGACTGGCGTGACCAACAGAAAAATGCAAAATAACCAAGGCGTGTTGACACATCGTTTAGTCAATGCCCCTTAGATTGCACCTGATTTTCGCTACACCGAAACCTTCGAACTTTTACTGCATAGCTCGCCTTCAGGTAACAAGCTGCCATACATCTGCTATTTTTGTTAAGGTGTGTGACTGAGACCGATGTACCTGGCATTGGCGCATCAAGAACATAAATACATGGTGTAACTCCGTCCGGTACGTCTCAAATCAGGATATCAAAAGTAATTACTCACTTGCATGGCGGCAATTAAAAGTCCCATACTGATAGGCTATACTCACAGGCAAGACCTGTCCGGCAACGCCTGCGATTTGTACCTGACCACCTACCAACAAAAACTTCATGAAAATCTTAGGCATAGACCCTGGCTTGCGCACTACCGGTTTTGGCGTGATTCATAAACAAGGCAGCAAGCTGACCTATATCGCATCAGGCACCATCAAGACGATCGATGGCACCCTCCCCGAGCGTTTGAAGACGATATTGTCAGGTGTTTCGGAGATAGTACGCACTTACCAGCCTGATTGCGCAGCGATAGAAAAAGTCTTTGTAAACGTCAATCCACAATCCACTCTGTTACTGGGACAAGCGCGAGGTGCGGCGATTTGTGCGTTGGTGGCGGCGGATCTGGCGGTGGCAGAATACACGGCCCTGCAAGTCAAACAGGGTGTGGTCGGCCATGGCCGTGCCAGGAAAGAACAGGTGCAGGACATGGTGCAACGCCTGTTGGCCTTGTCGGGCTTGCCTGGCAGTGATGCTGCCGATGCATTGGGTGTCGCGATTTGCCATGCTCATAGTGGCGAAGCGCTAGCGGCTTTGGGCGCAATTGCGCCGGGACTGGCCAAAAAGGGCTTGCGCGTCAAGGGTGGGCGTCTGGTAGGCTAGGCCTATACAGAACTCATTTCATTGCAGTAACGCAATATCCATATAATTTCCTCGCATTTGCCTCGTCAAACGCACAAGAATCGTTTACTATCACTGCTTATTCATACAGTATGAAAGCAGTCTCATGATAGGTCGCATTGCAGGTACTTTGATAGAAAAGAATCCTCCGCAATTGCTGGTCGATTGCCAGGGCGTAGGCTATGAAGTCGACGTGCCCATGAGCACCTTCTATAACCTGCCTCACCTGGGTGAAAAAGTGGTCTTGCTGACCCATCTGGCGATACGCGAAGATGCCCATGTGCTGTTTGGTTTTGGTACTGCAGAAGAACGCACGACATTCAAGCAATTGATCAAGATCAGCGGCGTTGGTGCCCGTACTGCGCTCTCCATTTTGTCAGGCATGTCGGTGGCTGACCTGGCACAGGCGATCACCCTGCAAGAAGCCGGGCGCCTGACGCGTGTACCTGGTATAGGCAAGAAGACCGCCGAACGCCTGCTGCTGGAACTCAAAGGCAAACTAGGTGCCGACCTCGGTACTGCGACTGCCGCACTGGCAGCCGGCGACCATAGTGCCGATATCCTGAATGCCTTGCTGGCCCTGGGTTATTCCGATAAAGAAGCCTTGCTGGCCATGAAATCGGTGCCTGCAGGTAGTGGCGTTTCTGATGGCATCAAGCTGGCATTGAAAGCATTGTCCAAAGGCTAAGCGATGACGATACAGACCGACAATCTTTCTTCGAATTTCAGCGAGCCGCGCATTATTGCGGCGACGCCCAGCTCCCCCAATGAAGAAGCGATAGAACGCGCCCTGCGCCCCAAACAACTAGATGAATATGTGGGGCAGGAAAAGATACGCGGCCAACTGGAAATTTTTATCACGGCTGCCAGGCAGCGCAGTGAAGCGCTTGATCACACCCTGCTGTTTGGCCCGCCAGGCCTGGGGAAAACCACGCTGGCGCATATCATTGCGCGTGAGATGGGTGTCAACCTGCGCCAGACTTCTGGCCCGGTGCTGGAACGTGCCGGTGACCTGGCAGCCCTGCTGACGAATCTGGAAGCCAATGATGTACTCTTCATTGATGAGATACACAGGCTTTCACCAGTCGTAGAAGAGATTTTGTATCCGGCGCTGGAAGATTACCAGATCGACATCATGATAGGTGAAGGCCCGGCAGCGCGCTCAGTCAAGCTGGATTTACAGCCCTTCACTCTCGTCGGCGCCACCACCCGTGCCGGCATGCTGACCAATCCGCTGCGCGACCGTTTTGGTATCGTCGCCCGGCTGGAATTTTATACACCGGAAGAATTGACCAAGATCGTCACCCGCTCTGCATCGCTGCTGGGTGCCCCGATACAGGCTGATGGTGCGCGTGAAATCGCTCAGCGGGCACGCGGTACACCTCGTATCGCCAATCGCCTGTTACGGCGGGGACGCGATTATGCAGAGGTCAAAGGGAATGGTGAAATCACCAAAAACATTGCCGATGCTGCCTTGAAGATGCTCGATGTCGATGCCGTTGGCTTTGATTTGATGGACAGAAAACTGCTGGAAGCCATCCTCTTCAAATTTGGCGGTGGCCCGGTAGGCCTGGACAATGTTGCCGCCGCCATAGGAGAAGAACGCGACACCATAGAAGATGTACTGGAACCCTATCTGATACAGCAGGGTTTTTTGCAACGCACGCCCAGAGGCAGGATAGCAACCCCATCTGCCTATGAACATTTTGGCGTAACCATGCCAAGGTCGGGCAATAACGGTGACCTATGGGGCGGTAGCTAATACCTCGACCGCTTCTTGGTTAGTGCTCAATACAACCAAATTTGATGCCATGTCCTTACAAGCCGAACAACATGCCTATGCATTTCTTGAAGCAAGGGCACGCACCCAGAATGTCAGCCCGCTGAGCTGGCAGTTCGAATTAAGCATCGCGGATGCCTATGACATTGCCAAAGCATCTGACACCATACGCGCCGCCGAAGGCGAGGTACGCATAGGTCGCAAACTGGGGTTTACCAACCGCAAGCTGTGGACCAAGTATGGAGAGAAAGCCGCCATACGCGAACCTATCTGGAGCAGCCTTTTCGATAGCACCGTACGCTATGTGGAAGACAACCATGCCTACCAAAGCCTGACAGGCGCATTGCAACCACGTATAGAGCCGGAAGTGGTATTCAAGCTGGGCAGGACGCCTGCTGCTGATGCCTGCATAGAAGAGCTGGCGGATTGCCTTGAATGGATGGCACATGGCGTAGAGATCGTCGTCAGCCCCTACCCTGACTGGAAGTTTGAGGCCGCCGATGCAATAGCGGCATTGGGCTTGCACGGCACCCTGCTGATCGGTGAGCCACGTATTTTGTCGAGTTCCAGTCGCCAGCATCTGGCTGAATTGCTGGCCAATGCCAGCGTCTCCCTGTCTTGTGATGGCTCATTGCTGAGTGCGGGTTATGGCAGTAATGTGCTGGACAGCCCATTGCATGCGATCTGGTATTTGCATGGTTTGCTGCAAAAACAACCGCAATTTCCACCGTTGCAGGCTGGCGAGATTATCACCACTGGCACCTGGACAGATGCCTATCCGGTCCTGCCAGGTCAAACCTGGGGCACCGCTTTCTCTGGCATCCCTTTACCAGGCCTGAGTGTCAGTTTTGCATAAAAGTCGCTAACGGCTGGCCTATTGCGGATAACTCCATGAATTTTAGCAATTAATAAATTATAGAAGATGGGCAGAAAGGCTGGCATAAATGATGTCAGCCTTTTTTGCGGTCGCAGCACAAACAAGCTGACCAGCCTGGAGCCTGGAAGCGACCATCAGGAATCATTCAGATAGCTTTAGCACTAAAATGAGAAAAGCACCCCTAAGGGTGCTTTTTCAGTCTTGCCAAGCTTTTTCTATACTGACTTAAGTCAGCATAAAATTAGAACTTGTGACGGATACCAACGTTGACCAGACGGACTGTTGCGCCGTTAGGTACTGGATGGAAATTTGCAGCGGAGTCTGCACTACCCAAGGCGGCGTTTGCATCATTGCTTGCACGAGACAAAGAAGTGTACACGTTAGTACGCTTGGACAAGGAATGTGTGTAACCAACGGCAATGTGATTACCGTCAGCTGCTTTCAACGCGCTGTTTTGGTTGGAAGAGCGGATGTAACTAGCAACAACAGCACCAGCTGTGCTTACAGGTACAGTTGCACCCAACAACCAAGTGCGGCGATCAACACCAGCAGCACCTTTGCCATCATCACTTACTTTACCGAAAGCCAGGTGACCTGTTGCCATACCGAAATTATAGGTAGCACCCAGGAAAATTGCCTTAGTTGCGTTGTTGCCAGCAGCGTTTTGGGAATTGTTATATACCAGTTGTGCGTTCAAATCGCCAACAGAATAAGCACCGCCCAAAGTGTAGTAACGGCCTGCAGTATTATTGCCAGCAACTTCACCGAAACCATACATTGCTGTACCAGTGAAACCACTGATGGAATTGGTGCTATAGGAAACGGAGTTATTGACGCGGATGGAATTCCAGTTATCCCACAGGAAGTAAGTACCAGCGCCCAAAGAGCTAGTACCAGAACCAGCTGTGCCAGTAGTCATGCCTGTGCCAAACGGATCGATAGTATCAATCGCAACGAACATTGGCGTGTATTGACGACCGAAGCTCACAGAGCCGAAATCACCAGACAAACCTACCCAAGCTTGACGACCGAAAGCACGGCCACCTTGAGCGGAACTACCTGTATCAGCATTGACACCCATTTCCAATTGGAAATTAGCTTTCAGACCGCCGCCCAGATCTTCAGAGCCTTTAAAGCCCAAACGGGAGCCGGATTGAATACCGCTATCCAAGGCCAGAGTAGAGCCTGCAGGATCGCCAGTGTTTTGATGTTGCAAGGCCATATCTACAACACCGTAGATAGTTACGGAAGATTGAGCTTGTGCTGTACCAGCAACAGCAGCCAAAACTGACAGAGCGATGAGTGATTTTTTCATTGATATTTCTCCAAAGGATTTCACATTGATATGAACTACATTAAGCACAATTCGCGCAAAACAGAGCCAAAAATTGATCGTACGAAACGCGCTAATACTTAAGATCCAACAATACTGCTAAAAAGAAGTTAACGTATTTGACCAAAAATGGTGTTAGACAGCCAAGCTAAATCGGCTTTTGGAGGGAATATGGGGCGATAATGTCTCGGATAAGCAACAAAAATTGCCACCAAAGAAAGTATTCTAATGCAATTAAAGCAAGCTTAACCAGATGAAATTATTGCTTAAAGACTATGCATTTACAAATAAAATGCGGTGAAAACAAAATTGCAAAGGCCGCGCAAGCGACCTTTGCAAATAAAGACCGATATTTATTATCAGAATGCGTGCAACACACCCACTGCTGTCCGGGTTGCCGAACTGTTACCTGCACCGATGATGCCCAAAGCCAGGGATACATCTTGTGCATTTACAGAACCAGCACGTGCATAAGTCAAAGAAGCATAGGCCGTTGTACGTTTGCTAAATGCATACTTACCCAACAAAATGTATTGATCTGCCTTGCCGCTGATGTCGCCGGAGCGCTTGGTATTGTAAAAAGCGGTAGTCAAGGTCATTTGATCAGACAAGCTGAAGTCTGCACCCAGGCCTATCACAGCCAATTTGCGGCCATCAGCATTTGGCAGTGCATCAATCTTGATTTTGCCATCAACTTTGGTATACGCATAAGTACCGCGCAGCATGACAGTTGGAGCAACTTTGAACTTGGCACCACCTGCAAAGCCAGACAAACTAGCTCCACCAGTGTTGTCTTTCAGCTTGGCATAAGACAGGGCTGCACCATTGGTACCATCAGTAAAGAAACCGGACAAACCAGCATAGTTACTTGCAGTGTTGTCACCCGCTTTTTCACCAAAGCCATACATCAGCGCACCACCGAAGCCTGACATAATTGGAGAAACGTATTTGATCGAGTTATTTTGACGCAAGCCTGAACCGCCCTGGTTAGTACCGAAACCACCAAACAGTGCACCTGAATTCAGCGCACTAACCATGACGTTAGGATTGGAACCTGCGTGTGCCAGACTGATAGGGTCGGCCAGACCGACAGAGTCAACGCCCAGAATATTATTGCGGCCCAGAGTGACACTACCAAAACTGCCAGACAGACCTACCCAAGACAGACGGTCAAACAAGGAAGTATTGCTACCAACCTGATTGAATACATTACCACCATAACCTGCACCGGCCGTGCCAGTATCATTGGCCAACGTGCCTTCCAGATTGAAATTCGCTTTCAAGCCGCCGCCCAGGTCTTCAGAACCCTTGATGCCCCAACGGGAAGTCAGCAACTGACCTGCATCCATGGAGAATTTGGAACCGCCATTTGCTGTTGCATTGGTGGTGGCGACAACTGCTGCATCTACGATACCGTAGATGATGATGGAAGATTGCGCTGAGGCTGTTGCTGCAAATGCGCTCAAAACTGCGAATGCCAGTATCGATTTTTTCATTGAATGCGTCTCCAAAATTATTAAAATTATGTGGCTGCACCTGGTTAGCAGTCAGCCTTTTATACTCTATTCAGTCTTGCCAAGACTTCGAAACCTGCTGATTAAGAAGCTAGATTCCATTGAAACAAATTAAAGGAAATTGGGCAAAGAGAATTTGCGAACGATCGTATTTAAGCAAATTTTATGTGGCGTTATCACAACAAGCATCTTCTTTCTCATTATTAGAACATTAAGTTTTTTGTAGGTTTCCAGAGTTGGTCTGATGGCGCAAAACGCCAAACATTCCTACAATAGTTACTGTGTTGGCTGTGCGTTATCAGCGCAACCCCTTCTAGTCGTCTACTTAAAGAACAATATGACCCCATTATCAGCATCACCCAAGGGTAGCCTCGATCAGTTGATTGGCAAATTTGACCGAGCTTTGCGCGTCATAAGTGGCCAGGCGATTGCCAGGCGGGCGAACCCCGCACATGAATTGCCTGATGACAATTTATCCGAGCAAGATAAAGCCCATAGCGCAGGTTTGATGCGCGTTAATCATGTTGGTGAAATTTGCGCCCAGGCCTTGTATGATTCACAAGGCGCGAACGCGCACACGGAAGACATACGGCAGCAATTCCAGCATTCCGGCATAGAAGAAGAAGATCATCTGGCCTGGACTGCAAAAAGGTTGCAAGAACTGAATTCACATATCAGTCTGCTCAATCCGCTCTGGTATGCCGGAGCGTATGCCTGCGGTACGCTGGCCGCCAAATTTGGTGATGCCGTCAGCTTGGGCTTTGTAGTCGAAACAGAAAAGCAGGTAGAAGCGCATCTGGCCAGCCATCTGGAAAAATTGCCTGCACAAGACTTGAAGTCACGCGCCATCGTTGAGCAAATGCGTCTCGATGAGATTGCTCATGGTGCTGCGGCCCAGGCTTTGGGTGCGAGTACCCTGCCGCAACCAGTTCAGGCAGGCATGAAGCTGATGGCCAAGGTCATGACGACCACGGCTTATTATGTTTAAAGATTTGATGTGAAAAAAGCAATGTCCTTAGAGCATGCTTAGGAGCTGAATCGAGCGTGCATCAGCGGGGTCAGAGCAACATTCAGGGTAAATTAAGCGCAGCGCAAAAAGCGCAATTTACTCCAGTGCCTGAGCCCCGCGTGGACGCCGGTTCAACACGCGCAGTAAGATTATTAACAGGTTCTTGAATGGTAAAAGAGCAAAATACAACCTTGCACCTGCGCTTGCTCTGGACTGCTAGCTAAATCTTTTCCAGCTTTGCGATGCTCAAATCCAGTTCTTTCATGCCAAACTTGCCGAAATTGATTTGTGCCCGCAAGCTGCCGCTGCCACCACCCCCATTCAGGTTCACAATCACGCCTTCACCAAACTTGGCGTGGGCCACATTCTGGCCTATGCGCCAGCTCATGCTGCCATGATTCTTGGTAAAAGTCTGCGAAATGCGGTTGGCAGCATCATCCGGTGCCTCATCCCAGGCAGACTTTTTATTGCCAAACCAGGTCGGTTGTACACGCGGCGTCAGCCACTTTAATGATTCTTCCGGCAATTCATCGAGGAAGCGTGAACGCATGTTGTACCGTGTCTGGCCATGCAGCATGCGGGTTTGTGAGAAACTCAGATACAGGCGCTTGCGGGCACGGGTGATCGCCACATACATCAGACGGCGCTCTTCCTCTACACCACTTTCTTCCTGCGCACTGTTCTCATGCGGGAACAAACCCTCTTCCAGACCGGTGATGAAAACCGCATCAAATTCCAGGCCCTTGGCTGAGTGCACGGTCATCAACTGCATGGCGTCCTGCCCTGCCTGGGCTTGATTATCACCCGCTTCCAGTGAAGCATGCGACAAGAAAGCAGACAGTGGTGACATCACCGTTGGCAGTGCTGCGTCGGCATCAATGATCTGATCGCCATTTCCGCTTTCCAGCAAGACTGCTGCACTGCTGGCCGGGCCGGCAAATGCTGGCGCTTCTTTATTGAAGCCTTCTTCCGACACAAACAGGGTGGCAGCGCTGACCAGCTGCTCCAGATTTTCTATGCGATCTGCACCTTCTTTTTCAGTCTGGTAATGGGTCAGCAGACTGCTGACTTCCAGCACGATCTTGACCATCTCGGGCAAAGGCAGGTTCTGTGTTTCAAAACGCGCGCCTTCTATCAGTTTGACAAAATTGGCCAAAGAGAAACCGGCCTTGCCAGCCACGTAAGGCACAGCGGCATACATGGACATATTCTGCTGTCTGGCAACATCCTGCAATTGCTCAAGCGAGCGCGCACCTATGCCACGGGTAGGGAAGTTCACCACGCGCAAAAAGGCCGAATCATTGTGCGGGTTATCCATCAATTGCAGATAGGCGATGGCATGCTTGATCTCAGCGCGTTCAAAGAAGCGCTGGCCGCCATACACACGGTAGGGAATATTCGCCGTGAACAGAGCATGCTCAATCACACGCGATTGCGCATTCGATCTGTAAAGTATGGCAATCTCGCTCCGCAGCGAGCCTTCGCGTATCAGGTTCTTAGCTTCTTCTATGATCCAGTTGGCTTCCTGTATGTCGCTACTGGATTCCATGATACGCACCGGCTCACCATGACCAGCATCAGTACGTAGATTTTTGCCCAGGCGCTTGCTATTGTGTTCGATGAGTATATTAGCGCTGTCAAGGATATGGCCATGCGAGCGGTAATTCTGCTCCAGCTTGATCAGGTTTTGTACCTGAAATTCACGCTCAAAGGCTGACATATTGCCGACATTGGCACCACGGAAGGCATAGATACTCTGATCATCATCGCCAACAGCAAAGACAGCACCGCCCTTCTTGCTGCCCTCTCCAGCCATCAGCTTCAACCACTTGTATTGCAAGTCATTGGTATCCTGAAACTCATCGACAAGAATATGGCGGAATCTGTCCTGGTAATGTTCACGCAGCGGCTGGTTGCGGCTCAGCAATTCATAAGTACGCAACAACAGCTCAGCAAAATCAACCACGCCATCACGCTGACACTGGGCATCATACAAATCATACAAGCCAACCAGTTTGCGGTTGAAGTCGTCATAAGCATCTACTTGCGCCGCACGCAAACCCTGGTCCTTCGCGCCATTGATGAAATACATCAAGGTCTTGGGCGGGAATTTTTCATCGTCGATATTATTAGCCTTCAGCAAACGCTTGATGAAGGATAATTGGTCACCAGAATCAAGAATCTGGAAAGTCGATGGCAAACCGGCGTCGCGATGATGGGCGCGCAAAAGGCGGTTACACAGGCCATGGAAAGTCCCTATCCACATGCCGCGTGTATTAATCGGCAACATGGCCGACAGGCGCGTCAGCATTTCCTTGGCGGCCTTGTTGGTAAATGTCACGGCCAAAATACCACCAGGAGAGACCTGGCCAGTCTGTATCAGCCAGGCGATGCGGGTAGTCAGCACACGTGTCTTGCCAGAACCTGCGCCAGCCAAAATCAGGGCAGACTGTGCCGGCAAGGTCACGGCAGCAAGTTGTTCGGGATTTAAGTTGTGGAGTAAATTTTGCATAGGCAGATTATACGGGACTAAGCCCTCAGCACTTTAAGCCCAGGTTCTCCAAAGGAAAATTTATTGGGCATTAAAATGTGAAGTCTTGACAATGCAATTGAAAGCCGCAGATAATCGACACATCAACAAAGCCATTATTACTATGCAAACTCTGGACAAAGATCAGCAACAAGTACAAAGCAACGCTGCTTTGTGCATGGTCTTTGCCAAAGCCAAGAAACAGACGCTCATCTGACCGGGGCGTGCTGTCCCGTCAGGTGAGCTGACAGGATGGCAAAACGGTTTTCTTCCCTTGCACTCCATGTCAACTGCTGACGGGTCTTTTACCGGTCCACAGGAGAACAGGCATGTCCAGCAGCATCAGCAGTTCCAGCAATACACATCTTGAATCTGTCCATCAGGCCAGACGCACTGACTTTTCCGGCATCTGGGTCGCCCTGGTCACGCCATTTTGCGCCAGCGCAGACGCGGAAGTAGATTTCCCGGCCCTGCAGGCGCTGGCAAGCAAGCTGATCGCCGAAGGTGTGGCTGGCCTGGTGGTCTGTGGCTCTACTGGTGAAGCCGCAGCCCTTAGTGCAGAAGAACAATTGCAAGTGCTTGATGCTGTACTGGCTGTTGTTCCTGCCCATCAAATCATCATGGGCTTGAGCGGCAATCACATGGGGCAAGTCTTGCACAGGTTGGCACAGACAGGACAAAGAGGCGTTGCCGGTGTTCTGGTCACTCCCCCCTATTACATACGCCCATCACAAGCAGGCATCCTGCACTATTTCCATGAAATTGCTGATGCTTCTGCTGTACCCGTGCTGCTATATAACATTCCCTACCGCACCGGCGTGAACATGGAACTGCCTACCATACAAGAACTGGCCAGACATCCCAATATTGTCGCCATAAAGGATTGCGGCGGTAATCTGCAAGCCACCATGCAACTCATCATGGATGGAGATATCCAGGTGCTGGCGGGAGAAGACCATCAGTTATTCACGACACTCTGCCTGAGTGGCGCAGGTGGCATACTCGCTTCTGCACACTTGCGACCCGATCTGTTCCTGCGCTTGCAGGCACAGATCAGGGCAGGGCAACTTGAACAGGCCAGGACAATTTTTTATCACTTGCTACCCCTCATGCAGTCGCTGTTTGAAGAGCCTAATCCGGCACCTTTGAAAGCTGTGCTTGCTTCCATAGATTCCATACAAGACGTCTTGCGTGGACCTATGTTGTCTGCCAGTAGTGCGATGCAAGAAAAAATCTTGCAAGCATATGCGCGCCTACAAGATCTTGAGCCCATTTCTTGATATACATCATCAAATTTCAATATGGAGGTCACCCGACCTTGTCAGCAAACAATTGCGTAAATGTCCGTGCTGCCAGTTGCGGCTGCTCGCTCATGTACACGCTGCTGATCACTGCCACCATGTCAGCCCCCTGAGCAAGCAAGGGCTGGCAGTTTTCCAGTGTCATGCCGCCTATAACGACAATTGGCAAATCAAATTCCTTTATCGCATCGCCGACGATGCTGACGGGAGTGGTCACCGCATATTTCTTGATACGGGAAGGATAAAAACCACCAAAGGCAATGTAGCTCGCCCCTCCCCCGACGGCAGCGCGTGCCAGTTCAAGGTCACCATAGCAGGATGCCCCCAGTATCTTGCCTTCCCCCAGTCTTACCCTCGCATCCGCCACGGAAATATCCGTACCTCCTACATGCAAGCCATCTGCATCAATGTCGAGACAGAGTTCCAGATGGTCGTTGATGATGAAGGGTTTATTGAAGCGGCGGCATAATTCCAGCAAAGCCCGTGCCTGGGTCTTGCGTAGTTCCGGGCTGGCGGTTTTGTGGCGGTATTGCACGATATTTGCGCCGCCTTGCAAAGCCTGTTCTGTGATGGAAACCAATTGAGCAGTGTCTTCCCAGTCAGGGGTGACGATATACAGACCACTTAATTGATGAGAGCCCACAGTATTCATGATTTCTTCCTTGTAAACAACGCGGGTTGGCGTGCAGGTATAAGCTGGCCTGCAGCGATGGCATAGGCATACAGCAAGCTTTGTTGTGTATAGTTTTGTGCCTGTTGCAAAGCTTCAGACAAAGTCATCCCGATTGCCAACTGCCCCGCAATTGCGGATGCCAGCGTACAACCGCTGCCATGAAATTCGCCGGACAAACGCGGCCACAGCCACTCTTGTGCAGTCTGCCATTGCCCATGCTGGAACCAGATGTTTTTTACCTGCGCCTCTGTTGCATGGCCACCTTTCAGCAAGACATCTGCGCCTGTGTTTTGCAACAGGCTAGCGACTTGCGCTTGCATATCGTCTACTTGTGGTGAGAGTCGCTTTAATTCAGGCAAATTGGGGGTGATCAGGGTGGCTATTTTCAACAGAGGCTCAATGGCTTGCACCGCATCATCCAGCGACAAACTGTCACCATGACCACTGCCCAATACCGGGTCAACAATGACTTGCAGATCTGCATGTTGCTGCTTCATCTTTTGAATGAAGCTGGCTATCGCCGTGGCATTTTTCTTGTGCGCGACGATACCCAGCTTGATGACCTTGACCGGCATCTTGGCCACCAGGGTCATGGCTTGCTGCAAAATGATTTGTACATCGACTGCATGCACGGCATAGGCATGGTCGTTATCCTGCACCGTCAATGCCGTAATCACCGGCAAGGCATGCGCGCCCTGCGCGGCGATGGCTTCTATATCGGCCTGTATGCCAGCCCCGCCACTAGGATCATGCCCGGCAAATACCAGCACGCAGGGTCGCGTCATCGTCTTCATCAAACAATGCGGCCTGCCATGGGGGAAGACGGCGACGCTGCAAATTTGCGCGGCATGCGGCCTGCCAGAAAAGCTTCTCGTCCCGCCTCTACCGCCAGGCCCATGGCACGTGCCATGCGTACAGGGTCTTGGGCACCAGCGATTGCGGTATTCATCAACACGCCATCGCAACCCAGTTCCATCGCAATGGCGGCGTCGGATGCTGTACCAACACCGGCATCCACCAGCACCGGCACTTTGGCTTGCTCGATAATCAGCGACAGATTCCATGGATTCAAAATACCCATGCCAGAACCTATCAACGAAGCCAGCGGCATGATGGCAACGCAGCCTATGTCTTCCAGCATGCGTGCCTGTATAGGGTCATCGCTGCAATACACCATGACATCAAAACCATCCTGTACCAGGGTGTTGGCGGCCTTCAGGGTCTCGGGCATATTCGGGAACAGGGTTTTCTCATCGCCCAACACTTCCAGCTTGCACAGTTTGTGGCCCCCCAATAATTCACGCCCCAGTTGCAGGGTATAGACCGCATCTTCAGCATTGTAGCAACCGGCAGAGTTGGGCAGTATGGTGTATTTGCTGGGTGGCACTACATCCAGCAAGCTGGGTGCATTCGGGTCTTGCCCTATGTTCACGCGGCGTATTGCCACCGTGATGATCTCGGCACCACTGGCTTCTGTTGCCAGGCGGGTTTGTTCGAGGTCTTTGTATTTGCCGCTGCCGACCAAAAGGCGGGAGCGGTAGGTTTTTCCGGCTATGGTTAAACCTGAGTTGTTTTCTGTGTTCATAAAATTCTTTCAAATTTGTGAGCGGCAATCAAAATATCGTCGGGCGAATTGGTAGCTTGGGCCGAGCCGCGCCAGGCTGCAGTTGGCCAGCCCAACCTACGAACAATCAACACTTTTACGTATCAACCACCGCCAATAGCACGCACAACATCCACCTTGTCATCGCCATGCAATTGATACCCTTCCCACTGCGACCGTGGAATAATCTGCCGGTTTACCGCCACCGCAATCGCCTGCTGCGACAGATTCAGTTCTGCAATCAAATCTGCCAGCAGCTCACTGCTCAGTTGCCGCGCCTCTCCATTAAGCTGTATCTCCAACATGGCTATTGCTTCTTATAGATTTCCGCACCGGATTTGATGAATTCAACGGCCTTGACTTCCATGCCCTGTTTCAACGCCTGAATCTCGCTGATGCCTTGTGCATTCGCATAGTCGCGTACTTCCTGCGTGATTTTCATGGAGCAGAAATGTGGTCCGCACATGGAGCAGAAATGGGCAACCTTGGCAGAATCCTTGGGCAAAGTTTCATCATGGAATTCGCGTGCTTTGTCGGGGTCGAGGCCGATGTTGAACTGGTCTTCCCAGCGGAATTCAAAACGTGCCTTGGACAGGGCATTGTCACGTATCTGCGCACCGGGATGGCCTTTTGCCAGGTCGGCGGCATGAGCAGCGATTTTGTAAGTGATGATGCCATCCTTGACATCGACCTTGTTTGGCAAACCCAGATGTTCTTTCGGTGTCACGTAGCACAGCATGGCCGTTCCATACCAGCCTATTTGTGCGGCACCTATGCCGGAAGTGATGTGGTCGTAGCCTGGAGCGATGTCAGTCGTCAATGGGCCCAGCGTATAGAACGGTGCCTCATGGCATTGCTCAAGTTGCAGGTCCATGTTTTCTTTGATCAGGTGCATGGGCACGTGGCCAGGGCCTTCTATCATGACTTGCACATCATGCTTCCAGGCGATCTGGGTCAATTCCCCCAGGGTTTTCAATTCACCTAACTGTGCTTCATCATTAGCGTCATAGATGGAACCAGGGCGTAGGCCATCACCGAGGCTGAAGGACACATCATAGGCTTTCATGATTTCGCAGATATCTTCGAAATGCTCGTACAAAAAACTTTCTTTATGATGAGCCAGACACCATTTCGCCATGATGGAACCACCGCGTGACACAATGCCGGTCAGGCGTTTGGCCGTCATTGGCACATACTGCAGGCGCACTCCAGCATGGATGGTGAAGTAATCGACGCCCTGCTCTGCCTGTTCGATGAGCGTGTCACGGAAAATTTCCCAGGTCAGGTCCTCTGCCTTGCCATTCACTTTTTCCAGCGCCTGATAGATGGGCACGGTGCCGATAGGTACGGGTGAATTACGGATGATCCATTCGCGGGTTTCGTGTATATGTTTTCCTGTGGACAGGTCCATGACATTGTCGCCACCCCAGCGTATTGCCCAGGTCATTTTTTCGACCTCTTCGCCGATGGAAGAGGTGACTGCTGAATTACCGATATTGGCATTGATCTTGACCAGGAAATTACGGCCTATGATCATGGGCTCTATCTCTGGATGATTGATGTTAGCAGGGATAATCGCACGGCCACGAGCGATTTCTGAACGCACGAATTCTGGCGTGATTTCATCTGGTATTGCAGCGCCAAAAGATTGGCCTGGATGCTGGCGGCCCATGACTTCTGCCAACTTGTTACCCATGGGGCCAGAAGCCTTAAGGTTTTCCAGGTATTCTTTTCTGCGCAGGCTTTCACGGATGGAAACAAATTCCATTTCCGGCGTGATGATGCCCTGGCGTGCATAGTGCATCTGCGAGACATTCTTGCCTGCCAGTGCACGGCGTGGCAGGCGTTTGAGGTTGAAACGCAGCTCAGCCAGTTTGGGGTCATGCAGGCGGGCAATACCGTATTCTGAAGTAGGGCCAGCCAGTTCTTCGGTGTCATTGCGCTCGGCTATCCAGGCGCCGCGTACAGATGCCAGGCCAGAGCGGATATCGATTTTTACTTCGGGATCGGTGTAAGGGCCGGAGGTATCGTAGACATAGATAGGCGGATTTTTTTCCGAGCCGAACATGGCTGGTGTATCCGACTGGCTGATTTCGCGCATGGGAACGCGGATATCGGGGCGGCTGCCCTGTATATAGGTTTTACGTGAGTTCGGCAGTGGCTGTATGGCTGCCTCGTCTACCGTGGCGGTAGCGGACAAGAATTGCGGGTTGGCATTCATTTTGGCTCCTTTGCTTTATTGGCATGGAGCCAGCAAAGGAGTTTCCAAAACAGGTGCGCGCATAGATCAAACATAATACGGGCGGCACAAGCTTCGGCAGCTTCCCTTCGCTGGCATTATCCAGATCAGGTTCGAGGGTATTTCTCACCCGCCAACAAGATTGATGGCAGGACCCCTAGCATTTTCTTCGGGTTCTGAAAGTGAATCCAGAACCGCGACGACGGCAGATTATACGACTTTTTTAAACTCGGGTGATTTATTTGATGGTGCTGGTCAAGTCAGCATCTTGCGTGCCCTGCGAAGCAGGTTGAGGGTTGTCGGCTTGCCGGACCGGCCCATGCACTTCTGACAATTCCACCATACCTGCCTTGATGGCAGCAGATAAATCATGATCGAGTACGGGCAAGGCTTCTTCATAAGCAATCAATAATTTGCTGACACCATAGGCACGGTTGCGGCCATTGACCTTGCCCAGGTACAGCGCCATGTCGGCAATTTGCAAGGCTTTTTCCCAGTTACAAACAGCTTCTGGCAGTCCAGAGAATGGCAGACTGATGAAACCTGCTGTCAGCGTGACTGGCACCAGCATGCCATCTACTTCGATGCTTTCTTCGCCTATGCTACGCAGGATACGGTCCACCAGGTTTTTCAACTGAGTAGGGTTGGTGCGCGGTGAATAAATCAGAAATTCTTCTCCGCCCCAACGCAAGACCATGTCACTGTCGCGCACCGTGCTACGTAGACGACGCGCCACCTCAACCAGCACGGCGTCCCCAGCAGCATGACCATGGTTATCGTTGATATTCTTAAAATGATCGATATCCATGAGTATCAGGCAATCCGGATTTTCCAGCGCATCTTCGCGTCGCTCTCCCTCCGGCAAGATGATCCTTCCTTTCATCATATCGACAAAAGAACGACGGTTGTACAAGCCTGTAAGAGGGTCACGCACGGCATGAAATTCAAGTTGCTCATTCGCTTCACGCAGTTTTTCATTGGTCCTGCGCACCCGCTGATAAAGGAAGAAAATCACCGCACCGACCATCACCATCAACACACCTACCAGCATGAATATGACTTGCTGTAACTGACGGTTTTCTATCTCTGCATCTTTCAATTGATTTTCACGAGCCAGCAATTCAATCTGTTTTTTTCTTTGTTCCGCATTGAATTGCTCCTGCAAGGTAGCCACTGCCCTGGCCCGGTCGGACCTGAATAATTCATCGCTGAGTTTTTGCTGTTCGCGTACTATCGCCAGAGCTTCCTTGTGCATATCGGCAGCTTCAAACATATTGCCGATTTCACTGAGCAAACTTTCTACATCCGACTTGGAGCCAGTTTCCATGAAAAATTTCTTGGCCTCATTGATGTATTCTATCCCCTGAGAAAACTTCTTTTGGCCAGCCAGAGCGAAACCAATGTTTGCTTTGGCAATAGCGATGGAAAAAGGATCTTGTACAGACAGGGCTTTTTCCAGAGAAAACCGGGCTGCGCGCTCCGCCTCGGCAAATTTGCGCACGTTCAGGTAATAGTCAGATATATTGCCCAGAGCCGTTGCTGCCAACGCTGGCATGCCAGCCTCATTGGCAATTTGCAATACGATTTTGTAGGCTTCAAAAGCTTCGTCATGACGCCCGAGATCAATCAGGGCCAGTCCGCGCGTCATTTGCAGTGATGAAATAATTTTGGGCGATTCTGTTTTGGGCTGCATCGCCAATGCATCATTAGTAGTTTCCAGTGCCTTTTCCGCATTATGCATATGCAGGTACAGCCTGGCGATGGACTCCATGCGGTACAGCTTGGCCTGCACCTGGCGACGAGGTATCTGGTCTGTCTGCTTCAGGGCTTCGAGAAAATACGAGAGTGACTTATCAAAATTGCCTATCGCCATTTGCACCATGCCAAAAGCGATATTCAAACGCATGATAACTTCAGCATTTTTGGTATCGCGCAAGCTCTGCTGTATGTCATTCAGCTTGACCAGAGCCATGGCAAACTTGCCCTGATCCATCAGTTGAAAAGCCTCACCTATCAGGGCCAGGCTGATCATGTCATTATCATTGCGGGATTTTGCCAGTTGCAGCAACTCTGCGTTTGCAGCATCAGCCTCTTTAATTTTTCCTGCGTCATACAAGATGCCTATCAGAGTTTTCAAGACTTCTGCGCGCAGCACATAGTCGGCATCCTTGCCTAATTTCTCCTTGTATTCCTGTAATTTTTTCAGTGCTGCCGTGTTGTCGCTATCGGACAATGTATGTATCGATTCAATCTCAGAAAAATCAGTTTTTGCTTGCGCATAGACAGACGCATTCATACCCAGCAAACTGATGCCAAGCAATCCCAGCACCAGGCTGTTTTTCCATCCGAAAGTGTGAAGCTGCAGCATGCAAGCCCTCATTGATCTGTCTTGGCCTCTCGTACTGGTACTACTGCGCGGACGCAATAGCACATCTTTTTATTTTCCCTGTTGATCCAGAAATACGCTGCCGACCTGGCTCAATATTTCATCTTCCAACTGTTGTGCTGGTATCGGCTTGCTTAAATAAAAACCTTGCAGGATGTCACATGACTGCGTGCGCAGGAAATCCAGTTGTTCGCGGGTTTCCACACCTTCGGCCACCACTTCCAGACGCAGGCTATGGGCCAGCGCAATGATGCCAGTGACGATGGCAGCATCGTCGGCATCGCCGGGAATATCGCGCACGAAAGAGCGGTCTATCTTGATGATGTCGACAGGAAAGCGCTTGAGGTAAGACAACGATGAATAGCCAGTACCGAAATCATCAATGGTCAGTCTGACACCCAGGCTGCGCAATCGGTCCAGTACTGCCAGGGTATCTTGCGCATGCTCCATCAAGGTGCTTTCGGTAATTTCCAGCTCCAGCAATTTCGCTGGCAAACCTGTGGCGATCAACACTTGCTCTACCGTGCTGGCGAAATCCTTTTCAAGCAACTGACTGACCGATAAGTTCACCGCGACCCGCAAATGCCCTAAGCCTTTATCCATCCAGTTGCGCATTTGCGCGCAAGCTGTGCGCAAGACCCACTCACCCAGTGCGATGATGAGACCTGTCTCTTCTGCCATGGGAATGAATTCCAGCGGCGATACCATACCGCGGCTGGGATGAAACCAGCGCACCAGTGCTTCCATGCCTATGATCTCGCCGGTATCCATGCGCGCCTGTGGCTGGTAAAACACTGCCAGCTCATTACGTTCCAATGCGCGGCGCAAATCATTTTCCAGACGCACGCGCTCGGAGATGGAGTGCTCCATCGCGGCTTCAAAAAACTGGAAGTCAGTATTGGTTTTCTTGGCGCGGTACATGGCGGTATCGGCATGCTTGACCAGGGTACCTACATCCATCCCGTCACTGGGATAAACAGAAATACCTATACTGGCAGTCACAAAAATATCATGACTATCTATCTGGAAAGGTTTTGCCAGGGTGCGGCAGATATTTTGCGCGGCCGATGCGGCGGCTGCCGGATCGGCCAGCTCACTCAGCACCACGGTAAATTCATCGCCGCCCAGACGTGCCACGCAATCGGCATTACGCACGCTGCGACGTATGCGCTGGGCGACGGCGATCAACAGGCGGTCACCAACATCATGCCCCAGGGTGTCATTGACGTTCTTGAATCTGTCCAGATCCAGGAACAACACGGCTACCGATTCACCGTTCTCTTTGGCCAGGGCCAGCCTGCGGCCCAGTTGATCGAGGAACTGGGTACGATTTGGCAAACCGGTCAGCACATCATTGAAAGCCAGATGGCGTATGCGTTTTTCTGCCTGGTTGGCTTCTATGATGCGGCGCACGCGTTGCGACAACACGGCAAAGTGGATGGGCTTGGGGATGTAGTCACAAGCACCAGCGGCGAAAGCTCTTTCTACCGAGTTATTGTCTTCCAGTGCCGTAATCATCAGCACCGGTATGCTGCGGCCGCGTGGCATTTCCTGTATCAGGGTGCAGGCAGTAAAACCATCCATGACAGGCATGACGGCGTCCATGAGGATGACATCGGGCCGCATGCGTTTCAACATCAGCAGGGCTTGAGAACCATCGGCAGCTTCTTCGACTTTGAAACCATCTCTTTGCAGGGTATGGCGCAAGGTACTACGTGTGCTGCGATCATCATCGACCACTAACACCTTGGCAACCTGACGGCTATGGGTCACCGCTTCACGATTTTCCAGGAAAACTTCATGTCCCAGTTCAGCCGCTACCGCTTCATAGGCTTGATGCAGGCTGTTTAACAGAGGAGCTATTTCTGACAAATGCCTCTCCAGTGCCAGTTGCTCGACTTCCTTGGCAAACTGCAACAGATTGCTGGCTCCCAAGTTGCCGCTACTGCCTTTAATGGAGTGAGCCATGGCACGCACCAGTTCGGCATCGCCCTGCTGTAAGCCCTGGTGTAACTG
>Ga0187842_1000388_pt1 | contig 22176 bp, 20 predicted proteins | sample SpaLakP09_SKY_41_FD_134514 | JGI IMG/M metagenome (GOLD analysis project Ga0187842, IMG submission 134514) | Oligotrophic lake water microbial communities from Sparkling Lake, Wisconsin, USA - SP09_SKY_41 | ecosystem: Environmental > Aquatic > Freshwater > Lake | place: USA: Sparkling Lake... | reverse complement strand
CGAGTCACCTCCATCTCGCTCTTACCGCTGCCTCGCGAAAGGGCCTCGATCGCGGTGCGGTAGAGATTGCGGGTCGCGAAATCCATCTCCCCGAAGTCGCCTGCCCGTGTCAGGGCCGCATCGGCGAGACTCATCCGCTCGACCAGGTCCAGCCAGTCCACCTCCGAGATGCGTCGCAGGCTCGTGACGATGTTGCGCACGGTGCCAGCGGCGGCGACCTGACGATCATGTTCCCCGCGAACGACCGCGTCAGCTGTAACGCCGTGCCCTGCGAGCTGCTCGTCCAGCCAGCTCAACACGGGTGCGATACTCGCGTCCTGGTCGCGCAGCCGATGCACCAGCTGCATTGTGAAGGCGTCTGGGCGCTGCCGCTGACTTTCCCAGCCCTGCAGCACGGCGGCAGCGGGTTCGGGGTCGCGACCGTAGGCGCCGAGCAGGCGGTCCGCCAGGTGGTCGGCGGTGATGCGGGCCTCGCGACTGTCCAAGATTTGGTCGGCGAGGCGCCGTAGATTCTCCACGAGAATGAGGCGCAGGGTGATGGCCACGGCCCAGAGCTCGCCGATGGTGAGCGGGTGGACGCTCTGGTAGGCGTGGACGTAGCGCTGGAGCATACCCACGTCGAAGCGGCTGTCCGTGTGGGCGACGAACGCCCAGACAAGGCCAAACACCCGTGGGTAGCCGGCGAAGGGACCTGAGATCAGCTTCGGAAGCTGGCGGTAATAGCCGGGCGGCAAATCGCGCCGAATTTCTCGGATCTGCTCTTCGACCACATGGAAGTTGTCGAGCAGCCATTGCGCCGCGGGCGTCGCGTCGTCGTCGCCCCCACCCAAGCGTTGCAGCACTGCAAAGGCTTCGATGAGCCGGCGCTGATTGTCCAGCAGGCGGCCCGTGAGACTGCGGCCGGCTTTCGGGCGGCCGTCGACGGGCTGAGCCAGGGCAAGGCTCTTGGCGTGCGCCTCAAGCCGCTCGACGCTGAACAGTTCGGCGCGAATGGGCGTCTCGTCCGACCATAGGTCGCCGGACCTGTGGTCGAGCGCGCGTCGAACGAAAGCTATCAGCATGGCGGAAGCCCGCCGCGCCTAGCGTTGTCAGGGAGCGCGCAGCGTCGGCGCGGGGCGACCCCGACGCCAGTGTGTTGTCCAGAGCGGCTGTTCATCTTCCATCAGACGCATCTGGATCGGCCGTCATTACAGCACATGGTCGCCGTTCAATTGTAATGCTGCCGCGCGGGCCGCGTCCCTAGGGAACGGAACGACGACGAACGTTGTCGCTTGGTGCGGTCTCACCGGGCTGCAGGACTGGACTGGCGGGGAGTTCGAGGAGGTTGGATATGAACAGGACGCTTGCACGGGCCCTAGGCCTCTCGGCGCTCTTCGCGCTTATTCCTGTTCTGGGTTCAGCGGCCACAACCGAGGTCTGGCACCGGTACATCATGCGTGGTCAGGTCGTCGAGATGCAGGGTCAGGCGGTGATACTGTGCGTCGGGACCGCTGAAGGCGCCAAGCCCGGACAGGTCCTCACTGTTGTCCGATTCATAAGAACGCCGGGAGCCTCCAAAGGCGCGCGCCCACCCCGCGCCGCGATGATGTCGGCGCGGTCCGCATCGACCGGGTGATCGACGAGCATTTCGCCGAGGCGTCGCTGGTCATCGGCCAGACCAGGAAGTTCGATTTGGTCGAACTCAAAGCGCGTTAACGAAAACCGGCGCGCGAGGGCCGAGCTGCACTCCCGCCGCATGGGCCAACCGCCGCTCCATTCTAGACTGTCCGAGGAGACTATCATGAAAGCACTTGTTTATGGCGGCCCTGGCCAACTCACCCTCATGGAGAGGCCGAAGCCGGAGCTTCAGGAGCCGGGCGATGCGATCGTCAGGATGCTGAAGACCACGATCTGCGGCACTGATCTGCACATCGTGAAGGGCGACGTCCCGACCTGCGCGGCGGGCCGCATCCTCGGCCATGAAGGCGTAGGCGTCATCGAGTCGGTTGGGGTCGGAGTCAGCGCCTTTAAGCCGGGGGACCATGTGCTGATTTCCTGCATCTCGTCTTGCGGCAAGTGCGAATACTGCCGGCGGGGGATGTACTCCCATTGCGTGACAGGCGGCTGGATCCTCGGGAACACCATCGACGGTACTCAGGCCGAGTATGTCCGTACGCCACATGCCGACACCAGCCTCTATCCCATCCCCGCCGGAGCGGATGAGGAGGCGCTGGTCATGCTGAGCGACATCTTGCCGACGGGATTCGAATGTGGGGTGCTCAACGGCAAGGTGGCTCCCGGCGCCACCGTCGCCATCGTGGGCTCCGGACCCATCGGCCTCGCAGCGCTGCTTACGGCCCAGTTCTCCTCGCCCTCCGAGATCATCATGATCGACGTCGACGACAGCAGGCTCGGTATCGCTCGCCAGTTCGGGGCCACGCACACCATCAACAGCACGGACGGCAAGGCCGCGGACGCCGTGAAGGCGCTGACCAAGGGGCGCGGTGTAGACACGGCGATCGAAGCTGTCGGCCTAGCGGCCACGTTCGAGCTTTGCCAGGATCTGGTCGCGGTGGGCGGCGTGATCGCCAACATCGGCGCTCACGGCCACAAGGTCGACCTGCACCTCGAGCGGCTGTGGTCGCAGAGCGTCACCATCACCACGCGCCTGGTGGACACTGTGACCACTCCGATGCTCCTGAAGACCGTTCAGTCGGGCAAACTTGATCCGACGCGGCTCATTACCCACCACTTCAGCTTGGACGAGGCTGTCGATGCCTATGACACGTTTCGTCGGGCGGCCGAAACTCAAGCCCTGAAAGTGATGATCCACACCTAGGATCTCCCACCGGCGCCAACAGCGTCGCCCGTCGAATGGAGAAGCAAGTTGCGCGATCGCAGAGAACTCTTGACTGTCTTGACCCTCGCCGGAGCCGCCGCGGCGCTGCCCGCCGCAGCGCAAGGCCCGGCGTCCAAAATAGCAGCCGATCCGCAGGCGATGTCGATGGACGACTGCGTGACGCTCTGTATCGCCTCGCATCGCAGATGGCTGACCAGCGCCCGCCACGTGCTCGAACAGCCGCAACTCCACGCCGCTGCGCAGCTGGTGGCGCTACTGCAGGATTGCGCTGAGCTCTGCCAGACCACAGCCAATTCGATGCTCCGCGGCGCGCCAACGCACACGCTCCTGTGCAACGCCTGCGCCGACCTCTGCGCCGCGTGCGCCCAGGCCTGTGACGCCTACAAGAACGATACGGTGCTCACCCAGTGTGCGGCCACCTGCCGGGACTGCGGCGCGGCGTGCCGGCACATGGCCATGTAGGGTCGCGGCCACCGACGCCGTGGCCGCCGACATGATGCGTACCGCCGACACGCCTCTGCTCCAACCGCCCCCTGAGCCCATTTGAGGACCCCGCCATGAGCACCCCTGCCCGCCCTCTCCCCAACCGCCGGGCCTATCTGGTCGGCGGCGGGATCGCCTCCCTCGCCGCGGCAGCCTTTCTGGTGCGGGACGGCGGCTTTCAGGGCTCCGACATCGAGATCTTCGAAGAGGCGCCGATCCTGGGCGGGAGCCTGGACGGCTCGGGGAGCGCCGACCTCGGCTATGTCGTCCGCGGCGGGCGCATGTTCACCTACGAGGCCTACACCTGCACCCTCGCGCTGCTGGACTCCATACCTTCACTCGCGGACGCAGCGGTCTCGCTCAAAGACGAGATGCTCGCGTTCAACACGGAGCTCCGCTCGGACTCGCATGCGCGGCTCGTGGCGGGCGGACGGCGGCTAGACGCCTCCGATCTGCAGCTCACCCGCCGCGACCAGCTCGACCTGGCGAAGGTAATGATGACGCCGGAGGACGCCTTGGGGACGAAGTGCATCGAGGATCTGTTCCAGCCCGCATTCTTCAAGACCAACTTCTGGTGCATGTGGGCGACGACATTCGCCTTCCAGCGTTGGCACAGCGCCGTCGAACTGAGGCGCTATATGCACCGCTTCGTCCAGGAGCTTCCACGCCTCCACACGCTCGGCGGCGTACGGCGCACGCGTTTCAACCAGTATGACTCGATCGTTCTGCCGCTCCAGCGCTGGCTGAAAGGAATGGGTGTCCGGATCCATTGCGGCGCAAGGGTCGACGACCTGCAATACCGCTATGGCCGGACTGGCCGGCACGTGGACCAGCTCCTCTACCGCGTGGGCGAGGCCGCGCGCGTCGCGGAGGTCGGCAGGGACGACCTGGTGCTCGTGACCAACGGCTCGATGACAGCCAGCGCCACCTTCGGCTCTATGCACGAACCGGCGGCCGCGCCCCCCCAGGACAAGGGCGGCGCCTGGACACTGTGGGAGATGCTGGCCGAGCGCGAAACGGGGCTCGGGCGGCCGGATGTTTTCACTCGCGACACGGCGGGATCGCGGTGGCTGTCTTTCACCGTGACGCTCCGCGGCTCCGCCTTCTTTGCACTCATGGAAGCCTTCACCGGCAATCCCGCGGGAACCGGCGGTCTCGTGACCTTCAAGGATTCGAGCTGGCTGATGTCGGTGGTGCTGGCGCACCAACCCCACTTCATCGACCAGCCGGATGGCGTCTTCGTCTTCTGGGGCTATGGTCTCTTCGTCGATGAGGTCGGCGACTTCGTCGGCAAGACGATGGCCGAGTCCACAGGGGAGGACATCCTCGTGGAGTTGCTGGGTCACCTCAGGCTGCAAGCCCTTCAGGCCAAGATCCTCGAGTCCGCCGAGTGCATCCCATGCATGATGCCTTACATCACGAGCCAGTTCATGCCGCGCGCGGCCGGCGACCGGGCGCCGGTGCGCCCGCCGGCGATCCATAACCTGGCCTTTATCGGTCAGTTCTGCGAGCTGCCGGAGGATGTCGTGTTTACCGTGGAGTATTCGGTCCGGTCCGCCCAGACCGCCGTCTACGGCTTGCTGGACCTGGATGCCGCCATCCCCTCAATCTACCATGGCGATCGCGACCCGGCGGTGCTGCTCGAATCGTCCATGGCGTTCCTGCGCCAGCCGCGAGCCGCGCAATCAGAGCGAGACGCCCAATGACACGACCCCGACTGGGGAGGACTTTACTGATTGACGATCCGGAGTTCACGGAAAGCCGGTGTCGAGTTCTCTCCGTGCGTGCGCCCATCGCGTTGATCTAAGCCCTCCCGAGACCCGCCTGCTGCATGGCGCGCCGCGGGCAACCATAGTGACGCATTCCCCCGGCGAACCTTGCCGACTGATGCAGTGGGATGCGCCGGCGTAATGTCAGCCTTGTCCCTGCGTCTATCTCGGGTCCGGCAATGGCCACTTCGCGGCAGACCGTCGGCTTGATGACAAGGAACATGAGTGTGGCCGACCTTCCCAATTCGCGCAGCATCGTACGTGGCTTGGCCATAGCCGCCGGCGGAGCGGTGCTGGCCTATCTCTTCTTCGGCGAGCACCGGGTGCACCTCTTGGGCTATCTGCCGTTCCTCTTTCTGCTCGCCTGCCCGCTCCTGCACATGACGATGCATGGGGGTCACGGCGGTCACGCGAGCCACGGCGACAAGGCCGGTCCTTCCCCAACCGACGGGCCGAAGGCGACGCCCACCCATCAACACCAGCCCTGAGGAGCTTCCCATGCAGGAGCCGCAAGCCTACGGCCTTTGGTCGCTCGTCATATTGAACTCGGTGCTGTTCATCTTCTTCGCATTCACCTTCTTCAAACCGAAGACGGGCCGAGACTGGCGCTCCTTCGGCGCCTTCAGCGCCTTCCTGGTCGCGCTCTTCACGGAGATGTACGGCTTTCCGCTGACCATCTACGTGCTGTCCGGCTGGCTGCAGAGCCGCTACCCAAACGTGAACTGGTTCAGCCATGACGCCGGGCACCTGCTGGAGATGATGTTCGGCTGGAAGGCCAACCCGCACTTCGGCCCTTTCCACATCATCAGCGCGCTGTTCATCGGCGGCGGCTTCTGGTTGATCTCGGCCGGCTGGAGCGTTCTCTACCGCGCCCAGCGGGACGGCCAGCTGGCGACGATGGGACCCTACAAGTCCATCCGCCATCCGCAGTACGACGGCTTCGTCCTGGTGATGTTCGGCTTCCTCTTGGAATGGCCGACGATCCTCACCGTCGCGATGTTCCCCTTCCTCGTGTTCATGTACTGGCGCCTGTCGATGAACGAGGAAAAGGAAGCGTTGGCAACCTTCGGGGAGCCGTACGCAGCCTATAAGCGTACAACGCCAGCTTTCTTCCCGCGGCTCGGGCGTCGGGACCGCGCGTCGGATCCGGCCCTGGGCCACTCCTGAGGCCGTCCGCCTCCTCCAGCCCGATTGAGCACCATGCGCACCATCACCGTCGATGTGTCGGGCTTCCGGACCCCGCTCGATCCGCTCGTGATCGAAAAGCACCTGCGGGCCCTCAAGGGGGTCCGCAGCGCCACCGCCAACTTCGCCTCCGCGTCGGCCAGCGTGGACTATGACGAAGCGGCGGTAAGCGCTGGCGAGCTGGAGCAGGCGGTGCGCGACTGCGGCTTTCACTGTCGCGGCGAACTGGTCCCGCAGCACGTCTGCGGGACGACCGGCGAGACGGTCTCACATCAGCCGCCGGCGCCCCCGCACCATCACGGCGCAAAGTCCGACGCCGGCGCAGCCCATGCCAACCACGACGACATGGCCGACATGGGCCACGGCGCGGGCATGGACGTGCGGGCCATGGCCCGGGACATGCGCAACCGGTTCCTGGTCGCCGTCATCTTCACGATCCCGATCTTCTTCCTGGCGCCCATGGGCATGGAGGCGCTGCGGGTGACGCCGCCCTTCGGCCTGCCGCTGAAGCCGGTGCTGTTTGTCCTGGCCAGCGCGGCGATCCTCTACCCAGGCTGGACGTTCTTCGTCGCTGCGGTCCGCGCGCTTCGCAAGGGCGTCTTCAACATGGCCGTGCTGGTGTTGCTCAGCGTCGGCACAGGCTACCTGTTCAGCGTGGGGGGCACGTTCTTCTTCGACGGCGAGCAGTTCTACGAGGCCTCCGCGCTCCTGCTGGTCTTCATCCTGCTGGGGCATTGGCTGGAGATGCGCGCCCGCGCCGGCGCGTCGGCGGCCATTCGTCAGCTGATGGATCTCGCCCCGCCCACCGCCAGGGTGGTGCGGGGCGGCGTGGAGTCCGATGTGCCCACCTCGGCGGTCGTCGCCGGAGACCAGGTGCTGGTCCGACCCGGCGGCAAGATCCCGGTAGACGGAACGATCGAGGACGGCGCCTCGGAGATCGACGAGTCGATGCTGACCGGCGAGTCCCTGCCGGTCTCCAAGACCGTCGGCGACACGGTGATCGGCGGCTCGATCAACAAGAGCGGCGCCTTCCGCTATCGCGCCACCAAGGTCGGCGCCGACACCGCCCTGGCCCAGATCGTCAAGCTCGTGCAGGAAGCCCAGAACTCCAAGGCGCCGGCGCAGCTGCTGGCCGACCGCGCCTCGCAATGGCTGGTCCTGGCGGCTATCGTGGTCGGGCTCGCGACCTTCGTCATCTGGTTCTGGGTGATCGGCCAGACCCTGCTCTTCGCGCTGACCCTCACCATCACCGTCTTCGTCATCGCCTGCCCCGACGCGCTGGGCCTGGCGACCCCGATGGCGATCATGGTCGGCACCGGCCTGGGCGCCGCCAACGGCATCCTGATCAAGGACGCCGCGGCCCTGGAAGAGGCCGTGAAGCTCGACGTCGTGGTCTTCGACAAGACCGGCACCCTGACCACGGGCGAGCCCAAGGTCGTGCAGGTCACGCCGGCCGCCGGGATCGACGAAGACGACCTGGTCTCCACCGCCGCGGCTTTGGAACACGGCTCCGAGCATCACATCGCCAAGGCCGTGCTGGTGCACGCGGAGGGCCTGCCGGTGCGCACGGCGAGCAACTTCCAATCGTTTGGCGGCAAGGGGCTCAAGGGCGAGGTCGAGGGCCATCAGGTGCTCTCCGGCAACCGCATGCTGATGGCCGACAACGGTGTCGACCTTGGGGAACTCGCCGCCGAATCCGAGCGCCTGCAGGGCGCGGGCCGCACCGTGGTGCACATCGCCCGCGACGGCCGGATGATCGGGATCATCGCCGTCGCCGACGCCGCCCGTCCGACCGCGAAGGCCACGATCGCCCGCCTGCAGGCGATGGGCGTCAAGGTCGCGATGATCACCGGCGACAATCAGGGCACGGCCAAGCGGGTCGCCGCCGAGCTTGGTATCGACATCGTGCTGGCCGAGGTGCTGCCGGGCGACAAAGCCGCCAAGGTCAAGGAGTTGCAAGGTCAGAAGCAGCGGGTCGGATTCGTCGGGGATGGGGTCAATGACGCCCCGGCCCTGACCCAGGCCGACGTCGGCTTCGCCATCGGCGCCGGCACCGACGTGGCCATCGAGAGCGCCGATGTCGTCCTGATGCGCAGCGACCCCGCCGACGTCGTCAAGGCCATCGAACTCTCGCGCGCCACCCTGCGCAAGATGCACCAGAACCTCTGGTGGGCCGTCGGCTACAACGTCATCGCCTTCCCGCTCGCGGCTGGCGTCCTATATCCGATTACCCTCAGTCCCGAGGTCGCCGCCATGGCGATGTCCGGCAGTTCGGCCTTGGTGGCGGTCAACGCGCTTCTGCTCAAGCGCACGCGGCTCGGCGCGAAGACAGGCCCCGCGACACGGAGCGGCCCCAACCCAGCGCCCGCCTAGTCCCGCCGTAAGGTTTGCCCATGGCGCGCGTCATCCTTTGCAGGCCGCTCAGAACCGTCGAGCCACAGGAGGAGACACCATGTCGACCACCCTCGATCAGTCCCATCAGGCAGCAGCCGCTCACCGCGGCGTGGCGATCGTCCCGCTGGGCCTTTCGCTGTCCATCTTCATGGCGGTGAGCTTCCTGCTCTGCGCCCTCGGTGGGTTCCTGCCTGGACTTGAGAAACTCCACTTCCTGGGTGCGCTCTACCCTAGCTTGGACTGGACCAGTCCCGCCCTCATCGTCGCCGGCGCGGCCTGGGCGTTCGCCTGCGGCTGGTACATCGCCGTGTTCTGCGGATTGCTCTACAACACCTTTTCCAGGCGGCGCGACTAAGCGGACGGTCGCGTCTCGCGCGCTAACGCCCGTCGCCATCTTGCGAGACTGTGTCCCCTGGCGCCGCTGGCGCCGCGCGAGCGCCGCCGAGGTGGTCGAGCGCAAGGGCGCGGGCCATCTCAACGCCATCTGCGATGCGTCAGCCGAACCGCCCTCGCGCGATCTGTGCGGCGCCTATCGCGAGCAGTTTGGGACCCTTCTGCACCACAATATCGAGTAGGCTCTGCTGAGCGCTGTTCGATCAGCGCCGGCGTTCGGCGGCCGTCAGATGGAGTCGCCGATCAAGACTTACCGGACGGTCGCCCGCTCCGGCCGATAAGCGCCCAAGCCGCTTCGAGCAAGAAATCGGTAAACCATGTCGGCAAGCTCGACGACGTGGCGGCGCGCCGATCACCGAGCGGCCGTCATAGAGGTGCGGATTGAACTGTCCGCGGGTGGGGTCCCGGCTGAGGTTCACAAAGCCGCACAGGCAATTGCCTCCGTCACGCTTGGGAACTTATCCGCGCGCATCTAGGCATTCGTTTCCGGTGAGGTGGGGCTATACTTGATCTTTCGGGTCGAGCCCACCTTCCAGCCATGTGAAGCTCAACTGGGAGACCTTCCCATGACCGGAATATGCGGAATATACCTATTACGCTACCCGCCGACCACGGTTCACCCTGCATCCATCGTATGTGGAGGACCGCCTATGTCACTTGCAGCAACTGTTGGCACGGCCTCCATTTCGGCCGATGATCGGCGAGTCTATTTGGTCTCGGGCGTGGCGCCGGCGGAAGAGGTGCGGCGGCTCGTCGAAGAGCACTTGCGGCAGGGCCGGCCCCGCCATCTGCGCTTCCTGCAGAGCCGCTTGCGGTCGCGGGAAGACGCGGAGGATGTTTTGCAGGAGTTCGCGCTGAAGGCGATCCAGGGCGCGGATCGGCTGACAGATCTCGCCAAGGTCGAGGCCTGGCTATCCATCACCCTGCGTAATGCGCTGTTCGACCGCTATCGCCGCAATGCCGGGCGCGCCAGGCTGCAGGACGGCGTACGCGCGGAACCCAGCTGTGAGCCGGATGAACCGGAAGACCTCGAACGGCCTCTCGACTGCCTGACCCACGCGATCGATGATCTAAAGCCGGAATCCGCGACATTGCTGCGCCGCTCCGAGCTGCAGGAGACACCGCTCAAGCTCATCGCGGACGCCATGGCGATCACCGCCAATAACGCTGGCGTTCGGGTGCACCGCGCCCGCGAAGCGCTCCGCCAGATGATGAAGGCCCGCTGCGCCGCCTGCGCCGCGCCCTGCCCGCTTGCCACGCGCTTCATCGGCCGCCTCGCGGCCCAAGACGCCAGGCTCAGGCCTTAAGGGCCTCCGCCAGCAGTCCCGCGAGCGGGATGGCGTTGCTCGGATGGGCGACGGAATCCGTGGAAACGATGCGGTCTGCCAGGCTTGAGAGGTCCGCGAAGGCGCCATCCGCAAACAGCGCATGTACGACCACGCAGACCGGCGCCCCCAATCCCTGTCCCACAAGCCCACGAGCCGCCTCGATCACGGTCCGACCCGACGACGCAATGTCGTCGATGAGGACGGGTTGTCGGCCGGCCCATTCACTCAGATCCGGGACCGCGATCTCGACGTTCCGATCGCCATGGCGCTCCTTGCGGAGCACGACATAGGGGACGCGTGCCCGGCCGGCGACGTCGGACACCCACTGCTCGCTCTCAATGTCGGGCCCGATGATAAGTGACCGCTCCACGTTGGCGGCGATCCAGTCGGCCAGCAGGGGCGCCGCATGGAGGGCCACGGCCGGAATGGCGTAGATTTCCGAGAGCGCCTTGTGGCGATGCAGGTGCGGATCGACGGTGACCAGGCGGTCGACCTCACGCGACAGCAGGTCGGCGAACTGAGTGGAAGTCACGGCTTCCCCTGGGTGGAACCGCTTGTCCTGGCGCATATAGGCCAGGTAAGGCGCCACCAGGGTGAGGCGCGACGCGCCGAGCTCGCGCAACGTGCGCGCGGCGAACACCAGGCGCAGGAACTGGTCGTCCGGATTCGCTAGGGAGCAGACGAGAAGGACGTCGCGTCCCGCAACGACGGACAGGATGCGCACGTAGGATTCCCCGTCTGGGAACCGCCGGGTTTCCAGCACGCCGATCTCGGCGCGAAGGTGATTGGCCAAGTCTCGGCCTTGGCGTTCGGAGCCGGGCATCGCGAAGGCGATTGGACCGGCGGTCACGCCTCAATCTCCACCAGGTCGGGGTGCGCGGCGGCGTATTCAAGCGCATAGGCCAGCTCGCCTTCGGACTCAGCGTGCAGGGTGAGCAGCGGCTGCCCGGCGCCGATATCGTCTCCGAGACGTGCTTCGAGCGTCAGCCCCGCGGCCTTGCGTGCCGGCGCGCCGGCGAGCTTCGCCAGGGTGGCGATCTGGCGGTTGTTTATGTTAACCACGCGGCCGGATCGTCGCGCCAGGATCGGTGTCTGAAGGGGCGCCGTGGGTGGCGTTTTGAGTCCCCCCTGGGCTTTGCAGATCGCCTGGAATTTTGCCCAGGCGCGGCCGCTGGAAAGCGTCGCCTCGGCAAGGCCAAGGCCATCGCCGGCCTTTGCGACGCCGGCGAGCTCGAGGCCGGCCCCGGCCACAAGGCAAGCCCTCAGACGCAAATCCTGGGGCGCGCCCGCCGCATTCTGCAAGACCGCCAGAACATCGTGCGCTTCGAGGGCAGGACCGATCCCGCGACCTACCGGCTGGCTGCCGTCGGTGATGACGCATCGGGTCTTGACGCCGAAATACTGGGCGACGGCTGAGAGGCGCTGGGCCAGTTCTTGTCCAGCCGCCTCAGACCGCACCTTGGCTGTGGGCCCGACCGGGAGGTCGAGCACGACGTGGGTGGAGCCCGCCGCGATCTTCTTGGAGAGCACAGAGGCGACCAGCTGGCCCTCGGTATCGACGTCCAGCACCCGTTCGACCCGAATGAAGATGTCGTCGGCGGGGCTGAGGTTCACGGCGCCGCCCCACACGATGCACCCGCCCTCGGCCTCGACCACCCGCCGCATGGCGGCAAGATCCAGGTCGACCGGGGCCAGGGTCTCCATGGTGTCCGCGGTCCCCGCCGGCGATGTGATCGCGCGCGAGGAGGTCTTGGGGCAGACCAGGCCGCAAGCGGTCAGGATCGCCACGACGATGGGCGTGGTGCGATTGCCGGGCAGGCCGCCGACGCAGTGCTTGTCGACGACCATGTCGGCCTTCCAGCTCAGGCGATCACCCACGTCGACCATGGCCTTGGTGAGCGAGACCGTTTCGCTTTCATCGAGCGGGAGCGCCGAGGACGCCGTCAGGAAGGCGGCGAGGTGCACGTCGGTGTACCGGCCGGCCGCGACGTCGCGTACGATCGCCGCGTTGGCCGGGCCGTCCAGGCGCGAGCCGTAAATTCGCCGCCGCACGCTCGACATGGACTCCAGCGCCGGGGCATGGCGGACCTCGATCGGCGCGCCCGGCGCCACGCCAAGCAGGCGCCAAGCCTCCTCGGAAAGTGCGGCTTCGTCCAACTCGATGAGGTCGCCGTCCAGTTGATAGAGGGTGGCGTAGATGTCTCGACCGCCGGCCGTGAGCAGCACCTGCGATCGGGCGGACAGCCCTTCGGAGCGGCACACATGGCAGTCTCGCCGCATGAGCACGATCGACTCGTGCTGTGCGAAGAGGCCAAGCCGCCGCGCCCGCAGCTGGTGCGGGCCGCTGGGAGAATGCTGTTCGAGGGTCACAGTGTGTGCGGCTCCATCATCTGCGAGATTATGCAGTCCCAGCCGAGCTTGTCCTGGATCTTAAGGCGCAGGGCGTCCGCGGCGTGGGGCTCGCCATGGACGATAAAGGTCTTTTTCGGCGGCCGGCGGAAGCCCGACAGCCAGCGCAGGATCTCGTCGGCGTCGGCATGCGCCGACAACATCTGCAGGTTCTGCACCTCGGCGTTGATCGGAATCCACTGCCCGTGGATCTTGACCTCCTTGGCGCCCTCGACCATGGCGCGACCGCGGGTGCCGGCGGCCTGGAAGCCGGAGAACAGGATGGTGTTCCGGTGGTCGGGACCATAGGCCTTGATGTGGTGCAGCACCCGCCCGCCCGTGGCCATGCCGCTCGCCGCAAGAATGACCTTGGGCATCCGATCGGCCGTCACCGCCTTGGATTGCGCGACATCGCGGACATAGGTCGCGACGGCGCAGGTGGCGTCGCAGACCTCCGGCGACAGCCGATGGTCCTCACGATGCGCATGCAGCAGGTCGGTGGCGTTGATCGCCATCGGGCTGTCCAAGTAGATGGGAACGAGCCCCAGCCGGCCAGCCTGCTTCAGTTTCCAGAGGTGGTAGAGCAGCGACTGGGCGCGACCGACGGCGAAGGTCGGGATGATTACCGTGCCGCCGCGCTGCGTCGTCCGTTCGATGATGTCCCCAAGCGCCTCGTCCGGATCGCGGGCGTCGTGTTTGCGGTCGCCGTAGGTGGACTCCACCACGACGTAGTCGGCGTCCTCGACCGGCTCGGGATCGACCATGGTGGCGTCGCCGTAGCGCCCGAGGTCGCCGGAGAAGACGACCTTCGTCCCCTGCAAATCCACCTGGACCGTCGATGCGCCGAGGATGTGGCCAGCCCTCCGCAATGTGATCCGCGCGCCGCCGGCGATGCGCGTCTCCTCATGGAAGGGCACATCCGAGAATTGTTCCATCGTGCGCTCGGCGTCGTGGACACCGTAGAGCGGCAGCGCCGGCTTGTGCTTGGAGTAGCCGTACCGGTTGGCGCTTTCGGCGTCCTGTTCCTGGATATGGGCGCTGTCCCGAAGGATGAGATTCGCCACATCGCGGGTGGCGGAACTGGCGTGGATGCGGCCGCGATAGCCGTCTTTCACCAGCTTCGGCAGGTAGCCTGAGTGATCGAGGTGCGCATGGGTCAGCACCACCGCATCGATTGAGTTCGCCTTGATCGGCAGCGGCTGCCAGTTCTGATCTCGCAACTGCTTGAGGCCTTGGAAGAGGCCGCAGTCGATAAGCAGCCGCTGTCCATCCGCCTCCAGCATATGTTTCGAACCGGTGACGGTGCCCGCGCCGCCGAGGCTGGTGAGTGTGATCACGTCAGAATCCTTCTTTCAGCCGAGGCTCGTCTGGAGCGCGCGGGGGTTGGTCTTGCCGGCGATCGCCGTGGCTTCATTGGGGGCGAGCAGCTCGGAAACGGGAGCCTTGAGGACCTGCGCCGCGGCTTCGACGATGTGGCCCCAGGTGCAGCGGTTGGCGAACAGCATGCCGAAGACGTCGAGCGTGCCGCCGTGGCCGATGTAGCCCAGCGACATCATCCGATCCGCGCCCGGATCGATCCGGCGCAACAGGCCCTGCATGGGTTCGGGGCGGGTGTGGCTCACCAGGACTCTGGGAAGGCCGGGAGGAAAGGCCGCATTCAGTTCGGCCGGGGGAAGGGTGATCGTCGCTTCGATCGGGTCACGCGGGGCCCGCAGACGCGCGGGCTCCATGACGGCGGTCACGCAGGCCCGCCGGCCCCGCGTCTGTAGCCGATGGCAGGCCGCCAAGGCCTCGGCCGCCTGGTAGGCGCCGATGGCGACGATCTGCATCTCGGAGTCTGCCGGGTCGCCGGCCAGGTGGGCCCAGCTGCGCGCCGCGAAGTCTGTGGCGGCCGGGCCGGTGAGCAGGGCGGGAACCGACCGCTTGGGAACCACCAGGCAGGCGATTTGGCCACGCGTCCGATAGACATCCGCGAGCCCTGCAACCGCGCTGTTTGCGTCCACGGGGAACAGCGCCCGCGCGGTATCCGACATCTCGCCGAGCAGGGCTTCCACAAGGCTGGGATCCTGGTGGGACTGCTCGTTCTTCGAGTTCTCCCAAGTGTGCGACGTCGCGATCAGCGGGATCGAGATCCACAGCGGCGGCGTGCCCGCCTCCCGCTGGCGGCGCGCAAACACGACTTCCTGCCGCAGCGCGCCCAACATCTTCATGGCGAAGGCTTCGTAGCTGACGATCAGGTTGAGGCCGCCCTTGTTGCCGAGCGCAGCCGCGGAAACCGCTTCCTCGTTCAGCGCCGTGATCACCGCGCCGTCGATGGCCTCCGCCGTTCCCGCTTCTGGCCGGTTCACCCGATGCTTCAACCGGTCGAGGGTGCGGCCCATGTGGTTGCTGCGTAACTCGTCGGGGTTTCCCACCCGCGGGCGCAGCTCGGGATTGGACCCCACCAGATCAACGAACCAGGCGTCGAGTGCGTCCATGGGCGAGGTCGCGACCTTGCTCCATGCGGGAACGGGCTCGCGCGGTGCGGGCGGGTTCCGCGTCGCCGCGGGGTGGCGGCTCTCCAAGGGCCGATGCTGGATTTCATGGGTCTTCAGAACATCAACAGCTGCGGCGAGCTCGCGCTTGGGGACGAAAAGGGCCGCCGCGGCGGTATTGAAGCTGTCGCGCGCGGCGCCGTCGTGCCGCGGGTTTCCCTCGATCGGCAGATTGTGAGCGCGATTTGTCCCGGCGCCGGGGAAGCCGAAGCCCTTTTCCGTCCGCGCGATGATGTAAGGGAGCGGAGCCGGATATCGGCGCTGCGGGTCCGCCGTAAACCGCTTCAGACGCTCCTCGGCGTCCAGGATCGCCCAAGCGAAAGCTGCGGGATCGCGACCATCGATAACCATCGGGTCGAAACCGCTTAGGGATAGATGACGTTCGAGCCAACTCGCCCCACCCTCCTGCTCGATCTCGGTGCGTTCCTCGATGCGCCGGTCATTCAGGATCATCACCGGCGTCGTGAGGCCGCAATCCTCGGCGCGCCACCAGCGCGGCGCCCAATCCGACCCGCGCTGTTCCTCAAACGCCCCATCGCTTAGGAACGCCACCAAGCTCTCACCGCGCAGCGGCATGTGGACGTATTGCAGCTCGGCGAACCCAAGGTAGCCGCCCTCCGAGACTGCACCCGCGGTCGTCGGCCCCAAATGGCTCCCTATCGGCGCTGCGGGACGGCCATCGGGTCGGATTTGGCAACCGTAGAAGTCGCAGACGAGCTGCGAGAGACCAAGATCCGAGCGTGGATAACGCGAACGCTCTGCCTCTGAGACATCGCCGGTCAACACATTGACGGCCTCGATGGCCGCAACGCAGTGGCCTTGGCCCATCACCCAGGACCGCGTCGCGCCGGACAAGACATTCGCGGCGAGGTAGCCCACGAAGGCTGGCACCATGTTGAGGGAACCGCCTGTGTGGCCTTCCGGATCATCCTTGAAGGCTTCCGCAGGCAACACGCCGCCAGAGAGATTCACCCGCCGCGCATAGGTCATGTGGACAACGAGCCACATGGCTGCGCGCGTCAGCCGGTCCGCGGCCGCCAGGATCCGGTAAACGGACTCCGCATCCGGCCAGACGCCGCGCTGAACCAGACGGTCGGCCAAGGCCGCGATCCGTGCGATCGTCGCCGGATCGCGCCGAAGCAGGCCGAAGCCCCCGGTCCAATCGTCAGCCCACTTTTGGCTCACGCAATTCACCTCCACACGCCTCAAGGCAGCGTCGGTTGGACGCGGGAGCGCTCGATCGCTTACAGGCCGTCGGCTTGCGCCGCACAGCCAAACATCGTCTGTGTCAGATCCCGGATCGGAGAATCCGGCGGCGATGTGCCTCTCGGCCCCAGTCAGTTTCACCGCGCCGCCGTGCTCATCGCGGCCGGCTCCTTTTTCATCTGGCACACGTGGCGTCACGACCGGCGCTTCACCGGGCTCGCGTCGCTTCCGATGCTGCTTGGGCTTCAGCAGTTCGCCGAGGGAATCATCTGTGTCGCAGGCGCCCACAACGACGTGGCGACTACCGCAGTCTTCTCCCTCTACTACGTGTTCTTCGCCTGAATCGGTTGGCCGGTCTGGATACCGGTTGCCGTTACTTCACTGAGCCGCCGTGGCGTCATGCGCCGTACCTGATCTTCGCCGTTCTCGGCGGGATGCTCGGGAGCGTGCAGCTCCTCCCCCTATCTGACGCGTGAAGGCTGGCTGAAGGTCACCTTGCTTGAGCACGCCATCCGCTACAGCGACATCCAGCTGCTTGATGACATCATCAGTCGACCGGCGACCTGCCTGATAGACGTCTTCATCGTCCTTGCCCCCTCCTGCTGGCGTCCGACCGGCGCATAAGGGTCTTCGGCGGGATCGAGGCGCTGGTGCTCGCCATCACAGTGGGCTTTTCCAGTGGGCGTACATCTCGGTCTTCTGCTTCGGAGGCGCGCTGGCCTCCGCCTACCTGCTGTGGGCGCTGCGCCGAGACGTGGCGCTTCGCCAAGAACCGTGTTGAAGGCGCCGGCCTGGGAACAAGCACATCTCGACCTGGCCTCCGCCCCATCTCGCCGAGGCGTCATTGGTCCGTCAATCTGCGTAAGATGCGGCCTGAACTTGCGTCCATAGAAGCAGACATCGAGGGGACCGCGCGAAGGCGGTACGGGAGACTGAGATGACGCACCTCGACCAACGCTCGCTCGACCGGGTGGCGCCAGAGCGCCTGGACATGTCGATCGATGCGGGACTCCGCCGATTTATGATCGGCGTCTACAACAAGGTGGCGCTCGGACTTGTGCTTTCTGCCGGCCTGGCCTACCTCACGAGCATGGTGCCGCCGGTTCGGGACGCGATGTTCCGGATGACTGCGGACGGTCGATTTGCCGGCTACACGCTTGTCGGCATGACCGTGGCGTTCGCGCCCATCGTAGTGCTTCTAGGCTCGATGTTCGCCATGCGCACGCCGTCCGCGCGCGGCGCGAGCCTGCTCTATTGGACCATCAGCGCCCTGATCGGCGCATCCCTCGGTGTCGTCGGCCTCGTCTACACCGGCGCCTCACTGGCCACGACCTTCCTGATCACGGCCACAGCGTTCGGCGGCCTGAGCCTCTTCGGCTACACGACGAAGAAGGACCTGACCGGCATCGGCAGCTTCCTGCTGATTGGTTTGGTGGGGCTGGTCGTCGCCATGCTGGTGCAGATGTTCTGGAACCCGCCTGGCTTCTCGTTCGTGATCAGCGCGATCGGCGTGCTCATCTTCGCAGGGCTGATCGCCTACGACACCCAGCGCCTGAAGCTGACCTATCACCAGCTCGGCGGAGACGCAGCGGCGCTGGGCGCGGCCAGCAGCTACGGCGCGCTCAGCCTCTATCTCGACTTTATCAACCTATTCCAATTCCTCCTGAACCTGTTCGGTCAGCGTCGCTGAGCCCCCGGGGCGACGATTCCGGTGGATGGCGAGGTCGTCGAGGGGCGCGCTTCCGTCGACGAGTCCATAGTCACCGGCGAGTCGATGCCGGTCACCAACCAACCAACCGGCGACAAGGTCGTCGGCGGGACGATTAACACGACCGGCTCGTTCGGCATGCGGCCGGAGAAGGTCGGGTCCGACACGCTGCTCGCACAGATCGTCCAGACGGTGGCTGCCGCGATGGCGCTGTTGAGCGTCAGCGCCGTCGGCAACGCCCAGCGCCTGCGGGCTGTGCAGCTGTGACGAGCGGGTACCCGGCGCCGGGGAGGTCGAGATGAACATCGGACAGGCATCGAAGGCCTCCGGCGCGACCGCGGACGTCCGAGCCGCTAGGTCAAGGCGACCGCCAGCCGGCCATCTGGCCGACCTGGACGCCCGGATCGCCGAGATGCAGGTCATGGCTGACACCCTTCGGCACCTGTCGCACAGTTGAGCCGGCGACGCCCGCCCCGCCGGCCCCATCCTGACGGATTTGACAGGCGGCCAAGAGACCGGATCTTGCGTCGTGATCGGCTTGCCTGCGCCCCGGCAGAACGTCATGCTAGCGCCAGATTTTAGGGAACATCCGCTGCCCAGACTGTCGGTCCTCGCCGCGTTCATGGCCGCGATCATGTTGGTGATCGGCGGAACGCCTGGGCGAAACGCCTCGATCCCTTGCGCCTGCAACGGCTCACGCGTGCAGGTCAGTCGATACTCCGGCGAGAGCCGCGCGCAGACGGCTCCCTCCCACTCCTCCGTCTCGAAGATCGCAATCTCCATCTGACCGCCTCCGCTTGCCTTCGCGTCACCACTGTCGCCGGAAGAGCAGCCATCCGCCCAGGAACATCGTCGTGCTGATCCCCACCAGCGCCAGGGCGTGCGGCCAGAGCTCAGCCAGCCCCGCCCCCTTCAGGAAGAGGCCGGAGACGATATCCACATAGTGCCGCTGGGGGCTGGCCAGGGAGGCCGTTTGCAGCCATCCGGGCATGCTCTCGATCGGGGCCATGGTCCCCGACAGGAACAGTAGCGGGAAGAGGCTGAAGAACCCCAGCAACATGGCCTGTTGCAGGGTCTCGGTGATGGTGCCCACGAAGGTCCCCAAGGATACCGCGCTCAGCAGATAGACCACGGTGAGCGCGAGGAGCGTCGTCACGTCGCCGCGCATCGGAACGCCCATCAGCGTCATGATCAGCAGCGCCGGAAAGACCGCGCCGGTGCAGATGATGATCGTTGGGGTCACCTTGGCGATGAAGAGCTCATGGGCGCGGATCGGCGTCACACGAAGCTGCTCGATGGTACCGCCCTGCTTCTCGCGCACGATGGCGGCTGCCGGCAAGACGACGCCCAACATCAAGCCCGCCTGGGCCAGCATCGACAAGGCCATGAACCGCGTGTTGGTCAGGTCCGGATTATACCAGACGCGCACCTCCGACCGGACGCCCGCTGAGGTTGACGGCGCGCCGGGCCTTGCGACTGCCCGGGCTTGGGCGAACCGCGCCAGGATCTCGATCACATAGGCTCGCGCGCGGGCGGCGACATTGCCATTCGAGCCGTCCACCACCACGCCCAGGGACGCCTGGCGACCGGCGGCCAGCCGTGCGCTCAGGTCCGGCGGGATCTCGACCACCACGTCGAGCGCGCCCCGTTGCAGCCGGCCTCGGGCCTGCTGCAAGCTCGAGAACTGGTCTGTCAGGACGAAGTTTCCGCCGGTCGTCAGTTCCTGCACCAGGGCGCGACTAGCGGCGGACCGATCGTGATCGATGACTCCGAGCTTCAGATTCTGCACGTCGAAGCCCAGGGCCAGCGTGCACATGACGAGCTCAGCAGTGTAGAGGAAGAGGACTATGAAAAGCATTACCGGGTCGCGCAGAAACTGAGCGAACTCCTTGGCCAGCAGTCCCGCCAGGCGGCCCAGCATCAGGCGATCCTCTTGCGGAAGCGCCAGGCGGCGATCGCGAACACGGCGGCGGTGTAGGCCGCCAGAATAGCCACGTTGGGCCAGAGCTCCCGCAGACCTGCGCCCCGAAGAACGACGCCCCGCGACAGTTCGAGAAAATAGCGCGTCGGAAAGGCCGAAGCGTAGATCTCAAAGCCGGCAGGCATGGTGAAGATCGGATAGATGAAGCCAGAGAACAGGAAGGCGGGCATCAGGGTCACGATCAGCGCCGCGAGCATCGCGGCCAGCTGCGTGCGCACCAAGGTGGAGACCAGAAGGCCTATGGAGACCGTACAGACGACGTAGAGCAGGCCGACGGCGAGGAGCAGCGTCAGGCTGCCCCGCACTGGCACCTGGAACCAGACCAGGCCGCCGATCACCACAATCAACAATTCCAGAAGGGCGATGCCCGCATAGGGCAGCAGCTTTCCGGCGATGAACTCGCTGCGGGTCAGTGGCGAGGCGTATATCTGTGCGATGGTGCCGAGTTCCTTCTCCCGGGCCACGGCCAGCGCCGTGAGCAGGGGCGGAAACGCCATCAGGATGACCGCGAACAGGCCTGGAACGATGAAATTTCGGCTGCGCAGTTGCGGATTGTACCAGACCCGCACCTCCGGCTGCACGGGAAGGCGCAGCTCGCCCGGGAATGCATAGAGGATCGCCCGGCCATAGGCCGACAGGATTGCTGCAGTGCTGGCGTAGGTGCCGTCCACCACGAACTGCACCGGCGCCCCGTCGCCGCGGCCCAGACGACGGGCGAAGCCCTTGGGGATGAACAGCGCCGCGCGGGTCTCCCCGCGCATCAGCGCGTACTCGGCGGCGCGCTCGTCCTGGGGGGCCGCCTTGAGCATGAAGTAGCCGGAATTGACGAACCGTGCCTGCAGCTCACGGCTGGCGGCGCTCTTGTCCTGGTCGACCACCATCAGAGGGGCGTTCTCGACGTCCAGGGTGATGCCGTAGACGAACAGGAACAGCATCATTACCGGCATGAACAACGCCACGCCGATGGTGAAGCGATCCCGCGAGATCTCGATCACCTCCTTGCGGGCGAAGGCTAGCAGACGACGAAGTTTCATGCCGCGCGCCTCGCGGCCCGTTCGCGGGCGATGAAGCCTAGGAAGACATCTTCCACCGTGGCCGTCTTCAGCCCCAGCTCGGCGGTCAGATCGGCGAGCGGCCCAAGGGCGATCAACCGCCCATCCATCATCAGGCCAAGCCGATCGCAGAAGGTGGCTTCCTCCAGATAATGGGTGGTGACCACCACGCCCACCCCATCGGCAGCGAGCGCAGCGATGAGCCGCCAGAAGCGGAACCGGGAGAGCGGATCGACGCCTGAGGTGGGCTCAGCCAGGAAGAGCACCTGCGGACGATGGACCATGGCGCAGGCGAGCGCCAATCTTTGCCGGGTCGCTCCTGAGAGCGACGACACGGTCTCACTCCCTTCCCCCTCAAGCCCGGCGCGTGCCGCCGCCCAAGCGATACGCGTCTTGAGTTCCGCGCGGGGGACGCCATAGGCCCGGGCGAAGAAAACAAGGTTCTCCCGCGCGCTCAAATCCGGATAGAGCGAGAAACGCTGCGACATGTAGCCGATGCGTGCGCGAACCGCCTCGCTTTGAGCGGCGACATCAAGACCCGCGACCTCGGCGCGTCCGGCGCTGGGCGCCAGCAGCCCGCAAAGAATGCGGATCAGGGTTGTCTTTCCCGCGCCATTGGGCCCGAGCAGTCCCAAGACCTCGCCGGGGGCAACGCTGAGGGTGACGTCATCTACCGCCTTGAAGTCGCCGAACCGGCGGGCGACTCCTTCGGCGACGATCACGTCGGCCGCTGGGCTCGCGGGTCGCGGGGGCGAGGCGGGCTCGGCCGCCCGCACCGGCGCAGGCGGCGGGGCCGAGACGACGGTGAACACGTCTTCCATGCTGGGCTCCGCCGGCTCGGGTCGAGCGTCACCCGATAGCGCTGGCGGCGCTTCGGATCGCATCTGCACGCGCAGTTCATCGCCCGCCCGGCGCT
>Ga0187842_1000387_pt1 | contig 22234 bp, 17 predicted proteins | sample SpaLakP09_SKY_41_FD_134514 | JGI IMG/M metagenome (GOLD analysis project Ga0187842, IMG submission 134514) | Oligotrophic lake water microbial communities from Sparkling Lake, Wisconsin, USA - SP09_SKY_41 | ecosystem: Environmental > Aquatic > Freshwater > Lake | place: USA: Sparkling Lake... | reverse complement strand
TTATTTCGAAAGAGTCGTTTTGTCTAGGTTTTAGAAAGCTATGAAAATCTCATCGACCTTTTAGGTCTTTGGCCTGCCCAGCACGATTCGAACGTGCGACCTACGCCTTAGAAGGGCGGTGCTGTCCCCGACGGGGACGGGCAGAAAGAACAATAAAACAATAGCTTAGCAGTAATAAGCTTTTTGAGATACGTCGTTTGGTCAAAATTTGGTCAACGAGGTTAATTATGGCATCAATTCAAAAACGTGGAAAGAAGTATCGAGTCAGAATCATTCGCAGAGGTTTCCCCACACAGTCCCAAACTTTTAAAACACATGCTGAGGCGTTACGCTGGAGTAGACAACTAGAATCACAGATGGACCAAGGTGCATTTAAGCCGAATCCAGTAAAAAATGAAAAGTTTTCAAAAAAGGATTTACTCTTTCAAGAAGCAGCTTTGCACTACATGCAAACGCACTCTATTCATAAGAAGATTGTTCTCTCGGAGACTTACCGACTACAAATTCTTATAAAGCGCTGGGGAGACATACCTGTTGAAAAGATTGATAAGTTGGCCGTTCTAGCCCTGCGAGATGACCTACTGAAGATGGGTCGCTCTGGCGAAACGATTAATCACTATTTCAACACCATCTCCAAGGTCTTTCAAATGCTTGAGGGCGATTGGGACATAAGCATTCTCAACCCCATCAAGGGCATTAAACGAATGCCAAGGCCTTGTGGAAGAACTAAACGAGTCAATGCTCAACTAGAGTCACTGCTTATATCTGGTTGCGACCAACTTTCACTCCCCCTGCTTTGCTCAATTATTCAATTTGCTATTCAAACAGGCATGAGAAGAGGCGAAATCATGGGACTCACTTGGGTCGATATTGACTTACCACATCGCAAAGCATATCTTCACCAGACAAAAAATGGTGAGCCACGCCAAGTACCACTTACAAACCATGCAATTACATTATTGGAGGCGCTACCCATGGATGGGGTAAAAGTATTCCCCATGGGTATGGATGCTTTACGCAGTCAATTTAATCGTCTCAAGATCTATTTAATGGGTAGATGGGGAGGAGCTGGAACGAATCCTTTCTATGATCTACGATTTCATGATTTGCGTCATGAAGCTCTCAGCAGGATGAGTGATAAGGGTTTAAACACAATTGAACTTGCCCAAATTTCCGGACACAAGACAATAAAGCTACTGGCACGCTATACGCACCCAAGATTTGATTTAGTTTTGGATAAGTTAGGGTAAACCCTGCTATTGTTCGCAAAGTGAGGGTATTGTTCTTGGTATTGTTCGGACACAGACCCTTATAGAATAAGCTTTGTACCTTTGTTCGTATTGTTCGGACACTTTTTGAGGTTTGGCGAAACTAAAAAGCAAATCTTGTATCTTTTTCTCTTTTAGGCAGGAGACAAAAAATGTAGCTACACACTAAAACCCCCCGAACAATACGAACATTCCGAACACTACTTATAAATCATATACTTACTGTAACTACAATTAAAGAACAATAGGTACAAATACTCTTTAATAGTATTTAATAAAGTTTATTAGTTTTCATTTAATACCCGGTGCCGATTTGCAGTACAGCCAGGCAAAGAAATTAGCATGGTCAGATAAATAGATTGATAGCAATGAGTTTCGGATTATTGAGGTCTAGATTTGACAGCATTCTAAAAGTCTCTATTGCGACTGGCATGGGGTCCATAAGGGCAAAGATGCTAGGAACTTCATCTAAGTCCCTTTTGTATTGCTTTTTAGCGTCAGGGCTAAGCCCTTCTGTGCCAGACGTAAGCCAAAAATGTGGCGATAAAAGTTAAAATCCAATCTAAAGTTTACTCTCAGAGTTGCGCAAAGCTACTTTAATCCCTCTACAACAGATTCCGCCGCTTCTTTCGATACTAGACCGCATTGAACCCTAGTGAATGATCCGCCCGACTTGAAATATGCATCACCTTTACCATTAAGCATCTCTGCGCCGGATTCATCCATAATTACACGGCTTTCAGTAGCACTCTTTACACGAAGTGCTAGCTGTGCAGGTAGATTAGCCCGCAAATTAGTACTGATCACTTCAGCGCTTGGTTTTTGAGTTGCAATAATTACATGTATACCAGCAGCTCGAGCCTTTTGCGCTAAGCGTTTAAGCTCCGCCTCAATCTCTTTCTTCATTGCTGGATCAGAAGTAAGGTCTGCATATTCATCTAGAACAACTAGCCACCATGGAAGCTTCTCTGACTCACTAACTTTCGCATTAAATTCCGCTATAGACCTTGATCCATTTTGGCGCAGCTTCTCATAACGTGATTGCATCTCTAATACAGCCATTTTCAACAGCTGAAGAGCATCAACATCATCCCAACTTATTACACCCTCTAAATGAGGTGTGTCAGAAAAACCTTGTAATTCCGTACCCTTTGGGTCAACCAAGAGCAACCTTAACTCTTGTGGAGAATAATATTTAACCAATCCGTACAAAATTACATTCAATGCCTCAGATTTACCGCTACCAGTAGTGCCCCCAATAAGCAAATGGGGGCTTAAAGAATTTGAAAAGTCTACCTCCACTATCTTTCCAAACCTATCCTCGCCCAATGGGGCCACTAAAGAGGTGGCTGGTCGATTCCACTGTGACCACATATCTTGGGCAAAAACAAAATATCTTTGCTCTAATAACTTTGGCACATCAATATTTACATACCCTAAATCTATAGAGAACATTATTTCCTGTTCTTGGCGCAATTTAAGTTTTAACTTAAGTATCTGACTTTTATCTTTCAATTTCTTTGGATCGGTAGACCCCCTAGTAGAAACCTTGAAAAGAATCGAAGCTGGCCCTTCAATATATGGAGTATCTGCCAAAGAAACGGGGTCAACGTCAACACCTTGATCAGCAAAGCAGTCGAGGATAGTTTGATACATATCTCTTAATTCGGAGTCAGAAAGCCGACCCCTTTTCTTAATGGATGATTCTGGCAGAACAATATTTACAACTGGGAGCGCAGGTTCGATCGATACTGGTTCAGACGCCTGTACATTGACCCTTGGATTTAGTGATATGGCTGTATTTGTAGAAACTATTATTGGCTGCGTATCAACAGAATTTTGATTAGCAACAGATACAGTCGACTTAGCCTCTCTAGGAAAGGATTTACCAGTAATAAGAGGTACGATATCAAGGCTTGTCGATCTAATAACCTCCACCCCGCTTTGGATTTCAGAAGATAGAGGCCTATTTCCAGCATCAGTAATACATATTGAATATAGGCCCTTGATGCTGCCTACTGTATATTCACCATTTCTGAACTTTTCTCTAATTTCGGGAGGAACAAGTCCTAAATAATTCTTTTTATCAAATCCTGTTAGAACAACAGCCTTGCTATCTGCAGTTTCAATTGATGAAATTATTTGCTCTCTCCACAGCTTTGAATCTTCCCTATGTTTATTCGACAAAATGTCATCAAAGAAGTCGCAAGTCGACTTAGCTTGAAAAACACCGTGCACATCATAACCCTGTCGTAACTTACCCTCAACAACCTCAATATCGACCTGCAAAACTCCATTATTAAGAATAAACCTTATGTTGCAAATATCCGCCCTTATTTCTGAAGCACCTCCAAACCAATTTTGGTGCTCATCAAGTGAAATTGAAGCATAAATTGATTTTGAATTGTCGCTACCTACTATGGGCTTCAATTTAGCTAAGGATCGAGCAACCATTAACCCAATAATCTCTTCTGTAACTCTAGAGATTCCCATTGCCTTAAGTGCCAATCTCGGGGCAAATTTACGAGTTTGAGAGTAGATGGTGCTAGAAAGTTCAATTGGATTGATTTCATAGCGCTTTAAACCATCACTCTCCGATAAGAGTCTCTCGAGCTTTCTTGCAACCCTAGATATGATCAATCCCTTGCCAGAATTAGCAGAGACAATTAGGGTGAAATTATTATTATTTCCAACACCCTCTTCAATACTTAAAATATCAGGCGAAGATTCAAGAGATTCAATTTGCTGCCTAGAAATATGGCGCTCTAAAGTAATAACCCAATGACATATCTCATGGAGCTCCGCAAAAATCTTTGCTGAAGACTCAAAATTTACCCGCAACTCTAGAAAATCGGTATTTTCAGGCTGCGATGGAGCGACAGGGCGTAGGCGATTAGATCTTATGACATGGGTAGACCATGTCTCAAGAATTTCATCTGATTCATCTGGCTTCATCAGTATAGAAATTGCACCTCCATCTGTTCCACTACTTAATTGAGTTGGTCTGTCAAGCAAAGGATCAAATGAACCTTCCGCCAAATTCGGGGCTTCAGTATTATTTTGAGGTGTTACATCCTCATTTAATAGGTGGGTGATAACCGCAAGATCAAACTTTTTACCTGGAAGTGACTCGGTAAGTGAAAAATTATCTTTATAGTCAACAAAACTTAGGTCATATAGGGGAAAGAGGCGATCATCATTTACCATGCGGTTTTCATCATGCAAGGTATCAAAATAAGTTGAGATTTCTAACCACTTAGAGCGATGTGCAACCACCGTCACGTTTATGCATATCCCCTTCCACTCGCTATTTTTAATTGAAGACACCAAATCAGTGGGAAATTTATTAGTGTATGGAACGAGTAATAATATTGACAACCCATCACGTTTGTAGGGATGAGCCTCTAAATAAGAAATTATTTGTTTTGCAACCTTTTTAGTGGAATCAACATCTAATATCGCTCCAGTAATATCAGAGCCTCGTGGTAAAAACTCTTCAAACCAAGCCTGATCCCCACTTGAAAACAAAACTTCTCCCGCGGCATCGGAGGCAATGGCTGGACATTGACTTGGGGTAATGCTTCTTAGCCAGTCAAGATAGAAATTTGGATTTACTTTAGATAATTCTTTATCACCAGATAGCATTGAGGCCAAAAGATTCTCGCAACTAGATAAATATTTTGAAATCCAACGTAACCTTATTGGATGGGTAGGAATCATAATCCGCTTTTGATTGGACAGACACAGGAAATCTAAGTCTAGGAGCTGTGAGATTGCAGGCACTCGAGCACCATTTGGAACTAAGCTAGCTCTAGTGCTTGCAAAAATTGGTTGCCATGAATCGATATATTCATTAATTGCGTCTGAATAAAATCCCTCTTTTGCTAACTTTTTAAGGAAGTTACCTCTGATCGATAGCAAATCAGAAATTGCCAAATCGGAATCAGATGTTGTTGAGCGCTCAATACAGGTTAATGGCAAAATCCTGTTAGAGATATCTTCCAATATTTGATTCAAACTGCCATCAACGGAGAACTTAATTCCCGACTCTATATTAGGGAAAGAGCTTTCACTGGCGCAAAGGAGCAACCAAAGAAATGCAAAATACTGTAAATCTTCTTCTGCTGGAAACCACTCACGTTTAGTGACCGAATGTATTATTTCGCCTTTTGAGTCTACCAAATTAAAGACTATTGGTATTGGATCCCAAAGGGTGTCGCTTTGATCAGCCTCTTCATCTACTTCATCAGAATCGTTAAAAATAGTCGGCTCTATATGCTGAATTAAAAGCGGATCTATCCTTAAAGCGACGCCAAATGAATTATCTTTAGATTTTTCTGCTGCAGATTTTAAATGACGCCCGAATAAAAAATTGAATAGACCCAATGACTGGGAATTAAGATTTGCATTTTTCCCAAGATTTACTTCAAGAGAGTAGTCACTACTGAGCTTGACAAGACCCCTTAGAGAATCAACTACTTCCACTATCTCTAATAAAGGATTGAAAAATTGCTGGGCACGAGGATTGGCAAGTTGCTCTACAAGTCTTTTTGTAGTTACAGTCAATAAGTTTTCTAGCTTCTCAAGACCTTCAGGCTGCTCATGATCTAAAAAACGTCTTGCATCCTCTTCAATTTTTCTATCTAGTCCATCGATAACATTGATATCAATCAATTCTTGAAGGCGTGTCAAATCAGCAGATTCAATTTCACTGAAGACTCTTTGACCTAATCGCAATCCACTTACATCAGGTAGAAATAATTGCTCAAATATGAAATATGGAACCATTTCTCTTGTCGAGGTGTTTTGAAGCTTCACAAAGGCTAAGCAAAAATTTCTATATTTTTCGTTTTGGTCATGCTCAAACTCTAATTTATCAATATTTTTGAATTGGAAAGTCGTAATTTTCGCCGCCAAAAGATCAGGGTCTATATCTGATGTGCCTGATACTAGGTCAGAATAATTCCTATTTAACTGAAGGCGACGACGAGACTTCTTTCCATCCTTACGCCAATACAAATCAGGAAAACAATCAAGTGAGGTTAAATTTTTGCCTATAAGCTCATCTACATCCTCAACAGAAATTGCAGAAGGGATTTTTTGGTAGTCAGCTAAGACATTCACCACAAACTTAGCATAATTTCGAAGCGAAACCTTCCCAAATTTACTAATGTGATCAAGAACCTCTATTGCCCGAGTTTTTAATAAGCTCGATAAGCTTGTTCCCGCACCGAGGGCTAGCCATGCATTATCAATAATTGCCTCGGGGACAATGAATCTTTGGGCATCTGTTTCAATATTAAAGCTACCATCTAAGAAATTACTATCGTGGAGGGTAAAGATGTTCTGAAGGCCCTGCTCATCACTTTGGATCTTTGTTTCAATATAAACAAGCCCATTTTTATTGTGATTTCGGTAATAAGTAATAGATTTTTTGTCTTCGGCAATATATTCCCGTGGAATCTTACCCTTTACATCATTGGCAACAACCAGCCTAATATCCCCAGATTTCTTTTCACTAGACCAAATGTCAACGAAATCAATAATTTCATCATCAGTAAAGTTTTTGATACGAAAAAACTTATGCTCCGCATCTTTTTGAAGATCTAGTTGACTCAATACGATTTGATATGCGGTTAACGCAAGTACTTTATTGATCATTTACGTCACCCACACCCACCATTTTTGTAGCATCCGAGTACACTTTAAGCATACCAACCGCAAGAACTTGATCTGCTAGTCGCTTTTCATTTTCTTCAAAGATAGCTGCATCAAGCCCCTCCAAAAGCCCAGCTTGTTGAGCGGCTAATCTCCCAATTACAAAGCTACATTTCTTAAAGAGCCATTCATTAACAAACGACTCAAAAGGCATCTCTTGATTGGCTGGAACAGCTGCCAAAGTAAGGGTTTCTATTCCAGTTAATCCAAAAGTGAAGTGTCTTCTACCCTTTAAAGAGTTTATGAGTCTCATGCTTGCTAAGGTTGCAGTAAAAAATCCTTTAATTTTTTGTGATTGAGCCCCACTCATTTCACGATCATCAACTGCAGAATCAATACCAGCCGCAATATTTTTTATAAATTCCTTAAGCGACCTTTGCGAAGCTCTTCTAAGCTGTGGATTAATTCCGCCACAGTCAAAAATAAAATTTGTACGAAACTCTTCAGGCAACCTGGAATTACCAAGAATAACTAACCAAATGCCAGTCCAGTTAACAATCGATTTTATTTTAGTGACAGTGGGCAGAGACATATGGCTCAATATGTTAGCAACACCTGATCTGTATAGCTCTTCAATTTCATCATCTGCCATCCTCCTGGAGCGAGATTCAATGTCATCCACTACAGGCGATACATCAGCTTTTCCATGAGACTTAAGAGTTTTAGCTAAACTTTCAAGAGGGGAATCTTTGTCAGGGTAAAAAAGTTTATTAAATTTTTCTCTTACTTCGTTTAAGCGCTCAACATTCCGATCAAATCTTAAAACGTTAAATGCAAAAGCACCAGCTCCTCGGAAGTACTGCCTTTCAATCATTGCAGTCTCTTTTTTCCCAGCTCTTATGCGTGAATCCCAATGCGACAGAGATTTTGTATATGGGAAAAAATGAATCCTTGACCAAGTAGGCTGTTTAGCTAAATTTTCTAAATCAAGCTCTAAGCACCTTAATAATTTTCTTATAGACTCTTCGCTAAATTTATCAGCCAAAACTCGTTCTTTATCTACCTGTGAGAGCGTCTCATCCCTTACGAGACGTCTTGCAAAATCATGAGCGCACCTTGTTATCTTTAAATCTTCCTCACTAGGCAGCATTCCACCCTCAGCACCAAGCAGAAAACAAACGAGCTCCAGCCCCGGATATGAACCCGAGCTATCACTTTGTAGTACGCCCTTGAACATTTCCAAGGACAAATCTGTAGATTTTAAATTCGCCACTTTAGGTCACTTGGATAATATTTTCATCTAAAGAAATTGAATGAATTACACCAGACATGAACAAATTTATTTGGTCTTCATTCCGCTTATTTTTTCCTGCAATTCTTGCTAGGAAATTTCTAATTCTTTTAAGATCGTGAGCGTAAAATTCTTCTGCAACATATCCCGAAGATGCCTTAAATACACACTCGAACGCCATTAAATCAAGAGTTAAGTCATCGTAATCATCACTTGAGTTTCTAAATCTTACGATGATATGCCTATCTATCCAATTAACCGAAGAAACAAGTGCGGATTTGTCATCAGAAGAATCCGCCTTCCAAGCAGCTCTCATTGGTAGCAATTCAATTTGATCCGATGGTATTTGCCTTGAAATAATTGCAGCCTCATCGGTCGCTTTTCCAAAGGCAGGATCGACTAGATATAAAAAGTTGGGTTTAGTGCTTAGACGCACGCCTTGAATCATATGCAATCCAAGTAATAACTGGCCCTTGTATTGGATCACTTTTTTACCAGAAAAATCTGCGCCCAAGATTTCGCTAAAAATATCGCCGTATTCAAATCCGAGACGATGGAGGAACCTTTCATTTGGCATAAGATCATCAAAAAATGCTTTACGCCTTAAAGATGAAACTATCCTATTGATAACATCAGCCTCTAATGCCCTATCTTTTTTGCTGGAAGGATTGGAATTTACTTCATCAACTCCATTTGCCGCATCAACGATCTTAATCGTTGTATCTAAGGATATCCTAAATTGAAGATCTAACTGCCCCTGGGTAAACACGTCTGCTTGATTTATAAGCCGATCATCAACATCTCTATTAGCTCTTTTTCCCGGATCCAGCTTCATTAAATAGCCCATCACAGGTATACCGTTTACTAAACTCTCATAATGTATGGAGCTGGGCTTGGAGAAGGCAAGATTGTAGAAAATATATTCATGCTGCCAGCCATCTTGCTTTGATCTTGTACATTTAGTCTTTACATCATTACAAGTAAGACCACCAGTTACTAAATAAGCAATAGCCATAAGTGCTTCCCGGAGCGTAATTACACATCCTAAACGCTCAACGGTCGCAAATAACTCCTCTAATCTTGAGGTTCTTCTAGTGCCTAATTCATCTGCTTGCTCGCTAAGGAGTGATCGATTCCTATAGATAGGACATCTAGGTTTAGCCAAACAATCATCGCAGGATCTATTCCATCTTTTATCATCACCAACCCATGCTTTTAGAGCAACTGCCAAGATGCTTTTGGGAGCGTCAACTTGTGTGCCTGCAATAGACTGATAATTCAAATTAATAATGTGAAGAGTGTCATCGATACTACAGTAACCAGTCTTAAATGAGTTTTTAAAAACAGTGGTAATTTTTGAAGAAATTACTCCATCTTTAATACTTGAGATAACCGCTCTAAGACGACCTTCATTTGCACAGATTACTGTTACTGTATTGCCATCAAGCGAGATAGACTCTAAAAAATTAGCAGCCTCACCAATATCAAGCTCCGAGAAATCTTTGTGAATTCTTAAAGGCTTCTTTTGATCACCAAACTTGGGATTTAATATTTCAGCTTTCCCGTCGCAAGAAGAAAGCAATAACTTTCTAGCCTCACTTGAGCCAAAGCCTAGGTAATCCTCAAGTAAACGTCTGCATAAGTGAGTTTTTCCATGCCCTGCATCACCAGTAAGCACAATTAACCTTGCGCTACGATCAACAGCCTTAACCAAATAATCAAGGGCTTTAGTTTTAATATCTAGAGCATCAGAATCTTTTTGATACTCCTCATAAATTTGATCGTGAGCAGCGCTAAATGGCAAGTGCCTATTTAATCTCAAAACATGAGAATTATTTTTATAATCAGCCATTTAGAGGGTGCCTATTCATCTAAGTTATATTTTTGATTATACAATTTAAAAGTTTTCTATAAATCAAAAACTTTGGTTTTTTTAATTTCTTTTAGTAATGCACCCAAGATATTTACGACAATACTATTGCCAGCCTGCCTGTAGACTTGGGTATCGCTTACAACAATTTTAAAATCTTTAAACCCCATTAGTTTTAAGCACTCATTTGGGGTAAGTTTTCTAATTTTTCCGTATTTATAAGTTACGTAGTTATCAACGCCGGCCCTATGCATTTTGTGACAAGTCTGCAGTATTGCCCTTGCAACCTTCAAATCAGTTTCAGGTTTTGCATTATAGTTTTTTGTGCCACGTGATAAAACATATTGCTTGACTTTTTTGCTTAAAAAATATTTCTCATCAATAAAATCACCATGCCAATTAGATTGTTGATTTCTTTTTTGGCAAAGAGCAATTTTTCCATTGATTTGTGTATATTTCTTTTTTAACTGTATCTCGTTTGTGACAAAAGCTATGCCTTTTTCAGTCAATAAATATTTCTCATCTACATAATCATCTAGAAACTCTTGCATTGTTTTTTTAAGCTCTGTTGGGTTTGGAAATTCAAACTTAACTTTACTATTTCTGAATCCAACAACAAAAATACGCTCCCTGCTTTGTGGTATCCCATAATCCTTGGCATTAAGAACTTTGGAAAAAATCTTATATTTAAGGTCGACTTCAAATACCTTCTTAATAACTTCCCAAGTCTTACCAGAATCATGATTTAGAAGTCCCTTTACGTTTTCATATATAAAAACTTTTGGCCTTACCTCATCGATAACCTTTGCGAAAGAGTAAAAAAGCGTCCCCCTAGCATCATCAAGCCCTCCACGCTTTCCAGCCATAGAAAAAGATTGGCACGGGCTACCGCCAACCAACAAATCGATTTTCTTATAATGTTTTGACGCCTCATGAATTGCAAAATGTTCAACATCATCATGCCAACGCCCTGGGTCTATCTTGTAATTAGCAAAATAACTTTGTTTTACAAATTTATCTATATCGCCAGCAAACTCAATATCGTGAGGGATTCTGCTACGCATTAAGGCATGTTCAATTGCGCCAATACCACTGAAAACAGTTCCGACTTTAATCGTATTTTTTTTCTTATCAATCACTATTAGCTTACTTTTACCTATTTAACCAACCTGATCTCTATATTACCAAACTACCTAGTTAATACTGTTTTCCACCATCGGACAAGGTTGCTAAAAATTAATAGCCAATTATTAATACGCCCTTAAGTTCAGTTTGCAGTCTACCACTCGCGTATAGGGTATCAAAGAAACTGCACACTGTTTCATAATCTGCCTGACCTCGATACACTTGTCTTACTGCAATTGCGAGATATTCAACATCTACCATCACACAAGCTTGAAAATAGTCCTTCAGAAACTGGTAATTAGTAACCGCTCTGCCCGCCTCTACCTCTAGAACGTATTTCTCAGAGGGGTTATAGGCATCAGCATCAAAGGCTTGGAGTGACTTACCTTGCTCACCAAATAGAACTGGAACATGAATTTTTTCAGATTTTCTTTTTCCAGTTTCAACTTTAAATCCATACTTAATAAGATCTTGCGCAATCTTTTCTAAAACCGAATTACTGTGTGAGTCAGTTTGCCCACCTCCAATTAGGTGATTGTTTAACTCTGAAGAAATTTCCTTTTCATGCGCCTCAAAGGCGTTTACCAAACTAAGCCCTACATTTGTAATTGGTTTATTCCTAGGGAAACTTATCCACTTAATCATTTATAGCCTTTTTAAAATGAAAAACTTGCTAAAACTTTGGTCAAACACAAGAGAGGGGCAAAAATATTGATATCCCCTCAAGATATTGTCGTGAAAACCATTTATATCACTTTAATCTGCAGAATTCTTTACCGGCTGAAGCTAGGCTACTTTTAGGTTTGTTAAGCATCTCTAACACCCCATTTTTAACTTCTATCATCACAATAACACCATTACATGACCAGTTATTAACATTGCTTACAGTGCACTCTTTAATGTTGTCTTTAATAAGTGAACCTTTTTCATCGAAACCGCTAAGGGTTACAGTCTTTGATTTTTCATCTACTGTATACATAAGGTCAACTTGCTCATAACATTTTGTGCAGTTTGAACTCTTATCACATGGCGTAATCTTTACTTTGTATTCTTTTGAGAATGCTAGCGCTGGCATCAACAATATTAAAAAAATTAGTTTTTTCATCTTGGATCACCTATAAAAGTCAATTAAAGCAAACTTGGCCAATTTTGCATAATATCCTTCACAATATTTAATTTGATCTAGTCGTAAAGTACTTCCATTTGCAAGTCAAGGTTTTCCGACTTACAGGATGGACAGCGATATTTAATTCTTTTATCCCAATCAGGAATTAGCTCCCCTCCACAGCCGCAAGCAGAGGTCATATCACTTAACATTTTTGACTCGACCTCATCAAAACGTCCGCCTCTACGAGACCATCCTGAAGAGTTACTGAGATGTTTAAGCAACTCCAAGTAAGTCAAAGTGACTCCATCAACAAAATCAACAGGCCCATTTCTAGGAACCCTAACCTCAGCATCACATTGATTGCATATTTTTTGATACCAAGACATACCACCCCCTTTATAAAGGGTGAAATCATGTCCACAATCATTACAAAAAGCTTTATATTTTGATCCCATATATCCTAAGAAATTGGTTGTCTGGTAACCCAGAAATTAAAAAATGACTTTCCTACAGGAACGCGTCTGCTAGATACCTCCCTATAGGGATCACGCTGTTTCAACATATGACTTCTTAGATAACCGCTATAACGATTGAATCTATTTTCTCTATAAAACTTTTTTCCAATAGCAGTTCGATGCTTTTCAAGCACAACAACTCTTTTTTTATAGAACCCAAACCAGCTCTTAAAAAAAATCCTTGAAGAATAGTCGTCCGGTCTATCTAAAATTATTTTCATATAGCTTGTACTCATCAATTAATGGATTAATCTTTCTTTTTTCTCGATACCCATATTTTTTTGCTCAGTAATAAGAAATTTCTTAGTTCTAATTGCTGTTTCTAAATATCTATCAAGGATTGACTCATCACCAGGCATGTCTTCAGATCTTACAAAGCAAAGACTGTATATCAAATCATCTGCTGCAACACCATGAACCATTTCAGTCTCAGCTGTTAAGTGATCAATAATCCGTAAACCTCGAACAAAATCTGGCTTTGCGTGATCTATCCATGAAATATCTAGTCTATCTACATCAAAACGCTCGGATCTAAACATATTAAATATATAAAACCTTGCACCCTCAAAAAATGTGTAATCACTCATTCGTCTAATCGCTTATATGTATTTATTACCGTCATACAAATCTTCACAAATAAATTCAACTTTTCTAGCTCCAATACTTTTGCGTGAAACCTCAAAAGCATTACCACGCATTTCAAGTGGCCCTTTTGCAACAAGCCCTTTTCCATATTTCGAGGAATAAAAAGTTTGCCTTTTGTGGGCAATGGTCCCGTTATGGCAGTTAATTTGTTCCTCGATTACCTTTGAGAAGTAAACACCTTCATCAACAGCCTTTTTACTGTATGAATAACTTCTCATAATGACAATATCAAAGATTCCGTGGTTAACTTCTTGAACTCTTTTAACGTCAACATATTCAGTAAAGTTATCAGTCTCCCCTAATCTTTCCCATTTTGAATATTGCCCTTTTGAGATTTGATATGAGATCTCGTCTGGATCATCTGCAAAAGAATCTACTGGCAACGAATTGATATATGCAGTCAAGGACAAGCTTATTGTAAAAATCATCAAAATTTGCCATTTGAATGCTCTTAACTCATAAAAAATAATCATGGCAATACCTTAATATTTACATCAGAATTAACACCAGATGTCTTAAAGTAGGCTTTCCACATATCGTTATTTTGTTTCGTCTGAAAGCTTTTATCCTTTCCATACCTTGTGGGCTGAAGAACATGTATATCCCAATTTTTTAAATCTGCCGTCAAAGTTTCCGGGACCGTGTATTGTTTTTTATAGCTACTAATTTCCTCAGAATGCTGCAATAGATCAGAAACTAAGATCAGTTTATTTTTACCAGTCTTGGCCAAGCTAGTGATAGTTTTTAAATTCGAGACATACTGCACAGTTTCAATTATTGGAGAGCGTTCACCATGTGCAACCTTTATAGATTGACTGATGCCAGCTCGAATCGGCAGAAGAAATTTAGATTGAAAATTTTTATCAATTTTTTTACGATTAGACGTGAATGCATTACCATCAGAAATTGGTCGGCAGACATTTAGCGATGGAAGAATCCTTTGTCCTGAACCGTCGGACATAAAATCATCCTTTCCGAACACATAAATACTGACATGTGCACCTACCGGGACAATCTTCTCATCTAAAACCAATTCAGAAATCATTTGTTCAACCTGAACCTTATGACTTGGCGACAACTCTTCAGACTGGTCTATAACAATTACTATTTCCGGAGTGGGAACCCTACGAATTTGGGCTCTCTCCATGTACTCGCAATTATTTTTACCAATAAAAGTTTCCGCTTGCACAAAAGAGGATATGGCAGCCATTAATAATGTAATTAAGATTTTTTTATTCATAATATTTAAATGTGTAATTGGTTAAAGTATTGCTCTTGTTTTTCCTGGATCTTCTTAACTGAAGATGCAACATACTTGTCAAATTTATTGACGTTCGGCTGAATCTCAGATGCCCCAGAATCTTTATAGCCATCTTGAAATTCATCTATATATTTTTTAACGTCGGGCAAAGCATATTTGGAACTGAAGTAAGTTGGTGCTTCAGAAGTTGCAATCTGTCTATTAACAACTCTGTATGTACTTAAATTACGATTACAAGCATCCTCTACTTCATCAACATAGTGCTTAAATACAGAGATATCTGAGTTGTACTTGTCCCAAAACTGACGTAATGAATCAATACGATTATTAGATTTTTTAGATAAAGTCTCAACCTCATTTTTCTTCGAATTGAATACTGTGTTTACTTTTTCTAAAAATATTTTTTTAGCAACCTCTAATTCTTGCTTAGCTATATTTACTGATTGATATAAATCCCAATGCTTATTATTTGTATTTTGATAACTTTGTAACTTCCTTACAAAGACAACTGAAATTACGATACTCGTGAATATTAAAAACCATGACATGACATCAGTTACTAATAAACCTTGATTAACGATATTTAACCAGGCTAATTTTGATGCATCCCAGGTCTCATTTAAGGATCCGACAGAACCACTTGAGGCAGCTATTTCACCAATAGCAAATCGAAAATGTGCCGCAAAAATTATGGCGATCAGTAATAAGCATGAAAAAGTGGCTGCTCCAATAATTCCTTGAATTTTCTTTGTGCCAAATGGCTTTTTGTATTCAAACAAATATTCAGAAATGAGATATGCCAAACCCATATTTAGACCGGATAACATGATGGCCATCCCCAAACCGCCCAAATATCCGTCGTTACTTGACTCAGCATAAAATATCGCCAATAGTGCAAATTCAACAATCGCAATAACAGACAAAACACCGTAATGTTTTAATGACCCAGTTTGTTTATTTTGTGGTATCACGCCTTCTAAACCAAATGTGGCTTGATGGTATCTAAGATTTCTAGTTGTTAAATCTAGGTTATCCTGCCACTTTTTAATTTCTTTATCAGATTCAATTTTTACCAAGGCAAGATTCTGATCAATCTCTCCCAAGAGCTTTTCAACTGATTTGTAATCTTTTTCTGACTTAACCTCATCAAAAATATTTTCTTTTTGACGACGAATTTCAGCCAAGCGCTCTTCTAGCTTATTTTTCTCAACACCTAAAACATTGCGATAATAAGCAGTAATTTCGCGCTCATTAGAATCAAGATCTTTACTTGTAGTAGCTGGCTCGTCCATAACTCCAGATTTACGTGCTTTTTTTTCAATTTCCATTTTTGGAAACTCAAGAACTACTCCTGGCGTATAACTTTCTTGTTCAAAACTTGTTTTCAATAGTGGTTGCATAATTTCCTCGAATTAGTGATAAATACGATTTGGTTTAGATGTAGTCAATCTCTGATCCTGATAAATCTTTCCAACTGTGATGACCACCTGATCATCCCGGGTCTCAATCAGGTATGTTTTTAGCTTTTCGTGGTTTTTGGCAATAAATGAATGGCCATAGATTGACTCAATCTCTTTAATTGCTTTTTTGCCAAAGTAGCGGATTAAACAACCGCCAGGCGCTGGACGTGCATCACCGTATTCTTGCAATAAACAAGAAATATCTGCTTTGATGCCTCTTTGCTGTGCTCTCTGTAAAGCGTGCTTTGTTCGCATAACATCCTCTTTTCATAAATAACATCAAGAAATTTGATGTCTATGTAAGAAAGACGTTATTGATTAGGAATATGTGAGGTATTTATTTTATAAAAAATTTTTGTCGTAACACATTGTTTTAAATGAATTATTTCCAATCGCCTGATAAAATAAAGGGAGCCCAATAGTAAGGGTGAGAGTAATCCTTAGTATTTAACAAAGAAATTTGAGCGGCTCTTAGTGAATCAGCTTTTGTTACATTACCAGCATGCTTGGTTGAATATAGATTTTTCATAAATAGAGCCGTACTGGCATCATTTACGGTCCAAAGAGAAGATATGACACTTTTTGCACCATTGCGTCTGGCGATATAGCTTAATCCAGCAATTTCTCTACCATTCTCATCAAATCCACCTCCCAATCCACTTTGACAGGCAGAAAAGGTAACTAAATCAGCATTTGTAAACTTAATTTTATTTATTTCAGCTAAAGTCAATTTTGTGCCATCGCCGAGTTGAAGATATGAATTTACCTCAGTACCAGGTGAAAATTGAAAATGAGTAGCAATGTGAATTACTGAAAAATTTGATTTAATTGCATTAGTAAAATTCTTAACTGTAAATTCATCATTTAGCCATTTTTTTCCAGGGAAAAGGCCACCTTTGGGATTTTTAATAATTTCATTCAGTTCACTTACTACCGATGGTAATGGTGTCAAATTATTTAAGGATTTGGATACGCCAAACCCTGCCACATTCCACACAATATTATGATTACTTTTTGATTGATCACCCGTTGTCAAGTAACTAGTACTAAAACTGTATTTACTAGCAAGATATGAAAAACCATCATATAAAGCTGCAAATGGCACATAATTTAAACTTTCATCCAAATGAAGAACAACATGCTTAATCCTGGCAGGGTCTACTAGTTCAGCAATCGGCTTCCATAATGTATCGTACAAATTTTGCGAAGCAAGTCTTGGATTAGATTTAACGTCCCTCAACACATATCTCAAGTCAAATATCTTTTTCTTAAGTAGATTCTTTTGAATTGGAACTTTTTTTACAGTAACACGCCCTGAAGCATACACAACAATAAATAACTCGTCAGAATGAAGATAGTATTTAACATTTGCAACCTCTTCAGAAACAACTTTTGTAGTGGAAAGTGAGCCATCATATAAGGTAGAAACCTTAGCACTTAAACTTTCACCATCAAAAAACTTATTTTTTGTTAAAAAATCAAAAAAATCATTGAATGCTCTTTCATGCTCAACACCTAAATCATCGTCAAAGAAATAAGGTTTATCACTCAAACTAGAAAATTTTTTAATTATGTAGGTATATTTTTTTTCATACTCAAAATTAAAAAGAGTTTCTTTTGAAGTTAAAAATCCATCTATACTCGGGACAGAAATATCAACAGCTGATCCTCTAGTAAACTGAACAAGACTATTTTTTTTAATCATTTCATCAACTTGTTCAGCTTCAGATATCCGACCAGAATTTAATAAAAGAGTTTTTAGTTGCTGCGGAATCTTTTCACTCATTAAGGCAGGAAAATTTCTGTTATTTAGCATGTCATACCGTAATGCCTTCTTTAAAATGAAAATAGCTAAATCATTTTTTTTATCATTAATCAGAATTTCAGATAAATCTAAATAATTTTTAGCCATGGAGCCATTATTAATTTCAGAACTAAATCTCTTTGCTCGAGTTAAATTAGATTTAATTTCAGCTCTTATTGGCGGTAATGCTTTTTCAAACTCTTTCTCCCGCATATAAAATGGAACCATGACATGAGATGGATTAAGCATCATGTATGAAACTCGACCACTCAGACCGTTGCGACGTATATTCTCTCTTTCCTCAATTAGTATTTGCTCAACCTGTTGCATGGTCATATAAGCTTTTTTCCAAGCGCCTTTTTTTGCCAGAACAAATGCATAATTTTGAAGATTACTAGCCATCCTTTTACCGCCTACAACTCTTTGCCTGGCAATTAAGTCTTGAAGATTTAAATCCTTTAAAAAAAGTCCGACACCCCACAAGTCCCTGAGAAGACTTGACATCATTTCCTGGTCAATACAATCTAGACTATCTTCGGCAGCTGATAAATAAATGTCCGCCTTTCTTAATTGAGCATTGACATTATCGAATGAATTCGGATCGTTCCAAGTAACATATAAAGTTAACGAACTCTTATGTCTAAAAACCCTTTTACATAATTTTTCTAAATCCCAGTCACCCCATGATGCATTAGCTGCATGATAAGTATCTTCTAACTGATAAGAAACCATCTCTTCAATCTCCTTATTTGAAGATCCAATAGACCCATTGTTTGCATAATATGAAATTAATAAGTCAGTTCCCTGAGCATGAAAAAAATGATCTTTAGGAAAATTTTCTACTAAAAATTGGCCAGCATGCTTTAAATACTTGTAATAGTTGCGACGAACACCCTTGCTATTTTCTTCATAAAGTAAGTTAACAATAATTTCACCCTTATATGAATTAACTAAACCTTTAATCTCAGGATTATTATTTTTGATAGATTTCTCAAAAATCGTTAGCTCTTTAATAAGTCTCTTTCCATCTTGTATATATTTTTTATTCCAAGGTAAACCTTTATCCCCATATTTGTATTCACCTAAGATATCGTCTCTTTCTAGAAATTTTTCTGCCCGAGTAAATAGCTCATTTTTACGAAAAATATTTAATTCGCTAGATGTTTTGTTTTTTTCTTTTAAGCTGGCTGATTCTTTATAAATACCTAAAATTCGATTTGAATACTGAATTTTTTCTGGAGGAGTTTCAGCCAGGGTAAGTCGCATAAAACGAGAAGCTAAAACGCCGCTTTTACTTGATTGATCTAAATATCTCTTAGCCAAATCTATATCAACATCTCTTTCAATAAGATAGGCGGCAGCCTTATACTGACTAATAGAATCGCCTTTTTCTGCGGCTTTTGAGTACCATTCATACGCCTCGCTTGAATTTTCTTTAACCCCTAAACCATCCTCATACAGATACCCTAACTGGCGCATTGAATAACTATCACCACTTAAAGATGCTTTTAAGTACCATCGATGAGCATCCTCATAACTTTGAGGCACACCATATCCGAGCTGATATAACCAACCTAAATTTCTTTTGGCTATCGTGCTTTTATCGGATATTGAAAGGAAAGCATCATAAGCACGCACATAATCAATTGGGTATCCATCACCACCTAAATAAGCAAGCCCTAAATTTTCACTTGCCTTAGTATTGCCGCCGGCTGCCGCTACCCTGAAGTATTCAACCCCCCTGTTAACATCTTGAGGCACCCCATGCCCCTTAGAATAGATTACCCCCAAAACATTAAGCGAAGCTAAATCTCCACCGGCAGCCCCAGTATTTGCCCATTTAAGAGCTTCCGAATAATTTTTTGCAACACCAAAACCATTCGCGTAGCTTCTGGCTAAATAGCCTTGCGCAGAACTGACTCCCTCATTTGCATATTTTTTAAAAACCTCATAAGTCCCAGAAAAATTTCCAGTTTCATATTTTTCTGAGGCATCACTTAACGCATTTGCATAAACAATATTTACAAAAAAACAAAAGAGGAACAGTATGAAATGACGACTTCTCATTTTCTCTCTTTAGCTTGTATTACAAGAGTTATGTTCTTTTCAGAAGAGGGATCAATCTCAATGCGCTTGGATATCAGAAGCGCTATGCTCTGCTCATTTTTTGGAAAAGTTAATTGAACACTTCCATCATCATTGAAAGTAGTTACAACTGAAAGCTTTAATTCAAGAAGATCTTTATGCCACTGAGTAACACTTGCTTTAACATTGGCAACAACCAAAATCACGCCTGGCGACCTAACCAGTTCAGACTGCTCCATTAATCTTGGTAACATGGGGCGAAATACTGTGACTGTAGATAGCAAATATATGGTCAAACAGGCGCCAGCGACCCCAATTGCAGCAGAGCCATATGAAAAGTTTAAACCACCAAAAATTGAACCCCAATCTAAAGACTGTTTTTTACGCTTAGACCCAAAATCCAACCTAGAGTTGAGTTTTTCCCAAGCCAAATCAATATTAATGTCATCAGTTGAAATTGCTTCATCCTCAGCTCTGAACGCCAATTGCATAGCCTTTTGAGCCCGCGGTGAAACTATTGATTCATGAATTTTTGCGTCCTCAATTTTCTCGGCATCGAAAATATCCCAAGAATTTAAGCGATCGTTGATGGCATCAATCAAACCACGAAGCTGCTTTCTTTTTTCAAAAATTAACTGGTCAATTTCCCTAAGCTCATTGTTTAATTGGTCAAGATATTCGAGATTTTTTTCATTTGAACGAGGGGCATATTTTAGGCTGCTAGATTTTTCACCATCAGTAGACGATCTAAAAAGCTTTGGTGAGTCATATTTCGAAAACTCTATGGCCTGTACAAGAGTAACCGTCTTAACTCGACGCTCTTTTAACTCTTCTAACTCTAATTCTATTTTTTGAATATCAATCATTACAATTTAATCTTTCAATAGCAGACAACTCAAGCCTCATTTAGCAACTGATAGCAAGGGCGCATGGTTTCTCTTAATATTTTTTTGGCATCAGATAAAAGCCTTCTCGTTGCTTCATCTGATTTTTTTAGCAAGTCTGCAATTTCTTTACTAGAAAGCCCCTCCATTTGCCACTCGATTGCTAAAGCCTTATCGATTGATCTCGATCTAATATTCTTTATTGCACGCCTTACACAATCAATTAAATCCTTCTCCATAGCCTGATTAAGTACAACATCTAACTCAGACTCAGGTGAGGGGGTTTTTTGTGATTTTCCAGCATAGAGCTGATCCCCACCTAACTCATCACATGTAGCAGAATCACGTGGTGGGCCATCATTACTAGTAATGCCTTCTAGACCTAAATCAGCTTTATCAGACGGCTTTCTTAAGAACTCCGGGATAACTTCTTCCGAATTACTATTTAGTTCTCGCTCGATCTCAGGGCCAAAATCCATTTTTTTTGAGTTTTTTCTGAACACATTTACAGCCTCATTTCTGCATATAACCATAAGCCATGCATAAAATGTCGTTGGAATAGGGTAATGATTAGTAGTAAAAACTTTTATAAAAACCTCACTTAAAACATCTTCCGCAACATCATGATCACACCTATATCTTGCTCGAATTTTTCTATATAAATCCATGTACAACGAGTCATGAAATTCACGAAACTTCTTTTCTGTGTAAGCCGCATTAGAGGAAGCCTTACCCTCCTTCAATATCGACAGGTAATAGTGTGCCATTTCAGGTTCAACATACATAAGACGGCATTTTCATAAAAATGTGAGGTTTAATTATCTTTCACTTTAATCTTTACAAGTTTTAGTAGCAAGCTAAACAAGCAAAGTCTAGTGAATAGCTGAGATTAGGTACCATCAAACCATAATTGGGGGGTACGGGTACCACAGGGGTTAATCTGGCAAATTCATAAGGTGACACCCTTCCAGTATGCAGGTAAAAAGCCGCCTAAATTTAAAAATCTTGGTCAAACTTTGGTCAAACACATATGAAATTTGGTCAAAAAATCGTGTATAAATAGAACTTGGTCGGCGCTTCTTCAATTAGCTAACCTACCGCTACTTCCGTTGTTATTATTGATTTTTCTAGGTTTATATTTGGCCTGCCCAGCACGATTCGAACGTGCGACCTACGCCTTAGAAGGGCGGTGCTCTATCCAACTGAGCTATGGGCAGTCTTTGAAATTAATTACGATTATAGCGGAGGTCTTGCTTCTAT
>Ga0187842_1000386_pt1 | contig 22252 bp, 14 predicted proteins | sample SpaLakP09_SKY_41_FD_134514 | JGI IMG/M metagenome (GOLD analysis project Ga0187842, IMG submission 134514) | Oligotrophic lake water microbial communities from Sparkling Lake, Wisconsin, USA - SP09_SKY_41 | ecosystem: Environmental > Aquatic > Freshwater > Lake | place: USA: Sparkling Lake... | reverse complement strand
CCCACCTGGTCGCCGGACGGCAAACAGATCGCCTTCACCTCCGACCGGGGCGGCGGCGACAATATCTGGGTGATGGACCGCGACGGCAGTAACCCCAAGGCGGTGTCCAGCGAGAGCTTCCGCCTGCTCAGCCAGCCGGCCTGGACGCCGGACGGCCAGTACATCGTCGGGCGCAAGCACTTCACCTCGGGCCGCTCGCTGGGGGCGGGCGAGATGTGGCTGTTCCACCGCAGCGGCGGCAACGGCGTGCAGCTGACCGAGCGCCGCACCCAGCAGAAGGATTCCGGCGAACCGGCCTTCTCGCCCGACGGCCGCTACCTCTATTTCAGCGACGACGTCACGGCCGGCGGGGTCTTTGAATACAGCAAGGACCCCAATACCGAGATCTATGCCATTCAGCGGCTGGACCGCGAGACGGGCGAGATCAGCAAGTTCCTCGGCGGTCCCGGCGGCGCGATCCGCCCGACGCCCTCGCCGGACGGCAAGTCGCTCGCCTTCATCCGGCGGGTTCGCTACCAGTCGGTGCTGTATGTGATGGACATCGCCTCGGGCCGCGAGACGCCGATCCATGACGCGCTGGACCGCGACATGCAGGAGACCTGGGCCATCCACGGCGTCTATCCGGCCATGAGCTGGACGCCAGACGGCAAGAGCCTGGTGTTCTGGGCCGGCGGCAAGATCAAGCGCATCGACGTGGCCAGCAAGGCCGTGGCCGACATCCCGTTCCACGTCGCCGACACCCGCATGGCCCGCGAGGCCGTCCGCTTCCCGGTCAAGGTCGCGCCTGACACCGTCGACGTGAAGATGATCCGCTGGGCCAGGACCTCGCCGGACGGAACGAAGGTGGTGTTCGAGGCGTTGGGCAATCTGTGGATCCGCGACCTGCCGGCCGGCACGCCGCGCCGCCTGACCAAGCAGACCGACCATTTCGAGCTCTATCCGTCATGGTCGCGCGACGGAAAATCCATCGTCTACACCACCTGGAACGACGACAGCCTGGGCACCATCCGGGTCGTTGCGGCGACCGGCGGCGAGGGCCGCAAGGTCAATGTGAACCCCGGCCGCTTCGTCGAGCCGGTGTTCTCGCCGGACGGCAAGACCATTGTCTATCGGGCCTCGGCCGACGGGGCCCTGCTCAGCGCCCTGTGGACCCGCAATCCGGGCCTCTATCGCGTGCCCGCCGCCGGGGGTGAGGCGACCCTGATCACCGAGAACGGCTCGGCGCCGCAGTTCGGGGCCGCCAGTGACCGGATCTATTTCACCGGCCGGCAGGACAAGCTGGCGGCGCTGAAATCGGTCGACCTCAACGGCCACGAGCCGCGCACCCATCTGACCTCGGAATATGCCTCGGAGTTTGCCGTCTCGCCCGACGAGAGCTGGGTGGCCTGGACCGAGCGCTTCAACGCCTATGTGGCACCGTTCACGAAGACCGGTCGGCCGGTGTCGGTCAGTGTCGACGGCAAGGCCCTGCCGCAGACCAAGGTCACCCGCGATGCCGGCGACTGGATCCACTGGTCGGGCGACAGCAAGACCCTGAACTGGGCGCTGGGCCCGGAACTGTTCAGCCGCGACCTCAAGCAAAGCTTCAGCTTTGTCGAGGGCGCGCCGGCCGAGCTGCCCAAGCCGGCCGAGGCCGGGATCAATCTCGGCTTCAGCCAGCCGGCCTTCAAGCCGGCGGGCAAGCTGGCCCTGACCGGCGCGCGCCTGATCACCATGAAGGGTGACGAGGTCATCGAGGACGGCGTCGTGGTGCTGGACGGCAACCGCATCGTCGCCATCGGGGCCAAGGGGGCGGTGACGGTTCCGGCTGACGCCAGGGTGATGGACCTGACCGGCAAGACCATCATGCCGGGTCTCGTCGATGCCCACTGGCACGGCTCGATGGGCTCGGACGAGATCATCCCGCAGCGCAGCTGGATCAACTATGCGGCCCTCGGCTTCGGGGTGACCACGATCCACGACCCGTCCAACGACACCAGCGAGATCTTCGCCCATTCCGAACTGCAGCGGGCCGGCAAGGTGGTGGGGCCGCGCATCTTCTCGACCGGCACGATCCTGTACGGCGCGGCCACGCCGTTCACCGCCAAGGTCGAAAGCCTGGATGACGCCCTCTCGACCCTGCGCCGGATGAAGGCGGTCGGGGCCTGGAGCGTGAAGAGCTACAACCAGCCCCGCCGCGACCAGCGCCAGCAGATCATCGAGGCGGCCAACGAGCTGGGCCTGATGGTCGTGCCGGAAGGCGGCTCGCTGTACCAGCACAACATGACCATGATCCTCGACGGTCACACGACGGTCGAGCACTCGATCCCGCTGGCCCGGCTGTATGACGATGTCCGGCAGATCTGGCCGCAGACCAAGGTCGCCTATACCCCGACCCTGGTGGTCGCCTATGGCGGCAATTCGGGCGAGAACTACTGGTACCAGCACACCAAGGTCTGGGATGACGCGCGGCTGCAGCAGTATGTGCCGCGCCGGCTGCTCGACAACCGGGCCCGGCGGCCGGTCCAGACCCCGGACGAGGAGATGAACCACATCGCCATCGCCCGTGAGGCCACGGCGCTGAGCCGCTTGGGCGTCACGGTCGAGATCGGGGCTCACGGCCAGCGCGAGGGCCTGGGCGCGCACTGGGAGATGTGGATGTTCGCCCAGGGCGGCATGACGCCGATGGAGGCCCTGCGGGCCGGCACCCTGAACGGGGCCAAAGCCCTGGGCATGGACAAGGATGTCGGCTCGCTGGAGGCCGGCAAGCTGGCCGATCTGATCGTGCTGGACGCCAACCCCCTGGCCAATATCCGCGACACCACCGCGATCGCCTACACCATTGCCAACGGCCGGGTGTTCGATGCGAAGATGAATGAAGCGGGCAAGCCAGCCCGGCCGCCGTTCTGGTTCCAGAGCGCGGACGGCGAGGCCCTGAGCGTGGATCTCTCGACGGCCGACGCCCACGGCCACGATCGCGACTGACAACCTGCACCTCTCACCCAGACCAAGGACATCCTGATGTCGATCCTGACCGTGATCTATCCCGCCGCGCCCGGGGCCCGTTTTGACCTCGACTATTACGTCGCCCACCACACGCCGCTGGTGAAGGCGGTCTTCGACCCCGTCGAGGTGGGGATCCGCGAGGGCGTGGGCGATCCGGCCGGTGGTCCGCCGCCGTTCGTGCTGATCGCGGATATCGTCTTTGCCGACGCCGCGGCCCTGGCCGCCGCGATGGGCTCGCCGCGCATGGGTGAGGTAGTTGCCGATGTGGCGAGGTTCACCGACATCCAGCCGGTGACCCAGATCTCGCGTCCGGTCAGCTGACCGCAAAGCAGGCCTGAATGTTCGATGTTCCGCCTCAGGCGACGCCGGTCCAGGAAGTGATCGTGACCGGGGCCCGGTTGCCGCCTTCGGCGGGCGACCGGGCCTTTTCGATCCTGCGTCTCGATTCGGCCGACCTGGCCCGCAGTCCGCGTCTGGACGAAGTGCTGTCCCAGGCCCCGGGCGTGTCGCTGTTTCGGCGGACCTCCAGCCAGGGGGCCAATCCGACGACCCAGGGCCTGTCGCTGCGGGCCATCGCCCCGTCCGGTGCCGGCCGGGCCCTGGTGACCCTGGACGGCGTGCCGCAGAACGATCCGTTCGGCGGCTGGGTGATCTGGACGGCCCTGCCGTCCGAGGGGATCGCGGCGGTCGATATCGTGCGCGGGGCCGGCGCCCAGGCCTATGGGGCCGGGGCCTTGACCGGGGTTGTCAGCCTGCAGGGCGTGGATGCCGGCAGCGGCCTGGCCCGTTTCGACGCCAGCGCGGGCAGCCTGGGCTATCGCCGAGGCAGTCTGGCGCTGGGACAGGGGGGCGGTGAAGGCGGCGTCCTGCTGACCGCCAGTGCCGAGCACAGCGACGGCTGGACCCCGGTCCGGGCCGGGCGGGGTGCCGCCGACCGGCCGCTGGCCCTCGACGCGTGGTCGGCGGCCGTGAAATCTGACGGCGCCGTTGGGCTGGTGCGGATCGCCGCCCCCCTCTCCGCCTATGGCGAAAACCGCCAGTCGGGTCTGTTCGGGGCCGATGCCCGTGCGCGCGGCCTGCAGGCCAGCCTGACCCTGGCCCGTCCGCCGGCCGAAGGGGAGTTCGGCTGGCGCCTGCAGGGCTGGGTGTCCGGCAGTGACCTGCAGAACCGCTCGGTGGCCACGGCGGCCGGACGTACCGGCACGACGCCCGCCAACGACCAGTTCGAGACCCCGGCCACCGGCCTTGGCCTGAACGCCGCCCTGCGGGCCCGGCAGGGCTCGCTGGAATGGGAGGCCGGGGCCGATTTGCGCCAGGTCACGGGCACCGCGCGCGAGCGCTTCCGCTATCTGGGCGGCCAGTTCACCCGGCTGCGCGAAGCCGGCGGCGAGAGCCTGACCAGCGGCCTCTATGCCGACGCCACCTGGACCGGCGGCGACTGGCTGCTGACCGGCGGCGTGCGGGCCGATCTCTGGCAGGCGTCGGACGCCCGCCGGGTCGAACGCGACACCCTGACCGGCGCGCCCACCCTGGACAGCCGTCCGGAGGGACAGAGCCGGGTGATCCCAACCGCCCGGATCGGTCTGCGCCACGAACTGGCGCAGGGCTGGTATGGCCGCTCGGCGGGCTATGTCGGGTTCCGGCCACCGACCCTCAATGAACTGCACCGTCCGTTCCGGGTGGGCAATGACATCACCGAGGCCAATGCCAGGTTGCGTCCCGAACGGTTGCGGGGCTTCGAGCTGGGCCTGGGGCGTGAGGACGCGACCCGCCGCTTCGCCATGACCCTGTTCGCCAACCGTCTGGAAGACCCGGTGGCCAATGTCACGGTCGGGACCGGACCGGGAACCTTCCCGGTCGCGGGCTTTGTGCCGGCCGGCGGTGTCCTGCGTCGCCGGCAGAATGTCGGCGCGGTCGACGCCTTCGGGCTTGAGATGGACGGCGAGCAGCGGGTCGGCGAGAACCTCGTCCTGCGCGGCGGGCTTTCGGCCACGCGGGCCCGGGTGGACGGTGAGACCGCCGCGCCACAGCTGACCGGCAAGCGACCGGCCCAGGCCCCGCGCCTGACGGCGACGTTCGGCGCTGACTGGCAGGCCATGCCACGCCTGCTGCTGGCCGCAGACCTCCGGCACGAGAGCGCGCGGTTCGACGACGACCTCAATACCCGGAGGCTGAAGTCCGGCACCGTCCTCGACGCCCAGGCCACCTGGAGCCTGACGCCATCCCTGGCGGTATGGGCGTCACTGCGGAACGGACTGGACACCGATCTGGCGACCGGGCGGACGGGCGACGGCATCCTCAGCTTCGATGCGCCCCGGTCGGTGAGGCTGGGGGTCCGCTTCAGCCGCTAGCGTTAACCGTTTCCGCCCGGTGGCCTTCCCTTGACAGTTGAAAGGCGATCACACGCGGCCGGCTTTCCGGTAAAAGTTTCGTCGAACCATGATTTGGGTCCGTCTGACCGGGCCTTGCGATTGCACCCCGCCTCAGGAAGAGGCAGGCAGTCGTAACCGGGCCGGCAAAAGCGGTTCTGCCTATCGCATGCGAAGCAGCGCCGGGTTACTCGTCGTTGAACGTCAGCCGGGGGGCTTACACGCGTGCAAGTTTCCGGGACGTCCGGGGCCGATAGCCTTACAGGGTCCGCTGACGCTGATGTGCTGGACGGCGGCGCAGGGGCCGACACCCTCGTCGGAGGCCTCGGCGACGACCTCTATCTCATTGACAACCTGTCCGATCAGGTCATCGAGGCAGAGGACGGCGGCTTCGACACCGTTCAGACCTCGCGATCATGGATCGCGACCGTCGGGTCGTGGATCGAGCGGATCGTGGCGCTCGGCACCGCCAGCCTGAACCTTACCGGCAACAGCCGACCGGCGACGCTGGAAGGCAATGACGCCATCAACACTCTCGATGACGGCGGCGGCGCGGATGTCCTGAAGGGGTTCGGCGGCAACGATGCCTATGTCGTCCGCAATGCCGCGACCCAGGTGATCGAGGCGGCCGGCGGCGGTCTCGACAGCGTCCGGACCACCCTCTCCAGTTACAGCCTGACCGACAATGTCGAGAACCTGACCTTCATCGGGACGGGGGGCTTTTCGGCCGTCGGCAACAGCCTCGGCAATGTGATCACCGGCGGCTCCGGTAATGACCGGCTCGACGGGGGTGGCGGTGCCGACCGGCTGATCGGCGGGCTGGGCGATGACGTCTATGTGGTCGACAACCTCTCCGACACGGTGATCGAGAACGCCGGCGAGGGCAACGACGTCCTGATTACCCGCCTGAACAGTGACAAGGCCCGGACCAATGTTGAGTCCCTGGTGTTCGGGGGGACAGGCAACTTCGCGGGTTACGCGAGTACGACAGGCACCGCCGTGACGGGCGGGGCCGGAACAGATTCGCTCTACGGCGGGATCAGCAACGATACTCTCGATGGCGGCACCGGCGCGGACTCGATGGTCGGCGGCGCAGGCGACGATCTGTTTCTCGTCGACAATGCCGGCGACAAGGTCATCGAACTGGCCGGCGAAGGCCGTGACACGGTCCGCACGGCGCTCGCCCGCTATGGCCTGACGGCCGAGGTCGAGACCCTGGTCTATCTCGGCACGGCAGCGGCAGAACTGACTGGCAATGCCCAGTCCAACCGCATCACGGGCGGAGCGGCGGCCGATACCCTGACGGGCCTTGAAGGCGACGATACCCTGGAAGGGGGAGCCGGGGCCGACAGCATGACCGGCGGTTCGGGCGACGATGGCTACACCGTCGACGATGTCGGGGACCGGGTCATTGAACTGGCCGGCCAGGGCAATGACCGGATCACCACCAGCCTCTCGCGTCTGGTGCTGGCCGCTGAAGTCGAGGGCCTGACCTATTCGGGCAAGTCGGCCTTTGAAGGCACCGGCAACAGTTTGGCCAACAGCATCACGGGCGGGGCCGGCCGGGACCGGCTTTCCGGTCTGGACGGTGCCGACACGCTTTCGGGCGGTCGCGGCGATGACATCCTGGATGGCGGCAGCGGGGTCGACCTGGCGCTCTATGCCGGTGCAAGTACCCGCTATGTGATCACCCCGGACGGGTCGGGCGGTTTCTACATCCAGGACCGCGACACCGCGGCGGGCGAGGGCCGTGACCGGCTGATCTCGGTCGAGACGCTGAGCTTTGCGGACGGTGTCTTTGCGGCCGGCGATCTTGCGATCGGCGCGACCCTCATCGGGACAGAGGCGGCCAATACCCTGATCGGCGGCCGGGGCGATGACACCCTGATCGGGTTTGGCGGGGCTGACCTGATCCTCGGCGGAGCCGGCAATGACCTTGCCATCTTCTCTGGCGAGCAGGCCAGCTATGCGGTCTACGCCGATGGCGGCAGCGGCTTCTACATCGTCGAACTGCCGGGCGACGGCGGCTCCGGCGTGCGTGACCGTCTGGTCGATGTCGAGCGCATTCTGTTCGCCGACGGGGCCTTTGCCGTAGCCGATCTCGTACAGGGTGTGCTGCTGCAGTCGGGTCCGGGCAATGCGACCCTGACCGGCGGGAGCGGCGCGGATGCGGTCGTCTATGACGGCCCGGCCAGCCGCTACGGGATCTTCTCGGACGGCGAGACGGGGCTCTATGTCGAGGACCTGACCGGGGACGGCGGCCGGGACTGGCTGAACGGTGTCGAGACCCTGATCTTCGCGGACCGTACGGGGGATGCGGCCGACTTCGTTCAGGGCGTCTAGCGGGTCGGCAGCGCGGCGGCGGATTCGCTGGTCGGCGGCGCGGCGGACGAGCGCCTCTGGGGCGGAGCCGGTGACGATACGCTTGACGGTGGCGATGGTACCGACACGGCCGTCTATGGCGGTCCGCTGTCCCAGTACACAGTCTATGCCGACGGGGCGGACTTCTTTGTACGCGACACCGCTGCCGTCGGGCGCGACGGTGTCGACCGGCTCACGGGCATCGAGCGTCTCAGCTTTGCAGACGGCACCGTCGAGGTCGCCGGTCTGGCCACCGGCGTGGTGCGCATCGGTCAGGCGACGGACGACCTGCTCGTGGCGGGGCCGGAGAATACCCTGTTCCGGGGCGGCGGCGGATCGGACACGCTTGTCGGCGGGGCGGGCTACGATGTCGCCCTGTTTGCCGGTTCTTCAGGACGCTACAGCGTCAGGGCCGACGGTCAGGGCGGTTTCTGGGTCGAGGATGCCCTGGCGGGCGCGGCCGGCGACGGGCTTGACCGCCTTGTCGGGATTGAAAGCCTGCAGTTTTCGGACGGGGCCCGTGATCCGCGGGCGCTGGTGCTGGCAGGCCTGTTCGTTGGCACCGGCGAGGCTGACACCCTGGTGGGATCGGCCGGCAACGACACCCTGCAGGGCCTGGAGGGCGAGGATACCGCCGTCTTCGGCGGCTCGCTGGCCCGCTACACGATCGTGCCGGACGGTTCTGGCGGCTACTGGGTCAGGGACAGTCTTGCCGGCCCCTCGGGCGACGGGCTGGACCGCCTGTCCGGAGTTGAATGGCTGGCCTTTGCCGACGGGCGGGTTGAAACCGCGGTCGTGGCCTCGGGTGCGGCCCTGACCGGCGGCACGGCCGACGACAGCCTTGTCGGAGCCCGGGGTAACGATACGCTGGACGGCGGGGCCGGGGCCGACACCCTGGTCGGTGGCGATGGCGATGACCTCTACACGGTGGCCCAGCCCGGCGATGTGATCATCGAACAGCCGGGCGGCGGCCGCGATACGGTTCTCACGGCGCTCGGTCGTTATGAACTGGCCGCCAATGTCGAGGATCTGACCTTTACGGGCGAAGGCGCCTTCGTCGGGATCGGCAATGACCTCGACAATGTGCTGACCGGCGGGTGGAGCACCGAGACCCTGATCGGGGGCGGCGGTGACGACACCTATGTGACCTTCTTCGGGCCCAAGACCATCGTCGAGGCCGCGGACGGCGGCATCGATACCGTGGTGACCAACACCAATTTCGTGCTGGGCGACAATATCGAGAACCTGCGGATGTCGGGAGCCGGCTTCCGCGGGGCTCACCTGACCGGCGTGGGCAACGGCCTGGCCAATCTCATCACCGGCTCGCTCGACGATCAGGTCCTGATCGGTATGGGCGGCAACGACACCCTGACGGGCGGCGGTGGTGATGACACCTTCGTCTTCGCGCCCGGGTTCGGACGTGATGTCATCACCGACTTCACGGCCGGTGACGGCGGCGATCAGGTCCGGTTGAACTTCGGCGGTCTGGCCACCCTGGCTGACCTCCAGGCGCGGATGACCCAGGTCGATGGCGACGTGGTTCTGGCGCTGTCGGAGACGGACCAGATCACCTTCCGGGGAGTCCGGCTCGAGGCCTTCACGCTCGACAATTTCCGGCTCACCCTCGACCGGTCGGGCCTGACGCTGGCCTTTGCGGACGAGTTCAACAGCCTGGATTTCAGCAACGGCGTGTCCGGAGTCTGGCAGACCAGCTACGCCTATGTCGGGGCCGGGTCGCTTCCCAGCCGGACCCTTCAGGGCACGGGTGAACAGCAGATCTATGTCGACCCCGACTATGCCGGGACCGGCGACACGGCCCTGGGTCTGAACCCGTTCTCGATCACTGACGGCGTCCTGAACATTCGGGCGACGGCCACCACCCAGGCCCAGAAGGACAAGCTCTACGGCTACGACTATGTCTCGGGTCTGTTGACCAGCCAGGCCTCGTTCGCCCAGACCTACGGCTACTACGAGATGCGGGCCAAGCTCCCGGCAGCGTCGGGCGCGTGGCCGGCGTTCTGGCTGCTGCCGTCGAGCGGGACCAGCCCGCCGGAAATCGACATCCTGGAAGCCATCGGGATCAATCCGGACGCCAGCTTCGTTACGCTGCACGACGCCCTGCTGCCCGGCCGTGTTGCGACGGAAACCGCCTACACGCAGGGCGCGGCGACCAGTTTCCATACCTATGGACTGCTCTGGAGCGACACGGACATCGTCTGGTACATCGACGGCGTCGAGGTGCTGCGCGTGGCCACGCCGGCCGATCTGCACCAGCCGATGTACATGCTGGTCAATCTGGCGGTCGGCGGCGGGTTCGGCGGGGGCTTCAATGTTCCGGATGCGGCGGCCCTGGCGGCGTCGCCGTTCCAGATCGACTACATCCGCGCCTATGCGATCGATGGGCTGACCGTGGCGGATTCGAGTGCCGGGCTGGCCCTCGACAACCGGATCAGCAGCACCCAGGCCGGTGGAACGGGCAACGACACCTTCCTGGCCGGGGCCGGGTTCCGCACGGCCTTCGGCGGCAGTGCCGAGATGTACGGCCGCAACGGCATCGACAAGGTCATCTATTCCGGTGCGAGGGCCGACTACGACATCTATTCGGACGGCCACGGCGGCTATTTCGTCAATGTCCCCGAGGCCTGGCGCGGGGCGGATCACCTGTCGTCGGTGGAATACATCCAGTTCTCCGACATGGAGGGCCGGCTCGTTGACCTGGCGACAGGGCTGTACGTGCAGGGCTCGCCCTGGTCCGAGGCCCTGACCGGCGGCGCGGCCCCCGACATCGTTGTGGGCCACGCGTCCAATGATACGCTGCAGGGGCAGGCCGGGAGTGACACCCTCTACGGCGGGGGCGGCAACGACAGTATTGTCGGTGGTCTGGGCGTCGATACGGCTTTCTTCTCCGGTCTCGCCACCGATTATCAGATCACCGTGCTGGATGGCGGAGCCTTGCGGATCAAGGATCTGCGCGCCGGCAATTTTGACGGGGCCGACACCCTGACCGGTGTCGAGTTCCTGCGCTTCTCGGACAAGACCGTGGTCGCGCCGGGTGCGCTGTACACCTATGCGGCGGCCGGCGGGGTGTTGACCTATGACCCGGCGTCCAACATCCGGACGATCGTCGGCGGGGCCGGCCTCGACGTTCTGTCCATCGCCCTGCCGCAAATCGCCAATGGGCCGGCCCTGGCGTTCACGGTCAGTCCGGACGGCAAGACGCTGCTGGCGGAACTGGACGGCGACCGCGTCAGCGACCTGCTGGTTTCGGGTGTCGAGGAACTGGCGGTCAGCGGTCGCCTGGTGACCTTTGCCGGAGACCTTTCAGCGACGGGCCTGGCCCCGCGCACCATCCACTACTCGGGGACCGCGGGGGGCGACCTGCTGGACGCGTCGGCCCTGATCTCGTTCGAGGGCATTGATGCCCAGGGCTTTGAGGGCAACGACACCCTAAAGGGTGGAGCCGGTCGCGACACCCTGTCGGGCGGCGACGGCTCCGATACCCTGCGCGGCGGGGCCGGGGACGATCTGCTCTACGGCGGTGCCGGTGTCGACAGCCTGCACGTGGCCGACGGTGCCGACACGGCCTATGGCGGCGAAGGCAATGACTTCTTCTGGTACGGCATCGACGCCGACCTTTCGCCGCCCCGGATCGCCGATACCGTCATCGACGGCGGGGCAGGGATCGATACCCTGGACCTGGGTCTGGTCGCGGTCGGCCTCAGCGTCGATCTGGCGGCCCGTGGCCGCCTGCAGGATATCGGCTTTGGCCGCCTCAACCTGACCTCGATAGAGAACGTGGCCGGCGGAACAGGCGCGGACCGGCTGTCCGGTGACGCTGAAAACAACACCCTCACCGGTCGCGAGGGTGACGATACCCTCAGCGGCGGGGCGGGTGACGATACCTTGCAGGGCGGTGCCGGCGATGACCGCATCGACGGCGGCGGGGGTACCGACACACTCACCTATCTGGGCGCCTCGGCAGGCGTGTCGGTCAGCCTGGCTCTGCTGACGGCCCAGGATACCGGCGGCGACGGTGTGGATACGCTGAAGTCCATCGAGATCCTGATCGGTACGGCCTTTGCCGACAGCCTGACCGGCGGAAGCGGCGGCGATACGCTGCGCGGCGGCCTGGGCAATGACACCCTGGATGGCGGAAGCGGCGGCGACAGCCTGGTGGGTGGGGCCGGCGACGATGTCTACCGTGTCGACACCACGCGGGACGTCATCGTCGAGTCCTTCGGCAGCGGCTATGACACGGTCGTCACCTCGACCTCCTTCGCCCTGGCGACGGGGCTGTCGATCGAGGAACTCCGGGCCGTCTTCGGTACGACCGCGATCAATCTCACGGGCAATGCCTATGCCCAGGTGCTCGTCGGCAATGCCGGCGTGAACCTGCTGGATGGTCAGGCCGGTGCCGACACCATGATCGGCGGGGCGGGTAACGACATCTACATCGTCGACAGCTCCACCGATGTGATCGTTGAGCTGGCGGATGAGGGCTATGATACGGTCCGCACGACAGCGGCCGCCTATACCCTGGGGGCCGAGATCGAGGCCCTGACCTATACCGGTTCAGCGGCCTTCCGGGGGACCGGCAACGGTCTTGCCAACCTGATCACCGGCGGCAACGGGGTCGATGTGCTGGACGGCGGCGGTGGCGCGGACCGTCTGGTCGGCGGGCTGGGCAACGACACCTATGTCGTCGACAATGTCGGCGATGCCGTGATCGAAGGTCTCAATGAAGGCCTCGATACGGTTCGGACGTCGGTCCAGGCCTATGCCCTGGCGGCCAATGTCGAGAACCTCACCTTCAGCGGAACGGGCGGTTTCCAGGGCTTCGGCAACAGTCTGAACAACGTGATTACCGGCGGGGCCGGCTCGGACGTCCTGGACGGCCGGAGCGGGGCGGACCGGCTGATCGGGGGGCATGGCGACGACGTCTACTATGTCGATCACAGCGGTGACACCGTCGTGGAACTGGCCGGAGAAGGCTGGGACCGTATCCTGACCTCTCTGGGCAGCGCCCGGGCCCAGGCGAATGTCGAGGAGCTGCTCTATGTCGGCTCGGGTAACTTCCAGGGCTTCGCCAATGCTTCGGGGACCTGGCTCTACGGCGGGGCCGGCAATGACACCCTGACCGGAGCCGCCGGCGCGGACCTGTTGTCCGGCAAGGGCGGGGCTGACGTGCTGACCGGTGGCGGCGGGGCCGACCGATTCTACTTCGATGCGCCCGGGCTGGGTGTGGACCGGATCATCGACTTCCAGGTGGGCGTCGACCAGATCCTGCTGAGCGGAACCAGTTTCGGCATCACCAGCCTGGTCGGCCTGGCGGCAGGGGCCTCGACCTGGGTTCCGGAAACCGCGGCCGGCGAGGCGGTGCTTCGCTATGACAATGCGACGGGCGCGCTCTATGTCGACGCCACCGGCGGCGACGCCAGCGACCAGGTCCAGATCGCTCTGCTCGGCAACCGGGCCGCCCTGACCCTGTCCGACATCATCCTGGCCTGATCGGGCCATCGGCCAAATCCGCCGCTCCGGCAGGCCCTGCGACGGGCAGGATGCGGCGCTGCCCGGACCCGAACCTGAAGACGCCTGAATTTTCGGAAGAGTAGGTGGTTCCCCAATCCTTTGAGGGATTGGGGAACCATGGTGCCACGACAGGGACTCGAACCCTGGACCTCAGCCTTACCAAGGATGCGCTCTACCACTGAGCTACCGCGGCGAAGAGGAGGGGGCGTATAGCGAGCCAAATCGTGGATGCAAAGCCCAAAAGCGACTTGACCCACAGACTTCGTCGCCGCAACCCATCCGGAATGGCTGTTCAGGACGAAAAAACTGCCCGCGAGGCCCGGCTGGCCGAGGCGCTCCGCACGAATCTCCGCAAGCGCAAGGTGGCGGCCCGGCCCCCGGCCGACTCGGGCGAGCGCGCCCTGGCGGTCGCTGCCGGGGCACCCGAGCCCTATGCGGTCGTCCGGACTCTGCTGGGCACGGCCCATGCCGACGGCGCGCGTATTGAGCTCGTTCTGGAGATCTCCCCGCCGTTTGCGGTGGAAGCCAGCGCCGAGACGGCCTGCGCCGTGCGGCTGGTCGGGGGCGGCGGGCCGTTCGGGACGGCTCAGGGCAAGGCGGCGTTCGGCCGTGACGGGCTGGAGGCGCTCCGCAAGGCCCTGGACCTGGCCCAGGTGGCCCTGGACCTCGCCAGCCTGACCCACGGGCTGCACTGGCCGGATGGACGCCCCTATGACCTTTCGGCAGCCATTTGATGCGCAGGCCTTGCAAGCCCTCTTGCAACGGATAGAACCCGCCCCTCACATGTGACCCGCGCGGCGAGGGGCTCGTCGCGCGTTCGAGGGACGTGATTTGGATCGTATCGCCATCATCGGCGGCGCGCAGCTCTTCGGGGAAATCCCCGTCAGCGGCGCCAAGAACTCGGCCATCAAGCTGATGGCGGCCAGCCTGCTCACCGACGAGCCGCTGCGCCTGACCAACATGCCGCGTCTGGCCGACACCCGGTTCCTCGGCAAGCTGCTGGGCCGGCTGGGCGTCAGCGTCACCGAGAGCGATGGTCCCGACGGCCAGCAGACGATCCTGCACGCCCCGGAGATCACCAGCGGCTTTGCGCCCTATGACCTGGTGCGCCAGATGCGCGCCTCGTTCAACGTCCTGGGTCCGCTGCTGGCCCGCACCGGCCAGGCCAAGGTCAGCCTGCCCGGCGGCTGCACGATCGGGGCCCGTCCCGTCGACCTGCACCTGCAGGCCCTGGAGGCCCTGGGGGCCAAGATCGACCTGCACGAGGGCTATGTCTACGCCCAGGCCCCGCGCGGCCTGAAAGGGGCTGAGATCAGCTTCCCGTTCGTCTCGGTCGGTGCCACCGAACATGCCATGCTGGCGGCCGTCCTGGCCGACGGCGTGACCGTCCTGCACAACGCCGCCTGCGAGCCGGAACTGGTTGACCTGCAGGAGTGCCTCAACGCCATGGGGGCCAAGGTCGAGGGGGCAGGCACGCCGACCGTCACCATCACCGGCGTGCCGCGCCTGCACGGGGCCACCCATGCCGTGATCCCGGACCGGATCGAGATGGGCACCTATGCCGTCGCCGCCGCCATGGCCGGTGGCGAGGTACGCCTGACCAATGCCCGTCCGGGCCTGATCGATGCCCTGCTGGACAAGCTGGTCGAGGCCGGGGTCGAGGTCGAGCCGACGGCCGACGGGGTCATCATCCGTCGCGGCGCCGGGCGGCTGAAGGCCGTCGATCTCGAAACCGCGCCCTATCCGGGCTTCGCCACCGACCTGCAGGCCCAGTTCATGGCCCTGATGACGGTTGCCGACGGCGACAGCCACGTGCGCGAGACCATCTTCGAGAACCGCTTCATGCATGCCCCGGAACTGATGCGTCTGGGCGCCGATATCTCGGTGTCGGGCGGTGAGGCCCGCGTGCGCGGCGTCAGCCAGCTGGAAGGCGCGGAAGTCATGGCCACCGACCTGCGGGCTTCGGTCAGCCTCGTGATCGCCGGTCTGGTGGCAAGCGGCGAGACCGTGGTCTCGCGGATCTATCACCTGGATCGCGGCTTCGAGCGTCTCGAAGAAAAGCTCACGGCCTGCGGGGCCCAGGTCCGGCGGCTGAAGGGCAGTGGCGAGGCCGAGCTCTAGCCATGGCCAAGGCCGTCCCCGCCCTGCGACTTCTGGCCCAGGACGCCGCCGATCTGGCGGTGATCTCGGCGGCCCTGCAGGATGCCGTCGCCAAGATCGGCGACATTCGCTGGGACACCCACGCCCGGACCCTGACCCTGGTCTGCAACCGCTTCCGCTGGGAGGCTGCAGGCCGGGGCAACAAGGGCGAGCGGGTGCGCTCGGCCCTGCAGCTGGGCGACGTCTCCGGCGTCCAGGCCCGCAACCTGCGGCGCGATGCCAAGGGGGCCGTTGTTGAACTCCTGGCCATCGGTTTCGAACCGGGCGAGGCCCCGGGCGGCACGGTGACCCTGACCTTTGCCGGTGGCGGCGATCTGCGCGTCGCCGTGGACTGTGTCGATGTCGCCCTGGCCGATGTATCCGAAGCCTGGACAACCCCGCGCCGTCCCGGCCATCCGGACTGAGACCCTTTAGCCGGGCCGCTGCGCAGCCCTGATGGTCATCAATCCACCACCCTGATCAAGTTCTAGGCATGCCAAGATTCTGCCGGTTTTGCGGGCAGGGCCGATGCTTGCAATTCGTCCCACGCGCTAGTGATCGGCGGAGAATTCGCCTGAGAGGCGATCAGTGTTAGGTTAACGCCACGCGCCCGTCAGAGGCGCGGACGTCAGGGAGGCCGACATGGCCAGGAAGACCTATGCGACGGGCGAGGCCCAGTCGCTGCTGTTCCGTACGTGCGACATCACCAAGCCTGAACTGCCGGTGCTGCGTCACGGCGGTCCTTGTCTTGACTGGGGGCGTCTGACCCTGGTGGTCCTGTTCCTCGGGCTCAGCTTCGGGGCGGCCACCCTGGTCTATGCCGGACTGGGCTAGGGTCGGCGGGATCCTTTAGCGTCGGGCCGTCGTCCTGAAGGCCGGGGCGGCTGAAATGCGCGGGCAGGCGGCCAAGCCCCTTGTGTCGCCCGCAAAAAACCGCATCTACACGCCCATGCGTCGCTTCGATTTCTCCGCCCCTGGTTTCGCCGCCGCCTTCAAGGCTTTCCTCGATGAGCCCCGGGGATCGCCGGCCGATGTCGACGCCTCCGTCGCCGAGGTTCTCGAGGCCGTTCGCACCGGCGGCTTGCCCGCAGTGCTGGACCTGACCCGCAGGTTCGACCGTGTCGAGCTGACCGAAGACAGTGTTCGGGTGACCGCCGAAGAGATCGAGGCCGGTGCCGCGCAGACGCCCGCCGAGGTCCGTGAGGCGATCGCCTTCGCCGCCCGTCGTATTCGCGCCTATCACACCCGCCAGCGGCCGGCCGATCAGGCCTGGACCGACGAGGAGGGTGTCGAGCTGGGCTGGCGCTGGACGCCGATCGAGGCCGTGGGCGTCTATGTGCCCGGCGGTCGCGCCGCCTATCCCTCGACCGTGCTGATGAACGCCGTGCCGGCCCAGGTGGCCGGGGTGGACCGCATCGCCATGGTCACGCCGCCCGGCAAGCTGCAACCGGCAGTGCTGGCGGCCGCCAGGGAAGCCGGCGTCACCGAGATCTGGCGCATCGGCGGAGCCCAGGCCGTGGCCGCCCTGGCCTATGGTGCCGGGCCGATACAGCCGGTCGACAAGATCGTGGGTCCCGGCAACGCCTATGTCACCGCCGCCAAGCGCCGGCTGTACGGCGTCGTCGGCATCGACGCCCTGGCCGGGCCGTCCGAGATCGTCGTGGTCGCCGACGGCAAGAACAATCCCGACTGGATCGCCGCCGACCTGCTGAGCCAGGCCGAGCACGACCCGGCCGCCCAGTCGATCCTGATCACCGACGATCCGGCCTTCGCCACGGCCGTCGAGGCGGCCGTGCTCGAGCGTCTGAAGACCCTGGCGACCGGGACCGACGCCGCCGCCTCCTGGCGTGACCACGGCGCGGTGATCATCGCCCCACTCGAAGAGAGCCCGGCCCTGGTCGACGCCATCGCGCCCGAACACGTCGAGTTTGCCGTTGATGAGCCCGAGCAGCTCTCGGACCGGGTCCGTCACGCCGGGGCGATCTTCCTGGGGCGCATGACGCCGGAAGCCATCGGCGACTATGTGGCCGGATCCAACCACGTCCTGCCCACCAGCCGGGCCGCGCGGTTCCAGTCCGGGCTGTCGATCTATGACTTCCTGAAGCGCACCTCGATCGCCCGCTGCAGCGAGGCCTCCTTCGGGATCCTCGGCCCGCATACCGTGGCCCTGGCCACGGCCGAGGGCCTGCCGGCCCACGCGCTTTCCGCGCAAATCCGGCTTGGCCGGTTGCCTTCCGGAACCTGACGCGCAAAGCTGCCGCGGAAGATGACTCACGACCGCGCCACCCAACACCTGAAGTCCATCCTCATCGACGAGGACAGCCTCGCGGCCGCGTCGCGCGACCAGGAGCAGGAGCGTCAGGTCGCGATCTTTGACCTGCTCGATTCGAACTATTTCGAGCCGGCCGAGGCGCAGGGCGGGCCCTATGACCTGAAGCTGTCGCTGATCGAGAACCGGCTGGCCTTCGACATCGCCGGGCCGGACTATGAGCGCCGTCACCTGCTGTCCCTGTCGCCCTTCCGGGGGGTGATCAAGGACTACTTCATGATCTGCGACAGCTATTATTCAGCCATTCGCAACTCGACGCCCCAGCAGATCGAGGCCCTGGATATGGGCCGCCGGGGCCTGCACAACGAGGGCTCCTCGCTGCTGCGCGAGCGGCTCGACGGCAAGGTCAAGACCGACCTCGACACGGCCCGCCGGCTGTTCACCCTGATCTGCGCGCTGCACTGGCGAGGATAGGGCGCGTTGCCTGCTCTGCCGGACGCCGTCCTTTTCACCTGCAACTATAACCGGGTGCGTTCGCCGATGGCTGAAGCGCTGTTCAAGCGCTTCTACGGCATCCGGGCCTTCGTCGATTCGTGTGGCCTGCGCGGGGATCCGGACGGGGAGGGGATCGACCCCTTCGTGATCGCGGTCATGGACGAGCTGGGGCTGGACGTAACGGGCCACCGACCCAAGACCTTCGGCGAGCTCGAGGACGGCTCGTTCGACGTCGTGGTGTCGCTGACGCCGGAGGCCCAGCACCGGGCGGTCGAGATGGCCCGGGGGCGGGCGGTCGAGATCGAGTACTGGCCGACCCATGACCCGACCCTCGTGGACGGCTCGCGCGAGGCCCGGCTGGAGGCCTATCGCGAGGTCCGCGACGGTCTGGCCAGGGCCATCAAGCAACGTTTCGGCGCACCATCGACGTTCGGGGGGTGAATGCGCTATAGAGGCGCCTCGCTGCAACGGACCGCGTCTCGACCCCGGAGTCGGGCGCGTCCGTTCGGCTATTTGTTTCGCTCTTTTTGAGAGGCCTGATGGCTAAGGAAGAACTTCTCGAGTTTCCCGGTACGGTCAGCGAACTGCTGCCGAACGCGACCTTTCGCGTGACGCTGGAAAACGCCCACGAGATCATCGCCCACACCGCCGGCAAGATGCGCAAGAACCGCATCCGGGTTCTGGCCGGTGACAAGGTGCTGGTCGAAATGACCCCTTATGATCTGACCAAGGGTCGTATCACCTACCGGTTCAAGTAAAGGCTGTGACCGCGCCGACGGCCGTCCAGCCGGCGCTGGTTCTGGCCAGCGCGAGCCCCCGTCGCCTTGACCTGCTGGCGCAGGTCGGCGTTTCGCCCGACCGGGTTGATCCCGCCGATATCGATGAAAGCCCGCTGCGTGACGAGACGCCGCGTCTCCACGCCCTGCGTCTGGCGCGCGAGAAGGCCCGCGCCGTCGCCGGCCGCTCGGCGGGGGACTATGTCTTGGCGGCCGATACGGTCGTGGCCGTCGGACGCAGGATCCTGCCGAAGGCCGAAAGCGAAGATCAGGCCCGTCGGTGCCTCGATCTGCTGTCCGGGCGCAATCACAAGGTTCTCACTGCGGTCGCTCTTGTCGCCCCGGACGGCCGCGAGGCGTCGCGGCTGGTCGAGACCCGGGTCCAGATGCGGGTTCTGTCGGCCATGGACCGCGATGACTATCTGGCCAGCGGCGAATGGCACGGCAAGGCCGGCGGCTATGCCGTCCAGGGCCGGGCCGGCGGCTTCATCATCGACCTGCACGGTTCCTATACCGGCGTCGTCGGCCTGCCGCTCTACGAGACGCTGAACCTCCTCAACGGCCTGGGCTGGAGCACGCGATGAGCGAGCGGCGCGCCTATCTCTACAAGGGTGTCGGCGAGACGGTCGGGGTCGTCACCCTCGACGGCCGCCCCGAGCGCCTGATGGTGTCCTGGCCTGACGACGATGTTCTGGACCAGGACGGCGTCCGTGGCGTTGCCCGGATCCGCCGGATCGAAAAGGCCTTCGCCAGTGCCTTCGTCCAGTTGCCCGGTGGCCAGGACGTGCTGCTGCCCCTGCGGCCCGACATGCCCCGCCTCGTTGAAGGCGGCCTGGTCGAGATCGAAATTCGCACCGCTTCGCGCCGGGGCAAGTCTGCCGTCGCGCGCTTCATCGCCGAAGGCGAGGGCGAGCCCAGGATCCTGGAGCCGGCCCTGACCGTGGAACAGCTGCTGCGTCTTCACGTGAAGTCCGGCTCGCCCACCACCGGCCCGGCCGCCCTCGAGGCGGTGGAGGCCGCAGAGGCTGAAGCGCTGGAGACCGTCTTCGCCCTCGCCGGCGGCGGCGACATCAGTATCGAGCCGACCCGGGCTCTGGTGGCCGTCGATGTCGATCTCGGGTCCCGCGAAGGGGCCGATGCCAAGCGCGCGGCGCGTCAGGCCAATATGGCGGCCCTGGGCCTGGCGGCCCACATCCTGCGCCTGAAGGGGCTCGGCGGGATTGTCGTCTTCGATCTCGTCGGGCGGGGCCATGATGGCCAGGCCCTGACGACGGCGGCACGCAATGCCTTCGCGCCCGACAATCCGGGCGTGGCGATCGGGGCCATCAGTCGCTTCGGGACCCTGGAGATGACCGTGCCCCGTCGCGGCGCCCCGATTCTGGACCGTCTGCTGGACGCCGACGGGCGGGCCTTGCCCGAAGCCGTGGCCCGCAGGCTGGCCCGGGCGCTGGAGCGGGAAGGGCGCGCCGACCCCGGTGGGCGATTCTCGGCCCGCTGCGCCCCGTCGGTCGCGGCGGCCTTTGCGCCGCTCGATGCGGCCCTGGCCGACCGGCTGGGTCGCAGATTCGCCGTCCTGGCGGTGGAAGGATGGCCGGTTGATCGTCTTGAGGTGTCTGCAACATGAGCAGTGGCTGCCCCATCTGCGGCAAGCCGGTCGATCCCGGCTTTCGTCCGTTCTGCTCGAAGCGCTGCTCGGACATCGACCTGAACCGGTGGCTGTCCGATCGCTATGTCGTGCCGGCGACCGATGACGAGGACGAAAATCCGGTCTCCGAAGACTTCCACAGGGAATGATCGAACGGCGCTGGACAACCAAATCGGCCTCGCCTATAGACGCGGCTCCCCGCTGAACGGCGGGTGCCAGAGCGGTTTTCAACCGCCAAAGGCTCAAGGGCCTGGGTAGCTCAGTTGGTAGAGCAGCGGATTGAAAATCCGCGTGTCGGTGGTTCGAATCCGCCCCCAGGCACCACTTTTCTCGCCTTTTCTGCCGGGACAGGCCGGTTTTCGCGGTCGGATTCAGAGCTTTGCCGTCGCTATCCGGGCCCGTTGCCGCCGGTATGCGGCCGCCGCATTCCGTTCACGGGCCCTCGGCGTGCACCAGGCTCGGAAGTTGCCTTTCAGCGACCGACGTTTTGTTCTCATGCTGCACTGCAGCGTGAATAATCCCGTTGGCAGGGAAAAACCGCCCCTGTTTCCTGTTTATCGTTTTGTGCATTGCAGCAACAACCGTCCCTGAGCGGACGGAGCGATCATTTTATGCCCAGAAGAACCCCTTGACGGTGCGAAAAGGGGTTGCCAAAGGACCCCTGCCGCAATTCTAACATTGCGGTAAGATCAAAGCCGCTACACAGGGGCTTCGGTCACTCGCGCTTCGAAACGATCCTTCTGGAGGCCATGTACCTCGTGAAGGGCGTAACGGATCGAGCGCAGCGAAGCGGGTCTGCCGGGTTTGGGAGAGCAATCGATCTCCTGGCGGGCTATTCAGAGTTAGGGTGGAGACGCTCTCGCGCGACGACCCTCGGTCCAAACGTGCTAGACCAATCAGGAACTGGCGACAGATGCTCGACATTAAACGGAAGACCCCCCTCATCGCTCTCGTCGGCGCTATCGCGCTGATGGCGAGCGCCCCGGCTTTCGCTCAGGACGCCGCGGCTCCCGCCCCGGCCGCCGCCGAAAGCGCCGCTGCCCCGGCCGCTGATGCCGCTGCAGCTCCTGCTCCGGCCCCGGCTGAAGACGCAGCCGCTGCCGAGCCCAAGAAGGAAGCCCACTCGCTGACCCCGGTCGGCATGTTCATGGCCGCCGGCGCCGTCGTTAAGGTCGTCATGATCGGCCTGCTGCTGGCCTCGGTGTTCTCGTGGGTCCTGCTGCTCACGAAGTTCTTCGAGTTCGGTGCCCTCAACAAGCAGTCGGACAAGTTCCTCGAAGCCTTCCGCGGCGCCCGCTCGATCGCGGACATCGCCCGGATCGGTTCGTCGGAAGAGTTCGAAGGCAACCCGATGGCCGACATGGCCGCCGCGGCTGCCCAGGAAGTCGAACTGTCGCGTCAAGCTGGCCTGGCCGTTGCCGGCGAGCACCGCGACTCCACGATCTCGCGTGCGACCTACGCCATCAACGCGGTGCAAGCCTCGCTGGTTAAGCGTCTGTCGGGCGGCATGGTGTTCCTGGCCTCGGTCGGTTCGGCCGGTCCGTTCATCGGTCTGTTCGGCACCGTTTACGGGATCATGACCTCGTTCATCGGCATCGCGAACACCAACACGACCAACCTGGCCGTCGTCGCCCCCGGCATCGCCGAAGCGCTGCTCGCCACCGGTATCGGTCTGTTCGCCGCT
>Ga0187842_1000385_pt1 | contig 22296 bp, 24 predicted proteins | sample SpaLakP09_SKY_41_FD_134514 | JGI IMG/M metagenome (GOLD analysis project Ga0187842, IMG submission 134514) | Oligotrophic lake water microbial communities from Sparkling Lake, Wisconsin, USA - SP09_SKY_41 | ecosystem: Environmental > Aquatic > Freshwater > Lake | place: USA: Sparkling Lake... | reverse complement strand
GCGGCCATAGGTCTCGATGCGCTCGGTGACCGAGCCCAGGAACTCGCCCTCCCACTCGGACAGGGTGACTCCGGTCTTTTCGGCCGCGCGGCGGGCCCGCTTGATCGCGTTCAGCGCCGCGCGCTTGGCCTGGCTGCGGGGATCGGGGGGCTTGGCACGCATCGACGGAAACTATCCCCGAAGCCGCGCCAAACCGCACCCCGCAAATGGACCGGCGCGCCGGTCCTGAGGAAAAACCTCAGATCTCGCCGATCGCCGACAGGTAGAGGTCCAGAATCGCATCTTCTTCCTGACGCTTGGCGCGGTCCTGCTTGCGGATGCGGACCACCTTGCGGAGGATCTTGACGTCGAAGCCGTTCCCCTTGGCCTCGTTATAGACTTCCTTGATCTGCTCGCTGATCTCGGCCTTCTCGACCTCGAGGCGCTCGATGCGCTCGATGATGCTCTTCAGCTGGCCCTGGGCGGTGGAGTTCAGAACGTCGGAATGCGGAACGGCGTCGTCGGCCATGACGGAATAGCTCTCAATCGAGGGGGTGGAATTGGGGCGCGGACCATAAGCTTGGTCCGACGAAGTGGGAACCGGTTTTGCGGCTGACCGCGCTTTCCTTCTGGAAAAGCGTCGCGTGGCTACAGCAGGCCGTGGGCCTGGATCATCGGCCGCAGGGTCGCCGGATCGATGAACGGGTGGGTATGGAAGCCCATGGCGGCCGCCGCCGCGATATTGGCGGCATTGTCATCGACGAATAGCAGGTCGGCAGGCTCAAGCCCGGTGCGTTCCAGGGCGATCTCATAGATCCGCCGCTCGGGCTTGATCGTGCCTTCCTCGGCCGAGACGATCACATCCCGGAAGTGGCGGAAGACCGGGCTCATCGCCTGGACGCCGGGCCAGGCCTCGAGCGACATGTTGGTCAGGCCGAACTGCGGCACGCCCCGGACGGCCAGGTCGTCCATCACGCTTTCCGTCTCGGCGATCGCGCCCGAGAACATCTCCGGCCAGCGATCCCACCAGGCGGCAATCTGGGCGGCGTATTGCGGGTGCAGCGGCACCAGGCGGGCGATGTTGTCGGCGAAGGACAGGCCCCGATCGGTTTCGCCGTGCCAGTCCATGGTGCAAACATGCGAAAGGAACCCGTCGAGTTCGGCGGGTTCCTTGAAGATCTTCGCGAAGAGCGTGCGCGGATTCCAGCGCACGATGACATTGCCGACGTCCCAGAGCAGCGCCCTGGGCTGACGGGCAAGCGTCATCAGCCCTGCTTGGCCTTGAAGCGCGGGTCGGTCTTGTTGATGATGTAGATGACGCCCTTGCGGCGAACCATCTTGCAGTCGCGGTGACGCGACTTCAGCGACTTCAGCGAGCTACGAACCTTCATGACCGTCTCTGTACTCGGCGGAGAGGTTCGGGCACGCGACAGATGCGGCCGGACCGTCCGGGGTGTTAGGAGGGAGGGCGTATAGGCAAGGCAGGCGGCAGAGTCAATTGCCGCAACGCCCAACGCCGGAACTTCGCCGCTCTGTCGGCCTTTTGATTGAAGAGTTCCCCCGGATACCGATAGCCTCATGTCCATGGATCGCCGCTTCTTTCTTGTCCTCCTCCTCGCCGGTTGTGCGGATACCTCGCCGCAGGGGCCGCTGACGCCGCTGGCTCCGCCACCCCCGCCACCGCCGCCGCCCGTGCCGGGCAATGCAGCGGACCCCGCCACGCCGGTGCCGCCGGGCGAACTGGCCTTTGACACCTGGCTGGCCGATTTCAGGATCCGCGCCCAGGCAGCCGGCCTGTCCGAGGCCCTGCTGACCCGGGAACTTGGCGGGGTGATCCCTGATCCGAAGGTCATCAGCCTCGACGGCCGCCAGCCCGAATTCTCCAAGCCGGTCGGGGACTATGTCCGGGGCGTGATCAGCGATGACCGCATCGCCGTCGGCCGCGCCAAGCGCGAGTCCCTGTCCTTCCTGCCCGACATCGAGGCTCGCTACGGCGTGCCGCGCGACATTTTGCTGGCCGTCTGGGCCATGGAGTCGGCCTTCGGCAAGCTGCAGGGCAATTTCGACGTCGTGCGGTCGATGGTCAGCCTCGCCGCCGACGGCCGCCGCCGGGGCTGGGCCGAGGGCGAGTTGATCGCGGCCCTGAAGATCATCGATTCGGGCGAGGTGACGCGCGAGCAGCTGAAGGGCTCGTGGGCCGGGGCCATGGGCCAGACCCAGTTCCTGCCCAGCAACTACCGTACCGTGGCCGTCGATGCCGATGGTGACGGCAAACGCGATATCTGGGGGTCGGATGTCGACTCCCTGGCCTCGGCGGCCAATCTGCTGGTCAAGGGCGGCTGGAAGCCGGGGGTCGGCTGGGCCGATGAGGTGATCCTGCCCGAGGGCTTTGACTACGGTCTGGCCGAGGGGCCGCGTGAAGTGCCGGCCTGGTGGGAGGCGAAGGGCGTGCGCCGCGCCGACGGCCTGCCCTGGTCTGCGGCCGATGCCGCTGCGCCTGCCGGCCTGATCCTGCCGGCCGGGGCCACGGGACCTGCCTTCCTGGCGCTGCCCAACCATTTTGCGATCCGCAAGTACAACAACTCCACCTCCTATGCCCTGGGCATCGGCCTGCTGGCTGACCGCTTTGCCGGGGCGGGGCCCCTGGTGGCCGCCTGGCCGGTGGAGCAGCCCCTGTCGCTGGCCGACCGGATGGCCGCCCAGATCGCCCTGGCCCGGCTGGGCTTCGATCCAGGCCCGCCCGACGGGGTGATCGGGGCCGGCAGCCGCAAGGCCCTGCGCGCCTGGCAACAGAGCCGGCAGCTGCCCGCTGACGGCTATCTGTCGATGGACATGGTTGTGCGCCTCAAGACCCAGGCGGGGCTGAGCTAGGGGCGCTGTCTGGAGGCCCGAAGGGGCAGGTACGGCGAATGTCGGCCTCATCGGCCCGCGCGCCGTTGCGTCCTACCCCGGACGCGCCATATCCCTGTGACCATGAACGCGCCCTTCAAGACCGACGCCCTTCCCGAGTGGGATCTTGCCGACCTCTATGCCGATCGGGATGATCCGCGCATCGAGGCCGACCTCGCCGCCGCCAAGGCCGCCAATGACGAACTGGCCGGGCTGGAGGGCCTGTTCCTCGAGGCGCGAGCCGAGCCGGAACGCCTGGGCCAGCTGATCGATCGCGGCATCCGGCTCTATGAGCAGGCCACCAACAGCCTCTGGAGCGTCGGGGCCTTTGCGGGTCTGGCCTCATCGGTGGCGCGGGACGATCCGGCCTGGGCCAAGTTCGAGGGCGACCTGCGGGCGCGCTCGGCCGCCATCGCCGCCGACAGCCTGTTCTTCACCCTGGAGCTGAACCGGCTCGAGGACGCCGAGATCGCCGCCGCCCTGGCCGCCTTCCCGGCCTGCGGCCGCTGGACGCCGTGGCTGAGGCGGGTGCGTCTGGCCCGTCCGCACGAACTGTCCCCCGAACTCGAGCGCTTCATCGTCGACAAGAGCCCGGCCGCCGCCAACTGGGTCCGGCTCTATGACGAGACCCTGTCGAAGCTGCGGGCCGAGGTCGGCGACGAGACCCTGACCCTGCCCGAGGTGCTCAACCGCCTGTCGGATCCGGACGTGTCGCGTCGCAAGGCCGCCGCCGACGGCCTGGCCACGGCCCTGGCGGCCGCCGCCTCGACCCAGGCGCTCGCCCTCAACACCCTGGCCTTCGAAAAGCAGGTCGAGGATCGCTGGCGTCACTATGACGACGCGGCCCAGTCGCGCCACCTGGCCAATGAGGTCGATGGCGATGCGGTTGCGGCTCTCGAGGCCGCCGTGGTCGAGGCCTATCCGCGCCTGTCGCACCGCTACTATGTGCTGAAGGCGAAGCTGATGGGGGTTGAAGCCCTCGACTACTGGGATCGCAATGCCCCCCTCGATGCCGCCGCGCCCCGGGCCTATGGCTGGACCGAGGCCCAGGACCTCGTGCTGGACAGTTTCGAGGCCCTGGCCCCGAAGTTTGCCGAGGCGGCCCGGACCTTCTTCACCCAGCCCTGGATCGACGCCCGGCCGCGGGCCGGCAAGCAGTCCGGCGCCTATGCCCATCCGGTGACCGCCGACCGCCATCCCTATGTGTTCATGAACTATATGGGCGAGCGGCGCGATGTCCTGACCCTGGCGCACGAGCTGGGGCATGCCGTGCACCAGACCCTGTGCCAGCCGCTGGGCACCCTGCTGGCCGATACGCCCCTGACCCTGGCCGAGACCGCCTCGATCTTCGGCGAGGGGCTGGTCTTTGACCGCCTGCTGGCCGAGGCGACCCCGGAAGACCGCAAGAAGCTGCTGGCCGGCAAGATCGAGGACGGTCTGAATACCGTGGTCCGCCAGATCGCCTTTCACCGCTTCGAGCGCCGGTTCCATGCGGCCCGCCAGGAGGGCGAGCTGTCGTCCGACCAGATCGGGGCCCTGTGGCTAGAGGTCATGGGCGAGAGCCTGGGCCCGGCCGTGCGGCTCAATCCGGGCTACGAGCACTACTGGGCCTATGTCAGCCACTTCTGCCACGCGCCCTTCTATGTCTACGCCTATGCCTTCGGCGACCTGCTGGTGCGCGGCCTGATGGAAAAGCGTCGCCAGGACCCGGACAGCTTTGCGCCCCTCTACGAGGAGCTGCTCGCCGCCGGCGGCACGAAAACCTATGTCGAGGCGCTGAAGCCGTTCGGTCTGAACCCCCGCGAAAAGGCCTTCTGGGCGGCGGGCTGCGCGCAGCTTGAACGGCTGGTCGATGAGTTCGAGGCCCTGGTGTGACCTCGAAAGCTGTCATCACCTTCCTTCTCCCCTTGCGGGAGAAGGTGGCCTCCGTAGGAGGTCGGATGAGGGGTTTCCCCGCGTCATCCGTGCGACCCCTCATCCGTCGCTTCGCGACACCTTCTCCCACAAGGGGAGAAGGATTTGGAACCGGAACCTAGATGGCTGACGACACCCGCGACCCCGAACGCGACCGCCTCTCAGGTCGTCTGAGCCGCTTCGCCAAGGTCGGGGCAGGCCTGTCGGGTGCGGCCGTCAGCTACGGCGCCAACAGCCTGTTCGGCGGCGACAGCGCCGATGCCCGCAATGCCAAGGCGCTGAAGGCGGCGCTGGGCGGGCTGAAGGGGCCGCTGATGAAGGCGGCGCAGATGTTTGCCACCGTGCCGGACCTGCTGCCGCCGGAGTTTGCCGCCGAGCTGGCCGAGCTGCAGACCAATGCCCGGCCATGGGCTGGCCGTTCGTGCGCCGCCGGATGGCCGCCGAGCTGGGTCCGGACTGGCAGTCCCGCTTCCAGAGTTTCGAGCACGAGGCCGCCGCGGCCGCCTCGCTGGGCCAGGTGCACCGCGCCGTCGCGCCGGATGGCCGGCCCATCGCCGTGAAGCTGCAGTATCCGGACATGCAGAGCGCTGTCGAAAGTGATCTTGGCCAGCTGCGCACGCTATTTGCCCTGTTCCGCAAGATGGACGGCTCGATCGACCCGACCCAGATGATGGTCGAGATCGGCGATCGTCTGCGTGAGGAGCTCGACTACGAGCGCGAGGCCAAGCTGATGGCCCTCTATGGCGGTTTTTTCGCGGGGCGAGAGGCGATCCGTGTGCCCGAGCCCGTGCCGTCGCTGTCGTCCAAGCGGCTGCTCAGCATGACCTGGCTGGACGGTCAGGGGCTGCTGGCTTTCAAGAATGCGCCGCAGGAGACCCGCGATCGCATCGCGGCCCTGCTGTTCGAGGCGTGGTGGAGTCCGATGACCCAGCTGGGCATCATTCATGGCGACCCGCATCTGGGCAATTACACCTTCGGCGGGCCGGAGGGCGGCGACGGGGCCGCGCATCTGAACCTGCTGGATTTCGGCTGTATCCGCATCTTCCCGCCGCGCTTTGTGGCCGGGGTGGTGCGGCTGTATCGCGGCCTGCTGGCCGATGACCGGGCGGAGCAGATCGAAGCCTATCGCAGCTGGGGCTTTGCCGATCTCAGTGATGACCTGGTCGACGTGCTGAACGTCTGGGCGCGGTTCATCTATGGCCCGCTGCTGGATGACCGGGTGCGGACCGTGGCCGATGACGTGCCGCCCGGCGAGTACGGCCGCCGCGAGGCCTTCCGGGTGCGCCAGGCCCTGAAGGAAAAGGGACCGATCACCATTCCGCGCGAGTTCGTGTTCATGGATCGGGCCGCGATCGGCCTCGGCGCCGCCTTCCTGCACCTGGGTGCCCGGCACAACTGGCGCGCCATGTTCGAGGCCTCGCTGGAGGGCTTCTCGGAAGAGGCCCTGGCGGCCCGGCAGGCGGCCGCGCTGGCGGCGGCCGGCGTGATTTGAACAGGCCGCCCGCTTGATGGGTGGGCCGTTCCGGTGTGAAGTCGGGTCAAACAGGCGGGAGGTTCGTTCATGCCCCTGAAGGCCCAGGTGCGGCTGAAAATCCGCAAGCCCGTCGGCCAGGTGTTCGAGGCGGTGGTCGATCCGCGCAGGCTGGCCGGCTATTTTGTCGAGTTTGCCAGCGGGCCGCTGGTGACCGGCCAGACCGTGACCTGGAAGTTCCCGGAGTTCGACCAGACCTTCCCGGTCCAGGTTCGAGACGTCGCGCTGAATGGCCATATCGTCCTCGACTGGGCGGCGACGACCGGCGGGGCTGACAATACCGTGCGTATCGTCTTCGAGCCCCTTGGGGGCGGCGAGACCATGGTCGTGATCACCGAGTCCGGCTGGCCCGAGACACCCGAAGGCATCACGGCCTCGCAGGGCAATGCCGGCGGCTGGATGCACATGCTGGCCTCGCTGAAGGCCTATCTGGAATACGGCATCAATCTAAGGGCGGGCGGGGCGCTCTGAGCGGCCCCGCCCTCCAGCCTATTTGCCGCCCGCATAGTCCTGGATCAGGCCGTGCAGGAAGTCGCGGCCCTGATACAGCGACTTGACGCGGATGCGCTCGTTCAGGCCGTGGATGCCGTCGCCGTCCGAGCCGCCGAACAGGCCGGTGACGCCATAGGTCGGGATGCCGGCGGCATTGGTGTGCACCCCGTCCGTCGCTCCGGTCAGCAGGATGGGTACGATCGGCACGCCGGGCCACAGCTTGGCGGCGTTCTTCTGGATCGGCCCCATGATCGCCGGCGTCAGCGGCGGCGGGGGCGAGGCGGGCTTGGCCTCATGGGCCAGGGTCACGGCCACGGCCGGATCCGCGGCCAGCTCGGCGAGCTTGGCCTGCACCTCCTCGACCGGGGTGCCCGGCAGGATGCGGCAATTGACGTTGGCCGTGGCCCGCTGGGGCAGGGCATTGGGTGCGTGACCGGCGCTGACCATGGTGGCCACGCAGGTCGTCCGCAGGATCGAGTTCCACATCGGATCGGCGGTGATGACCTTCAGGGCCGCCTCGTCCTGGACATTGGCCACCAGGGCCTTCATCGCCGCCGCCTGCCCGGCCGGAACCCGCGCCTGCATCAGGGTGAAATAGCCGCGCGTGGCGTCATTGAAGCGGGTCGGGAAGCCGTAGGCCCCGATCCGGTCCAGCGCGGCCGACAGCTGATAGATGGCGTTCTGGCCATGGGGACGACTTGAATGGCCGCCCGGATTGGTCACGGTCAGGGTGAAGTCCTGATAGACCTTTTCCCCGGCCTGGACCTCGAGCACGACTTCCTTGCCCTGGTCGTCCAGCAGGCCGTCGGCCCCTTCGTTGAGGGCAAACTCGGCATCCACCAGGTCGCGGTGATTTTTCACCAGGTCCTCGATGCCGTTATAGCCCTCGCTCTCCTCGCCGCAGGTCAGGGCCAGCTTGATGTCGCGCTTGGGCTTGAAGCCGGCCTGCTTCAGCCGGACCATGCTGTCGACCCAGATGGCGGCCTGGGCCTTGTCGTCCGAAGTGCCGCGTCCGTAGAAGTAGCCGTTCTCCTCGACGAGGGTGAACGGATCGCGGGTCCAGTCCTCGCGCTTGGCCTCGACCACGTCGATATGGGCCAGCAGCAGCATCGGTTTTGACTTGGCGTCGGTGCCACGCAGGACCGCAACCAGCGACCCTTCGCGGGGATATTTCGGATGGACCACCACCTGGACGTCGCTGTCGGCATAGCCGGCGGCCTTCAGCCGTGCGCCCATGGCCTCGGCGGCGCGGGTGCAGCTGCCGACCGAGAGGGTGGTGTTGATCTCGACCAGCTCCTTGTAGAGCTCGCGGAACTTCAGCTGGTCGGGCCGTGGCGCAGCCGCCGTCTGGGCGCTCGCCGCCATCGGCAGGACCAGCAGGGCCGCCGTCGTCATCCATCCAGCCATACTCATCGAAAGCAACCCCCCAGGACCTTTGCGTCAGGAGAGCCCGCAAAGCGGTGGCGCGCAAGGGGCGGCGTTTACGAGTCGTTAGCGATACAGGGGCTTTTCCTCGGACGCGGAACAGGCGATGTTGCGAGAACACATGATGAACATGAATCGCATCCCGATCCGGATCCTGGGGCTCGACCCCGGCCTGCGCCGCACCGGCTGGGGCGTGGTCACCGTCGAGGGCTCGCGCATGAGCCATGTCGCCCACGGCGTCATCGTGCCCGACGAGAAGGCCGATTTCGCCCAGCGCCTGCTGCATCTGTTCGACGGCATTTGCGCGGTGATCGAGCAGCACCGGCCCGACGAGGCGGCGGTCGAGGAGGTGTTCCTCAACACCAACGCCCAGTCGACCCTGAAGCTGGGCCATGCCCGCGCTGCCGCCCTGATCGCCCCGGCCCGGGCCGGCCTGCCGGTAGCCGAGTATTCGACCCGTCTGGTCAAGAAGGCGGTGGTCGGCACCGGAGCCGCCGACAAGGCCCAGATCGGCTTCATGATCGCCCGCCTGCTGCCGACGGCCGGCAAGACCACGGCCGACTGCGCCGATGCCCTGGCCGTCGCCATCACTCACGCCAATCTGCGCGTCGCCAACCGGAGGGTCGCATGATCGGTCGTCTCAGAGGTGCGGTCGCCGAGGTCGGCGAGGAAGAGGCCCTGATCGACGTCATGGGCGTCGGCTATGTTGTCCGCTGCGGCGCGCGTACCCTGTCGCGCCTGCCGGCCCTGGGCGAGGAAGCCCTGCTGCACATCGAGAGCCAGTGGAGCGAGAGTGCCGGCCTGCGCCTGTACGGTTTCGGCACCCGCGAGGATCGCCGGGCCTTCGTGCTGCTGCAGGCCATCCAGGGCGTCGGACCCAAGGCGGCGATGGCGGTGCTGGACGTGCTGTCACCGGCCGAACTGGCCAGTGCCATGGCTCGCGAGGACAAGGCCGCCGTCGGCCGCGCCTCGGGAGTCGGTCCCAAGCTGGCCCTGCGGATCGTCACAGAGTTGAAGGACAAGCCGATCACCGACGGACCGGTACTGATGACCGCGCCGGTCTCGGGCTCGGCTCCGGCCAAGGCGAAACCCGCCCCCACCGGCGACGCGGTCGCGGCCCTGATGGGTCTGGGCGTCGCCGAGGTGAATCCCCGCCGCGTGGTCGAGGCGGCGGCGGCGAAGCTGGGTGAAGAGGCCACGGTGCAGCAGTTGATCAAGGCTGGTTTGCAGGAGCTGGGGCGATGACCCGCATCATCTCCGGCGAGGCCCAGCCGCACGAGGCCACGCCGTTTGCGGCCGACAAGGCCCTGTGGCCCCAGACCCTGGCGGAATTCGTCGGCCAGGAGCAGGCCAAGGGCAATCTTCGCGTCTTCATCGAGGCCGCCAAGGGCCGGGGCGAGGCCCTGGACCATGTGCTGCTGTTCGGGCCGCCTGGCCTCGGCAAGACCACCCTGGCCCAGATCGTCGCCCGCGAGCTGGGCGTGAACTTCCGCGCCACCTCGGGCCCGGTCCTGAACAAGCCGGGCGACCTCGCCGCGATCCTGACCAACCTCGAAGCCAACGACGTCCTGTTCATCGACGAGATCCACCGCCTGTCGTCAAACGTCGAGGAGATCCTCTATCCGGCCATGGAGGACCATGTGCTGGACCTGGTGATCGGCGAGGGGCCCTCGGCCCGCTCGATCCGCATCGACCTGGCCCCCTTCACCCTGGTGGCGGCGACCACGCGGGCGGGGATGCTGGCCACGCCGCTGCGCGACCGCTTCGGCATCCCGATCCGGCTGGAATTCTATACCCATGCCGAGCTGAAACACGTCCTGATGGGCGCGGCCCGCAAGATGGGCGCGCCGCTGTCGGAAGACGGTGCCGCCGAGATCGCCGCCCGGGCCCGGGGCACGCCCCGCGTGGCCGGGCGCCTGCTGCGCCGGGTTCGCGACTTTGCCGAGGCCGACGGGGCAAACGTGATCGACCGCAAGGCGGCCGGCATGGCTCTGGCTCGGCTGGAAGTCGACGAGGTGGGGCTGGATTCCCTCGACCGCCGCTACCTGCGGGCCCTGATCGAGCACTATGGCGGTGGCCCGGCCGGGGTCGAGACCATCGCCTATGCCATCGCCGAGGCCCGTGACGCCGTCGAGGACGTCATCGAGCCCTATCTGATGCAGCAGGGCTTCATCCAGCGCACGCCGCGCGGCCGGGTGGCCTGCGGCAAGGCCTATCTGCATCTGGGCCTGAAGGCCCCGGCAGCGCCTCAGGGGCAGGCGGGGCTGTTCGGGGAAGACGCATGAGCCAATCCACCACCCCTCTAGTGGAGTTCGCGGGTGGCGAGGTCGTTCTTTGGGACGAAAATGGGGTCCTGATGATCAAGGTGATTGAGCCTAGCGGAGATCCCGTAGAGCTCACCGAAACCGATGCACTCGAACTCGGAACGTTTCTGCTGAGGTGGACGGCTCAAACCGACGGTAGATATGCCGATCCTTCGGTCGCCCGGGCTTTGGCGATCCTTGACAAAGCTGGCGGCAGCAACGCGCCGGTGGTCGGTGACGAAATCGGTTGATGATGGCTCAGGAGACGAGGGCTCACGAATCGACGTCTTGGGCACCGTGACGGATCCGCAAGACAAGCACCGTGTCATTCCTGACCCTGTAGCGGATCAAGTAGGGATGGATGATCGTCAGCTCGCGCAGTCCACGGACCATTTCACGTCCTCGCTCGGGATGGATGGCCAAGCTGTCGGCTGCCGATTGTAGCCTTCGCGCCAACCGCACAGCCGCTGGGGCGATGACGGCTGAAACGTAGGCGAAGATGTTTTCGAGGTTGGAGACGGCTTCAACCGTCCAGATGATCCGTCGCACTAGTCGCCTGACTTAGGCGCCGGTGTGGGAGCGCCTTCAGACCAGGACTTCAACCAGCGGCTCACAGCCTCGTGGCTTACAACGCGGCCTTCCGCGATATCAGCCTCGGCGCGCGCGTCTGCTTCCGCTTCTGCGGCATGGTCTGGTTCGTCGAAGATGGCGGGTTCGATCTTCATGCCAGCGAACCTATCATAACGAGAGCGAAAGTCCATAAATCATCTTATGGGAGCGTTTTGGATTCTACTAGTTCCACGAGAGGGCCGGTCTTGCCGCCGGGGTTATCTTGATGCGCTCGACGCCCTATACTCGGCCAAGCAGAGGGCGTGATGGAGTTTTGATGACCACCCCTGAACCCACCGCCGGCGTCTTCGACGGCCGCGAGCACCAGCTTCCCGTCCGGATCTATTACGAGGACACCGACTTTTCCGGCATCGTCTATCATGCCAACTACCTGCGCTATTTCGAGCGCGGGCGGAGTGATTTCTTCCGGCTGGTCGGCATCTCGCACACCGAACTAGCCGAGGCTGACACGGCCTTTGCGATCATCCGCATGGAACTGGACTTCAAACGCTCGGCGCGAGTCGATGACGCGCTTGTCGTGCGCACCACCTTTGACCGGGTGAAGGGGCCACGCCTGTTCGTCAGCCAGACGGTTACCCGGGGCGATGAGGTGATCTGTCAGGCCCAGGGTATCGCCGTCTGCATCAGCCTGGACGGTCGCCCGCGCAAGCCGACGGCCAGGATGCTGGCCCAGATGGCCCCGTGGCTCGAGGATGCCGAAACCCCGAAAGCCTGATTGAAGTCGATTTTCGGGATCCCCCGACGATTGTCATAGTTTCACCAAAGCGCCGCTTCATGCCAGTAAGGCGCTACTTGTTTTGACGCCCCAACGGAGCAGGACCCCCGCATGGACGCCGCAGCCGCCGCCCCCGTCAGTTTCTCGTTCCTGTCCCTGTTTCTGCAGGCCGACTGGGTGGTCAAGGCGGTGATGATCGGTCTGATCCTCGCCTCACTGGGATCGTGGGCGGTGATCCTCGACAAGCTGTTCCGCTTCGGCGCGCTGAACCGTGCGGCCGAGAAGTTCGAGAGCCAGGTCGGCTCGGGCCGGTCGCTCGAAGACGTGGCCGGCGAAGCGGGTTCGAACCCGCGTCATCCGCTGCCGCGCATGCTGCAGGCCGCGCTACGCGAATGGCGCGAGGCCAAGGCGCGTGGGCCGATCAATGAGAGCCAGGCCGCCTTCCTGGTCCAGCGCATCGACCGCATCCTCGACACGATGATCGCCCGCGAGACCACCAAGGTCGAGGAAGGGCTGGGCAGCCTGGCCATCGTGGCAACCGCCAGCCCGTTCATCGGACTGTTCGGCACGGTCTGGGGGATCATGCACGCCTTCCAGAACATCGCGATCCAGAAGAACACCTCGCTGGCCGTGGTGGCCCCGTCGATCGCCGAGGCCCTGTTTGCCACCGCCATTGGTCTGGTCGCGGCCATTCCGGCCTATATCGCCTACAACAAGTTCTCGACCGACGCGGGCAAGTATGCCGGCCGCCTGGAAGGCTTCGCCGACGACCTGTCTACCGCGATCCAGCGTCGCCTGGCCGAGAAGGTCTAGGCCGATGGCCATGTCCGCCAATGACGCCTTCGCCACCGGTGGGCGCCGCGGTCGCCGGCGCGGTCGTCGCTCGCGCGGAGCCCTGTCGGAAATCAATGTCACGCCGCTGGTCGACGTGATGCTGGTGCTGCTGATCATCTTCATGATCAGCGCGCCGCTGCTGACCGCCGGCGTGCCGCTGGAACTGCCCAAGACTGAAGCGGCCGCCCTGCAGAACCAGCAGGAGCCCATTACCGTCTCGATCAATCGCGAGGGCGAGATCTATGTCGGCGAGGCCCAGATTCCGTTCCAGAATCTGGGGCCGCGCATCTCGGCCATCGCCGGGGACGGCTATGACAAGCCGATCTTCGTGCGGGCTGACGGCGCAGCCACCTATGCCATTGTCGCCCAGACCATGGCGGCCCTGTCCAGCGCCGGCTTTACCAAGATCAACCTGATCACCGAGACCGGCGGCCCGACGTCCGGCGCGGCACCCCGCGACGCCCAGCCGGAAGGCGCGGGCGACCTGCGGCCCGCCCAATAGGTCGCGGATGAGCGACTCCCGCGACACCGGCTTTTCGCCGGCCCTGATCGGATCGGTTGTCCTGCACGGGGCCGTCGCGGCGGCGATCCTGGTCGGCTGGCCGTGGAAGACGCCCATACCCATCACCCTGGGCGAGAGCGTGCCGGTGACGATTGTCACCGAGGGCCCCACCAATGTGCGGCCGGCCGAGGAAGCCCTGGTCGAGCAGACGGCCCAGACCGAGGATCCTGTCCCTCAGGCCTCGCCCCAGCCTCCTGCTCCGGTACCGGCCCCGGTCCCCAGCCCGGCCCAGGCCCCGCCGTCGAAGGCTGCGCCCAAGCCGGTGCCTTCGCCCAAGCCACTGCCCAAGACCCCGGCGCAGTCCCGCAAGGCCGAGAACGACTTCTTCGACTCGCTGGAGGCCACCATCTCGAAGGCGAAAGCCTCGACCGGCAAGCCCGTGGCCAATGCGCCCAAGGGGCCGAGCCGGCCAGAGACCTCGGTCTCGGCCCGTCCGGCGGCCGGGGCGGCGACCGGTCTGTCTGCGGCGGCCCTCGGTCGCCTGCAAGGCGAGGTGCAGGATCGCTGGAACCCCAATTGCGAGGTTGAGGGCGGCTCCAACGTCAATGTGCGGGTCGTGTTCGTCATCGGCCCCGGCGGCCGTGTGGTGGGGCAGCCGGAATCGCCCGGCACCAGTTCCCCGGATTTCGTCGTGAAGGCTGCGTCCGACCGTGCGGTTCGCGCCCTGTTGCAGGCTTCCCCGTTCGCCTATCTGCCGCCGGACCTCTACGGTCAGAAAATTGCCCTGAACTTCAACGCAAAACAGGCTTGCTCCCGATGATGTCGCCGAAGGGAAACGTGATGCGCCTGAAAGTCCTGATGCTGATGGTCGCGGCCCTGCTGGGCGGCGCGGCCCTGGCCGGGCCCGCGGCGGCCCAGATCGAGGTCGATATCAATGCCGGCGCCGTCAAGCCGCTGCCGATCGCCGTGCCGGCCTTTTCCGGTTCGGGGCGCGGTGCCGAGATCGCCCAGGTCATTACCGGCAATCTGGAGCGCTCGGGTCTGTTCCAGCCGCTGAACGTTTCCAGCGTGTCCGACAAGTTGCCCGACGTGAACGTCCAGCCACGCTTCCCGGACTGGCAGGCGACCGGGGCCCAGGCCCTGATCAACGGCCAGGTTACGGTCGGCCCCGATGGCGGCCTGCGGGTCGACTTCCGGCTGTGGGACGTGTTCAGCCAGCAGCAGCTGCTGGGCCTGCAGTTCTCGTCGACACCGGACAACTGGCGGCGGGTCGCGCACAAGATCAGCGACGCCGTCTATGAGCGCCTGACCGGCGAGAAGGGCTATTTCGATACCCGTGTGGCGTTTGTCGCCGAGAGCGGCCCCAAGCTGGCCCGCATCAAGCGGCTGGCGATCATGGACCAGGACGGGGCCAATCCGCAGTTCCTGACCGACGGCTCCTACATCGTCATGACCCCGCGCTTCTCGGCCACCAGCCAGGAGCTGACCTATATGGCCCTGCGGCCGACCGGGTCGTCGATCTACCTGCTGAACCTGGAAACCAGCCGCCAGGAAACGGTCGGCCGCTTCCCGGGGATGGTGTTCGCGCCCCGTTTTTCGCCGGACGGCTCCAAGGTCGCATTCTCGGTCGAGAAGGGCGGCAACAGCGATATCTACGTGCTCGACCTGCGCAGCCGCCAGTCGACCCGGATTACCACCGACCCCTCCATCGACACGTCGCCGTCGTTCTCGCCTGACGGCAGCAAGATCGTCTTCAACTCCGACCGCGGCGGTCAGGCCCAGCTCTATGTCATGAATGCCGACGGCTCCGGCGTGCGCCGGATCTCCTATGGCGGGGGGCGCTATACGACCCCGGTCTGGAGCCCGCGCGGCGACTTCATCGCCTTCACCAAGCAGACCGGTGGCCAGTTCCATATCGGCGTGATGCGGACCGTCGGCTCTGACGAGCGCCTGCTGACCACCAGCTATCTCGATGAGGGGCCCACCTGGGCGCCGAACGGGCGGGTGCTGATGTACTTCCGCGAGGGCTCGGGCGGCACGCCGCGGCTCTGGACGGTCGACATCACCGGCCGGATCCTGCGCCCTGCGGCCTATCAGGGCGCGGCGTCGGACCCTGCCTGGTCACCGCTGCTCGACTGATCGCCATGTGACCCGGCCACGGGCGCAACCGTGGCTTCACACCCACGTTGTATTGCCGGTTCACCTTGCAAGTGAATCCAGGTCCCGGCAGGGTCAGGGAACGCCATTGTGGAGTTTGGGTGGGTTTTGACTGTCGCGTCGAGGTCGTCGGCGTCTATCAAACGAAGCCAAACTGGAGTTTTGAGGAGAAGCTGGATGAACTTCGACACCCAACGCGCCGCTAGACTGGCCCTGATCGGCCTCGCCGCTGCCTCGCTCGCAGCCTGCGCCTCGCGGCCAAAGCCCGAGCCGGCCGTCCCGCAGCAACCGGCTCCGGCTGTACAACCGGCCGAGCCCGCCAAGCCCTACACGCCGCCGCCGGTGCCGGCCCAGCCGATCGGCCCGATCCCCGGCTCGGCCCAGGACTTCGTCGTCAATATCGGCGAGCGGATCTACTTCGACACCGACGAATATGTCGTCCGCGCCGACGCCCAGCCCCTGCTGGCCGGTCAGGCCCAGTGGCTGAACCGCTATCCGTCCGTCAAAGTCCGGATCGAGGGCAATGCCGACGAGCGCGGCACGCGCGAGTACAACCTGGCCCTCGGCGCCCGCCGCGCCAATGCCGTGCGTGACTTCCTCGTCGCCCAGGGTGTTGCGGCCGCGCGCATCGAGACCCTGTCCTACGGCAAGGAACGCCCGATCGACGCCGGCACCACCGAAGAAGCCTGGGCCAAGAACCGTAACGCCCGCACCGCCCTGACCGACGGCGCGCGCTAGAGCCCAGCCTTCCTCCTCTGCGGGGAAGACCCGGGATCGGGGCGGGGCATGTCCGCAGGAGCGGGCTGCTTCGCCCCCGTCATCAGACCCTCCCCCAACCGGGGGAGGGCTTTCTGCGTCGCCGCCCCACTTTTGTCCGCAATCAGGGCATACTTGCCGTCATGACCGTCAAAGCCGTCTTTCTCGCCGTCCTTCTGGCCAGCTCTGCCGTTCCGGCCGTAGCTCAGACGCCGATGCCCGATCCCCTGGATGACCGCTCGGCCAAGCGCCTCGAGCGCATGGAGAAGGTCGTCCGCGAACTGCGCTCGATCGTGTTTCAGGGCCGCGACACCGGCAAGCCCGTCGTCGTCCAGCCGGCCGAGACCGACGCCCAGATCGCGACCCTGGGCGAACGGATCGGCGATCTCGAAGAGACCCTGCGGCGGGCCAACGGCCAGAACGAAGCGCTCACCCATGATCTCGACCAGGCCCGTCGCGCCGCCGGCGAGCAGAAGGCGAGGGGCGACGCGCTTGAGACCCGGCTGGCGACGCTGGAAACGCGCCTGACGGCCCTCGAGACCGCTGCGGCTGCTGCTGTCGCGGCCGCCACAACCTCTGCCGAGGTCCCACCGCCGCCCGCGCCGCCAGCGGATCCGGCCGAGGCCTTCAAGGCGGCGCGCCAGCTGCTGCTTGGCGGTGACTATGCCAATGCCGGGACGGCCTTCGAGACCTTCGTGACCAATTATCCCGACAGTCCGCGCACGCCTGAGGCGCGCTACTGGCTCGGCGAGACCCTGTTCGTGCGGGAAGCCTACGGCGATGCCGCCGGGGCCTATATCGGCGCGATCCGGGGCTGGCCCCAGACGGCCTGGGCGCCGGATGCCACCCTGAAGCTTTCACGGGCCCTGGTCGCCCTGAAGAAGCCCGCTGACGCCTGCAAGACCCTGGATGAGCTGGGACGGCGCTATCCCAAGGCTCCGCCGGCGGTCCTGTCGCGCGCGGCGTCCACCCGCGTCGCGGCCAAGTGCGCCTGACCACGGCCCGGGCCGCCCTCGACCGGCGGCTGGATCCCGGCCACGATGCGCCCCTGGCCGTCGGCTTTTCCGGCGGCGGCGATTCGCTGGCGCTTCTGAAACTGACCCTCGACTGGGCGCGGGACCACGGCCGTCGGGTTCTGAGCCTGACGGTCGATCACGGTCTGCAGGCCGACAGCGCGCGCTGGACCCGTGAGGCCGTGGCGAGGGCTCAGGCCCTTGGTGCCGAGGCCTGCGCCCTGGCGTGGACCGGCCCAAAGCCACAGACCGGCGTGCCGGCTGCGGCCCGACGGGCCCGGCACGCCCTGCTGGCCCGGGCCACGCGTGAGGCCGGCGGGCGTGTGCTGCTGCTGGGCCATACCCTCGACGACTGCCAGGAGGCCGCCGCCATGCGGGCCGCGGGCTCCACGGTATCCGATCCGCGCGACTGGGCTCCGTCGCCCGTCTGGCCGGAGGGGCAGGGCGTGTTCCTCCTGCGCCCGCTGCTTGCGGTCCGTCGCGAGACCCTGCGCGAAACCCTGCGGGCCGAGGGCGAAACCTGGCTGGAGGATCCGGCCAATGATGACCTGAGCTATGCCCGCCCGCGCGCCCGGCGGGCCCTGACAGGGCCGGCGCGCGATCCCGTGCCGGCTGGAAAGCCGTCGGGTCCGGCCGTTCCTCCGGCCTACGAGGGCACGGCCGCCGGGCTGCTGTACCTGCCGCGCGACGTGTCGGCCGCGCCTCTGGCCATGGCCTGCCTGTGCGTGGGCGGGACGGAGAGGCCCCCCCGGGGCGATCGCGTGCAGGCCCTGATGGCCCGGCTCCGGGCCGGCGAGGCCTTCACCGCCACCCTGGCCGGCGCCCGGCTTCAGGCCATTGCAGGCCAGGATCGCCTCATGCTGTGCCGCGAGGCGGGCGAGGTCGCGCGCGGCGGTCTGGCCGACCTGGACCTCCTGCCGGGCGAAACCGGCCTCTGGGACGGCCGCTATGGGTTTTCGGCCTTGGAGGGTGCCCTTCGGATCACCGCCCTGCGTGGTCGGGCAGCAGGCCTGCCCAGGGGGCAGCGCGAGGCCCTCAGGGCCATTCCGGCGCCCGCGCGAGGTGCGCTTCCCGCCGTGCTCGCGCTTGACGGCACGGTCCGTTGTCCCGTCCTGGGCGGCCCGGGACTTGCACCGCAGACAGGCCTGGGATTTGAGGTGCTCTTTCTGGAACGTTTCAGGGCCGCGATCGGCCTGATCGACCAAGAAAGCGTGACCTGACGTCGCGTACGTGGCGCAAGCGCTCGCGACGTCCTATCTTTGTCGGCCGAAGCCTTTCGTTGGGAAGACGAGCGTATGAATTTCAGGAACCTGGCCATCTGGCTGGTGATTGCGGCGGCCCTCGCGGTCACGTTCTTTGTCACCCAGACCGCACACCCGCAGAGCGGCGGCGAGATCAGCTATTCGCAATTGCTGCGCAAGGTCGACAATGGCGAGATCAAGTCGGCGGATATCGCCGGACAGGTCGTCTCGGCCAAGGACAGCTCCGACAAGGTGCTGACCGTCAATGCCCCCATCAATTCCGACGAACTGGTCAACCGTCTGGTGGCCAAGGGCGCGGACGTGAAGTTCAAGGGCGGCGGCATCAGCCTGTTCGCCATCATCATGAACCTGCTGCCGATCATCCTCGTGATCGGGGTGTGGTTCTTCCTGATGCGCCAGATGCAGGGCGGAGCCAAAGGAGCCATGGGTTTTGGCAAGTCCAAGGCCCGGCTGCTGACCGAGAACAAGAACCGCGTCGTGTTCGACGACGTCGCCGGCGTCGACGAGGCCAAGGAAGAACTGCAGGAAATCGTCGATTTCCTGAAGGACCCGGCCAAGTTCCAGCGCCTGGGCGGCAAGATTCCCAAGGGTGCCCTGCTGATCGGCCCTCCCGGTACGGGCAAGACCCTGATCGCCCGCGCCGTCGCGGGTGAGGCGGGCGTGCCCTTCTTCACGATCTCGGGTTCGGACTTTGTCGAAATGTTCGTCGGTGTCGGTGCCAGCCGCGTGCGCGACATGTTCGAGCAGGCCAAGAAGAACGCCCCCTGCATCATCTTCATCGACGAAATCGACGCCGTCGGTCGCCATCGCGGCGCCGGACTCGGTGGTGGCAATGACGAGCGCGAGCAGACCCTCAACCAGCTGCTGGTCGAGATGGACGGCTTCGAGGCCAATGAAGGCATCATACTGATCGCGGCGACCAACCGTCCCGACGTGCTGGATCCGGCCTTGCTGCGTCCGGGCCGCTTCGACCGTCAGGTGGTTGTGCCCAACCCCGATGTCGCCGGTCGCGAGAAGATCATTCGCGTCCACATGAAGAACATCCCGCTGGCGGCCGATGTCGACGTGCGCACCCTGGCGCGCGGCACGCCGGGCTTCTCCGGTGCGGACCTGGCCAACCTGGTCAACGAAGCGGCCCTGACCGCTGCCCGCAAGAACCGTCGCATGGTCACCATGCACGACTTCGAGCACGCCAAGGACAAGGTCATGATGGGGGCCGAGCGCCGCTCGATGGCCATGAGCGATGCCGAAAAGAAGCTGACCGCCTATCACGAGGGCGGCCACGCCCTGGTGGCCCTGCGCGTCCCCGTCGCCGATCCGGTCCACAAGGCCACCATCGTGCCGCGCGGCTGGGCTCTCGGCATGGTCATGCAGCTTCCCGAGGGCGATCGCTACTCGATGAGCTTCGACATGATGACCTCCCGCCTGGCGATCATGATGGCCGGCCGGGTGGCCGAGGAACTGATCTTCGGCAAGGAGAAGATCACCTCGGGTGCGTCCAGCGACATCAGTGCCGCCACCGGCCTGGCCCGCAACATGGTCACCCGCTGGGGCTTCTCCGACAAGCTGGGCACGGTCGCCTATGGTGACAATCAGGACGAGGTGTTCCTGGGCCATTCGGTGGCCCGCACCCAGAACGTCTCGCCCGAGACCATGATCACCATCGACGCCGAAGTTCGCCGCCTTGTGAAGACCGGCGAAGACGAAGCCCGCCGGATCCTGACCGATGAGCTCGACAATCTCCATCAGGTGGCCAAGGCGCTGCTGGAGTTTGAAACCCTCAGCGGCGATGAGATCATCGGCATCATGAAGGGCGTTCAGCCTGTTCGAAAGGACGAGGAAGAGACCAAGCCGTCGGGCCCCTCAGCCTCGGTGCCGGTCTCGCCCACCAGCGTCACGGCCTGATCCCTTCCGGTTTCACGGCGCGACTCGGCGCTGTGGCGCCGGACCTGGAAACAAGAAGCCGGATCGGTTCGCCGATCCGGCTTTTTCTTTGCGCGCTACGCCCTTGGCCCGACGTCGCGCAGGTTCTAGACCTTGGTGACGAGGACCGGAGCGCGCAGACGACATGAAGACGGCAATGATCGCCCTGGTGGCCAGCGTGGCGATGGCGGGCACGGCGAACGCCGCCGAAATGATCAACCGCGACGGCATGACCGGCCCTGAAGTCGCGGCCTGGCTCCAGAAGGCGGGCTACAAGGCAGCGCTATCCAAGGACAGCAGCGGCGATCCGATGATCGAGAGCGCAGCGGACGGCACCAACTTCAAGATCTATTTCTACGACTGCAAGGACGACCGCTGCAAAGCCCTGCAGTTCTCGGCCGGCTTTGACCTGAAGCAGCCGCTGAAGCTGGAGAAGGCCAATGAGTGGAACACCAAGAACCGCTATCTGAAGACCTATCTGGACGAGGAAGGCGATCCCTACGTCCAGTATGACGTCAATGTGAATGCCGGGCGGACGCTCGAGGGGCTCAAGGACGACTTTGAGCTCTGGGTCGGCATGCTGCCCGATTTCACCACCTTCATCGGCTGGTGACCGTGAGGGCATCGCGACCCCGCGTGATGGGGGTCGTCAACGTCACACCCGACAGCTTCTCCGACGGCGGGCAGTTCATCGATCCGGACGCGGCGCTGGACCAGGCCCTCAAGCTGGTGGCTGACGGTGCCGACATCCTCGATATCGGCGGCGAGAGCACCCGGCCCGGCGCAACGCCGGTCAGCGAGGCCGAGGAGATGGCGCGGGTGGTGCCGCTGATCGCCGCCCTCCGGGCGAGGAGCGCGGTGACGATCTCGATCGATACGATGAAGCCGGCCGTGGCCCGGGCGGCTGTGGCGGCCGGGGCCGGCATCTGGAACGATGTCACTGCGCTGCGCCATGCCCCGGAAGCCCCGGACGTCGCCGCCGAACTGGGCTGTGAGGTCGTCTTGATGCACATGCTGGGCGATCCGGGCACCATGCAGGCCGCTCCGACCTATGGCGACGTTGTGGGGGAGGTCGAGGCCTTCCTGCTGGCGCGGGTCGAGGTGGCCCTGGCCGCCGGTGTGAGTCGGGACCGGCTGTGGCTGGACCCCGGCATCGGCTTTGGGAAAACGCTGGCGCATAATCTGGCCCTTCTGGCGGCCCTGCCACGATTTGTCGCACTCGGCTTCCCGGTGCTGCTGGGGGCGAGCCGCAAGCGGTTCATCGCGGCCCTCGATTGCCGGGGCGAGGCGGCGGACGCGCGCCTGGGCGGATCGCTGGCCGCACATCTGGCCGGAGCCGCGGCCGGGGTCGCGGCGGTGCGGGTGCATGACGTCTTCGAGACCGCCCAGGCCCTTGTGGTCCAGGAGGCCATCCAGGCGGCCCCTGAACCGCGCACCTAGTCCGGAAAGCCCCCGGTCTGGCGCAGGGCCTCGCCGAGCGCCATGGAAGCCGTGGTGGCCAGATTCATCGACCGGGCCTCAGGGCGCAGTGGAATGACGAGTCGCCCCTCGGCCGCGGCATGGACCTCGTCGGGCGCGCCCCGGCTTTCATTGCCGAACAACAGGGTGTCGCCCGGTGCGAAGGCGAATCGATGAAACGGCGTGGCCCCGCGGGTCGTGAACAGCAGCAGTCGTCCCTCACCCCGTTCGGGCGCCGCCAGGAAGGCCTGCCAGGAATCGTGGCGTTTCATGTGGGCGAGGGGACCATAGTCGAGCGCCGCCCGCTTCAGGCTCTTGTCGTCCAGCGGAAAGCTGCAAGGCTCGATAATGTCGAGGCCAACCCCGAAACACGCTGCCAAACGTATCGCGGCACCGACGTTTTGAGGAATGCCCGGTTGAAAAAGTGCCACACGCATTCTAAGCGAACCAACCACAGGGGCAGCAGGGACATTGCTGCGAATCGAAAGGACTTGCGGACTCGCGCCGTGCGTC
>Ga0187842_1000384_pt1 | contig 22301 bp, 22 predicted proteins | sample SpaLakP09_SKY_41_FD_134514 | JGI IMG/M metagenome (GOLD analysis project Ga0187842, IMG submission 134514) | Oligotrophic lake water microbial communities from Sparkling Lake, Wisconsin, USA - SP09_SKY_41 | ecosystem: Environmental > Aquatic > Freshwater > Lake | place: USA: Sparkling Lake... | reverse complement strand
TCGACGCCCTTGCCGCAGCGATAGTCGTCAACCAGCCGGGTGCGCACGAACACCTCGGCCCCCGGGGCCAGCCGCGCGCGGGCGGCGGTCAGCACAACGGTCGCCTGGGCGGCGGTCAGGTAGCAGAGCAGGTTGGGGATCAGCAGCACGTCGATGGGCACGGGGCCAAGGTCGGGCAGGCCCTGCGACAGGTCGGCCTGGATCAGGGTGGCGTCTAGCCCCAGGTTCCAGCGGGCGTCATCCAGCGCCGCCTGCGAATAGTCGACATCGGTCAGCGACCAGCCATAGGCGGCATAGAGCGACAGGTTGTTGCCCGTGCCGCCGCCCAGTTCCACCACGCGCCCGGAGCGCTGGTGCAGGCCACGCTTGAAGAAGTGCCGGGCGACGAACTCGTCCGGATACTTCAGTCCGCGAATGTCGGGCAGGGCGGGCATGGGCTGTGGGGAATCCCGGCAAGGAAGAGCTGGCCGGAGAATCCCGCGAAAGCGCACAACGTTTGGTTAACGGGCGTTAGGCGGGGACAGGCGGTTTGCCGCAGGGGTGATATGGAAGTTTAGGCACTTCAGCGAGAACTCATCTTCAACATCGCGGATCTCGAAGGCGCTCCGCTCGCGCTGCCACGAACGGATGTCTGTTGCGACCAAGACGAGAGAGGCCGTTGAGTTCAGGTCGGGCAGCGTCAGGTCCGTTACGACCTCAAATCGGATGGTGATCGCTTGGTCAGTTGCAGGCCATGTCGGGCTGAGAAAGAGGTCTACACCGAGGTCATGAGGCGGGACGGGCGAGCGGAAAACGCGCACTTCGACCAGGTACCCTTTCGGGAGAGCAACGGAGTTTCCCATGCCGGAAATTGTAGAGCGCTATCGTGGACAGGCAATCCCGGCAGTCCGGTGAAAGCTTGCAAGCTGACGATTGAAGTCGCCGAAAGCCTACCTCGACATTGCCCGTTGTCGAGCCTGCGCCCACACTCGCAAGATGACTCATGGAGTTCGAAACCTCTATCTCTGCGTCCGCCGTTACGTAGACCGCGATCTGGCGTCTAGAGGCAGGCCGGTGACGCCGTTCCTGGGCATAATTCTGATCGTCGCCATGGGTGTGGCTGATCACTTTCTTGAGGGAGGTTTGGCGACGGCGACTTAGGCTGTCGCCGTTGGGCTCGCCCTGGCCTGGACGGCCTTTGCGGGCTGGCGGGCTTTTCGTCTGTTCAAGGCTGCTGCCCTGAGACAGGATCGGCAGTTCGACCAGCGCGGCAAGTTCAGGCTGCACCCCGACTACTGGGCGACGGAAAGCGTTGCCCGATCCCGCCGCAGGCGGAGCCATCCTTAAATCTCACGGCGAGAGGATCGCCGGTCTGGAAAGATTGCTCAAGGACGACGCTCGCGCGTCGCCGCCTAGCGGCTGGCCGCAGGCCAGTCCTTGACCAACCTTTCCAGGCCGGCACGCTTGGCCTCCAAGAGATTTAAGGATGAGCAGGACGCGCGGGCGTCCGATCATTCGACCGCAATGGCCCATGGTCAGCCCGTTGCACATCCCGATTCAGTGCGACAAGCTGAAAGCATGATGCAGCCGCTCAACATTGGCTCCGGTCCCTTCGCCGCCTTCGGCCTGGTCGTCGCTGTAGCGGGGGCTGCGTTGCTGGCGGTTTCCGGAACCACGCCCGGCTGCACCGGCCCAGCCGCCTCTCAGCCCTGTGACTATGCCGGTAGCTTCAAGGCGGCGGCTGCTCGGTTTCGCGGGCATTCGCCCCATTTTCCGATTCAGGTGCTCGACGTCGGATCGTCCGCTTATGTTCTGCAGACTGTGCCGCCTGGGTCCGGCATCATTCTGCACACGCCCGGAGCGCTCATTGACAAGAAGAGCTGCCGGGTTTGCAGGGCGGACGGCTATGCAACCTATGCCGTCGAGGATGGCTGGAGGGTTTTGGCCAACTACTCGGCCGAAAAGCCCATCTCGGGCAAAGCCGGGACCGGCGGTTACTGACAACCCTGGCTCTGCTTAATCCTCAGAGCCGCCCCAGAAACGCCCCCGCCACCCGCTGCGCCCCGCCGCCGTCGCACACGGTCGCGCTGGCGGCTGACAGCGACGCCCGCAGGGCCTCGTCAGCCAGCAACCGCGCCACCTGCGCCGCAAACGTCGCATCGAACCCCGCATCAGCCACGTCGAGGCACGGGCTGGCCCCGGCCTCGGCCAGGGCCGTGGCGGCGGCGATCTGGTTGTCGGCCAGGATCAGGGTCAGGGTCGGCAGGGCCAGGATGCAGCGCTCCCAGCTGGTCGAGCCGCCGGCCCCGATGGCGAGGTCCGCCTCCAGGGTCAGGCGCGGCATGTCCTGGGTGTCGACATGCAGGGTGAGGTGCGGATCGGCCAGGGCGCGGAGGCGCGGCAGGCTGGGGGCGGCGGAGCCCAGCACGACGTCGAGGGCGATATCTCCGGTCACGGGCAGTAGCAGGTCGACCACCCGGCCGGTGATCCCGCCCACATCGGTCAGGCCCAGTGAAATGAGGATTCGCCGCACGGGACCGCCCGCCGCGCGTCGCGCCAGCGCCGCCTCGCGCAGGGCCGGGAAGGCCGGGCGCACCGGGGCGTGGTGCGGGCCCAGCATGAGCCGGGCATGGGGCGGTACGAGGCCGGCATAGTCTTCCGCCCGCCGCGCGGGTCCGGCGTCCAGGACGAGGTCAGCGGCCAGCGGCCGGTCGGCCAGATCGTCGATCACCAGGGTAGGCCGCCCCCGGGCGCAGGCGCGGTGGTCGGGGGCCGACAGCCCGTAGTGATCAAAGACCACGGCGTCGAAGGGCTCTGGCCGCGCGGCGCGGCGGGTGTCCGGGGCAAAGGCGTCCAGCACGGCATCGACCGCCGGGGTCGACAGGAAGGCGCAGGACGCGCCGGCCGCTTCCAGGGCCGCGGCCAGGGTCAGGCTGCGCATCACATGGCCGCCACCGACCTGCGGCCCGGCATTGCAGACAAGGAGGATCTGCGGGCTCATCCGCGCCGGTCGCCGCCGTATATCGCAAGGTCGGGACGCGTGGCGACGAAGGCCTTGATGTCCTCCGACGTAAAGTTGCGGTTTGCCGGATAGAGGTGGTCATAGACCGTGGCGACAAAGGCGTAGTCGTCGGGCCGGTCGACCGTCCAGCGGATCTCGCCCTCGCCGGGCGGGGCTTTCAGCCAAGCGATTTTCCAGCGCAGGGGCTGGTTCCAGACGTCCCAGGTGACGTGCTCGCGGGCCTCGGGGCTGTCGGCCTCGGAAGCCACGCGACGCAGACCGGCGGCGGTGATCACCTCAACGTCCAGTCCCTTGGGAAAGGCCGCGCCGTCGGCGCTATTGCTGGCATAGTCGGCGCCGGTGGCCAGATGCAGGTCGATCGTGGCGTCGATCAGGTCGGGGTCGGTCAGCGGGCAGTCGGCGGTCAGGCGCACCACATGGTCGGCGGGATGGGCGTCCAGCGCTCCGATGAAGCGCTCCAGCACATTGTCCAGCGGCCCGCGATGCACGGCGATGCCTTCGCGCCGCATCGCGGCCTCCAGCACGTCGTCGCCCGGCTGGTCGCTGGTGGCCACCACCAGCTTGTCGATGCGCCTGGAGCGACTGATCCGCTCGATCTGCCGCACAATCATCGGCTCGCGCAGGATCGGCATCAGCACCTTGCCCGGCAGCCGGGTGGAACTCATGCGGGCCTGGAGGATGGCGAGGATCATGGCCCTAGGTCTAGCGCGGAAAACGCCGGGCTGGCCAGCGCGGTGGGGTCAGCCTGCCAGAAGGCGGGCTGCGCGCTCGGGCGGCTGGCTGAGGATCGACTCGATCCAGACGATGGCGGCTGCGCAACGCTGGGAATCGGTCTGGGTTCGCGGGGCACCGATGCTCATGGCCTTGAGCCAGTCCGCGTCGCCCTTGCGCCGGGAAAACTCGGCGAAAGCCGTCGAGAAATCTTCCCCGTTCGGCGAGTCGTGCGGGGTAGGGGACGTCTCGCCGGCGATGGCCACATCAAACTGCACGGCGTTCTGGGCATTGAGATAGGGGTCGATCGTGCGCGGCGCGCCCTGGGCCGCCTCCGGGGTGGGCCCGCCCAGTTCGACATATTCGTAGCAGACCCTGGGAGCGATCGGCAGAAGGGTCTTCATCAGCGACAGCTGCGCCTCACCGAACGCCACCAGCTTGGGCGTCGGTGCCCGGCGCACGTTGGGGGCCATTCGGGTGCGGATCGACATCATGAAGTTGAAGGTCCTTGTCTGTACGCCAGCCATATCGACCCGGCCGTTCAGCAGGTCGCTCAGGAGTTCCGTTTCGAAGGCCCGAAACTCTTCGGGATAGTGCTTGATCACCAGCGCGAAGGTTTGCCCGCCGGCCGAACTGGCCAGACCGGCGCGAAAGTCCGAGCGCTCTTTCTCGGAGACCGGCTTGCTGGCGGGAGGCGTCTGGGCAAGAGCCGACGATAGCGGCGCGCAGAGCAGCAGGCAGGCGGCGAACAGGGCCCCATTACGCGACATCACTTCCCCCAGGCGCGCGAAAATTCGGCGGCAGGCTAGTGGGTCGCGGCCGGAAATGGAATGGCCCGGATCAACCCTTGGGCTTCGCCGCCGCCTTCGCGCGGGGTTTCCGCACGGGCTTCTTCCGGGGCTCGCTTTCAAGGAGCTCGGCCACGGGCGCGGGATCGGGGGGGAGCTCGATGCCCATGCGGGTGAGGATTTCCCGCGCCGCGCGCCGGGTTTCATTGACGGGCTCATAGGTCCAGCCGTGGAAGCCGCCGCCATAGGGACGGGCGGCACCGAGGCGTTCCAGCTCCTCATGGAACAGGCGGAACTTCAGGCTGTGGCCTTCCATCTTGAGGATGAATACCGGCTTGCCCGTCGAGGCGGCCTCGGTCGCCATGTTGGTCGAGTCTTCGGTGACCAGGATGTAGTCGGCCGCCGCCAGGAAGGCGAAATAGGGATTGGGGCCTTCACCGTCCCAGATGATGCCGGGCAGGTGACGCAGGCGGGCGGTCAGCAGGGCGCGGGCGGGCTCGGGCGTCCGGCGCGAGAAGGTCATCAGCAGGCTGCCGCCTTCCTGTTCGAGCGGCAGCTGGATCTGGTGGGCCATCTGGGCCGCGCGTTCGACGGGCAGGTCGAAGGCCTTGGACTTGCCGCCGATCAGGACCGCCACGCGGGGATGGGGCAGGGCCTAGATCTGGTCGCGGAACCGTTCGTACTCGCTGTCCAGCCGGGCGGGCGTGACGCGATGGGGAGAGCCGGTGATCGGCAGGATATTGTCACCGTTCAGACGGTCATGACGCGGCGGGATCACCAGGTCGAACATGTGCGGCGGCACGCGCGGGTCCTGGATCTGGACCACCATCGTCTTGCCGCCGGACCAGCGCCTGGCGCGGATCGACAGGGGCAGGGTGGCGCGGCCGGCGGCGATCCACAGATCGGGCCAGTCGCCCTCGATGCCGCTCTCCGGGGTCAACCAGCGGCGGGGCAGCCAGTTCAGCCACCAGGGCAGCCGCCCGATGCGACCCTTCCAGCCCACGCGCTTGACCAGGATCGTTGCCGCAGTTTCCCGGCTGACCGCTTCGGCCAGGCCGACGGCCTGGGCCTCGATGCCGGCGCGACCGTCCGACAGGGCCCAGATGACCAGCGGGCCTTGGGGGCGGGAAGAGGGCTCAGATGAGGTCAAGACATCGTCCTGTCGGGCGGAGTCATACGGAAACAAGGCCGCTCCGGGGGAGCAGCCTTGTTCCATGATCCAGCTTTATGGCGCAGGTTGGACCGCAGGGCGAAGCCTACAGCCACTCCACCTTGAGAATCTCGTACGCCTTGACGCCGCCGGGGGTGTAAACCTCGACCACCTCACCGACCTCCTTGCCGATCATCGCGCGCGAGAGCGGCGATGACAGCGAGATGCGGCCCGACTTCACGTCGGCCTCGTGGTCACCCACGATCTGGTAGCGGGCCTCTTCCTCGGTGTCCTCGTCGACCACGCTGACCGTGGCCCCGAACTTCACCTGCTTGCCCGACAGCTTAGACACGTCGATCACCTGCGCACGGGCGATCTTGTCCTCGATCTCGGCGATGCGGCCTTCGATCCAGCCCTGACGTTCCTTGGCCGCATGGTACTCGGCATTCTCGGAGAGGTCGCCGTGGGCGCGCGCCTCGGAGATCGCGGCGATCACCGCGGGGCGCTCGATCGTCTTCAAACGCTTCAGTTCATCGTCGAGGGTCTGATAACCCCCGGCGGTCATCGGCACTTTTTCCATTGCGGATTTTAGCTCGGTTCGCCTTGGGAGGAGTATACGTCCCGTCGCTGGCGCTCGCGACCGGGGGCTGAGAGGATAAGAGGCGCGTTCACGATAAGCAAGGGGGCGGGTGCCTCCTCACGCTGACGAACGGCAATTGCTGTCAGGCTTCAGACCCGCCGCGCGCGGTGGGTCTGTCAGAACTCCTGCCAGTCTTCCTTTACCGCGACAGCAGCCGCACCGCGTGCAGGGCGTACGGCAGTTTTGGGCCGCGCGCGCGGCGGGGGCGCGTTGGCGGCGAACTCGGCTCCTTGCGAGACCTTGAACCGGCCGACGAGCGCAGCCAGCTCTCCGGCCTCGCCCTTCAGGGAGTGGGTGGCTGCGGTGGCCTGCTCGACCATGGCGGCGTTCTGCTGCACCACCTGGTCCATCTGGTTCACAGCCGCGTTCACCTCGTGCAGGCCCGTGGACTGCTCCGTCGCCGAAGCGGCGATCTCGTTGACCAGGACGTCGATCGAGGCGACCTGGCCGACGATGCGCTGCAGGGCCTCGCCGGTCTGGCCGACCAGGGCGACCCCGGCACCAACCTGCTGGGTCGAGGTCGAGATCAGGGTCTTGATCTCGCGCGCCGCCTCGGCCGAGCGCTGGGCAAGGGCGCGAACTTCCTGGGCGACCACGGCAAAGCCTCGGCCCGCCTCGCCGGCCCGCGCGGCTTCGACGCCCGCGTTCAGGGCCAGGAGGTTGGTCTGGAAGGCGATTTCGTCGATGACTCCGATGATGTTGCCAACCTGCTGTGAGGAGCCTTCGATCTGGGTCATGGCGGCGACGGCCTGGTCGACGATCTCGCCGGAGCGCTGGGCGTCGCTCCGGGCGTTGGCGACCACTTGCGAGGCCTCCTTGGCTCCCGAGGCGGTCTTGCGCACCGTCGCGGTGATCTCGTCCAGGGCGGCAGCGGTCTCCTCCAGGCTGGCGGCCTGCTGCTCGGTGCGGCGCGACAGATCGTCGGAGGCCTCGGCGATTTCGTCGGCCCCGGAACTGACGGCCCGGGTGGTCTGTGAGATGGCCTGCATGGCCCCCTGCACGCGCTCAGCGGCGGCGTTGAAGTCGGCGCGTAGCGCTTCATAGGCCTCGGCGAAGCGGGTTGTCAGGCGGACGGTCAGATCGCCCTTGGCCAGGTTGGCGAGACCGGCCGCGAGCGACGCGACGGCCTCTGCGCGCTGACGCTCGGCGACCGCCTCGGCCTCTGCGTTCTGGACGCGGTTGGTTTCCTCGGAGCGACGGGCCCCGTCAGCGGCCTCATTGGCCGAGCGGGCCACGGCGACGGCCTGTTCGGCCTCGGCGCGGGCCTTGTTCGCTGCGGCAAACATGGCGTTGACGCTGAAGGTGGTCGCAATGAGGGCTCCGGCCTCGGCAATCAGGATCACGGCATGGACGATGACGCGGCCGAGGCTGGCTGAACCGGGGAAAACGGCCTGGGGCAGCAGGAAGCTGAGGCTCAGATGGTGCACCGCCACCGTCGCAGCGGCCGCCGCGATGACCTTCCAGTCGCAATAGACCACCAGCAGCGCGAGGGCGGCGAAATAGGCCATGTGCATGTCGATCTGCCAGGTGTGGCCGCTCATGGCTGCGACCAGCATCGAGACCTGGGCCATCAGCGCCACGCCGGTCAGCGAGCGGCCCAGCGAGCCCGTGCCCGCCGCCCTGAGCGCCAGGGTCGCTCCGGCGGCCCTGGTGACGGCCCCGACCGCGACGCCGAGCAGGGCTCCACCCACCGAGGCGCGGGCCGCGATGACAACCACCACCATCACCCAGGTCAGGAGGACAACCAGCTTGCCCCCGGCTTGCCGTTGGGCGTCGAGGCTGGAGAAAGCAGGAGTCATGTCGTGGGTTCCGTAGATCGTGGCGCGCAGACGCCCGCAAGGTCAGGGTCAAGGATCAGGATGGCCCCTGCCGAACGGGCCCGTTGGGCCAGGTCGGCAGGATCGCCACGCAGGATGAGAATGTTTCCGGCTCCGCCGGCACCAGAGATCGTTCCCGCGGAGCCGGCGGCGGCGATGATCTCGGCCGGGCTCCACCACGGCGGAAACACGGCCGCAATGCGGGCGGGATCGCGGGGGGTGGCATTGACGGCAGCCGCCGCGAACAGGCCGACCAGGATTATCACCGCCGTTATCGCAGCCTGGGCAAGGGCTCCGGCGGGCTTGGACGGCTCAGGCTCAGGGGCGGGCAAGATCGGGACACTCCTCGCGCGCGCCGCGACGGCACGCCGAAACTGTCCCGATAGCTTGGGCGTTTATGGTTGGCGGAGGGTTAAGAGCGCCGGCCCGCGACATTGTGCGCGGCCCGCCAGCCCCGGGTTCTGCCCTCAGGCGTAGTCGTAAGGGCCGCCGCGGGTGAGGGCGGCCTGATAGGCCGGTCGGGCATGGATCCTGGCGAGGAAGGCCTTGACGTTGGGGCGATCCGACGCCCCGGCCCGGGCCGCACCGGCCTCAAGGGGAAAGCTCATGGCGATGTCGGCGGCGGTAAAGTCCGAACCCGCGAACCAGCCCGAAGCCGCCAGTTCGGTGTTCCAGTAGTCGACATGGGCCTTCAGTTGCGGATCGATGAACCCGCTCTGGGCTCCGTTGGCGATGGCCTTGACCAGGCCCCGCAGCAGCCATGGCACCCGGGTCGGCAGGGCCGTGAACACCAGCTTCAGCAGCAGGGGCGTCATGGCCGAGCCCTCGGCATAGTGCAGCCAGTAGGTGTAGCGCAGACGGTCGGCGGTGCCGGCGGCCGGGATCAGCCGGCCCTGGCCATAGGTTTCGAGGATGTACTCGATGATCGCGCCGGTCTCGGCGATGGTCTTGTCGCCGTCGGTGATGACCGGCGACTTGCCCAGCGGATGAATCGCCTTCAGCTCGGGCGGCGCCAGCATGGTCTGGGCGTCGCGCTCGTAGCGCTTCACCTCATAGGGCACGCCCAGTTCCTCAAGCAGCCACAGCACCCGCTGGCTGCGGGAATTGTTCAGGTGATGGACGATGACCATGGCACGGGCTCCCGACTGGAACGTGACCCTGCCACGGCGACCTGAGGGGCAGTCAAGGGCAGTTGAGAACCGTGCTCAGGGTCGCCCGGCGAACACCGCGAAAACCGCCACCCCGGCCGACACCTGCAGGAACACGATCAGGAACAGCCAGGCCACGAACGGTTGCTTGCGGGTCTTGTGGCGCAGGGTCTGGCGGGCAAGCAGGGCGGCGGGACTGCCGCCGAGGGCGGCGAGAACCAGCAGGGTGCGTTCGGGAATACGCCTTTCGCCCCGCCGGCCGGCGGCGGCCTTGTCCCAGCCATAGGCGGCAAAGGTCGCCAGATTGATCGCCAGCAGGGCGATCCCAACCAGCACCGTCCAACCGGCGCGTCCAGCGCCGCGAGATCGGGTTCCACCCAGGTCCGGCGGGCCTCGACGCTGAACAGGCGCTCGCGCGACCAGAATCCGAGGGGCCAGGCCCGGTCGCCCAAAGGCGAGGCCAGCAGCTTCTCGACTGCCTCACCATCTGAAAGGCCTGCCGGCAGATCAGAGACGAAGGCGCGAATGGCGGCCAGATAGGCCTGGGTCAGGGTCTCGTGATAGCCGCTGGTGTCGTCATTCACGCCGCCGACGGCCACATTGTAGGTGCGGATGATGTCCGGCAGATCGCGTTCCAGACCGGCATTGCGCTGGCGGACCAGACGCAGGGTCGCGGCCAGATGCGCCGCATGGGTCCACTCGGCCTTGGGCAGGCTGTGGTCCAGAAGTCGGACCGCCAGGCTGGCGACCTCGGCGTCAGAATAGGCGGTGTGCGTGGCGGGGGCGGACATGGCCAAGCCATAGCCGCTGAAGCGCAAAGGCTCAATCCGGCCAGAAAGTTCAAGGTCATAAAGGGTTAACTCTGAACTTTTTCAGTTCCTTAGTTCGCCCCTGTCATAAGGGTCATCAACGGCCAATCGCCACAGGGAACCCCTTATGAAGTATCCGATCGCCATCGTCGCCGGCATGGCTTGCAGCCTGTTCGTCGCCCAAACCGCTTCGGCTGCGGGTGGCTTCGAAGACCAGATGAGCCGCTGCCTGCAGCAATATGCCAACACCCGCGACGCCGCCCAGGTCATGCTGGAATGCACGGCTGACGCCGGCAAGCTGTCCGAGTGCAAGGTCGTCGACAACAGCGCGGCCGGCAAGGGCTTCGACAAGGCCGCCATGTGCATCGCCGACAAGCTGCCGATGGGTGCCAAGACCGGCGTCGTGAAGGTCCCGTTCCGCTTCCCGGGCGGCGCGTAAGCTTCGCTTCGGAGGCGTTCAGCCTTCAAGAGCTTGGGGTGCGGTCGAACCGGGTTTGACCGCGACGCTCCAGGGCCTGCCCCGCGGCAACCGGGCGCGAGGCAGGTCGCAGGGCGGTCGATCCTTCGGGGTCGGCCGCCCTTGTGCGTTTCCGACCACCGCTGCGGGCCTAAAGAAAAACGCCGCGCCGGCTTTCACCGGCGCGGCGTTTGTCTGCCGGTCTGGCCGGCCAGGCGTCAGCTGTAGCTTTGCAGCGGGCGCACATCCAGCGACTCGGCGGGAGCGCCCGAGATCGCCTGTGCGGCCGCCAGCGCGCCGGCCGAGGTGGTGTAGTAGGGCACCTTCATCATCAGCGCCGTGCGGCGGATGTCGAAGCTGTCTTCCAGGGCCTGCTTGCCTTCGGTGGTGTTGAAGACCAGCTGGACACCACCGTTCTTCATCACGTCGACGATGTTCGGGCGGCCTTCCAGAACCTTCTTGACCAGTTCCACCTTCACGCCCTGGCTGGCGAGATAGGCGCGGGTGCCGGCGGTCGAGATGACCTTGAACCCGGCCGCCTGCAGCAGCTTCACCGGCTCGACGATCCAGGGCTTGTCGCTTTCCTTGACCGAGACGAAGGCGCAGCCGCCGCGGGGCAGGGTGACGCCGCCGCCCAGCTGGCTCTTGGCAAAGGCGCGGGCAAAGGCCGGACCCATGCCGTCTTCGCCGTCACGCTTCCAGTCGAGGCCCATGACCTCGCCGGTCGAGCGCATTTCCGGGCCCAGGACGGTATCGACGCCGGCGAAGCGGGCAAACGGGAACACCGCTTCCTTGACCGCGATATGGTCGTAGGGAACGTCCTTCAGGCCGAAGCTGGCCAGGCTTTCGCCGGCCATGATCCTGGCGGCGATGGCCGCCACCGGCTGGCCGATGGTCTTGGCCACGAACGGCACGGTGCGCGAGGCGCGCGGATTGACTTCCAGCACATAGATGCGCGGGTTTTCGCTGTGCGGTTCCTCGATGGCGAACTGCACGTTCATCAGGCCGCGCACGTTCAGGGCCAGGGCCATCTTCACGGTCTGGCGCTTCAGCTCTTCCACGGTTTCGGCGCTGAGCGAGAAGGGCGGCATCGAGCAGGCGCTGTCGCCCGAGTGGACGCCGGCTTCCTCGATGTGCTCCAGCACGCCGGCCACGAACACCTCGGTGCCGTCGCACAGGGCGTCGACGTCCACTTCGGTGGCGCGGCTCAGATAGTGGTCGAGCAGGATCGGGTGCTCGAACGAGATCTCGCCGGTGTTGGTGATGTAGCGCTCGAGATGCTCGTGATCGCGGATGATCTCCATGCCGCGGCCGCCCAGCACGTAGGACGGACGCATCACGAACGGGAAGCCGATCTTCTCGCCTTCGGCTCGGGCCTCGTCCCAGGTGCGGGCGATGGCGTTTTCGGGCTGGGCGATGTCGAGGCCGTTCAGAAGCTGCTGGAAGCGCTCGCGGTCCTCGGCCAGGTCGATGGCATCGGGGCTGGTGCCCAGGATCGGGATCCCGGCGTCCTGCAGGGCCTGGGCCAGCTTCAGCGGGGTCTGGCCACCGAACTGGACGATGACGCCGGCCAGGGTTCCGTTCGACTTCTCGACATCCAGCAGTTCCAGCACGTCTTCGGCCGTCAGCGGCTCGAAATACAGGCGGTCAGAGGTGTCGTAGTCGGTCGAGACGGTCTCGGGGTTGCAGTTGACCATGATTGACTCGATGCCGATGGCATCCAGGGCGAAGGCCGCATGGCAGCAGCAGTAGTCGAACTCGATGCCCTGGCCGATCCGGTTGGGGCCGCCGCCCAGGATCACCGCCTTCTTGCGGTTGGACGGCGCGCTCTCGCACTCGGGGACCTGGCCCAGAGCGCCGAACTCATAGGTCGAATACATGTAGGGCGTGGTGGCGGCGAACTCGCCGGCGCAGCTGTCGATGCGCTTGAACACCGGGCGCACCTTCAGGGCCTGGCGGGCCGCGCGGACGGCCTTTTCCGTCGTCCCGGCCAGCTTGGCCAGGCGCGCGTCGGAGAAGCCCTGGGCCTTCAAGGCGCGGAAGCCCTGGGCGTCGGTGGGCAGGCCACCGGCCCGGACCCAGCCTTCCTGGCGGATCAGCTCGGCGATCTGGCGCAGGAACCAGGGCTCGTAGGAGCAGGCGGCATTGACCTCGTCCACGGTCAGGCCGTGGCGGAAGGCCTGGGCGATGACGCGCAGGCGGTCCGGCGTCGGGTTGCCCAGGGCGCGGATGACCGCAGCCTTGCCGTTGTCGGGATCATCGGCCCCGTGGATCTCGACCTCGTCGAAGCCCGTCAGGCCGGTCTCGAGGCCGCGCAGGGCCTTCTGGACGCTTTCCTTGAAGGTCCGGCCGATGGCCATCACTTCACCGACCGACTTCATGGCGGTGGTCAAGTGCGGCTCGCTGCCCGGATACTTCTCGAAGGCGAAACGCGGGATCTTGGTGACGACATAGTCGATGCTGGGCTCGAACGAGGCCGGGGTCGCGCCGCCGGTGATGTCGTTCTTCAGCTCGTCGAGGGTGTAGCCGACGGCCAGGCGGGCGGCGACCTTGGCGATCGGGAAGCCGGTGGCCTTGGACGCCAGGGCCGAGGAGCGCGACACGCGCGGGTTCATCTCGATGTCGACCATGCGGCCGTCGGCGGGGTTGAGGGCGAACTGGACGTTCGAGCCGCCGGTTTCGACGCCGATCTCACGGAGTACGGCGATCGAGGCCGCGCGCATCCACTGATATTCCTTGTCCGTCAGGGTCAGGGCCGGGGCGACGGTGATGGAGTCGCCGGTGTGGACGCCCATCGGGTCGATGTTCTCGATCGAGCAGACGATGATGCAGTTGTCCGCCGTGTCGCGGACCACTTCCATCTCGTATTCCTTCCAGCCCAGCACGCTTTCTTCGATCAGCACCTCGGTCGTGGGCGACAGGTCGAGGCCGCGCAGCACGATCTCCTCGAATTCCTCGAGGTTGTAGGCGATGCCGCCGCCGGTGCCGGCCAGGGTGAAGCTAGGGCGGATGATGGCGGGCAGGCCGACGAAGGCGAGGCCTTCGCGGGCTTCGTCCATATTGTGGGCGGCCTTGGACCTGGGGCTTTCCAGACCCAGCTTGTCCATGGCGTCGCGGAACTTCTGGCGGTCCTCGGCCTTGTCGATGACTTCCGCTTTCGCGCCGATCATCTCGACGCCGTACTTGGCCAGGGTGCCGTTGGCCTCCAGGGCGAGAGCCGTGTTCAGCGCCGTCTGACCGCCCATGGTCGGCAGGAGCGCGTCCGGGCGCTCCTTCTCGATGATCTTGGCGACCATCTCAGGCGTGATCGGCTCGATGTAGGTCGCGTCGGCCACGTCCGGATCGGTCATGATCGTGGCCGGGTTGGAGTTGACCAGAATGATCCGGTAGCCCTCGGCGCGCAAAGCCTTGCACGCTTGCACGCCCGAATAGTCGAACTCGCACGCCTGGCCGATGACGATCGGACCGGCGCCGATGATCAGGATCGAGGAGAGGTCTGTTCTTTTGGGCATGGAAGAAAACTCGCGCGCAGAGACACGGTCGCGCACATCCGCGCGCCCGCTGCCGACCATCTTGCAGGTTAAGTCGCCCGTTTAGAGACGGAGTCGGATCGGGGCAACCCCTATCGCTGTCCATGCGGCAGTGAGTCCCCGCATTCGGCCGGAGACACGGGATGTCGCTGAATTCATGTCTGCATGGCTTGACTCCATGTTAGGTTTTTATTACATCAAGTCGACTTTTCCGAACGCAGAGGAGCCGGCCATGCCGCACCGTGAGAAACTCGCCTGGATGACCCTGCTGCTGATCGCCGCCACCTACGGGCCCTATTTCGTGCATGTCGTCCTGTCGCCGCCGACGCCCGGTCTGCTGCCGAATCTGCCGCAGCTGTGGCTGCTGGCCCTGGCGGCAGGCGGTAACGGGGTGCTGCACATTCTTGGCCGGATCGCCTTGCGGGTCGGGGCTCCGGAAGACGCCCGCGCGCCGGCCGACGAGCGTGACCACGACATCCAGCGCCGCTCCAGCATGGTGGCCTACTATGTAATGATGGTCGGGATGATGGTGGTCGGCATGGTCATGCCGTTCACGACCAGTGGCTGGGAGATCGTCAATGCCGGCCTGCTGGCGATCGTGCTCGCCGAAATCACCCAGAACGGCCTGGCGGCCTGGAGCTATCGCCGGAGCGCGGCATGAGCGACCGGGTGATCGTCAACCAGATCCGGACCCTGCGGTTCATGGCCGGTGAGATGTCCCAGGCTGAGCTCGGCAAGCGGATCGGACTGACCCGTCAGACCGTCGCGGCCATCGAGGCGGGCAAGTACTCGCCGACCCTCGAAGCCGCCTTCCGGATCGCCGAGGTCTTCGGCAAGCCGCTGGAAGAGGTGTTTCAGTGGTCCCGCGAAAGCTAGAGCATCGCGCGGAAAAGTGGACGCCGGTTTTCCGCAAAAGCGATGCGAAAACAAAAAGCTAGAGCAAGGCAAGCGAGTTTGATTTCGCGCGCGTTGCTCCAGGCCGGGCTCAGGGCGTCTTGCTCGCCTCGGCCGGATCGGCCGGGGCCTGCCAGGCCTTGCCGGTCAGGGCGCTGTCATAGCCGAGCTGAAACAGGGCCCTGCGGTTGGCCCCCCTGAAGTCGAGGCCGGAGGTGTCGGCGTCGGTCTGGTCGGGGATGGCCGCAAACAGCAGGGAGCCGCCGTTGCGCCGGGCGAAGGCGGCGCTGGCCGTCAGCTGGGTGCGCATCTGGGCCTTGCTCATGGTCGTCCAGGCCCGTCCGATGATGGCGATGGCCCCGCCGCCGGTGAAGGCAAAGCCGCTGTCGATCTTGCCGTTGACGATGACCCGGATCCGCCCCGGCCGGGCCTGGCCGCGGTCCGGCGAGGTCCAGAGCAGCAGGGCTTCCGGCGCAACGAAGAACGGGGTCGAAACCCCGCCGTCGACATGCATTTCCGACAGTCGCCGGCCCTGGCCCTCGACCTCGATCAGGGTCGGCGGAAACACGCCGGGGATGCTGGCCGAGGCGACCAGCACGTCCTGGAACAGCTTCAGGGCCTTGGCATCGCCGCGCGCGGCAATGGCCCCCATGTCCCAGATCACGGTCTGCTCAGTGTCGAGATTGGTGGTGGCGATCAGCAGCCGGCGACCCCGGGCGTGTTCCACCGAGATGGCATAGAGTAGCGGCGGATCGACATAGGTCTCGACCAGGGCCCGCAGGGCGTTGCTGGTATAGAAGCTGGGCCGGAACAGGATATCGAGGCCGCGTCGCTCGAGGATCCGTTCGGCGGCGTCGCTGGTATAGGCCTCTGTCAGCCGCTTGTCCCAGTCCGGGCCCAGATAGGCGAACGGGGCGGTGAGGGCTCCGGTCGAAACGCCCGTGACGATGTCGAACTCGGGGCGCTCGCCGGTCCTGGTCCAGCCGACCAGAACCCCGGCCCCGAAGGCCCCGTTCGAGCCACCGCCGGAAACGGCGAGGACATCAAAGGTCTTTTGCCCGGCGGCCCGGGTGCGGGCGGCGTCGGCGAAGCGGATGCCGGCCTCGGCATCGGTGGCGTCGAAGCGCACGTCCTTCAGGCCCTGGGGCGCACCGCCGATGATGTCGCGGGCCGAGAAGGTGTCTCTGGGGAGTGTCCCGCAGGCGCTCAGAACGAGCGCGGCGAGCGGGATGAGCAGGGCCTGGAACGTGCGCATGAACCTGACCGAAAACCTGAGTTGTCCTGACCCTAGAGCGATGCAGGCCGAACGCAAATAGGCCGGCGCAAGCGCCGGCCTATCGTAAGCTTTCGAGGGCTCCGGCGAACCGGAGCCGTCTGCTGGATTAAGCCTGCAGCTGGCCAGCGGACATCTTGCCGCTGCGCTTGTCTTGTTCCAGTTCGTAGGTGATCTTTTGACCTTCGTTCAGCGTGCGCATGCCCGCGCGCTCAACGGCCGAGATGTGCACGAAAACGTCCGAGCCGCCGTCATCCGGTTGGATGAAGCCGAAGCCCTTGGTGCCGTTGAACCACTTAACGGTGCCGGTAGCCATGGTGAGATAGTCCTTTGGATAGCAGTCGCCGCCGGAAGCGTTCCGGACAGCGATCAAATTTCGATGGGGATCGGTAGGCGCGTCCGGCGCTTCCTCGAAGGAAGCATGGAATAGCAGGCCGAACGGCAGCGAATTTCGATAGCTCATGATGGAGGCTTAGCGCCGCGCCAGCAAGGAGAATCTTGGATTCTGCTTTTTTGTCGCCCGCCGCATGCGGTTTTTTCTTGCGCACTGGACTCGAAAACAACGCGTCTGTGCTTGCGCGTACGTCCAGAAGTTTCCCGCCCTCAGGCCTTGCTGATCTCGCTATTGCGAGTCATTATCAATTTTAGGCGCGTATTCAGGGAGACCGTCATGGTGTTGCAGACCACAGGGGCCAGTTGGCTGGCGCTCATGATGCAGGCCGAACGGGCCCGCATGCCCGGCCTGGGCTTGGATACCGAATGGCTCCTGTTTGGCCCTACGGATGCCGACGCGATCGAGGGCGGCGAGATCGTCGAAGACGAGTCTGCCGAGGCCTGGCGGATGGCGGCGGAGTAGCCCCCCCGTCGGCCTCAGGTCAGGGCCTTGCGGGCAGCTTCCCAGTACTGGGCCCCGGTGATCAGGGTGATGACGGCAGCCAGCCAGAGCAGGCCATGGATCGCCAGGCTGGCCGGGCCGACGACGTCGGGGGTGTCGGGCAGGCCGAAGGCCGCCCAGGACGCCAGCACCATCTCCGCGCCGATTGCCACCAGTTGCAGGGTCGTTTTCCACTTGGCCAGCAGGGTGACCGGCAGCTTGATGCCCTTGCCGGCCCCGACCTCGCGCAGGGCGCTGACGGCGAATTCGCGGAACAGGATCAGGCCGGCCGGCAGCACGACCATCGGATTTGGGCCGAGAGCCATCAGGCCCAGCAGGGCCCCGCAAACCAGAATCTTGTCGCCGATCGGATCAAGGATCGCGCCCCATACCGTAACCGCGTCCAGCCTGCGGGCCAGCCAGCCGTCGAAGAAGTCGGTGACTGCCGCCACGACAAAGGCCCAGAACGCCCAGCGCTCGAGGCGGTACTGATCCGCGACCGTCAGGTTCTCTGACAGAAGGGGCACGGCGCCGGCCGCGGCGGCCAGGGCCACGAACATGAACAGGGCCAGGACCAGTCGCGAGGCGGTGAGGATGTTCGGAAGATTCTTCATGAGGCCTATCTAACGCGGGAACGCGCCGAAGGGCTACCGGCCGTATCGATAACGCGACCTAACCCTGAAGACGATTTTAACCAAAGCCCGCGCGAAGGCCTTTCGCTATAAAGGCGTACGGGCCCTGGCTGGTTCGCGCCAGTTGTGGTGATCGCATTGATGAAGCTGCTGGACCAGGTTGGACGCTTTGGGCAACGGAGTCTCAATTCCGTGCGCGGCCGGCTGGTTCTGCTGACGGTAAGCCTGCTGGTTCCGGCCCTGCTGAGCATGGCCTTCCTGCTGGTCAGTGCCGATCGCCAGGGGCGGGCCCAGCGTGATGAGCAGATGCTGGCCACCGCCCGGGCCCTGTCAGGCGCGGTTGACCGGCAGGCGGCCGTCGGGATTGCCGTCACCGAGACCCTGGCCAGTGACCAGGCGCTGCAGGCGGGCGACCTGCGGGGCTTTCATGCTCGCGCCCTTCGGGCCACCAGTGACCGGGCCGGCTGGGTTGTGGTCACGGATATCAGCGGTCAGCAGATCCTCAATACGCTCCGCCCCTACGGCGCGCCGCTGCCCAGCACCGTTCGCGACCCGGCGCTGACCCGGGCCCTGCTCGCAGGCCGCAGCAAGATCTCGGATCTCCGGATCGGCCCGGTTTCGGGACAGCCGGTCGTCACGGTGGTGACCCCGCTGGTGATCAACGGGCGCCCCCATGTGCTGTCCTATGTCGTAGAGGCCGCTTCCTTTGCTTCGGTGTTTCGCGAGCTTCGCGTCCCCGACCGCTGGGTGGCCACGCTTCTGGACAACAAGCAGAAGGTGCTGGCCCGGTCGGCTGGCGAAGGCAAATGGACCGGCCACGTGGCCTCGCCGGATATGGTCAAGACCTTAAGCCGGGCCAATGAGGGGATCATCTACAGCCGGTCGTTGGACGGCGTTCCCACCCGCGTGGCCTATACCCGGTCGGCCCAGACCGGCTGGACCCTGCTGGTGGCCATTCCCCGGGCCGAGTTCAACCGGACCATCACCATATCGGTGCTGTCGGCTACCGGCATATTCCTGGTGCTGCTGGCCTTGGGTGGCGCGCTCGCCCTGTTCGTCTCCAAGCGGATCAATCTGGAGGTCGGCCGCCTGGTGTCTGACGCCGGCGCGATCGGTCGCGGCGAGCCGATCAAGACGACCAGTGAACATGGCCTCGAAGAGATTGCCGCCGTTCATTTGGCGCTGATGGCTGCGTCTGCCGAGCTCAAGGCCCGCGAAGACCGCCAGGCGGTGATGATCAATGAGCTGAATCATCGGGTGAAGAATACCCTGGCCACGGTTCAGGCCCTGGCACGCCAGACCTTCGGCAAGGCCGAGAGTGCGAAGGTCGAGGTCTTTACAGAACGCCTGATCGCCCTCTCCGGAGCGCATGACCTGTTGACCCGGACGGGCTGGCGCGAAGCGGATCTGGGGGCGCTGATGCAGGCCTGCACCGCGCTCACGGCGACCGGGTCTCGTGTGAAGGGCCCTCTGTCTCGCTCAATCCGCACACGGCCGTGGCCCTGTCGATGGTGTTTCACGAGATGGCGACCAACAGCGCCAAGTATGGGGCCCTCTCCGCGCCCGGCGGCACGGTCGCCATCGTCTGGCGTGTGGATCCTGAAGGCCAGAGCCTGATCTTCAACTGGACCGAACAGGGTGGACCACCCGTCGTTGCGCCCGGCCTGCTGGGTTTTGGCATCCGGCTGATCGACAGTTCGATCCGGCGCGAGTTGAAAGGCCGACCGCATTTTGACTTCAAGCCTGAGGGTCTGGTGTTCACGGCTTCCATGCCCCTGTCGGGCGCGGTGCGCTGGAGCAATCCGTTTTGACCACGGTGCCGTTGCAGGACCGGGCGGCGATCGCCCTTTTTGCCGCAGAGCATGATCTTCCGGCCGGGTTTGCCGACCTGGCCGACCGCCTGCATCGGCCCCTTGCCGACCGGATCACGGTCGAAACCGTCGGGCGAAACGGCCCGCTCATTGTCGGGCTCTGCGGTCCCCAGGGGGCCGGCAAGTCGACCCTGGTCAGTCTGGTGGCCGAACTTCTGAAGCACCGGGGCCTTGCGACCGCCTTCCTGTCTCTCGACGACCTGTACCGGACCCGGGCCGAGCGTCAGGCTCTGGCGAGCACCGTGCATCCCCTGCTGATGACGCGCGGGGTCCCGGGAACCCATGATGTGGCCCTTGGCCACGCGGTCCTTGACGCCCTGGGCCGTCAGGGTCCCGTCGTTCTGCCGCGCTTCGACAAGGCCGCAGATGATCGCGCTCCGCCGTGCGAAGCAGCCGGTGTCGAGGGGCCGGTCGATGTCGTCCTTCTGGAGGGCTGGTGTGTTGGCGCGCGGGCTCAGCCGCCGGAGGCCCTGACGGAACCGGTCAATGACCTGGAACGGGACGAAGACCCGCAGGGGATCTGGCGCACCTTTGCCAATAACGCCCTGGCTGTGGACTATGCCGGCCTGTTCGAGCGCATTGACCTGATGGCGGCCCTGATCGCCCCGGACTTTGCCACGGTCCGGCGCTGGCGCGGCGAGCAGGAGGCCCGACTGGCCGACCGGCGGGCCCGCATGGGTCTGGATCTGTCGGGCCTTATGGATCCTCCTGCTCTCGATCGGTTCGTCGGCCACTATCAGCGCCTGACGACGTGGATCGCCGAGGACTTGCCGCCTCGCGCCGAAATCGTCGTGCGGCTGAACGTCGAACGCGGGCCGGAAGCCATCGAAGGTCTTTAGTCCTGACGGGGCGTGCGGCCGCGTTCGGCGCTGCTTTCACAGGCGCTTGGGGCGAAGTGGCATCCGGGATGGGGTTTGCTGCATCCGCAAGGCTGCGGCAGGTTTAGGGCTAAAAGCCTAGCGTGCGCAGAGAGGGGATTTCAGCATGACCATGAGCCGTCGGGGACTGATCGGGGCTTCGGCCGTCGGGGCCGGGCTGCTGGCGAGCGCAGCGCGGGCCGGAGAGGGGGCGACGACGCTTTCAAAACCCTGCGTCATCTCCACCTGGGACTTCGGCATCGCCGCCAATCAGGCCGCCTGGGCGGTGCTGTCGAAGGGCGGCCGGGCGCTGGACGCGGTCGAGGCCGGGGCCCGTATCCCCGAGCAGGACCTGAAGAACCACAGCGTCGGCCGGGCCGGCTATCCAGACCGCGACGGCCATGTCTCGCTCGATGCCTGTATCATGGACGAGCAGGGCAATTGCGGCTCGGTGGCGGCGCTGGAACACATCGCCCACCCCATCTCGGTCGCCCGCCGGGTGATGGAAAAGACTCCGCATGTCATGCTGGTCGGGGCTGGAGCCCTGCAGTTTGCCCTCGAACAGGGCTTTCCCCGCGAAGAGCTTCTGAACGACGAATCCCGCGCCGCCTGGGAGGCGTGGAAGAAGGACGCGAAATATGCGCCGCGGGCCAACAGCGAAAACCTCGACTACCGCCAGACCAGTGGCCAGCTGGGCACGCCGGGCGGGGCGGGCAACCATGACACCATCGGCATGCTGGCCCTCGATGCGGCGGGCAATATCTCCGGGGCCTGCACCACCAGCGGCATGGCCTGGAAGCTGCGCGGCCGGGTCGGTGACAGCCCGATCATCGGGGCGGGCCTCTATGTCGACAACGAGGTCGGCGGGGCCACTTCGACCGGGGTGGGCGAAGAGGTGATCCGCAATGTCGGCAGCTTCCTGGTCGTCGAGCTGATGCGCCAGGGCCGCTCGCCCGAGGAGGCCTGCAAGGAGGCCGTGGCCCGGATCCTGAAGAAAAAGCCGGCCGCACGCGACTTCCAGGTCGGTTTCCTGGCCATCAACAAGCGGGGCGAGGTCGGGGCCTGGGCGATCCAGAAGGGCTTCAGCTATGCCCTGTGCGACGCCGGCAAGCAGGACGCCCTGCTGCCGGGAGCGAGCTTCTACTAGAGCGCGTTCCGAATAGCGGGACCCGGTTTTCGGACTGAAACGCGCGTGAAAACAAAAGCCTAGAGGCCCTGCAGGGCGGCCTTGGCGGCGGCGACGGCCGAGGCGTCGGTCTCGCGCAGTCCGCGATCGACAAAGCCCATCGCCCAGGCCCGTCCGTCGGCGGCTCCGTCGACGCCGCGCGGGGCCGGGCCGGCGAACGAGCCGTGGGCCTCGGTCACGCCGGTGCGGGTCACCAGATCGGCGATGGTCTCGGGACGAACCCCGGCCCCGGCCATCAGGCTGATCCGGCCCGTGGCCTGGGCCACGAGCGCCGCCAACACCTCGGCACCGGCCGGGGCATTGGCCGCGCCGCCGGAGGTCAGGATCCGGGGGATCTTCAGGGCGATGGCGGTTTCCAGGGCTTCGGTCAGGTCCGGCGTCAGGTCGAAGGCCCGGTGCAGGGTGATGTCCAGGCCCTCGGCATGGTCGACCATCCGCGCCAGGGCCACATCGTCCAGCGCGCCGCCTGGGCGATTGGCCCCGATCACCACCCCGGTCAGGCCATGGGCGCGGGTGGCGTCGATGTCGCGGAAGATCACGTCCAGCTCGGCGTCGTCGTAGCAGAAGTCGCCTGGCCGGGGGCGCAGCATCGGATAGACCGGGATCGGGGCCGATCCGGCCAGGGCCATCAGGCCCGGCGCGGGCGTCAGGCCCTGCAGGGCC
>Ga0187842_1000382_pt1 | contig 22330 bp, 18 predicted proteins | sample SpaLakP09_SKY_41_FD_134514 | JGI IMG/M metagenome (GOLD analysis project Ga0187842, IMG submission 134514) | Oligotrophic lake water microbial communities from Sparkling Lake, Wisconsin, USA - SP09_SKY_41 | ecosystem: Environmental > Aquatic > Freshwater > Lake | place: USA: Sparkling Lake... | reverse complement strand
TAGATGTCGCCCATCAGGTCGAAGACCACCTCCTTGCCGTCGGGGCTGACGTCCAGCGCCATCCACGAGCCTTCGCGGACGTCGAGCTTCAGCGTGCGGTCATAGCCGGCCGCGGCCCGCACATCCCATTTGGGCTTGTCGGCCTTCTGGTCTTTGGCGGCGTCCTTGGTCGCGTCCTGGGCGGGGGCCGGCGCGGCCGGCGTCTGGGCCAGGGCGGCACCGGAGAACAGCAGAACGGCCGCCGAGGCCAGCAGGATGCGCTTCATGTCGTGTGATTCCCCAAGCATTCGGCGGGAGCTTAGCGGATCGCGGGCGCAGCGCGATGGGCGATGAACGCTGCCCCGTCGACGCCCTGCGCCCCGCTGGGCTAAGACAGCACGACAGCCGCAGGAGCCCCGCCCATGACCGCCCACTGGATCGCCCGCCGCAGCCTTCTGGGGGCCGCAGGTCTGCTGGCCGCCGGGGCCCTGCCCGCCCGCGCGGCCGGGGCCAAGCCCCGCGTGGCCATCGAGACGGCGCTGGGCGTCATCGTGGTCGAGCTGGAAGACAAGAAGGCCCCGATCACCTGCGCCAACTTCCTGCGCTATGCCGACAAGAAGAAGTTCGACGGCGGCACCTTCTATCGCGCCGTGCGCTCGAAGGGCGTGAAGGGCGGCGGCTCGATCCAGGCCGGCCCCGCGCCCCGCGGCCGCCGCTTTGCCCCCATCGCCCACGAGAGCACGACGATGACCGGCCTGCGCCACAAGACCGGCACCAACTCGATGACCCGCAACGAGCCCGGCAGCGCCACCAGCGACTTCTTCATCTGCGCCAGCCCGATGGCCTATCTCGACGCCAAGCCGGGCGGCAAGGGTGACAACCAGGGCTTCGCGGCCTTCGGCACCGTGGTCAAGGGCATGGACGTGGTGCGCAAGATCCTGGCCTCGAAGACCGACGGCGTGGCGATTACCCCAAGCATGAAGGGCCAGATGATCAATCCGCCGGTGCCGATCACGGCGATGCGGCGGCTCTAACTTTCCCTTCTCCCCTTGCGGGAGAAGGTGTCAGCCAAGGGCTGACGGATGAGGGGTCGCACCGCCCTGTGAAACCCCATCGCGCCTCGCCGAACGCCAGACCCGAAAGGCCTATCGACCCCTCATCCGCCGGCTTCGCCGCCACCTTCTCCCGCAAGGGGAGAAGGAACGCGCAAGGCGGGCAGGCCGCGCCCTGAAATCCTTGGAGGCGAGCTTGCTCTGGCTGACGGCCTCGTCAAGGACGGCCCCTGCGGGGCCGCCGCCTCGCGGCGACGCGAGAGCGTCGTCCTTGACGAGGTCGTCAGCCAGAGCTCCAATTCCACCAAGGGCTTTAGGTCGGGCTGCACCCGCCCTTGAGGGTGAGTAGGACAGAGATAGGCAGTCCGAATTTCAGCAAAACACTGTTTACGTGCTCAAGACCGAAATTTCGCGAGGACTATTCGACAGAATGGATGAACCTGCAATCCGTGCGGCCCTTGCTGCAGCTTTACCTGCTGCAGAGCGCGAGCTTATGCCTCGCTTGAAGGAAAACTACCCACTACTACCCATGGCACTGAATACGAGTGACCACGATATAGCCAATATTCAAAATTTGTTTGATCAAATTCCAGAATTCAAAACATTCTGCGGCCATATAGAATGTTACGGCACACCTTTAAGTTCATCAGGACTTTTTGTACCATTCCTACGAGTGTCGTTAGAAAATGGACCAGATGCAGGTATAGATTGGCTAAAGAAAGTAGTTATAAACCCACCCGCAGAAGCTAAATGCTATTTCCTGTTCTCTGGCCTTTGTGACGTCAAGGCGCCAATTGAACTATGCGCAGATTGGTACCTCGCACCATACAGTAGCCTGGAACCCACACATCACGTCGAAATGTTCCGGCCCATTGCGCAAGGATCGGGCAATTGGACACAGTATCAATTGCCTGCAAATAATGTACTTATACGCCATGTGAGGCTGCCGAAAATAGCGACAAAAAATCCTACAATTTACGACCTACTTCGAGAGATGGAGTACGTAGTCCATCTACTTGGTATCTGTCACAATAGCATAAGGCCAGAGACTGGATGGACTGAATACGTAGATCCTGACTTTCGAAAGCTTGAGGTTGGAGTTGGATTTTTTCCAGCAGTCATGGATTCGCGAGCGAGGATGGCAATCCAAGAAAGACCAAAGCCTCGAACATATCGTCGTTTGATGTCGGCATTTAACAAGCTTGCCCCAGATGAGTGGTCGCTTTTGCAAATTGCAGCACAGCGACTAGGCGAAGCAAAACAACGGAATCGACGCGGTGACCAAGCCATTGAGGCAGCGATATCGTTAGAGGCTCTGGTCGGAAATCAAAGCGACAACCAAGAGCTATCAAAGACCGTCCGAACGAGGAGTGCCCTTGTCTTAGGGGGCGGTTTTGATAAGCGGCACGTTAATCGAGATGCAGTTCGAAACCTCTACAACGTCAGATCTTCTATGGTACACACTGGACGAGTGAAGTCGAAGCTCGATACTGATAACTCGGTAAATCCGGGAGTTCGCGTCGCGCGAAAGGTTTTGTTGGCGCGCCTGCTATATGGAAAACCTGATTGGGATTGCCTAGAACTAATGGGCAATCACCCCCCTACCCCGCCTTCGCCCCGATCCGGCTGAGGCCCTCGACCGCCGCGCGGAACGCTTCACCCCGCGCTTCAAAGTCCGCGAACTGGTCGAACGACGCGCAGGCCGGCGACAGCAGGACGATGGCGTCATCACCACTGTCCAGGGCGTCGGAATAGGCCGCGGCCGTGGCGATCTCCAGGGAAGCGCAGTGGCGGACCGGGGCCTTGCCGTCGAGGGTCTGGCCGAAGTCCAGCGAGGCCTCGCCGATCAGATAGGCCTTGGCGATGCGCGGGAAGAGATCGGCCAAGTCGTGGATGCCGCCGGCCTTGGCCACGCCGCCGGCGATCCAGTAGAACCTGGGATAGCTGCTCATCGCCTGGCGCGCGGCGTCGGCATTGGTGGCCTTGCTGTCGTTGACGAAGCGGACCTTGCCGATCCTGCCGACGGTTTCCATGCGGTGGGCCAGGCCCGGGAAGCTCATCAGGCCGTCGACGGCGTCCTGGGCCGGGATGCCGATGGCCTTGGCGGCGGCGAAGGCGGCGGCGGCATTCTGCCAGTTGTGGCGGCCCGGCAGGCTGCGAGCCCGCAGCAGGTCGCCCATCTCGGTGACCCGGTCGCCGGTGGCGTCATAGAGAACGCCCTGCAGGGCATAGACGCCCCGGCCCATGGCCTTGCCGGCGCTGATCGGCCAGATGGTGCGGCGGTTGGCGGCGGTGATCTCGGTGCAGATCTGCTGGCACCAGGGATCGTCCACCCCGATGATGGCGGTGTCGCCCTTGCCCTGGTTGAGGAAGATGCGGCGCTTGGCGGCAATATAGCCGTCCATGCCGCCGTGGCGGTCCAGGTGGTCGGGCGAGATGTTGAGCAGCACCGTCGCGTCGGCCTTCAGGCTGCTGGTCAGGTCCAGCTGGTAGGACGAGAGTTCCAAGACGTACACGGCGCCGCCGTGCATGTCCTCGAGGCCCAGCACGCCCGCGCCGATATTGCCACCGACCCGGGTGTCGCGGCCTGCCGAGGCGCACAGGTGGCCGATCAGGGCCGTGGTCGTGGATTTGCCGTTGGTGCCGGTGATGGCGATGATCTTGGGCCGCTTGTGGGCCGGGGCGGCATTGACCGTGCGGGCGAAGAGCTCGATGTCGCCGAGGATCTCGACGCCGGCATCCTTGGCCATCTTCACCGTCCAGTGCGGCTGGGGATGGGTCAGGGGCACGCCGGGCGACAGCATCAGGGCGGCGAACTGGCTCCAGTCAGCCCCGCGCAGATCGACCAGCTTGAAGCCCTCGGCCTCGGCCGCCTTGCGGCTGGCCGGCTTTTCATCCCACAGCGCCACATGGGCTCCGCCGGCGACGAGGGCGCGTGCGGCCGTCAGGCCGGTGCGGCCCAGGCCGAACACCGCGACGGTCTTGCCCTCGAAACCACGGACGGGGATCATGATCCGGCTCCCTAGCGCAGCTTGAGGGTGGCGAGGCCGACGAAGGACAGCATCATCGCCACGATCCAGAAGCGGATCACGACGGTGGATTCAGCCCAGCCCAGCTTCTCGAAATGGTGGTGGATCGGCGCCATCAGGAAGACCCGCTTGCCGGTCTTCTTGAAGTAGGCGACCTGGATCATGACGCTCAGCGCCTCGGCCACGAAGAGGCCGCCGACAATGCCCAGCACCAGCTCGTGCTTGGAGCAGACGGCAATGGCACCCAGTGCGCCGCCCAGGGCCAGCGAGCCGGTGTCGCCCATGAAGATCTTGGCCGGCGGGGCGTTGTACCAGAGGAAACCCATGCCCCCGCCGATAATGGCCCCGCACAGGACCGCGAGCTCGCCGACGCCGGGCGCGAAATGCAGGTTCAGATAGTCGGCGAACTTGTAGTTGCCGACCAGATAGGTGATCAGGCCGAAGGTGGCGGCGGCGATCATCACCGGCACGATGGCCAGGCCGTCCAGACCGTCGGTCAGGTTCACGGCGTTGGAGAAGCCGGCGATGGTGACGGCGGCGAAGGCCACATAGAACCAGCCCAGATTGATCACCAGGGCCTTGAAGAACGGGAAGACGACACTGGTCTCCATGCCCGGCGTCATCGGCGACTTCGGCGCGGCCAGGATCAGCAGCACGGCCGCCAGGATGGCGACAATGAACTGGGCGACCAGCTTCTGACCGCTGGAGAGCCCGGCCGTGGTCTGTTTGGTGACCTTGGCATAGTCATCCATGAAGCCCAGCACGCCATAGCTGCCGGTGATCAGCAGCACGACCCAGACATGGATGTTGCTCAGGTCGGCCCACAGCAGGGCTCCGACGAACAGACCGGCCAGGATCATGAAGCCGCCCATGGTCGGGGTGCCGGCCTTTTCGGTGACGTGACGGGCGATGCCGTCGGTGCGGATCGGCTGGCCCTTGCCCTGCTTGGCCTTCATCCAGCGAATGAAGCGCGAGCCCATGGCCACGGCCACGACATAGGCCGTGAGCATCGACATGCCGGTGCGGAAGGTCAGGTACTTCAGCAGGTTCAGCAGCGGCACATGCTCCTGCCCGCGCGCCAGCCACTCATACAGAAGGTACAGCATCAGCCCCGTTCCCCAAGATCGAGCGCAGCCAGGGCGGCTGACGCCACACTGGCCCTGGATCCGTTCGACCCCTTAACCATTACCACGTCGCCCGGCCGGACTGCTGCTGCCAGCGCCGCCGTTAACTTTTCGGTAACCTCCGCGTAGCCGCCCCGCCGAGTCGGCGGAAGCGCCTCCCACAGCGATTTCATGTGGACGCCTGCAAGAAAAACCAGATCGACCCCGGCGTCCGCAATCGGGCCCGCCAGTTCGGCATGGAAGCGGGCACTGCCCTCGCCCAGTTCCAGCATGTCGGTCAGCACCACGATCCGCCGGCCGGCGACCTTGCGCGCACCCAGAGTCTTGAGCGCCGCCTGCATCGAGACAGGATTGGCGTTGTAGCTCTCGTCCACCAGGGTGAAGTTGCCGCCCTCGACGGTGACGACCTTTTCGGCCCCGCGCCCCTCGATCGGCTCGAAGGTGGCCAGGGCCGCCAGGGCGATCTCGCGCGAGACGCCCAGCGCCTCCAGCATCAGCAGCACACACAGGCTGTTGGGGCCCCAGTGGACGCCGGTCTGCAGGAGCCCGATCTCGATCGGCTCGCCACGAAGAACCGCTTTGACAACCGCTCTTCCCGGCGAAAGCCGGGACCCAGATTCATCCCGAGCGTCCGCAGCCTTGTCATCTGGACCCCGGCTTTCGCCGGGGAGAGCGGTAGAAAATGAAACCAGTTGGGCCGTGCAATCGGGCGAAGTCCCGAAGCTCCAGATCGTGGCCCCGGCCTTTTCGGCCTCGGCCTTCAGCAGGTCGAACCAGGGATTGTCGGCATTCAGCACCGCCACGCCCTGCGGCTCCAGACCGGCAAAGATCTCGGCCTTGGCCCGCGCCACGCCCGCTTCACCGTCGGCGAAGTTCTCCAGATGCACCGGCCCGACCGTGGTGATGGCCACCGCATGCGGACGGATGAACTGCGACAGCGGGGTGATCTCGTCGGCGTGGTTCATGCCGACCTCGAACACCGCCCGCTCGGTGTCGCGCGGCATGCGGGCCAGGGTCAGGGGCACGCCGATATGGTTGTTGTACGACTTGACCGAGGCATGGGCCTTGCCGGCCAGACGCAGCCCGGCCTCGACGGCGCGGGTGACGCTGGTCTTGCCGACCGAGCCGGTCACCGCGCCCCGGCGGGCTTGCGGGGCCCGGATCCGGGCCGCCTCGCCCAGCCGTTCCAGGCCGCGGAAGGTGTCCTCGGCCAGCACGGCCGGCACGGCCACCGGCCTGGAGACCAGGGCCCCGGCCGCGCCCTTGTCGGCGGTCTGGACCACGAACTCGTGGCCGTCCCGCGCCCCGGTCAGGGCCACGAACAGGTCGCCGGGCAGCAGGCTGCGGCTGTCGATCGACACGCCGGTGACGGCGAAGTCTTCGGTCGCCCGGCCGCCGATGGCCTCGGCGATTTCATGGGCGGTCCACAGGGGCTCAGACATCGGTGCCCTCCAGCGCCGCCAGGGTCTCGGCCACGTCGTCGAACGGATGGTTGACGCCGGCGACCATCTGGCCCTGCTCATGGCCCTTGCCGGCCACGACCAGCACATCGCCCTCGACCAGCTGGGCCGCTGCGGCGCGGATGGCGGCCCGGCGGTCGCCGATGTTCAGAGCGCCCGGCGCGGCGGCCAGGATGGCGGCCCGGATCGAGGCCGGCTCTTCCGAGCGCGGATTGTCATCGGTGACGATGGCCACATCGGCGAGGCGCGCGGCGATCTCGCCCATCAGCGGCCGCTTGGTGCGGTCGCGGTCCCCGCCGGCCCCAAACACCACGACCAGCTTGCCGGTTGTGTGCGGGCGCAGGGCTTCCAGCACCGTCTCCAGCCCGTCAGGCGTGTGGGCATAGTCGACATAGGCCTCGCCGCCCCGAGTGCCGCGCCCGACCCGCTGCAGACGTCCGGCCGCGCCTTCGAGGGATTCCAGAGCCTTCAGCACGGCGGCGGGGGCCTCGCCGGTGGCGATGCACAGACCGGCCGCGACCAGCACATTGCTGCCCTGGAAGGCCCCGGCCAGCGGCAGGGCGATTTCGAAGGTCTCGCCGGCGACCTCGACAACCAGGGTCTGCCCCTGCGGGGTCGGGGTGCGGCTGACCAGACGCAGGCCCTGCCCGGCCTCGCCGACCGAAACGACGCTCTGACCCGCGGTGACGGCCGCCGCGGCAAAGACCGGGAAGGCTTCGCTGTCGGCGTTCAGCACGGCCGTGGTGCCCATCGGCAGCAGGTCCTCGAACAGCCGCAGCTTGGCCTGGCGGTAGCTCTCCATCGAGCCGTGATAGTCGAGGTGATCCTGGGTGAAGTTGGTGAAGCCGGCGGCCTTCAGGGTCACGCCGTCCAGCCGGCGCTGGTCCACGCCATGCGACGAGGCCTCGACCGCAAGGTGGGTGACGCCCTCGGCGGCCAGGCGGGCCATCATCTCGGCGACGTCCGCCGCGTCCGGCGTGGTCAGGCCCGGCGGGGTCAGCTGGCGGTCGGCCTGGCCGGCCTCGCTGACCACGACGCCCAGCGTGCCCATGCTGGCGGCCTTGTGGCCCAGGGTCGCGTAGATCTGCCGGCAGAAGCCGGCCACCGAGGTCTTGCCGTTGGTGCCGGTCACCGCGATGCAGGTCGCCGGCTGGGCGCCCCAGAAGGTGGCAGAGGCCAGGGCATAGGCCCGGCGCGGATCCTCGACCTTCACGGTCGGGACGGAGAAACTGTCCATGCCGACCGGTCCCAGCACCGCGGCGGCCCCGGCGGCGATGGCCCCGGGCGCAAAGGCCGCGCCGTCCACCTTCGTCCCCGGCAGGGCGGCAAACAGGGTCCCGGCCGCGACCTTGCGACTGTCGGCCGTCACCCCGGTGATGACCGGATCGACCTCGACCGGCCGGTTCAGAATCTCGGAAAGACGCTTGCTCATAGTCCCGCTCCGGGGGCGGCCTTCGGCTGGCTGGCCAGCACGACGGCATCGGTCTTGCGTTGGACGCCCAGGAAGGGCGCGATACGGGCGATCACGTGGCCAGCCGCCGGTGCGGCCACCCATCCGCCGGTGGAGAACCCGAACGTCCGGGCATTGCCCTTGGGCTCATCCAGCAGGATCAGGACGAAGTAGCGGTCGGCCTCGATCGGGCCGTCGGTCGGGAAAACCGCCGCGAACGACGAGACCTGACGCTGGTGGTTGTAGCCCCGGATTGCGGGGTCATACTTCTCGCCGGTGCCGGTCTTGCCCCCGACGGAGTAGCCCGGGACATCGGCCTTGCCGCCGCTGCCGATCGGATCGGCGACATTGGCCCGCATGATCTTCAGCATCTCGCGCGAGGTTTCCTCGGTCAGCACGCGCGGTCCCTCGGGCCGCACGCCGTCCGGGCGCTTGAGGATGGTCAGGGGCGGCCGGGTGCCGCCGTTCAGCAGCGCTCCCATCGCCTCGGACAGGGCCAGGGGCGAGACGTTCATGCCGTGCCCGAACGAGGTCGAGGCCACGGCATCCTCGTTCCAGACCTTGGGTGTCAGGGGACGGGCGGACTCGCGCAGCTCCACCTCGGCGGGCCGGGTCAGGCCGAGGGCTCCGAAGTACTGGCTGAGCCGCTTGACCCCGACCGCCTCGGCCAGCTTGGCGGTGCCGATGTTCGACGAGTGCTGGAAGACCTGGACGAGGTTCAGGATCGCCTTGGCCGCGTGATAGTCATGAATGGTCCGGTAGCCGAGCTTGTAGGGCTCGCGGGCATCGAAGGTCGAGCTGGGCGTCGCCACCCCGGTGTCGAGCCCGATGGCGACCGTGAAGGCCTTGAAGGTCGAGCCCATCTCAAAGACCGAGGCGGCCGCCCGGTTCAGCTTCTGGTCGTCGGTGGCCGTTCCGGCCTTGTTGGGATCGAAGTCGGGATAGCTGGCCATGCCGAGGATCTCGCCGGTATGGACATTGGTCACCACCCCCACGGCACCCCGTGGCTGGAACTCGATCGCCGCCTTGCGCAGCTCGTCCTCGAGCGCGGCCTGGATGCGGACATCGATGGACAGGGTCGTCGGCGTCCCGGCCCGGCCACCGGGAATGCCGGCGGCGCTGCGGATCGGCTTGTCGAGGGCCCACTCGGCCCCGGCCAGACCCTTGCCACCGCTGTCGACAAAGCCGACCAGATGCGCAGCCGTCGCGCCGAGGGGATACATCCGCCGCCCCTGGGCTTCGAACGAAACCCCCGGCAGGCCCAGATCGAAGATCGCGTCGCGCTGCTCCGGCGTCAGGCCGTCCAGCAGAAAGGTCCGCTTGTCACCGAACACCACCTTGTCGAGACGCTTGGCGGGCACCTCGGGCAGGGCCCGACCCAGGACCCGGCGGGTCTCGGCCTTGTCCCAGACTTCGCGGGGATCGACATAGAGGGCGTAGTGGGTGAGATCGACGGCCAGCAGGCGGCCGTCACGATCCACCAGATCGCCGCGTGCGCCTTCGGTCGAGGCCAGGTAGCCGTTGCCCTGCCCGGCGTCAGAGAACAGGGCCGAATGGCCGGCCCCGATCGCCAGACCCAGGAAGCAGACGCCGAACACGGCCATGATCACGAAGATCCGGATCCGGGTATCGTCCTCCGGCTTGGCCGCCGCCCGCGAGCGCTCGAAGGCGTGCTCCAGCCGCCAGACCCGCTCGATCAGCCAGCGCCAGGCGCCCGGCTGGAAGCCGTTCGGGCCGAGATTGGCCAGGCTCATCGCGCCGCCCCCGGCACGGCGGGCGCAGCCGGTACGGCGTCCTCGGGGACAGCCTCGGGCGCGTCAGTGGCCAGGGCCCCCGGGGCGACATCGGTGGCCTGGGTGACCGGCTTGGCCTGGATCTGATGGCGGGCCACATCCACCAGCATGTCTTCGGTGATCTCACGCTCGGCCGGGATCGGCACCAGACCGACGGCCACCGCCAGCGACTCGATCCGGCGCGGCTGCTCCAGATGGGCCACCTCGGCCAGCAGGAGGCGCTTCTGGGCCTTTTCGTCCTCGATCTCGCGCTCGATGCCGGCGATCTCGTTGCGCTCGCGCCCGGCGACGGTCTTGGCCAGATAGACGCCGGTCACCAGGGTCAGCAGAACCCCGCCACCGACAACCTCAACCACCCGGAAGCCGCGAATGCGCCGGTTGAAAAGGTCCGACAGGCTCATGCCGGCGCCCCCCAGACCGGGGCCGTCGTCCGGACGGCGGCGCGCAGCTTCGACGAGCGGGCCCTTGGGTTGACGGCCAGCTCGGCCTCGCCCGGCGCGATGGCCTTGTTGGCGATCAGCTCATAGCTGGACGGCGCCCCGGCCGGAGCCTGCGGCAGGTGGCGCGAGCCGCCCGGCGTGCGCCCGGCCCGCTCGGCCAGATAGGTTTTGACGATGCGGTCTTCCAGCGAATGGAAGGTCACCACCGCGAGGCGCCCGCCCGGCTTGAGGATGCGCTCGGCGGCGGCGAGCCCGGCCTCCAGCTCGGCCAGCTCTTCATTGACCGCGATGCGCAGGCCCTGGAACGAGCGGGTGGCCGGATGCACCTTGGCCCCCTTGCGGCCACCCAGGGCGCGCTCGATGACATGGGCCAGGTCCAGGGTCCGTTCGAACGGCCGCTCCTCGCGACGCCGCACGATGAAGCTGGCGATGCGGCGCGAGGCATGCTCCTCGCCATAGACGTAGAGGATGCGGGCCAGCTCGGTGTGGTCCAGCTCATTGACCAGGTCGGCGGCGGTCGGCCCGGTGTCGCTCATCCGCATGTCCAGCGGACCGTCTCGCATGAACGAAAAGCCGCGCTCGGCCTCGTCCAGCTGCATGGACGAGACGCCGATATCCAGCACCACGCCGTCCACCGACTGCGGCGCGAAGTGCTCGGCCATCTGCGAGAAGCGGTCCTGGATCAGGCGGAAGCGGTCGGCCGGCAGGTCCTCGGCAAAGCGGCGCACGGTCGGATCGCGGTCGAAGCCGACCACCGAGGCTCCGGTCGCCAGGATGGCGCGGGTATAGCCGCCCGCCCCGAAGGTGCCGTCGATCATCGTCTCGCCCGGCCTCGGGGCCAGGGCCTCGACCACCTCGGCCAGCAGGACGGAAATGTGGGCGGCCTCGCTCATGCCCCACCCGCCAGCCGCGCGGCCCGTTGCGAAACCCGCATGGCCGCCAGCCCTTCCCGGGCCAGGTCACGCTGGGCGGCGCGGTGGGCCTGGAAAGCCTCCCGCGACCAGATCTGAAAACGCTCACCCATACCGACGACAGTCACCCAATCACTCAGGCCGAACATGTCGCACAGGTGATCGGGCAGGGTAATGCGACCAGCTGTATCAAATGACAGCCTGGCCATGCCGCCCAGCACGCTGGTCTCCAGCGCCGTGCGCACCGGATCGCCGAACTCCAGCTCCTCGATCACGCCCAGATAACGGTCGAACAGGGCCTTGCCGCCGCCTTCGAGGCAGTCGGACTCGATCGAGGGAAAGCAGAACACGCCGTCAAAGGGGCCCGAGATCGCCGCGCGGAAGTCCTGCGGCACAACGATGCGCCGCTTGCTGTCCACCTGCTTCTCGAACGTCGAGAGAAACACCCCGCCTACCCCTTGAGACCGTCACCGGGCGGCCAATTCCACGCTCCGGCGACGAAACTGGGTTAACATGGGATGAATTGGGAGACAATGACACCGAAGGCCATTTTGCCGTGAAAACAAAGATGTCGCACCGGTTCGTGACTTGAATGCACAAACGATCAACAGAACATACACAGAACTGTTAAGTGTTGGAGCGACCCCAGGCCATGGCCGGCCAAGGGTTCGGCGTTCAGGAACGGGGATTTGGGGGAACCGTCCCCTCCCCGTCGCCATGAGGACGGGGAGAGACGGACCAGACGGTCTATAAGCCGGGTTCTGTGCCACGCCTTACGGCGCGCGACGATCATTCCTCTGGACCGCCCATTGCTGGACGGTTCTCGCGACCTACCCGGACCCTCTCAGCCAGTGACGGCCTATCCGACGCGAGGCCGGCGCGGGGTCCCTATTCGGTCTTGCTCCAGGCGGGGCTTGCCATGCCGTCCCTGTCGCCAGGTCCGCGGTGGGCTCTTACCCCACCCTTTCACCCTTCCCGCCCCGTAGGGAGGAGGTTTGCTTTCTGTGGCGCTATCCCTGGGATCGCTCCCGGTGGGCGTTACCCACCGCCTTGTCACCGTGGAGCCCGGACTTTCCTCGACCCTCTTTCGAGGACCGCGACCGCCCGACCGTCTGGTCCGGGACGGTGTTTGACGGCGGACGGGGCGCAGGTCAACGTTTCATCTGTTCTGCGGGGTCGGGCCTCCAAACCACAACCCTTCCCCCTTTGATGGGGGAAGGGCAGGGTTGGGGGTGACACCGCCGGCAGATTTCACGCTGGCCGTGCCCCATCAGGACCCTCTGTCACCCCCATCCCCGACCCTTCCCCCATCAAGGGGGAAGGGAGAAGGGCTTCTATCCCCGTTCCCCCACGGGCATATCCCCACCGCGCCCCCAGCCAAATCAACGCCCTAAGCCCCGCCACCAGCGTCACGATCGAAAACCTGTCCACCCCTGCCGGACCGGCCCCATACTTCTCCCCGTCCCGTCCCTGGGGAGGCCGTCCAGCTGGCGACCTGACGGGGGGCGGGAGTTGTCGAGCGGGTCGTGCTCGTCGGTGGGTCTTGGATGACCGCCGCTCGTAAAGGATCTCCACCGGGCTCCCTGAAAAACCGGGACGAAGGCGAGAAACCCGCGAGGGTCCCGATGAGCACTCCAGGCGCGGGCTGAAATCGCCCGCGCGGTCCGGAAGGGTCGCTGCCCTTCCGCCCGTCGGGGGCCTCTGTCGGGAGCGGGTTAAAACCCCGCGCCCCGAGGGCTCACCGGAAAATCGGTCACGCGGAGCGCTCCGGCCCAGGCCGAAACGGTACTCCTACAAACCATCCTCCGGGTTTGGCCCGGACGCTCCGCCGCCTCCCCACACTCGCCGGCGCAAAACCGGCGAGGACGCGAACCCGTGTCCGCCTGCAGGGCCAGGCCGCGCCGTCAGCCCTTCGGCATCCGCAGCACCGGGTCATTATTGGCGGCCTGCGGGTTGATGATGGTGTTATGGCCGTGGATCAGCAGCCAGCGACCGTCACGCTGGACCGCCGTCAGGGTCAGGCGGTCATGGGCCTGGGGCATGCTGTTGCCGTCGGGCGTGGTGTAGGCGTCCTGGATCATGGTCACCACCGCCAGGGCCACGCCGGGGGCAATCGCCCGGGCCTCGGTCGAGACCAGGGTCTGCTTGCAGTCCTTGAAGATGGTCGACAGGAACAGGCGGTGGGCGAAGGCGACCTGGTCGCGGCCCCGCCAGTGCATGCCCACCACATTGACCCAGCTGGCATCGGGCCAGAAATGGGCCGCATAGGCCTCGGCGTCGGTCGCATTCCACGCGGCCAGCAGGTTTTTGACCATGGCCTCGATCTCGGCGACACCGTCGCTGCCCGCCGCCTCTGCCGCACCCGCCGTCGCCGTCATTGCCATGCCTCCCAGGGCCAGTACCGCCCGCCGTCCGATCATCCGCCTCACTCCCGATCGCCAAGATCGCGCGACCCTAGGCGGGCGAAGGCCGGCGCGATTGTAGATTTCCGTCACCCGGCACGACAGTTTCCCGCGCCGGAGCCATGGCCGCGACCAGCCGCTCTGGCGTGTCGCCGGCCAGGGCCTGGAACTCGTGGATCATGTGGGCCTGATCGACATAGCCGGCCGCCTGGGCGACACCGGCCCAGCCCGGCTCGAGCCCTTCGGTCTTCAGGCGCAGCGCCTCGCGAAAGCGCAGGACCCGGGCGTAGCGCTTGGGCGAAACCCCGACGGCGCGGGTGAAACGGCGCTCGAACTGCCGCTCGCCCAGCGCGACGGCCTGCGCCAGATCGGCCACCCGCACCCCGCCGTGCAGGGTCGTCATGCGCCGGGCCGCCCAGGCGATGGGATCCGGGTCTCCGGCGGGCAGGTGCCCCAGCAGCCAGGCCTCGGCGACCGCCACACCGCTGGCGAAATCCGGGGCCGCCTCCAGCCGTTCGGACACCTCGGCCACCTCCGGCCCCAGGACGTCGCGGGCCGCGAAGGCCTGATCGGTCAGGGCCGCCGTCGCTGCGCCGAACAGGCCTGAGAAGCCGGTGGGCGTGAACTGGATGGTGAACAGCCGCAGGGTTCCGGCCAGCACGATATCGACCCGCCGATAGGTCTGCAGGCCGACGAGCACGGCGTCCGGCGCCGTCTCGACCGCCCCGCTGGCGATCTCGCGGACCCGATAGCGGTCGGCCAGATAGAACTCGAGGAACTGCTCGGTGCGGGCCGGCAGGGGCCGCAGGACGACCGTCCGGTCCAGTCGCTGAACCCGCTCCTCATAGGCCTTCACATAGGGCGAAAGGGCCCGGGAGGGGCGCTGGCGGCGGACCGGAAACATCGCCCCTCCCCCGCCCCGTCAGTCTTCGTCGTCGAAGCCGGCCTCGTCCTCGACCGGACGGGCGGCGACCGGCGGACCGGCCTTGCGCCGGACAAAGCGCAGGGCCGAATGGGTCTTGGAAAAGCTGCAGACCTTGGTGTCGACCAGCCCCTGCTCGCGCGCGGCGGTCAGGATATCGGTGTCCTTCAGCGGCGCGCCCTTGCCCTTCTGGGCCACGATCCAGATCGCGCCCTTGGGGCCCAGCCCGCCGATCAGGTCTTCCAGCTGGTCGAAATCGGCCAGGTCCTCGACACCCAGGAACAGCAGGTCGATGTTCTCGTCGGCCTCGACCGGTTCGACGCGGGTCGCCAGCTCCTCGAGGAAATCCTCGTCCTCGAGCGCCAGAACCACGACCGTCTGGCCCGGCTTGACGCCCAGCTTGTCCAGCCGGCCCGGCGGATTGAGGATGGCATGCAGCCACTTCTCGGCCTCGCCGGGCGGCAGTTCGAAGCGCGTGCCGTCATTCAGCACCAGGTCATGGCCCTCGGTGCGGATGTAACGCAGGGCGTGGCCCTGATAGATGCCGCGATGGGCCCCGCGGAAGATCAGCTTGGGAAACTCCCACAGGAGCTTGCCCTCGCAGTCCCCGTCGGTCAGGTGCCCCCAGACGCCACGCGCTTCCTTGCCCATGACCTCAGGCGCCCTTGAACACGGGGGCGCGCTTCTCGAGGATCGCGTCGACGCCTTCCATATGGTCTTCGGTGTGGTGGGCAATGGCCTGGGCCGCCGCACTCATCTCCATCAGGGTGTCATAGCTGGCGGTCGTGCCGTGCTTCAGCAGGCTCTTGGCCATGCGCAATGCATGGGGAGGCTGGGCCGCGATCCGGGTGGCCAGCGCCATGGCCTCGTCCATCAGGGTATCGGCCGGAACCGCCTTGCTGATCAGGCCCCATTCGGCGGCCTTGGCCGCGTCGATGACATCGCCGGTGAACAGCAGCTCGGCGGCGCGGCTCATGCCGATGGTGCGCGGCATTAGCCAGGCCCCGCCATCACCGGGAATCAGGCCGAGCTTCAGGAAGGTGACGCCGAACTTGGCGGTATCGGCCCCGATCCGGATATCGGTCATGCAGGCCACGTCACAGCCCAGGCCGATGGCCGCGCCGTTGACGGCGGCGATCGACGGGACTTCCAGGCCATAGATGGCGCGGACAATGCGGTGGATGTTCTTGCGATAGCCGTCGCGAACCTTGACGCCGTTGCCGCCGAACGCGCCCTCGCGGGCCTTCATCGCCTTGACGTCGCCGCCGGCCGAAAAGGCCCGGCCCGCGCCGGTCAGGATCACGCAGCGGATGTCCTGGTCGTCATTGATCGCCTCGCAGGCGGCCGCCACCTGGTCGCCGTCACCCGGCGCGCCGAGCGCGTTCATGGCGTCAGGACGGTTGAGGGTGAGGATCGCGATGTGACCGCGCTTCTCGGTCAGGATCAGGGGGGTGTCTTGCGACATGGGCGGGGCGCTCCTGGATTTATGATTTTGACCCTCCTTAGCGCGGATCGCCCTGCGTCGTCGCCTCCCCACCGTCATTCCACTGAGCGCTTGCAGCATCACGAAAACGCGACTGGCGCGAACGCTCGCCTGAGCGTTGAACTTGATCCGGGACGATGCAGAAGGCCAACGGCAATGACCGTTCATATGAAGGCCCGCCACGCGTTGATCATCGAGGACGAGATCCTCATCGCGTTTGAGGTCGAGGCGCTGCTCGCCGAGCAGGGCTTTACCAGCTTCGACATCGCCGACACGCCGGCGGATGCCCTGGCGCTGGCCAGGGCGCGGCGCCCTGACCTGATCACCGCAGACTACCGCATCATCGGCGGAACCGGGGTCGAGGCCGTGGAAGCGATCCAGGCCAGCCTCGGCGACATCCCGGTGGTTTACATCACCGGAAACTCTGATCTCCTGCTGGGGCGGACGCCGCCGGTGGTCGGCAAGCCGATCTCGCCGCGATGCCTCGCGGAAGCCTGCGCCAGGGCCTTTGCCTCCTGACACCGTGCGGTACCGGAGACGGGAGGAACCTGACTGACGCCATCCGGGGGAGACGACCCACGTGACGACCATCGACAGCCTTGAGGCGCTGGAAGCCCTCTATGACGCGACGCCGGCCCCGGCCGCGCTGGTCAAGGTCGCCGACCACATCACCCCGGATTACCGCCGGCTGATCGAGGCCTCGCCCCTCGTCGCCCTGGCCACGGTCGGACCGGAGGGTCTCGACTGCAGCCCGCGTGGCGACCGCTCCGGCGTCATCCGGATCGCCGATGAGCGGACGCTGATGCTCCCCGACCGGCGTGGCAACAACCGAATCGATTCCCTGCGCAACGTCATCCGAGACCCGCGCGTGGCCCTGCTGTTCCTGATTCCCGGCTCGGGCACGACCTTCCGCGTCAACGGCCGTGCGGTACTCAGCGCCGATCCGGACCTGCTGGCCAGCTTCGCCATCGACGGCAAGCCGCCCCGTACGGTCATGGTGATCCGCGTCGAGGAGGCCTATTTCCAGTGCGCCCGCGCCATCGTCCGCTCGGGGCTGTGGGACGCGGAAAGCCGGGTCGACCCTGCGTCGATCCCCTCCCCCGGAGCCATGCTGGCCACTGTCACGGCCGGCGAGGTGGGCGGAGAGGCCTATGACCGCGAGTGGCCCGAGCGCGCTGCCAGGACGATGTGGTGAGCGATCGGGCGGTGCCGCCCGTCAGGCGCTGGACGGCTCAGCCCCTGGATCTTCGGCCCGTGTCCACTGCTCGATCTTGCTGAGCAGTTCACCGACATTGATCGGTTTGCCGATATGGTCGTTCATCCCGGCCCAGAGGCACTCATCCACATGCTGCGGGAGAACATTGGCGCTGAGGGCGAGGATCGGCGTCCGCCTGTTCAGTTTTGACTTTTCCCGGATGATCTTTGTCGCCGACAAACCGTTCATCCGGGGCATCTGGACATCCATCAGGATCAGGTCGAAGGGCTCGCGCTCGGCTGCCTCGACCGCAGCCTGGCCGTCTTCGGCCTGCGTCAGCTTCAGCTCGAAGGGCTCCAGCATGGCCGAGATCAGTTCTCGGTTCACCGTCACGTCGTCGACGACCAGAATCCGGATCGGCGCGACATCATGATCCTGCGGGACATCGGCGGTGCTGAGCTGGCCGGGGAAGACCGGCGGGGCATGCACCGTAAACCGGAATGTCGAACCAATACCTTCTGCGCTCTCGACCTGAATTTCCCCGCCCATGAGTTCAACCAGACCCCGTGAAATGGCCAGGCCAAGGCCAACCCCGCCAAACTGACGGGTGTGCGAGCCATCGATCTGGGTAAACTGCTCAAAGAGACGCCCGGACTGTCCTGGCGGAATTCCGATTCCGGTATCAGCCACCGCGACCTGCAGGCTTTGAGCTGACGGATCATAACCGAGCCGGATTGTAATCCCGCCCTGGCGCGTAAACTTGACCGCATTGGCCAGCAGGTTGGTGATCACTTGCCCGAGGCGTCCCCGATCGGCCATCACCGTATCGGGAAGCGGCTCCTGAACCTCGAGGGTCAGGGTCAAACCCTTCGCTGCCGCCTTGTCCCGGAACTGGTCGAGTATCTGGCTCGCCAGATCCACCGGATCGGTCGACTGGCGCTGCAGTTCAACCTCACCGGCTTCCACCCGGGAAAAATCCAGGACGCTGTTGACGATCCCGAGCAGGGCCTCGCCCGAACTGGCGATCCTCTGGGCATAGAGCAGCGACTTCTCGGGGAGATCCGGCATCTTGGCCAGCAGGTCGCCAAAACCGATGACGGCGGTCAGCGGCGTCCTGATCTCGTGGCTCATATTCGCCAGAAACTCGGCCTTGGCCTGCACGGCCGCTTCGGCTTCGGCGGTCTTGCGCCGCAGTTCGTCCTCGATCGCCCGACGTTCAGTCACGTCGCGCAGGACCGACATCATCCCGGCCGGCCGGCCTTCCGGATCGCGAAGGATCGTGGGATTGCTTTGCACCCAGCCCAGGGAGCCGTCAGCCCGACGGTATTGAAACTCGTTGTCGCGCCCCGTCGGCAACGGCTTTTCGTTCTCGGTAAACTTGGGCGTACGGAATTCCTTGTCGACAACGATACGGTCATTCAGGTGCTTGCCGATCCACTTATCCGGATCGAGACCTGTAAGACGCTTAATCGACGGCGATACATATTCAATTATGCCGTCAATGTTGTTCTTTATGACAATGTCCCCGATATTTTCGGCCAGAAGGCGATAGAGATCTTCACTTTCCCGGCGGGCCGCACTGGCGGCGACATACTCTGTCCGATCTTCAGCCTCGACCAGAAGATGCTGGGTTGACCCTTCAGCGTCACGGACCAGCGACACACTCACACGCACTGGCACATAGGTACCGTTGGCGTGGCGGTAGCGCCGGTCCACCTGATAGCTGCGGATCTCCCCATGCCTGAGCCGGGCTGCCGCCAGGCTGGCCCCGCCGCGTTCGTCCGGATGCATCAGGCGCTCGAAACGGGTGTGGATCAGGTCGGCCTCAGCCAGGCCCAGCATCGTACAGAGGGCCGGATTGATCTTCATGAACCGCAGGTCCAGATCGAGGAGGGCCTTGCCTGAAACCGACTGCTGAAATGCGGCCTCAACCAACTCGGCCTGTTCTCGCGCCCTCCGCTCGAGAACCCGTCTCTGGGTCACATCATGAAGTGTCAGGACAACACTCGTGGTCTTGCCACCGCCGTCGCGGACCACTTCCGGAATGGCTTCAAACCAGATGGCCTCACCCTGGGCGTCGAGGCATCGGAACGCCTGAAGAACGGTACCCTCCTCGACCTGGCCATCGATCAGGCGGTCAAACCGGCTCTGGACGTCATGCCGGTCCTCCGGGTGGATGAAAATCCCGAACCAGTGGCCGACAAGATCATCCCGTCGAAATCCCCACCGCCGGACAGACGGCGACGCGAACTCGATCTCGCCACTACGAGCAACCCACAAGACCGGATCTTGGGCGTTCTCGACAATAAGCCGGTGCCGCGTCTCGCTGGTCCGGAGTTGAGCGTCGGCGAGCCTGAGATGGGTGACGTCCTGCAAGGACCCATAGAGCGCGGCAATCGAGCCGTCAGCCGCGCGCTGACTGGTGCCCGTCAGGGCCAGTACCCTTGCAGCCCCATCGGGACCGACCATGGCGAACTGGTGCTCGAGAGCGTGACCGTCCTGTTGCGCCCGCTTCAGGGCCTGGGCCAAGGCGGGCCGTTCATCGGGAGCAAACCCGTTCAGCACGGATTCAAGCGTTGCTTCCAGGGGGACCGACGGCAGAGCCAGAATTTGCAGAGCCGCTTCAGACCAATGGAACCGCCCGGACTGCACGTCATAGACCCACGCCCCCACCGGCGTCAGCCTGCTGGCGAGATTCAACAAGCGCTCGGGCTCATCCAAACTCATGAGATCCTCATTTGAGAGGGAGCGTAAAGGCCAAAGACTTCAAGCCACGGATTGCATCAATGAGCCAGTGTCCTGTCACTGCTGGATCTTAGCCTGCGGTCTTTTGATGCTCTAGGAAACACATAAACTTGCGGGCCGGCCATAGCTTGAGGATGGATCTCGCATGTGCTTTTGGAGGCATTCATGACGAGCCACACGTATGGATTGAGGCCCTGAGGATTCGTTGTGGCCCAGAAGCGCTCTACTGGGCACGCCGGCAGACCCTGAAAAGAAAACAACTCCGCGCGAGCCTACGAGCCGGTTCCCCCTGCATCCGCCTTCATCAGGCCCTGGATCAGTCGGCGCGGCGCGCGCGCTGAAGGCGCTCCTCGCCGCCCGTATCAGGGTCGCTTCGCGACCCATGCCAGGCTCTCGCCCTTCAGCGGCGGGGTATTGACAGGCTGACGCCGAGCCTTGGTCGCCTGCTCGAAGGCATAGCCGATCCCGAGGATCTTGCCCTCGTCGAAGGCCCGCCCGATGAACGAGATCCCGACGGGCAGCCCATCAGTGGTGAAACCCGCCGGAACGACCAGCTCGGGGAACCCCGACAGGCTGGCGAGGTTGGTGCCGCTGGTGTTGCCTCCGCCCGGCGTCGTGGCCCGGGCCGCGCCGGAGCGGCTGATCAGTTCGGGACGTTCCGCCAACGGCGGATAGATGATCGCGTCGAGGGTGTTGGCGGTGAACACGCCGTCTAGGGCCGCGATGACCAACGGCAGACCCTGGTCGTGGACGGCGGTATAGGCCGGGTCGGTCAGGGCAGCTGAGGTCTGTTCCCGCCGCATCAGGGCCCATCGCGTCGCATTGGGTCCAGCACCGTCCGCACGCGGAGCCGGCAGGCGGTAGGACCGCTCGATCAACTCGTCCAGGGTCCTCGGATAGCCGGGTTTCAGGGTCGCCAGATAGGCCTGCAGCTGGACCGGAAACTCGGACATCCTGACTGTGGAATAGAACTCGCCCTTGGACTCGATCAGCCATTTGGGCAGACGGACATCGACGATCGTCGCGCCGGCCGCCTTCATCACGGCGATCGAGGCCTCCATCACCCAGTCGAACTCGGTATCCTGGCCCATGAAGTCGCGTGCGACACCGATCCTCACACCCTTCAGGGCATCGGGCTTCAGATAGGCCGTGTAGTCCGCCTGGGACCGGCCCTGGCTCTTCGCGGTAGCAGGGTCGGCCGGATCTGCACCGGCGAGAATTCCCAGAGCGAGGGCGATGTCCGAGACGTTGCGGGCCAGGGGACCTGCGGTGTCGAAACTGAGCGACAGCGGGATGATGCCGTCCCGGCTCAGCAGGCCATGGGTCGGCCGGAGCCCGACGATGCCGTTGGCCGCCGCCGGCCAGCGCACCGAACCGCCCGTATCCGTACCCAGCCCCAGCGCGGCGTAGCCGGCGGCAATGGCGGCCCCGGTGCCGCCTGACGATCCGAGGGGCGAGCGCAGCAGGTCATGCGGGTTGCGGGTCTGGCCGCCGAGAGAGCTGAACGCCCCGCCCGACGCGAATTCCGACAGATTGACCTTGGCCACGATGACGGCCCCGGCTTCGCGCAGCTTTTTGACAAGAAAGGCATCATCCGGCGGGAGCGACCCCTCCAGGAAGATCGATCCCCCCGTGGTCGGCAGGTCGGCGGTGTCGAAATTGTCCTTCAGCACCACAGGTATGCCGTGCAGCGGCGAGCGTTTGCCCTTGGTCTTCAGCTCTGCGTCCAGGGCTTTCGCCTCGGCCAGGGCGCGGGGATTTCGGGTGATCACCGCATTGAGCTGCGGGCCCTTGTCGTCATAGGCGTCCATGCGGGCCAGACTGAGCCGGACCAGCCGCTCGCTGGTCAACTGGCCCGCGTCCATCGCGGCCCGCAACTGGGCGATCGTGGCCGTATCCAGATCGACAGTCTGGGCCTGTGCAGTCGTCGCCAAGGTCCAGAACAGCGCCAGGGCGCAAAGCAGGCGTTTGATCATCAAGGGTCCTCACGACGGCCAGACCAGTGCACCCGACTCCCTGAGCCAGGTAAAGGGCGTGCAGGATCAGGCTGAGGCGAAGCCTCGAAGTGCCCATCCCGTTCGCAAGTCGTTGAAGCCCTGCGAGATCGCGCGGGCTGAAGCCGGCAAGATCGCCGGTTGCCCAAAACGCAAGACGGCCCCGGGGTTTTCCCCGAGGCCGCCTTGAAACACACAGGCCGTGAGGCCGATCAGTCGTCGCGGTGAACGCGTTCGCGGCGTTCGTGGCGTTCCTGGGCTTCGAGGCTCAGGGTGGCTGTCGGACGGGCTTCCAGTCGGGCCAGGCCGATGGGTTCGCCCGTTTCCTCGCAATAGCCGTACGAGCCGTCC